>Ga0247815_10000684_pt1 | contig 26682 bp, 19 predicted proteins | sample UWRJL194509B1_FD_181014 | JGI IMG/M metagenome (GOLD analysis project Ga0247815, IMG submission 181014) | Plant litter microbial communities from Arlington Agricultural Research Station in Wisconsin, United States - UWRJ-L194-509B-1 | ecosystem: Environmental > Terrestrial > Plant litter >...
AGCATAAGCTCCTCCAAATAGACTAGAGAAAATGATTAAAATTAGAATAGCCTTTATATATTTTCTCATTATAGGGACTTGATGTTTTTGAAACAAAAGTCTTCATAGTATATCCTGGCTTTGCAAAAAGATGCTTGGTACAATAAATCTATTTGTGATGAAGACAGATCACCTGTTTATAAGATGATTTCTCCGTACTTGTCCAGATTGGTCAGCTTATTTAAGCTCAAGTGCTTCTTCAAAATACTTGTGAAACTTCATTGATAAAGATTCATCTTTGAACTTAACAATAGTACTTGAACTATCAAAGCAAATTAATTCAATCTTTGCGTCTGGGTGCTGAAAGTTTCCTTTCTTCCAAACAAGCTTGTTTAAATCTGCATAGGGTAAATGATCTGTATCGACATGTATTTTTATATTACTTGGTATTGCTAAAAATACTCCAAATAGAAATTGAATATCAATGTCCAGCAACTGCATAAACTGCTCATTAGAAAGAATAAAATGATCTTCTTCAAAATTAATTGGCATGTTGGCATCAGTAAATGCTATGTAATCCAAACCCGAGACTAACCAGTCAAGGTCTCCAATGTCATCTATGATGGGTTTAAGAATTTCTTTTAAATAAGTATGGTATCTGAATTTATCGGTGTTTCTTATTTCCCAATCCATGATAGTTTTTTTTATTAAAATATTTGTGAGCCATCAAGGCTATTGTAACACAATTCCTATACATGATAATTAGTTATCGCTCGCGTTGCTGAATGATTAAGCTCATCCTTTGATGTGCTTTTTGAATTTATAAAATTTCATTACCAGCATCAAACAATTCATGTAACTTTTGCTGCAACAATTTTTTATCTGGCAACTACGTTTGATACTCTGCAACCATTGTTGGAGACAGACTTCTGCTTAGCGCATATTCTACTACTTCATTATCCTTGTCTTTGCATAATAGTATTCCTATACTCGGATTTTCATTTTGCTTCTTAACATCTCTGTCAAGTGCTTCCAAATAAAAATTTAGTTTTCCCAGATGTTCTGGTTTAAACTTGTCGGTCTTCAATTCAAATGCTACCAGACACTGCAATCCTCTATGATAGAATAGTAAATCAAGATAGAAATCGCTATTCCCAACCATTACTTTATACTCTTCGCCAATAAAGATAAAATCCCTACCTAACTCCAGAATAAAGGTTTTCATTTGTTTGATCAACCCTTTTTGTAATTCACTTTCACTAAATGGCTCGGATAGATTCAAGAACTCAAATACATAGCTGTCTTTAAAACTATTAATCTCAGGATAGGTTTCTCTCAGCACCGTTGAGACTTTTGAATTTCCTATCATAGTTCTTTCAAATACCCCAGATGTAATCTGGCGTTCAAGTTCTCTAAAACTATAGTTCTCATTTTTAGCCAGTTTTAGATAGAATTCTCTTTCTTAAGTAGTTTTACATCTTGAGAATATGGATAAATTATGTGACCAGCTTATTTCTCTCAACAGTGTTGAGAGTATTGGCGAATCTTTATAGCTCTCGTAAAACTGCTTCATTCTCCAAAGGTTTTTGTTAGAAAATCCTTTTAAATCGGGCTCATTTCGATCTAAGTATTTGGCCAATTGATCTACAATCGATTGACCCCATTCAGCAGTTTCAATTTTTTTACTAATATATTCCCCAATTTTCCAGTAAAGATCAATTAGTTCTGTATTAACAGATTTGATAGCATTAAATCTTGCTTGTTTAATAAATTGAATAACCTCTGTAAATTGTTTTTCTAGCATATTAAGTTAATTGGAAGCAAATACTTTTACCAAAATTACATAGAATATGGCAGATTAGTTATTATCAGAAGCTGCCTAAAAATATTGTCCCTCTCTTCTTATGTGATAAAGAGAATTATGTATTCAGATATGATCACACATTATTCTGGCAAATAGGTTCGATATGCCCCCTCTAGTCTCTTAAAACAGATCAATATTCAATTTCCTCTCCAATCTCTTTCATCAATATATTTTCCTCATTAACCGCCCTAACCAGCATTAAAAGCCGTACAAAGGGTTCGTTTAAATCATCCTCAGCTCCACAGAGGCCTTTTTTGTACTTTTAATGATATCAGCGTCATGTATAGGAAATGGTACTTTTCTATGCATGATGTTGATATCATATATAGATAAGTAAATTTCCTGTATATGCTAATTCTTAGCTTAGGGTCCACAATTTTGGTTAAAATATCTACTTTCACCACTCTGTTAATTTGGAATAAACAAAATATGTTTAATTTTAAGAGTGGATAAAGAGGTTCGCAGAGAAATTTGTCACGGTATTGAACTTCGGGTACGAACACATCCACAAGATATTTTGCCATTGCTTAAAGAACTTCATTTTGACAAAACAGCAAGAGTAAAAAACACCTTAGTTCACGCCTTAGGACATATTTCATATAAAAAACAATACCTTGCAACGGTGATCGAACATCTTAAATCGTGGGACAACAAAGAACTTGTATTGCAGGCCTTAAACGAAATAATTGACGTTCATGATCGCTATAAAGACTTCGCAATACTCACACAGCAACAGGCTGCCGATTATATTGACAAACATTACTAACGAAAAGACCAAAGGAGCGGCACCTAACTGCAGCAATATTAAGGATGGACACAGTTTATTTTACATACCCGGATGGATCGATTATCCAAGTTGAATATGTTCATCTAAGATCTTTTGAGCGGTTTCGATATTCCTGCTGTCTGTACTCGTGATTAATTCTGCGTATACCAATAACGCCGGCACAGTATCCTGAAGCTGGTTTGTGCCATTAAAGATTTTGTGATTAGTATTCCAAAAAAACTTAAATACTTCTAAGGTCCCATTTTCTTGTACCGGTATCAGTTTCAGGTCTGACATCCATTTTTTGTCTTTGCCAGTTACAAACATAGAGAGCTTACCAGGACTTAAATAATTTGTATACTTATTCGCCGCGACCTCTCCACTCCAAACGCCTTCCCATTCATCAGGCTTAATATCATTGAAGGTTTTTAATAAGTCGGTCGACTTTGTATTATATTCCCCAATCTTTATTTTTGGTTTTAAGATTTCGTTATATGCCATTGTCCAGCGCTGTAACAATTCCAATTTGTTGCTAACTATTCTCTTTTTACCGTGTCCTTCATAAAGGTATTTACTAACCAACATTTCTTTAAGAAGGATTGTAGCGGAGGCGGCCGATATGTTAACAGCGTCAGCCATTTCGCGATAACTAAGATTAATAAAATCTGGATTTTGAAGAATACCAAAAAGTAGTTTTAACCCTGCTTCTCCAAACAGCCTTCCTTTTATTTCAGCTTTTTCTGTTCCTTTTGACCCGAGCTTCATAAGATAAACACCGTCTTGGTCGATAAAAATATTTCCTGCAGCATCAATAAAATTTATCCCTACTTCGATTAGTTTCGCCCCGATTTTTGGATAGATTATCTTAGTCATAAGAAATATTTTCTTGTGGTTTTGCATCTCATAATCAAGTGCAAATTGTCGCAATATTGGAATGATATCATGTGTTACCTGTGGAAATAGCACAAGTTTATACTCCATCACAGTATTTTTAAATTGCCAGTTGATGATACCCCTTTGCTTATCATCCGTCAGCTTAATTTTCGGCTTATCAAATTCAGTGCTCAATGCTTTCGGTAAAGCTCTCATCGCCTGGTTCCAAATTTCAAGTGTCTCCATTTTGTTTACTATATCTGACTGTTTACTCCGAGTAAACAGTCAGATATAGTAAACAAAATGGAGACTATAATAAAATGGTCTTATCAGATTTAAACAGAATGTGCTCATTACGTTGAACATAGCCAAGTTGGTTTGTTACAATTCTGGAATTGCCTATATCAAAATCTGGCGTATTGATATGATGGTGGCCATATATCCAAAAGTCCGGATTCATATGCGTAATCAGATTGAACAATTCAACCGCAAATGCCTCACTGAGTAAACTTCCTTTATATTTCTTAGGATACTGATAATAGGTAGGCACGTGATGGGTAACCACAATTTTTTTTAAATCAGGTGCTGGATCGTCTAACTCCCGTTTGATGAATTCCAGGCTAGTTTGGTGAAGTTCATTATATTGTTGATACGAAAACCGGTGCCCGTCATATTTAATGAGGCGGAAATCATTCATACTATTTTCGATATCCCATTGTCGCTGTTCACTTATTTTAGTCCATAATGTTGAGAAAATGATATGTGCAACGTCAGTTTTAAGCGACCAATTATTTACAAGACTAACATTACTTCGAATCTTCTCGTAAAAAGATGGAGCTTTCAAACTGATATCATAATGATAATACTCATGGTTTCCAGGAATCCAATAGGTTTGTTCAAAATTATCAGCCAGATAATCAAAGAAATCTTTGTGCTTATCTATCAGGATAAAGGGCATCAGATCGCCGGATATTACCAGAATGTCCCCAACAGGCAAAATAGGGTTGGCGCTGATATAACTTTTATTTTCCGGGAACTCAAGATGTAGGTCTGAAACGTATTGTAACATCATATATTTATGGGTAAAAATTAAACAGCCTCAATCGTTATTGCTTACTTTTATTCTATTAGATTTTTATTTAATAAAATGAAGATACAAAGCTATATAATTTACTTTAAATATTGTTAATGGAAAATAAATATTCTTTAATGGTGGTTGATGCTGTTTTTAGTACTTTAAATATGATATATTATGCGTTGAGAAAGTCCTCACTATTATTTCACCGAACTGGGGGTAGTCACCTCTTTGCCAATAATCACATTATTAAATACAATCTGTTCCGCATTCGTAAAACTTACGCCATTCGTACATGAATCAATTTTTACATTGGAAAAATAAATATTACTAACCTTTTTATTAGGATAGCCCTGTATGACCAGTCCTGCGTGGGTAGCTGTTTTAAATTTCAGGTTATCGATGAATACATCACGGATATCTGTTTCAAAACCCTTTCCTTCATTGTGGTATGAAGAGGTGATAAAGACGCCATCTTCCACGTCGCCAAATTCTACGTTATTCACGTAAATATCCCTGATAAACCCTCCGCGATCGGCATTTGATTTTAAATATATACCACGTTTGCAGTAACCACCGTAGCTACAGTTTTCTACAAACACATTTTGTACACCGGCCGACATTTCACTGCCGATCACCACTCCATGTAAACCTTTAAACCGGCAGTTGCGTATGATAATATTTTCAGAGCTTACAGCAGTTTTTCTGCCTTCATGATCCCTTCCCGCCTTAATAGCAACATTGTCGTCTGCGTTATTAAAGTCAATATCTTCTATCAGTATGTTTTTAGAATATTCAGGATCAAAACCGTCGTTGTTTTTATTGAATGCATTAAACTTCACTTTCCTTGCCGTAATATTTTCCGATCTTAAGAGGTGAACAGTCCAGAACGGCGAATTGGAAAGGGTCACCCCCTCAATAAGGATATTTTTGCACTCAAAAAATTGAATCAGGTGTGGCCGTAAATAATGTCCTTCGCCAAACAGACGTTGTTTTACCGGCATACCTTCATGGTTCATCTTTCTGCTCAGTTGCTGGGCTGGCTTTTGGAGGTCGTACCATTTGCTGAAACCTTCTTTGCCATTTCCATCTATTTCTCCTTCGCCAATTATAGCTACATTCTTTACCTGATAAGCGTAAATTAACGGGCTATAATTATATAGAAACGTCCCCTCCCAACTTGTAGGTACAAGAGGAAGATAGTGTACTGGATTGGTACTAAAAATAAGCCTGGCACCTTTTTCCAGTTCAATACAGGTATTATCTACCAGATGAATTGGTCCGTTAAGCAAATATACACCTGCAGGAACAACAATTTTGCCTCCCTTTTTGTCTTTACATGCTTTCAACGCTTTATCAAAAGCTGGTTTGTTGTCTGTTATCGAGTCGCCCTTGCCACCAAAATCTGTTAATGGCAGGATGTTGGCCGAAATCTTTGGTGGAACAATATTTTTCAGGATTTCATCCCGTTTCTCTACCCGGGACAATTTTTTGGGACCAGATGGTTTACATGCGAAAATACAAATCGCGACTAATATAAGGGCACAGTACAACTTCATTATGGTTTTGCTATAAATTCGTTACGCTTATCTAATGGTGTGGAAATCTTAAAGATAGTATAATATTCCAGTTTAATCCCGGCGGCCTGAGATGAAACCTCATGAATTTCGTATCAATAATGTTATTTTGAACGTTTAAAATGCAGATATCACATACTAAAGATATCTGGATATACATACATCTATATATGAAGATACAAAAAACCTGGTTTATCACTGGCGCCTCCAGTGGTTTCGGAAAAGAGTTGGCACATTTGGCATTGGAAAACGGTGACCAGGTGATAGCAACCTTTCGCAAAGAAGAGCAACTGCAATCCTTCCTGAGCAAATATCCCGAAAATGCATATGGGCACCTGTTAGACGTGAGCGATTTCCGGCAGGTAACTGCTGTAACGGATAAGGTGACCACAGAATTTGAACGCATTGATGTAGTGGTAAACAGCGCAGGTTATGGCTTTGTTGGCGTAATAGAAGAAACCAGTTTGGAAGAAGCGCAGGAAGTCATGAACACGAATTTCTATGGCACTTTGGCAATAACTAAGGCATTTTTACCACTTTTAAGAAAACAAGGATCCGGTCATATTATCCAAATTTCCTCTTCTGCGGGTTTTGCAGCAGTCCCAAGTGTAGGTATTTATGCAGCAAGCAAATTTGCCGTTGAAGGGTTTACTGAAGCGCTCGCGGCGGAAATGAAACAGTTTGGCGTTAAAGTGACCATTGTTGAGCCTGGTGCGTTTCGTACTGAGTTTATGAAGGGAATTGGTGCTGCTTCAACTCCCGTACAAGATTATGAAGCTTCCGTTGTCACCATGAAAAGTTCTTTTGAAGGTTTTCATGGTCAACAGGATGGGGATCCCGTGAAAGGCGCAGCTGCTATTATAGAAATAGTTGAGAGCAATAATCCTCCGCTACGATTAGTGTTAGGAAAAGACAGTTTTGATCTGATCCATCAAAAGCTGGGACAAGTTAAAGAAGAACTCGAATTGTGGACACACCTCAGTCTGGGAACTAAGGTTGATTAATATTTGATAGTATTAATATTCATTGATATAACGTAAAAGGGCACCGTGTTTACGGCGCCCTTTTACTGTCTGAACATTGATATTAATGTTTTAGATCAAACCTGTCCAGGTTCATTACCTTAGTCCAGATAGCCACAAAGTCATTTACAAACTTATCCTGACCATCTGCACTGGCATAAACTTCCGCAACAGCCCTCAGTTCCGAGTTCGAACCAAAAACGAGGTCTGCACGTGTACCCGTCCATTTGATATCACCTGTTTTACGGTCGCTTCCTAAGTAGACTTCTTTGTCGTCAGATACAGCCTGCCATTTCGTATTCATGTCAAGCAGGTTCACAAAGAAATCGTTAGTGAGCACCCCTGGGCGTGAAGTAAAAACACCATGTTTTGATTCATCGAAATTGGTGTTCAATACCCGCAGACCACCTATTAATACCGTTAACTGAGGTGCGGTGAGTGTCAGCAAATGGGCCTTGTCAATTAATAATTCTTCAGTTGAAACCGGCGACTTCGAGTTACGGTAGCTCCTAAATCCATCTGCTGCAGGCTCCAGGTAGCTGAAGGATTCCGTATCAGTTTGCTCCTGCGAAGCATCCATACGTCCCGGTGTAAAAGGAACTGAAATGTCATGTCCGGCGTCCCTTGCGGCTTTTTCCACCGCTGCAGAACCGGCCAATACGATAAGGTCGGCAATGGAAACTTTCCTGCCCTCGGCCTGTGTATTGTTGAATTCTGTTTGAATGCCTTCAAGTACGTTGAGTACTTTCTGCAATTGCACAGGGTTATTTACCTGCCAGTATCTTTGTGGCGCAAGGCGAATTCGGGCTCCATTGGCGCCGCCGCGTTTGTCGGACCCTCTGAAGGTTGATGCTGATGCCCAGGCTGTAGAAACAAGTTGAGGAACGCTTAAGCCAGATTCCAGCACCTTAGCTTTTAGCGCAGCAATATCGCTGTCGTTAATCAATGCATGGTCAACTGCAGGAATTGGGTCTTGCCATAATAATTCTTCCTGTGGCACGTCTGGTCCAAGGTATCGTGCAATTGGGCCCATATCCCGGTGTGTCAACTTATACCAGGCACGTGCAAAAACATCTGCAAAATCTTCTGGATTTTCCAAAAAGCGACGTGAAATCTTTTCATACGCTGGATCAACCCTCAGGGCCAGATCTGTTGTAAGCATCGTTGGTAAATGTTTTTTAGTACTGTCGTATGCGTCAGGAATAATAGCTTCTGTAGTTTTGGCAACCCATTGGTGTGCTCCACCAGGGCTTTTTGACAGTTCCCACTCAAAGCCAAAAAGGTTTTCAAAGAAGTTATTGCTCCATTGCGTTGGTGTAGTTGTCCAGGTAACTTCAAGTCCGCTGGTTATTGTATCTGCACCTTTGCCACTTCCATAACTGTTGTTCCAACCGAAGCCCTGTAATTCTACATCAGCAGCCTCCGGCTCTTTACCAACATGGTCAGATGAAGCTGCACCATGCGTTTTACCAAATGTATGGCCACCCGCAATTAAGGCAACTGTTTCTTCATCATTCATTGCCATGCGGCCAAATGTGTCACGGATATCTTTTGCAGATGCAGCAGGGTCTGGATTACCGTCCGGTCCTTCTGGGTTCACATAGATCAGCCCCATATGTGCAGCTGCCAATGGTTTTTCGAGGTTGCGGGAGTGGATATCGCCATCAGCATTCTCATCAGAAACCAGTACGCCATGATCTTCCTTAGCACCTGGTGAACCGTGTGCATAACGCTCATCATTTCCCAGCCAGGTAGTTTCAGAGCCCCAGTAAACAGATTCATCAGCTTCCCATGCATCTTCACGGCCACCCGCAAAGCCGAAGGTTTTAAATCCCATCGATTCCAGCGCTATGTTGCCGGTTAATATAATCAGATCGGCCCATGAAATTTGATTTCCATATTTTTGTTTAATGGGCCAGAGTAATCTGCGTGCTTTATCAAGGCTAACGTTATCAGGCCAGCTGTTCAGCGGGGCAAAACGTTGAAGTCCTGCTCCAGCTCCACCACGTCCGTCGCCTACACGGTAAGTTCCCGCACTGTGCCAGGCCATGCGGATAAACAACCCTCCATAATGTCCAAAATCTGCTGGCCACCAGTCCTGCGAATCGGTCATGAGTGCGTGAAGGTCTGTTTTCACCGCTTCAAGATCCAGGCTGTTAAATGCTTCCGCGTAATTAAACTTCTCGCCCAATGGATTTGACAATGAGGAATTCTGACGAAGGATATTTAGCTTTAACTGGTTGGGCCACCAATCATTATTCCGTGTACCGCCACCACCAACATTGTGCTTCATGCTGCCATTATGAAATGGGCATTTACTGATGTCATTTGATTCTTTGTCCATATGTATAAGTTTATATTTGAAAAGGTTCTTATGTCCCATAATTCGGGAAGCACTATAAATTTAAGATAATAGATGGATTAATCACAATCATTTATTTCTATGTTAAATAGCTAAAATCTATATCATACATAATCTCTGTTAGGTTTTATCTATCTCTAATAACTGCTGGGTTTCTTTAAACCACAACCTTTGCTCAATTAAAAAAAATAGTAAAATAAATCAAAATGCATTGGTGGTAGCGCATGCTTTTCTGCGACATACTCTTAGAAGCACCACACACATCATGCAGGCTGAAGATAAAAGGTTATTAGAAAAGTTTCTCTACGGAACGTGTACCGCCGAAGAAAATCACAGGGTACAGGAACTGTTAACACAGCCTGATACTGATAAAGTATTACAGGAACTTACGCTGAGGGAATGGAACCAACCATCAAATTCTGATGTGCAGGTGGACGTACTCATGGCTAGCTGGAAGGAAAAACTTCATTCACGTATTGCTGTTGCAGATGATTCTACAACTACCCCAGACGAGTTTATACCCCGTAAAAGTTGGTATGTATATCGCTACGCAGCTGTTTGGGCCGCACTGCTTGTCGTCGGCGCGCTCGCAATCCTGCAATTGCAGAAGATAAATTACAATGACAACATTACCTATATAGTATATTCCAATGCAAAAAAACACCCGGTAAAATATATGCTGCCTGACAGCTCAGAAGTTTACCTGGGCACGGGTAGCCAGATCAATTTTCCTCAGGATTTTGTTGGTAAAACACGTGAAATAAGCTTGCAGGGTGAGGCTTTTTTCCAGGTTAAACACGATGAAAAAAGACCTTTTATCATTCACACAGGTGAAATTCATACACAGGTATTGGGTACATCTTTTAAGGTTCAGGCATTTAAAGGACAGCCAACAGTTGTAGCAGTTGCGACAGGGAAAGTTGGCGTAAGCAGAAAGACCAGTGAGCTGTCTCAAACGCTGGCTTTATTAACGCCCGGACATACAATATCCTGGAATGCAAAGACTGGCAAAGCCATATCCGGGAAGGTGAATTTAAAGAGCCTTCAGCAATGGAAAACGGGCGACATGGTATTTGAAGAACAAACCATGGCCAGCATTGCACTTGAACTTCAGCACCGCTATGGGGCAAATATACTTTTTATGGATAAGCAGGTGGCTGAAAACCAGGTCAGTGGTACTTTTCCAGCTGATAAACCACTTGTGAAAATCATGAACATTCTCGCTGCAGCCGGAAAGTTCAGGTACGAAATCAGCAATCAAAATAATTTTAAAATTTATAAAACGGAATAGCGCCTATGTAAATGAATCTTACTTACAAACGTCCTGCCATGGCAGACAGGACGCCCAACTATCATAAAGCCGTACGATTTGGCGATCTGGCCGGCTCTAAATATTGATTCCCGGACTTCGGGCATACAGATTATTTCTGTGGAAATTAACCCATAACAATTACAAACATATGCAAAAAGTAATACAATTATTACGTTCAAAGCTATTTATTGCATGCAGAGAGCGGCTTTCATGCTTTCACAGTATGCTCCTTACAGCGCTGCTGCTGCTGATTACACTTCAGGTAAGCAGCCAGCAATTGACCCAAAAAAAAGTAACCCTAAACTTAAAAGGTACTTCTATTAAAGAAGCCTTAATGACTATCCAAAGGCAAAGTTCTATAACTTTCGTTTATAGTCAGGATATTGCCCGTTATGCTCGTGTGAAGGTAACCCTCACCGAGAAAGAAATCACTATTAAAAGAGCCATAGAGCTAATCCTCAAAAACACCAATCTCAGGTACAGGCAACTTGATGATCAGGTGGTTATTGATGAAAATCCACAGCCGAAAAACATAAATTCAGGCAGCGCTGCCAGCTCTGTAAAACTTATCAAAGGATATGTTACTGATAGTTTATCCCAGCCACTTCCAGGGGTGAATGTGATGCTCAAAAATCACAAAACGGGAACTTCTGCAAATGCTGATGGTGCATTTTCAATCACAGTTCCTGACAACAATAGTGTACTTGTTTTCTCCTTTATGGGGATGAAAACGAAAGAAATAGCTGTTGGCAATAACTCTTCCCTGAATGTAATCCTTCAGGAGGATCTCAATACACTGCAGGAATTTGTCGCCATCGGATATGGTGTGGTAAAAAAGAAGGACCTTACTGGTTCTATTTCAACCATTGAAGGCGATGTTCTTGCAAAAAAGAATGTTACTCAGCTATCTCAGGCCCTCCAGGGTACATTGCCAGGTGTTATGGTTACGCGCTCCAGCAGCGAGCCTGGCGCCTCTGCGTCAGTGAGAATCAGGGGAATTACCACCATTGGCGACAGCAGTCCGCTTGTGATTGTTGATGGTGTACCTGTAGCCAGTATGGATGATGTGAACGCAGATGATATCCAGGATATCTCAGTATTAAAAGATGCGGCATCAGCCTCAATATATGGATCCAGGGCTGCGGGAGGTGTAATTTTGATTACTACTAAACGTCCTAAGTCTGGGCAACTCAGCCTTGAATACAATGCAACGGTAGGCATTGAAAAACCTACGCAGTTCCCGGAAGTGGTAGGTGTACAAAGATACCTTGAAATGATCAATGAATTTACCTGGAATGATGCTGGCAACGTTGCTGGCGGACAGTATGCCTTGTACCAAAAGGATGTAGTTGATAACTGGATTGAACGCAACAAGACCACCCCGGATAAATATCCTGTCACTGACTGGGTGGGTTTACTGATCAACGACCAGGCGTTCAGACAAAGCCATTATTTAGGTATTTCTGCAGGAACTGAAAAAGTTAAAACACAGGCCTCTGTAAATTATGAGAAGAATAACGCTTTGTATGACAACAGGTCTTTCGAAAGGATTACCACCCGGATCAACAATACATTTACTATCAATAGCTACCTGACAGCCAATGCTGATATTGCCTATAACCATATTAACAATGAATCTCCTGTCATTAACCCCGTATGGGACGCCCTGCGTTTTGCACCTATTTATGCTGCAACCTGGGCTGATGGCCGCATAGCACAGGGACAAAACGGCTCGAATGCTTATGCTCAATTACATAATGGTGGTTTCAACAATGGAACCAATGATAAATTGAATGGCAGGTTCTCGCTACAGTTTAAGCCGTTGAAAGGTCTTGACCTTACTGCAGTGTACGCGCCGTACCTATACTTCAATAGGGGAAAGAAGTTCGTTAAACAAATACCTTACTATTCTGCTGAAGACCCTGCGGTATTTGCAGGATATATTGCTGGAAACAACACCACCTCTTTATATGAAAGCAGGGGAAACGGGCATACCATCACAAAGCAATTTTTGGCTAACTATACAACAAAAGCTGGAAAGCATAACTTTAACCTGCTTGCGGGTTATGAGGACTTCAACTCTTTTAATGAATCGCTCACCGCACAGGCAGAGAATTATGTGTTGTCTGATTACCCATATCTTGACCTTGGGCCGCGTGATTTCATGAGCAACGGCGGAAACGCCTGGGAAACAGCCTACCGTTCTTTTTTTGGAAGGGTGCTGTATGATTACAATAGCAAATATTTCCTGCAGGCGAATATCAGGCATGACGGCTCGTCCCGCTTTCATCCAGACTACCGATGGGGATCTTTCCCTTCCGTTTCTGCCGGATGGGCAATTTCTGAAGAGCCATTTATGAAAGACAATAAAATATTCTCATACCTCAAGCTGCGTGCTTCATGGGGACAACTTGGAAACGAAAGAATCGGTAATTATCCATACCAGTCGTCCATTGGCTATTCCACCGCTTTATTCAGCGAGGCTGGTTCGGTGGTGTCAGGCATCACCGCTGCCCAGTTTGCTTATGCCATAAAAAACATTACCTGGGAACGAACGGAAACTACAGACATTGGTCTCGATGCTTATTTTCTTAAAAACAGACTAAGTATCACGGCTGATTATTACCGCAAAAACACAAAGGATATGCTCCTTGAGCTGGAAATACCGGATTATATGGGCTTTGATAACCCTCAGCAAAATACAGGTAAGATGCACACCAATGGATGGGACATGCAACTGTCCTGGAAAGATAAAATCGGTGCGTTAACGTATTCAGTATCGGCAAACCTTTCTGATTCAAGGACTAAAATGGGTAGCCTTGGTGGTATCGTATTCGATGGCGACCAAATCATCCGCGAAGGAAGCGAATACAATGAATGGTATGGCTATGTAACTGACGGTTTGTTTCAAACCGCGGCAGACGTTAGCGCTTCCCCAAAATTATATGCTTCTGTGAAACCAGGAGATGTGAAATATGTAGATATCAGCGGTCCGCAGGGTGTACCGGATGGAAAAATCACACCGGACTACGATAGGGTATTGCTGGGTGGATCGTTACCCCGCTACCTTTATGGTGGTAACATCAATCTGGGTTTTAAAGGATTTGATCTTTCAATGATGTTTCAGGGGGTTGGGAAACAAACCAGCAGGTTAACAGAGAATATGGTGAAACCGTTTTTCAGTGCATGGACCAACGCACCGGCAATCATTGATGGAAACTATTGGAGCGTAAATAATACCGAGCAGCAAAATCTTTCCGCCAAATACCCAAGGTTATCCTATACTGCGGCAGAAAACAATAACTATAAAATGTCAGACTACTGGCTAAGCAACGGTGCTTATCTCAGGTTGAAAAACGTTGTGCTGGGTTATACCATTCCCCAACGTGTAGTCTCCAAAGCTAAGCTTAAAGACGTGAGGGTTTATGTCTCTGCAACTGATCTTTTCTCTTTTGATCATCTTCCGAAAGGTTGGGATCCTGAGACCACCTACAGCTCCTATATCAGCAAAACGTTCAATTTTGGTTTATCTGTGAAATTCTAATTATGAAAAAATTACTATTAATTATATGCTGCCTGCCCTTATTCTGGGGATGCGCAAAACTGGACCTTAATCCACTTTCTGAAGGATCCAGCGAAAACTGGTTCTCAGATGAAACCGAACTTCAGCTGTCACTCAACGATTTTTACCGCGAATACCTCTGGGCACAGGAAAATAATTATGAGACTGAAAGAATGACCGACAACTGGTCGCAACGCCAGGCGGTAAATGCTTATGCTGCAGGTACTGTAACCAGTGAGTGGGCATTTAGTGGCGATGTCTGGGCAAACACTTATAAAGGTATAGCGCGTGCCAACACCATTTTAAACAACCTTGACAAGGCTGCGCCAAATATTGGTGCTGAAAAGTTGAAACAACTTGCTGCGGAAGCCTATTTCTTTAGGGCAGTATTGTATGGAAGACTGATCTTCCATTATGGAGATGTACCTTATTATACCAACGACCTGAGTATAGAAGATGCATTTAAATTGGGCCGCACCAGTAAAGAGACTATTCTTAAAGAGGTGTATAAAGATTTTGATATGGCCATTGCGTCGCTTCCGGTAACTTATGGCAATGGGCAGAAAAGGGCAACTAAAGGTGCCGCCCTGGCGTTTAAGGCAAGGACTGCATTGTATATGGGCGACTATATTATTGCGCGGGATGCGGCACAAGCGTGTATGGATTTGAAAACCTATACGTTACACGCAGACTATGGTCAGTATTTCTTGTCCAGTACCAGAAACTCTTCTGAAACTATATTTGCATTGCCTCGCTCTGCTGCATTAGGGTCTACATGGGCTACCACAAATTTTTTCCCAAGAACGGCAGGAGGGAGTGCTGTAGCACAACCTTCGTGGGAGCTTTTTTCTTCTTTTCCATGTACTGATGGGCTGCCTATCGATGAATCTCCTTTGTATAATCCACGTAAGCCATTTGTCAACCGCGATCCGCGCTGTGCTGCAACAATTGTTGAATTTGGAACAGAGTTTCTTGGTTATATTTATGATCCTAATCCGTACACTACAACGGTATTGAAGACCGGCACCAGCACCCGTGTATCAAATAAAGATAACCGGGCGGTGGATCAGTTTGCATCGTACAATGGGCTTACGCTGAAAAAAGGGGTGGATGCCGATTGGGCGGATGACCTTAAAACAGATTTTGATATCATCATTATGCGCTATGCCGACGTGCTGCTGATGTATGCGGAAGCCAAGATGGAACTCAAAGAAATTGATCAGGCTGCGCTTAAGGCAATAAATACAGTGAGGGCCCGCGCTTACCATGCGAATGTAGATGCTGCAAGTTCGTATCCTGCAATTACCACGACAGATCAAACCACCTTGCGCAGGATCATACGTAACGAGCGACGTATAGAGTTTGGTTGGGAGAACAGGAGGTATGACGACCTGATCAGATGGAAACTTGCTGATAAAGCACTTACCAGACCAATATATGGTATGCTTGATCCGGCCGACTTAAAAACAAAGGTTGTAGACGCCGGATTATGGGTTTTCCCGGGAACTCCGGATATCGACATAAATGGTCTGCCCGATTTTTCAGCAATGTACGGCACACGTCTGATTAAGCTACTGGTTGCGAGAAATTTCGATGCAAACAAACAATACCTCTGGCCAATTCCGTCAAAGGAAATCATTATCAATAATAATCTGAAACAGAACCCTGGATATTAAATCTTAAATATATGAACGCTGCACTGCATTCCTGGCTCCGTAGAATTCCTTTTGCCATGTTGATTGTCTTCTCTTTAAGCGGATCTGCACAAACGGTAAAACACGTAGTCATTATTTCGATTGATGGCTTCCGGCCTGATTTCTACCGGGATCCTTCATGGGGTACAATAAATATGCGGCAGCTCGCCGCGAGTGGTATTTCTGCAGACGGGGTAAATAGTGTATTTCCTACGCTTACTTTTCCCAATCACACCACTATTATTACAGGCGCCAGGCCTGCAAATCACGGTATCTATTTCAACGCTCCTTTTACACCAGGACAGGAAGAAGAATCTGATGCCTGGTATTGGTATGCGAAAGATATAAAAACCAAAACCCTTTGGGAAGCGGCAAAAGACGCAGGCCTGGTAACTGCCTCTGTAAACTGGCCGGTATCAGCAGGAGCCGCCGCAGTGGATTATAATATTCCCATTATTAAGGGTAAAGGTAAATCCCAGATGGCAGTAACTGCAGAAAATTCAACTCCGCCTGGTATTCTGGACACGGTACAAATATATGCAACAGGAAAATTTGATCAGATCGATTTTAATACCAATGCAGATTATCTGGTAATGGATGAAAATGTTGCACGCATATCGGGATATATATTCCGCAGATATCATCCCGGGTTATTAACCCTGCGTTTGTCGTGCGTAGACCATTTTGAACACATTGAAGGCAGAAACGGCGAGCTGGTTTCCAGAGCAGTGTCTGGGGCCGACAGGGCAATACGGACTGTGCTGGAATCTGTGCAGAGGGCTGGTTTGCAGGATAGCACTGTGGTTATTGTAACGGGCGACCATGGTTTTGCAGATGTTGAACATATTTTAACCCCTAATAACTGGCTGAAGGAAGCAGGCTTAATTACAGATAAAGGAAAAGGTGACTGGAAAGCCTGGTTCAATACTTCTGGCGGTTCCGCCTTTCTTTATCTCAAAGATCCCGCTGATCAAAAAACAAAGAAAAAAGTAATGGACCTTCTGACCTCAAGACCCGAAATGGATAAAAAACTTTTCAAAGTAATTTCCAAGGCACAACTGGATAACATTAAAGCTGATCCCAGGGCTGCGCTGGCCATAGCAACCATTCCGGGTTACCGATTTCACAACTCGCTGAAACCAATTGACAGGACGCCCTCCAATAAAGGGACACATGGTTATTTTCCTGATTTCCAGCAAATACAAACAGGATTCATCGCCTGCGGTCCAGGTCTTAAAACCGGAATGCAGATCCCGGTAATGGGCCTTGAAGACATTGCCCCGATTGTTTCAAAATTACTTGGACTCTCGTTTACACCTAAGGACGGGCACCTGCCCGAAGGCATCCTTACTTTAAAGTAGCTGATCTTTTCTTACCAATTTCTTTCAACGGTATCCCCACTATTGGGGATACCGTTGAAAGAAATATTTGCATTACCTTTGCGCCAAACTGATTGCACGTTTTCTAACAGTGCTAATCTTCTTTTGGATAGTTCTAAACCTTTGTCTATCCACCTTCTACTATAAACATAAAGAGAAATCTGGCTATGATCAAATGGATTTGCTTATGCTGTCTTAATATTATTCTGTTCTGTCAAACACTGACGGGGCAAAATTTTAATCCCTATTTCAAAACTTTAAGTACAGGAAACGGACTATCACATAAAAAAGTGAATGCCATCTTACAGGATAAAAGAGGCTTTCTGTGGTTTGGAACTGAAGACGGACTGAACCGCTATGATGGTAGGTATATCACTTCGTTTAGAAGTTTACCAAACGTACCCTCTTCTATTTCAGGAAATATCATTACCGATCTGCATGAAGATAAATCAGGTATCCTCTGGATAGCTACATCTGACGGAGGTATTTCCAGTTATGATTATCGCTTACCTTCATCGAAACAGTTTACGCGATACAAGCATAATCCTCATGATCCAAAAAGCCTGCCCGAAAATGGTATAAGTAAGATAACAGAGGATAACCGGGGCAATCTTTGGCTGGCTACAGCAGGGAGTTATGCTGTACGGTTCAACAAAGAGTCAAAACGATTTGATACACCTGTAAGTAAAGGCACAAGGGCGATACTGTCCTTAATGGTGAATGGCGATACTTTACTGGTTGGCCGTGCTGGCGGCGGACTAATGAAAATTAATACTAAAACACTGGCTTACAGTGAAGACCTGCGTTATGATGACCTTTATGCTAATATGCCACATGCAAGCATATCATCTATTTTCAAAGACAGCCACCGCAATATCTGGTATGGGTCATGGGATGAAAAGGTATTTAAAGTTTCTGCCATTGATGGAAAGGAACAGGATTTTACACCGGGGCCTAAAAATCCTTCGGCTCCGGCAGATGACGTTGTTTCTTTTGCTGAAGATAAGGCAGGACAAATATGGATGGCCAGTAAAAGTACAGGAGTATATATCTATAACCCTGACGGGCACAGGTTCATCAATCTAAGGAGCGATGCAGACATGGAAGGTACGCTGGCAGATGATCAGGTCAATGTGACCTACATAGGCCATGACGGTATAGTCTGGATAGGAACAAACAACGGGATAAGTATGTACAATCCGTTATTTGCGCCATTTGTACAGCACTGGTTGCCCGCCAAAGAAGATATTGTGACATACGACTTCTTTAAAAATGATCATGGGCAGCTTTTGATTGGTACCAGTGAAGGTATTTTTGTCAAATCGCCTGGACGGCTATCTTTAGATCACAGAAAACTTTATTTCAATGGACAGAAGCTGGCCGTCACCAAGTTTTTCAAAGATCTGGATGGTACGTTTTATATTGGCACTGATTATACGCTCTTTATGTATAACCTGGCAACAGACAAGATCATTCCGCTGCCAGATACTGAAAACGATCCGGTAATGAAAAAGCTGATCAGTTCAAGGGTAGTTTCAATTGTGCGGGACACATTGAATTCACATCCGGTCCTTATCGTATCGCCATATGGCCACTACATTACTTATTATGATCTGCAGGATAAAAAATGGGTATCAAGAAAAGATATCAGCCAGAATATCATTCAAAAATATGGGCTGAAAGATAATTTAGTGCGAAAATTCTATAAAGATAGCAAAGGTCACTTGTGGCTCGCCAATTTTAAGGCGGGACTGGGTAACTGGCTGCCAGAGCAGCATCCAACCGTTAAATATTTTATCAATGACCCCACAAATTATCATTCGCTGAGCAGTAATGATGTCTTTGATATAATGGAAGACAAAAAGGGTAATTTCTGGGTGAGCACCTATGGTGGTGGAATTAACTATTTTGAAGCAAAAACGGGCAGGTTTACGCACATCAGTGAGTCCACAAATTTGTCTGAAGGTTTACAGACCGGTCCTGATGGCAAGCTCTGGATGCTTTGTAATGGTCATATTCATAAGTACGATCCGGTCAAAAAAGTGTATACCTGTTACGATCTTCCTCATCTTCATTCCACCGGAGGTGTAAACGGTTATCTGTATAAGGATAACGCAGGCAGCCTTTATGCAGCCGGTAAAAATTACTACATATCTTTTAATCCTGCACAAATAAGGGCCATCAACTATGAACCCGAAGTGTTCTTTACCGATTTTAAAATCTTTAGCCAGTCGCACAGCCAACTGCTTCAAAATGATAAGATCGAATTGACACATGATAAAAATTTCTTTTCCGTTGTGTTTTCTGCGCCCGACTACAGTGGCGATAATATCCATTATGCATATAAACTTGAAGGAATTGATCAGAACTGGATTGAGGCAGGAAAGGCAAACTCTGTTCAATATACCAATCTTCCAGGCGGCTCATATGTTTTAAAAGTGAGGGCAAGCAACTGGAAAGGCGGTTATGTAAGTAAGTTTAAGTCTTTGAATATTGTTATCATTCCGCCATTTTGGTTGCAATGGTGGTTTTATGCGGCGCTTTTTGTGGTTACTTTCTCGTTAACTTTTCTGTTTTACCGCTACCGTATGAACACCTTACTGGAGCAACAGGCTATCAGGAACGGGATAGCCCAGGATCTTCATGATCAGGTAGGCTCTATTCTAAGCAGTATCTCGGTGTACAGCGAGGTAGCCAAAATTTATCAGGTGAACGGTGAAACTTCCAAGTTGCGTAACTTGCTGGATACCATTAGTAATGTTTCAAGCGAGATGATCAGCGAAATGGGCGATATTGTGTGGGCTATCAACCCGAAAAACGACCACTTTAACAGTATCTTTAACAGGATAGTAAATTACGCTGATCCCCTGTGTAAAGCCAGTGACATCAAGTTTGATTTCAAATGCGATCAGAAATTACTGGACAGTAACCTGGGTATGCAAACCAGAAAGAATTTATATCTTATCATTAAAGAAGCAATCAATAATGCTGTCAAACATGCACAATGCACTTCCCTCGCTGTAAGGATCAAGTTGTATGATGATGTGGCAGAATTAAGTATCATAGATGACGGAATAGGTTTCGATTGTGATGCTGTGCCAAACGATGCAAATCCGGACAACGGAAACGGGTTAACAAATATGTCGTTCCGGTCCAAAGAATTAAAAGCAGATTTTAAGATAGAAAGCCAGCCTGGTCTGGGCAGCAAAATCAAATTCGTTTTTAAGGTGCAGTAAGGTGAACTAGGAGAAATAGAAACAGCTATTTATTGGGGTCTGAGGTTTCGTTAAAATTATCTATTTTTAATGAACCTAACTTAACCTCATTATTATGAATAACTTACCGCTGTCTAGCGCTGCTGAAAATGCCTCTCCACTTCACAAAAAAGAACGTATTATTTTCCTTGATGCTATACGTGGCATTGCCGTACTTGGGATTCTCATCATGAACATCATGGCGCAGGGCCAGGCGCATTTTTTTTATAACAACATGGATTTAAGTCAACCCATAACAGGCCCTAATTTTTATGCATGGGTTATCGAAATGGGCATTTTTGAAGGCACGATGAGAGGGTTATTCTCAATATTGTTTGGTGCAGGAACCATATTACTGCTCACCCGACTGGAAAAAACGAGGGCGCATCTTGATGTTGCCGATATCTATTACCGCAGGATGCTCTGGCTGTTGGTATTTGGACTGATCAATGCTTATATCTTTCTATGGCCTGGCGATATCCTGTATTACTATGCTTTATGCGGATTGTTCCTGTTTCCCTTCAGAAAGCTGTCTGCGCAAAAGTTGTTTATATGTGCATTGATACTACTCATTATTGGCAGTTACCGCGAAACCAACGCTTTGTATGACCGGAAAGAAACGATCAGCAAAGGAAAAACGGCTGAGATGCTTCAGAAAAACAGGGAGAAGCTTACCGGAAAGCAAACCGGTGAGCTTAAAGCATGGGAGGAAATGAAAGAAAAACACAGCAGTAAGGGAATAATGACACAAGCTGCTGAAGAGACAAAAAAAGTTCAGGAAGCTAATTACCCGCAGATTTTTGCTTATTACCGCGATGTCAATATGAAGTTGCAAAGTCTGGGCCTCTTCAATAGTTGGTGGGATATGCTCCTCTTCTTTTTCCTCGGTATGGCTTTGTTTAGATCGGGTTATTTAACGGGCGAAAGCAAAATCTGGATATATCTGCTGGTTACAATAGCAGGTATTGGTGTTGGGCTTTGGATCAATTATACAGAACTAAAGATGCTTTACTTTTTGCGATTTGATGAAGTTAAAATGATAGAAAACACCACTGGCGCATACTACCAGATCCGTAGGCTGGTACAAACCCTGGGATACCTCAGTCTGCTCATTTTATTATATAAAATAAATCCCCTGAAATGGATATTCCGTATTTTCGTTCCAGTAGGGCAGATGGCATTTTCTAATTATCTGGGCCAGTCTATTATCACTTCAGTCATTTTTTTGGGATTTGGATGGTTTGGAAGGTTACAACGTTATGAAATTTATGAAATTGCCGCGGCTATCTGGGTTTTCCAGATTGTGTTTAGTCATATCTGGCTTAAATACTTCATCTTTGGTCCCTTTGAATGGGTTTGGCGCAGCCTTACTTACCAAAAGATACAGCCGTTTAAGCGAGTCGAAAGTCAGGATGTTTTGCCCGACCTCAATACGGCCCATGCATGATTTAAAAATATTTGAATGAACAATCTTCAGCAGCAATTTGGTAATATTGATATCTATCTGTTCGACCAGTTATTAAAGGGACGCTTTGACGATTGTAACCGTGTTCTTGATGTGGGCGTTGGTGGCGGACGTAATCTTCCTTATTTCCTGCAGAATGGGTATGAAGTATATGGAGTAGATCCCTCACCGGAGGCAGTTGCGAATAGCAGATATATTTCATCGTTGCTTGCACCTGCCAATGATCAGAATAACTTTGTTGTATCCTCTGCTGAAGACATGACCTTTCCGCCAGCATTTTTTGATCTGGTTATTTGTAGTGCTGTGCTTCATTTCGCGCATAACCACGCGCACTTCGATGCCATGGTAAGGTCCATTTGGCGGGTCATAAAACCAGGCGGGTACTTTTTCGCCCGCCTTGCTTCTGATATCGGTATAGAACATCTTGTAAACCCACTGGGTGAAGGGGTTTACCTCTTGCCTGATGGCTCAAACCGGTACCTTGTCAATGAAGGCAGGCTCCTTGAGTTTAGTACTGTGCTTAAAGGAGAACTATATGAACCTATTAAGACCACTAATGTCCAAAACCTTCGCTGCATGACTACCTGGTGCCTGCGTAAAAGTGTTTACGCGCATTAGTTAATAGCGGTTGTATGCTACAGAGTGGGGACATTATGGTCAACCTTAGCGTATATGTAACACTATTAATGCAATCCGAATATCATTTGGAGATTTACCGCATTTTACAAGATTATAATTGCCATATTTGCATGCTGATGTGTGGTAAAATAAGTTCAGAACGTATTCATAATTAAATCGATAAGTCCGGTTTAAAGATTTAATATGATTTATTGAATTATAATGATTATCTGCATATGGTTTCGATATTATTACCTGTTTTCTGGCATAATTTTAGTCAATCTTCAGTAATTGTAAAGTATTCCTTGCGCGATTAAATATTTGGAGCATTTGGCGTTCTGTTTTTTACACATAAAAGCTTAAATGTCTCAAATACCAGATCAAGAAACAAAGATTAACGGTCACAATAAATTAACATTTGATAGAACATATTTTTCAAATGAGTATTCAAAATGAAACGATGATGTTTTTGCAGTTTACATACATACCAAACCAGGGGATGCCTGAGTTAACTTCTGGATTCAAAACGGGGATATGGCAGGTATGAATGGAGAACAGCGGCATGATGGTTTCAACAACTGAGAGACAAGAATTTACAAATGAAATCTAATTTTAATCTGCCGAATTTATGAAGATCCTGCTGAGTTACCTTAAAAAGCATAAATGGACAGTACTGCTCGCCTTATTAATGACCGCCATCAACCAAAGTTTTTCCCTGGTTGATCCGTTAATCACCGGAAAAATAGTAGATGATTATATTGTTAAACGCGACCTCCTTAGCAGGCATGAATATTTTACCGGGATCCTTACTTTAATCGGTTTAGGTATAGGTGCCGCTTTTATTTCAAGAATAGCCAATAACTTTCAGGATTACTTTACCATCACTGCTGCACAGCGCGCAGGTGCTGAAATGTATGCCGATGGAATGAAACATTCACTTGCCATGCCGTTTTACGTATTCGAAGAGCAGCGCAGTGGTGAAAAATTGGGGGTTTTACAAAGGGTTAGAAGTGATTCAGAGAACTTTATCAAGTCTTCCATTAACGTTACGTTTATGGCCATATTCGGTATCATTTTCGTAAGTGTTTATTCATTTTTAATCAGCTGGAAGGTTACAGTAGTATTCGTAGCATCCGTACCTATTATCACTTACCTGAGTTGGGTGCTGTCTAAGAAAGTAAAAGTAATCCACCGGGCCATTATCCTTAAAACATCAGTTCTTGCAGGCCGTTCCACAGAGTCGCTCAGAAATATAGAACTTGTAAAAAGTCATGGTTTAGGTGATCAGGAAATTGAACGTTTAAATGCAGCTACCTATAAAATTCTAAGCCTCGAGATCGTAAAAACAAAAATCCTGAGGATGTTGAGTTTTATACAGGGCAGTACGGTGAATATTGTACGTAGTTCAATGGTTGTGGTAATGCTGATGCTGATTTTTGACAAAGAGATTTCTCCAGGTCAGTACTTCAGTTTCCTGTTATATTCTTATTTTCTATTCGGCCCGCTGCAGGAATTTGGCCACATGGCTTTAACCTGGCGTGAAGCACAGATCTCTCTTGGTAATTTTAAGCGTATCATGAATACGCCTATAGAGCATATCCCTGATGATCCTACCGAAATCAAAAAGATTGTTCATATCCAGTTTGATAATGTGCATTTCAAATACAAAAACAGTAACCGTAATGCCTTAAACGGTATTAGTTTCCACGCAGAAGAAGGCGAAACGGTCGCTTTTGTTGGTCCGTCGGGCTCCGGAAAAACTACACTAATTAAACTGTTGGTAGGTTTATACAAGCCATTTAAGGGTGATATTCTATACAACAAAACGCATACGGATGATATCCACCTCGATGAACTACGTCGTAAAATTGGCTTTGTTACCCAGGATACACAACTGTTCTCAGGAAATATAAGGGACAACCTCAGATTTGTTAAACCGGATGCTACTGATGAAGAATGTATGGATGTGTTGAACAAAGCAGCATGTCAGTCGTTGCTTGCAAGGGCACAGGATGGTTTAGATACCCTGATAGGTGAAAGCGGAGTAAAAGTATCAGGTGGTGAGAAACAACGCTTGTCTATTGCACGTGCATTGCTGCGTCACCCAAATATTTTACTGTTTGATGAGGCAACATCATCTCTTGATTCCCTTACAGAAGAAGAGATTACTAAAACCGTAAACAGGCTTTCAGAGCTGAAAGACCATATTACGCTGATCATCGCACACAGGTTATCTACAATTATGCATGCCAACCGTATTTATGTACTTGAAAACGGATCAATCATTGAAAGTGGTAACCACGAAGAACTGCTAGAGATCAAAGGATTGTACTATGCCATGTGGCGTCAACAGGTAGGTAAACGTAAATTGGTAGAAGAGTTGACTAAGCTTGATGCATTGATTAGTTAAGCAATATATTCGAATAGTAAAGCCCTGCAAATTAAATTTGCAGGGCTTTTATTTTTTAAGCTCACTGAGGCATCTCGGTAAATATGTTTCGTTGCATTAATATTGCAATAACGAAACTATTGCAATATTAATGCAACGCTGAACTATGCTTAATAAGCACGGCCGGTCACAGGACGACCTTTTATATTTAATTTGTCCTTCCAGGATACTGCTCCAACGCAACCGTCAAACAGTCCATAGCTTTGTTCAGATCTTCAGTATTCAGCACATAAGCCATTCGTACTTCTGTTTTTCCAGACCCCGGGGTCGAATAGAATCCTGTGGCAGGCGCCATCATTACCGTTTCGCCGTTAAGATCAAAACTTTCCAGGATCCATTGGCAAAACTTATCCGCATCGTCAATAGGAAATTTGGCAACTACATAAAAAGCACCACCCGGATTAGGGCAGTATACACCGTTAATTGCATTTAAACGGGCAACTAAAGTGTCTCTGCGTAATGTATATTCTTTGTTTACAGCCTCAAAATAGCTGTCCGGTGTATCAACCGCTGCGGCCCCTGCAATTTGCTCCACCATTCCCGGGCTCAGACGTGCTTGCGCAAACTTCAGTGCAGATTTAATCACTTCCTTATTTTTCGTGATCAGGCAGCCTAATCTTGCTCCGCATGCGCTGTACCTTTTAGAAACCGTATCCAGTATTACCACGTTTTCATCTAATCCGTCCAGGTGCATTGGTGAGATAAATTCGCGGCCATCATAACAGAATTCACGGTAAGCTTCGTCAGAAAACAGGAACAGGTCGTATTTCAGGCATAGCTCTTTCAACGCAACCAACTCCTCTTTAGAATAGAGATACCCTGTAGGGTTGTTCGGATTGCAAATAATGATAGCCTTCGTTTTTGGAGTGATCAGTTTCTCAAATTCTTCAATTGCCGGGAGGGCGAAACCATTTTCAATATATGAAAGGATTGGTTTTACTACCACATTGCTCATGCAGGCAAAACCATTGTAATTTGCATAAAATGGCTCCGGGATAATAATTTCATCACCTTCATTCACACAGGTTTGCATGGCGATGGTAATGGCTTCAGAACCACCAACTGTCACCAGGATATCCTGAGGCGTAATGTTGTAACCCAGTTTATTATAATATTCTGCAAGTTTCGTTCTGTAAGTGATTGTACCTTCAGAGTCAGTATAGGCCCAAACATCAAAATCAATGTTTTTGATGGCGTTTAACATCCCTTCAGGAGTCGCAATATCGGGCTGTCCAATATTTAAATGGTAAACCTTTTTGCCATCCTTTTTTGCCTGAACAGCATATGGGGTTAGCTTTCTGATGGGTGAAGCGGGCATTTGAACCCCTTTTTCTGATATATATGGCATGGCGCAAAAATAAAAAACCCCGCTGAATAACGAGGTTTTTAAAAATAAAATTTTTTGTGACTAAAATTATTTGCTGCTTGATG
>Ga0247815_10000685_pt1 | contig 26680 bp, 19 predicted proteins | sample UWRJL194509B1_FD_181014 | JGI IMG/M metagenome (GOLD analysis project Ga0247815, IMG submission 181014) | Plant litter microbial communities from Arlington Agricultural Research Station in Wisconsin, United States - UWRJ-L194-509B-1 | ecosystem: Environmental > Terrestrial > Plant litter >...
CTTTTGTAGATCTGCGGCGACAGGTAGCGGGCGATCTTGGTCGACACCGTCGCCAGGAAATCGTTGGCGCTGGTCAGGTCGGCGTTCATCGCGCGGATCAATGCGTTCTGGCGGCGCTGCTGCGCGATGAAGCCGATGCCGATCAGCGCCATGAACAGGAAGTAGGCCAGGCTGAATTTGAAGGACCACAGGCTGGTGCTGATCTCGTCGTGGATCTCCACCTCCTGCAGGCCGCGCACGTCGCCGATCTTCCAGTCCTTTTTCGGGCTGTCCGGATGGCTGTTGTGGCAGGCGACGCAGGATGCGCCCATCATCACCGGCGCGATCAGGCGCACCTGCGTCGCCGTGCCGCTGGTCGAGGCGAGGATGATGGGCGGCTGATCCGGGCTCGCGCGCAGCGACGCCAGCGAGGTTTTCTCGAAGTCGTCCAGCGGGTGCGCGGCGCGGCCGCGGAACGGGTAGTCGGAGACGAAGCGGTAGTTGACGTTGGACTGCTTGTCGGCGATGACGTGGCCCAGCTCCAGCGACAGCGTGGCCGGAATCGGCACCGCGCCGGGCACGGTCTCGTAGTTGTGGACGACCTGCGTGTCCTTGCCGTGGTTGTCCAGGATGCGCCCGACCACGGCGCTGGCGTAGTAGCCGCGGATGCTGGAGATCATCGAGTTCAAGTCGCCGGCCTGGCTGCGCAGGCGCGCGGCGGCGATGTTCTGCATGTCCATCCAGACGGCCAGCGGCAAGCCGGCCAATAGCAGGATCAAGGCCGCCAGCGCGGTGCGCTCCCAGCGGCGGGTGTCGATGACTTGTTTCAGGCGGTTTGCATGGCGTTGGCCGCCAGCGTGCTATGCAGGTCGGTGGCGCCGGTGCGGATGATCCAGTGTTCCGGGTACGGATCGCTGGCGAAGCGGTTGTGGCGCGCGATGCGGCTCAGTTTATCCAGCGAGACGGTCGGCGCCAGCGCGGTTTCCTTGCCGGTTAATTGGTCCAGGTGCCAGAAGCCGCCGTCGCGGTGCAGCAGCAGCGGCAGCGCGGCCGCATGCGGCGCGGCGGCGTAGGCCTTGACCGGGTAGCCGGGATGCGTTTCCGGCGCCAGCAGGTACAGGCATTCGGCGTTCGCGCCCTGGTCGATGCGGTGCAGGATCACGCCGTGCGGCATGATGGCCGACACCGACAGCACCACGATGCCCTTGATGCTGGCGCTGAATTCGATGCGCATGCCGAGCCGCAGCGTGGTCGGCTTGTGCTTGCCCGGCCAGACGCCGTCCAGCAGGATGCCGTAGCGCGACACGTCTTCGATTTCAAAACCCTGGCCGCTGCGGCGGATCACCGCGTGGCGTCCCGACAGGCGGCGCGTCAGGCCGTTGGTTTCCTGGCCGTCGGCGCTGTAATGCGTCAGCAGCACGTCCGATTCCGGATCGACCAGTTCAAAGCGACCGAGCACGCATTCTTCCATCGCGAACATGCGGATCTGGCGCTGCGCGCCGGCTTCCGGCGCGGCGTTGACCAGCGACGCGGCGCGGCTCGGATGCGGGTGCATCGGGGCGGCCAGCGGCATGTCGATTTCGATCAGGTCCTCGTCCCACGCGATGGTGGTGAAGCCCATGTCCACTTTGCCGGCCGGCGCGTTCAGGTCCAGGTGCGCGATGCCGGCGTTGCGGGCGGTGACGTCGATGTCCATGCTCTCGCCGCCCTGCGCGCTGACGCGGGCGATCGAGGCGTCATCCGCCATCACGCGCACGTTCTTGTGGGTGCTGAGGAAGATGCGGTGGATTTCTGTCAGCGTCGCGTCAAGGCGCGGCACCAGGATCACGAAGGTGCAGACCCATTTGCGCGAGGCCATGCCGGCGTGGGTGCTGAGTAGTTCGATGCTGATCTGGTACTGGCCGTGCTCCTTGCCGCGCGAGGAGAACTCGACGAACACCGGCCGCCATTCGCCGCTGGTGGCGCGCACGAACTGCTGGCGCGCGGCGCCGTTGGGAATCAGGTCCGATTGCAGTTGCAGCGCCAGTTGCGGCGCGCAGGCTTCCGGCATGCCGCGCAGTTCCATCTTCAAGGTCTGGCGGCCGCCGGCGGCGCGCGGGTCGAAGCCGCTGATGTGCAGCTGCGGGCGTTCGGATTGGGCGCGTTGCAGCGGGCGGGCGTAGGTCGATGGCGCAGATGGAGCCGACGGCGCGCTCGCGGCGGCGGGGGCGGCATCCAGCACCGTGCCGGGCGAGCCGGGACGGGTCGTGCGCAGCGCACTCAGTAAGTCATAGCTGGAGGGTGCTGCTTGGGCGTGGCCGCCTTCGCAAGCTTGTTCTCCTGGCATGACCCAGTAAGTGCAATGCGGGTGCTGGGCATTACTGCATTTGTTCATGGCATACCGACCGATGGAATACCTGTCAGTTTATGCGGTTTACACTTGGTTTGGCAATCAAAGGCGCATACGAACTATGTATTTTCGAGACTCCGCGTGCGGGTGTCAAAAATGCGACGGTATTGATGCGGTCGGTAATGCCGTTTCGTCAATGTTTCCGATGTTTTGGCGGCCGGCGGAGGGGGCGAAACGCAGCACGATCGCGCTCAGATTGTCGATGTGGAGTTCCGGCGGCGGGTGGTCGGCGTAATCATTGAACAACGCATCGAGCGCGGCGCCGGCGCCATGGCCCGGCTGGACCATCAAGGCGGGCCAGCGCCGGGTCCACAATTGCGGCCGGGCGCAGGACCAGAAACCGTCCGTGGCCAGCAGATAGGTGGCGTCGGCGCGCACCGTCAGCGCGCGGCGGTCAGCCAAATGACCCAGGAACGGCGGCAGGTTGGAGGCGTCCAGCGGCAGCAGGCCGTTGTCCAGCACCTGCGGATTGACGAAGGCGTTGCCGAGGATGTAGGCCTGCGAGATCTGCGCGCGGTGTTCGCCGTGCACCTGTTGCCACCATTCCTGCTCGCCGAGCAGGCCGTGCATCGCGAACGAGGTGGCGGGGACGTGATCCACCGTCAGCGGCAGCGCGGCTTGCGCGGTGATTTCGTACAGGCGCGAATCGCCGGCGTGGTACAGCATCGGCGCCTGGCCGGGCGCGATCTCCAGCAGCGTGAGCGTGGTGCCGGGACGGCGGAAGCTGTCGTTGTCGCCGGGGCGGCTGAAGTGCGCCTGCAGTTCGGCGTGCAGTTGATCGAGGCGGACGCTGAGTTTTTCAAGCGCGGCGCAGGCGGGGATGCGCAGCAAGCCGGCGGCGACGGCTTCGGCGGCCTCGCGTCCTTGACCGTGGCCGCCCATGCCGTCGAGGACTGCGAGCCGCACGTGGCCTTGCGGCCATCCCGGCAGCACGGTGGTCTGCGCGGTCTGGTCGCGCAGCAGCACGGCGCGGCCGTCGGCGTCGATGAGCAGCAGGTTGTCCTGGTTCTCCGGCACCTGCAGCTTGCTGATGCTGGCGCTGCTGCGCGCGGCGACGTCAAGGCCGGGGCCGAAGTTCAGCATGTCGGTGATGCGTGTCATCGTGGCGGGCGCCTGGGCGCGGGATGCGAAAGGCCACAGCTTAGCCGAAATGGACGGCAAGATCGACGACAATTCGGTCATTCGCCGCTCCGGCGCAGCCACAGGCTGCTGACCCAGCCGGTGCTTTCGCGGCCGGCCACGCTGGCCTTGATCTGCCACCAGTCGCCGCTACGCATGCCGGTCGGCGTGACGGTGGCGCCGGCCGGCACGATGATCAGGCGCGGCGCGCCGACGCCGGCGGTGGCGCGAAGGTTCAAGTCGCGATGGACCTGGAACGGTTGGCCGGCGATCAGGGCGTCGCCTCTCGCCAGGGCCGCCGCCGTGGCCGCAGCCCCGCTGTCGCCGGCGGCCCCACCCACGCTCGCGGCCATCGCCGGCTTGCCCGGTGCCGCATACAAAATCAAGCTGCCGATCGCCCACGCGCCGCCGACCATGATCAGCAGCGCGCGCGCGTTCGGGCGGCGCCACCATGCGCGCGGCGTCAGGTAGGCGGCCAGGAACAGCGTGATCGCCAGGCCCGCCGCGAACGCGAGGGCGGGGTAGAGTTTTGCGGTTTCCATGATGCTTATGCGTCGAAGCGCAGCACGTAGTGGCCGGCGACCAAATGGTGGCCGTTGGGCAGCACATAGGCTTCATCGGCGATGTCGGCGACGAAGTCGAGCTTCTCGTCCAGGTGGTACAGCGCTTGCGTGGCGCTGAGGCGGCCGATCTTGTAGCCTTTCGACGTGGCTTCGAAACTGAAGGCGTTGCGCGACAGGCCGATACGGTCCGCGCTGGCGGCACCCGTGCCGTTGTCGCGTTTCAGGAAGCGCGGCGAATCGAGCAGTCGCAATGCGGCCAGCATCGGCGAATTGCGGCCGAAGGTGAAGCGCGCGCCCATCGCGACCCCGGCGCCCACCGGCTGCGGCAGGCAGACCATGGCGCGATAACGGTCAGCCATTTCCGGCGCGGCCGGCAGCAGGCGGATCGCGCGCGAGTCGACCGGCGTGAAGCTGGCCGGCGCGGTGATGCGCTGGCGGCCCTCGGTGGTGCAGGCGTACAGTTCATCGGCGGCGTCGACGACGAAGCTGATCGCCGGTTGCGCGTCGGCGGACAAAGCCAGCGAGCGGTCGAACGGCAGTTCCAGCGCTTGAGCGCCGGTGTCGCGATAGCGGCTCAGGCGCGGCAAGGCCAGCGCCACCAGGCTGACGCGCTGCTGCGATACCGGCGCGTAGGTGGCGTCGCTTTCGCCGAACTGGTTGGCCGGCTTGTGGCTGGGCGCGACCGGCACGGCCGTCAAATCGATGGGCGCGCCGCCGGAACGGCTTTGCCATACGGCCGGCTTGGCCGGCTTGGACGGTGCGCTGGCCGGCATGGTGATCGGCGGGTTGGCCGACGCGGTCGCGGGCGGTGCCGAAAAAGGCGCGACGCTATCGGCGAAATGGCGCGCGGCCGGCATGGCGGCGGTGCGGCCGATCTTCAGCAGCAGGCGCGGGCTGCCGCCCGGCGCGTCGCGCAGCGATTTGATGGTGTAGTAGCCGCTACGCGGATCGTAGCGGCAGTCGAAGGCGTTCTTGGGGCGCATCTGCACCACCGGCTGCGAATCCGGGCCGTCGTTGATGATCAGGATCGCGCCTTCGGGGCCGAACGGCCAGCCGGCGGCGGCGAAACTGGCTTCGCCGCCTTCGCCGCCGATCAGCGCCAGGCGCTGGTTGGGGTAGATCGGGCAGACCGGATGCCAGATGGCGCTGTCGCGCGAGACGCTGACGTTGTAGAGGATTTTTTCATCCGGCGCCGGCAGGTAGACCGCGTGGCCGAACTTGACCTCGATCTCGCCCGGCGCCAGCGAGGACGTGCCGATCACGTCGTAGCGCACCTGGTCGGCGCCCAGCAGGTCGCCGAAATCCTTTTGGTGCAGGGCGGTCAGCGTCTGCGCCAAATCGCGGGCGCGGGCGCCGCGCGTCAGGTGGTAGTCATCGTCGACTTCCTCCTGCGGCAGCATCAGCGTGACATGGGAGAAGCAGCGCGTGGCGGCGCGACCCTTGTGCTCGCGCGGGCTGCGTTCCAGCAGGTCGCGCAGCAGCGGGCGGCGCGAGAACAGCGCCAGGCCGGGAGCCTGCCAGATCGCTTCGGCGTTGAACACGTCCTGGATACGGCCCAGGACTTCGTGTTGGACATAGATCGGCATGATTCATTCTCCTTCTAAAGATGGCGCGCTGATCGCACTAAACGCTAGCAGGGGGCAGAGGAAAAACAGCAGATGGCTGCCGCCGGCCGACAGAAAACTCATCGGCTGGCCCATGATGGGGAAGATCGCCAGGTTGGTCCCCCACGACAGCAGGAAGTGGCCCAGCACAAAGGCGCCGCCGCCGCACAGTGCGAAGTAGCGGAAGCGGCCGGACCAGGCGTGGCGGAAATCGCGCGCGGCGGCGCCGGCCTTGTAGGCGCGCAGCGCGGCCAGCAGGATGCCGGTCAGGAAGGCCGCCTGCGCGAGCCACAACATCAAGCCGCCGGCCAGGCCGTGGCGGTTGAGGAAGAAGGAGGCCGCGAAGTCGTCCTGCACGGCGGGGATCTGCAACACGCCGCCAGCGGCCTGGCCCAGCGAGCGCAGGCCGAGCCAGTGGTCGGCGCCGAGCCAGCCGCCGTCGCTGATGGCGCGGGCGCCCAGCAGCAATTGCTGGCCGGTGTGCGGGTGCTCGGCGGGATTGAGCCAGACCAGGAAGCGGTCGGCGTAGAAGCCCCAGCGTATCAGGTCATCGGTGCCGACCATGCGCAGGTAGACCACGGCGCCGGCGGCGAGCAGCGTGCAGCCTATCAGCGCGGCGGCCAGCAGGCGGTTGCCGGCGGCGGTGGCGTAGGCGAAGGCCATGCCGGTGCTCCAGATCAGCAGCAGGATCAGCGGCGAGAAGTCGTCGACCTGCACCAGCGACAGGCCTAGCAGCGCGAGGAACAGCAGCGCGGGAGCGATCAGCCGCAGCCAGCGCGCGCCTTGCTCCGCCAGCCGTTGCGGGCCGCGCTGTGGTCCGCTCAGCCAACCAAAGCGCAGCGCCAGGCAGTGGGCGGTGAGGGCGGTCAGCGCCAGCTTGGCCAGTTCCACCGGTTGCAGGTCGAAGACGCCGGTTTCGTCGCCCCACAGGACTTGGGCGGCCAGCGCGGCCAGTGCGACGGCGGCGAACAGCGTGAGTATCCATTCGATGCCGCGTTGGCGCAGCGGAGCGTTTTGCGCGGCTTGCCGTTGTGCCCACAGGCGCAGCAGGCCGCCGAGGCCGGCGCCGATCGCCAGCATCGCGGCGCTTTTTTGGTAGAAGCGCAGCCAGGATGATTCTTGCGCGCCGAGGCCGAGTTCCAGTTGGCTGAGCAGACCGGCGGCCAGCAGAACGACGGCGGCGGCGGTCAGCAATGTCAGGCGGCCGGGCAGGGCGAGCCACAGCAGCAGCGCGCTGGCGCCGAGCACCAGCGAGCAGGCGGCGCTGGGCGGATAGCCTGCGCGCTGCGATATCAGGGCGATCACGCCGGTGACCAGCAGGCAGGCGGTGGCGGCCAGCGCGCCGGCGTTGGCGATGCGGCCGGCCCAAATCGTCGCCGTCGCCGCGCCGCCAAGGGCGGCCCGAGCGTGCGACTGGTCCACGCCGTTTCGGTCGCCCGAAGCGGTCGACTGCGCCCCGCCGTTTTGGGTGGCCCAAGTCGTCTCCCGCCCGCCGCCGTTGCGGTCAGCCCAAGACGTCGCCGGCTCCCCGCCGTTGCGGGCGGTCCTACCCGACGCCGGAGCCACGCTGTCGCGCGAGACCAGCGCGCAGGCAGTCACGATGGCGATGGCGCCGAGGCAGAGCGCGATGCCGATCCAGAGGGCGTTGGCGTGGCCGGCTTGCCACAGGTCGCGCTGCTGCCATTGCCAGCTGACTTGAGCCGGAAATTTCAGCTCTGGTTCGCTGAAAAGCTTGACGTTGCGGCCAGGGTTGAGCGTCAGCTGATCGCCGTTGGCGGCCACCTGAAAGCGCGTGCGGCCGACCTGGATGGCGGTCACGCCGGCCAGCGAGGCTTCCTGCTTGCGCAGATCGGTTTGACCGGCCGCGCCGCTCACCAGCACGGCGGCGCGGTCGCCATCCGGATTGCCGGCCGAAAGCTGCAATCGGCCATCGACGCGCGCCAGTTGCGCGGCGCCCGGCGTCACCTGCGGCAGGCCGAGACGGTTGTCGCAATACAGATTGCCGCCGAAGGACAGCGGGCGCGCAATCGTCAGCGCCAGCGGCATGGCGCGGTTCCACAGGCCCAACGCCTTGGCCGATAAACGCGATTCCGGGCAGTTGGCCTGGGCGTGGCCGTCGCGGTAAAGCACCGCGCCGTCGTAATGCCATTCGTGACCGTCGCGGGCGAAGGTCGTCGTGCGTGCATCGGCGGAGCGCACGTCGAACAACGCGCCATCGATCTGAAAGCGCTGTTGATCCTGCAAAGGCAGGCTACCAAGCCGCTGCTCGGCCGAACCGCGCAACAGCATGACCTGCTTGGCCGCGCTGAGATTGCGCAGCATCCAGGCGCCTTGCGAGTCGCGGCGCAGCGATAAGTGATTGCGGTCGGCCTGCGGCGCGCCCAGCTCGCGCTGGCCCAGCGTGATGCTGTCGCCGGCGGCGAGTTGCACGGTCACGGCGGAGGGGAGCCACGCCGCCGGGGCGCGCAGCAAAGCCAGCGCCTGCAGGCCGCACAGCGCGACCAGTAGGGCGAGGGTGATGGCCATGCCGAGGTTGCGCGCGGCGGCGCGGGCCAGGAACAGCGCGGCGTGGGACAGCCGGGCGCCGAGCGCCAGCCCTGGCCGGCGGCTGGACAGGCGATGCGGCTGGATGCGCGCCGCATCGTGCGGCCGATTGCGCCGAGTCGCGCCCGGCGTCGACGTGCGCGTGAACGAGATCGCCATCAAGCCCCCTGAATGTTGCGCCAGCCATTGGCGGCGGTGGGACGGCGCATGCCGAGCACCGGATCGGCGGCGTTGAATGTGCCGCGCTCCGGCTTGACACCCTGGATCGCATTGAGCATGCGGCTGATCTGGATCGCATGGCGCGGACGCTGGGACGGATCGATGTTCAGCAGCGCGCGCAGTAGCTCCAGCGCGGCGTCGCGCATGGTGGCCGGCATCGCCGCCGCGAAGCGGGCTTCCTCTTCCGGATGCAGCGCCGCCGGCACGGCGCCGCCGTGCATGCGGCGCAGCAGGTCGGCGCCGCCCACGTGATGTTCGCGGTAAGCCTGGCCGCAATCGGTGCAAAAGCGCAGCGGCAGGCCGCCGGTGACCAGGAAGTAGAACATCGCGCCCAGCGAAAAGTAGTCGCTGCGGGCGCCGGTCGCGTAGCCGCCGCCGTCGGCGGGGAAGAACTGTTCCGGCGCCTGCCAGTTGGCGGTGCCGGCATACGAGTGGGCCTGAAGGCTGCCCAGATGACGGTTGGTGCCGAAATCGGCCAGCTTGACGGTGTCGAGGTGCTGATCCAGCAGCACGTTGGCCGGCTTCAGGTCCAGGTAACGCCAGCCGTATTGGTGCACCTTGGCCAGCGCCTGGTTGATCTGCGCGATCCAGCCCAGCGCCTGCGACAGCGGCACATCCTCGCCGCGCCCTTTGAGGGCGGCCATGTGTTTGCCAAGATCGGCGCCCATCAGCTCCAGCGCCAGCACCGGCAGGCCTTCGTGCCAGCCGCTATCGAGCAGGCGCACGATGTGGCGCTCGTCCCACGGCTCCAGCGATTGCAGGAAGGCGATTTCGTTGCCGGCGCTTTCAGTCCAGCGGGTGCGCTGGGCCGGCAGCGCGCGCGCCATCTGCTCCTGGTTGATTAACTTGATGGCCACGTCGCGCGTGCCCTGCGGCCCGCTGGCGCGCCAGATGATGCCGTAGGCCGATCCGCCGATCTGCTCGCGCAGCCGGTAGTGGCCCAGTTCCAAAGCGATGATTGCGTCTGCTGTCGTCATGATTTCCCCCGTCACGCTGGGCTAGCGGGGGGGAGACGAAAAAAAACCCGAGGTTTGATGAACTCGGGCTTTTTTCTAATTAACGACCATGGTGGCCGCGATGACCGCGATCCCAATGTCCGCCGCGATCACCGCGGTAGTCGCCGCGATAGTATTCGCGGTAGTACGGGCGCGGCTCAACGTAGACCACGCGTGGCGGCGGCGAGTAGTAGCGCGGAGCCGGTTCGTAGTACACCGGGGCCGGCTCGTAATAAACAGGCGCCGGCTGCGAGTACACGCGGGTTTCTACGTAACCGCGTCCACCGCCGCGATGATAGCGGTCGCCGGTGTTGATGTTGTTGCCGACCGCCGCGCCAACCAGGCCGCCGACGATGGCGCCGTCACGGCCGCCGGCGCTGTTGCCGATGGCGGCGCCGACCACAGCGCCGGCCACCGTGTTGAAATCACGGTCGCTGGCGAATACCGGCGACGATACCGCTGCGATGGCCAGTAACGCTACACCCAGAAATTTTTTGCTCAACATGGTATTTCCCCTTGCTGCGGCTCGGATCGAAATGATTCGTTAGCCAGTGACTCCACTATATGCCATCAAATAAATACCGCCACGCCTTATACACATGCTTACAAAGTGAACCCAGCGGTAATGCCTTGTAACAATTAGAGGCGGCTGGCTTCCCACTCGGGCCGCAACAGGCTGAAGACCTCCACGTCCCGATAGCGGCCGTTGATGAAGAAGGCCTGCCGCATCGTGCCCTCGGCGCGGAAGCCGCTCTTTTGCGCGACCCGCACCGAGGCCACGTTCTCCGGCGCCGACAGCAGTTCCAGCCGGTGGTACTGGTGCACATTGAACAAATAATCGACCAGCAGGCGGCAGGCCTCCGTCACATAGCCGTGCCCTGACAGCTTGGGATCGAACAGGCGGTAGCCGACTTCGCGCGTGGTCGGCGTGCGGCTCTTGAAGTGGGTGATGACGCCGACGATGTGGTGCGCGCTGTCCTCGATCACAAACAGCTCGCTGTCTTCGGTGACGAAGCTGTTCTGCATGAACTCCTTGCGCATCGTCTCCGGCGACTTGAAGTGGGCGGAGAAATAATCGCCGCGCGAGGGCAGGTCGTTGACCAGCGCGATGAAGGTGTTCAGGTCCGAGGTCAGTAGATGGCGCACGTTGCAGAGTTGACCCTTGAGCATTTGGCGCTTTCTTCAGACAGTTGAAGTTTCAGACTATAACAAATCGACATGGATGACAAGTTCGTCACGATAGGTTATCGTCTGAATCGCCATACCTCGCCACCCACTATATTTTAAACAGGAACCGCATGAAATCAGTCTTCAAACATCCCCTGTCCCTGACCTTGATGGCCAGCTGCCTGCTGGGCGCCGGCGCCATCGCCGCGCCGGCCAACGACCCCGCCACGCTGGCCCAGATCCGCGACAGCGCGATGAAGAACGACTGGGCCTACGAGCGCCTGGCCGACCTGACCGATTTGGTCGGTCCGCGCCTGTCCGGTTCCGCCGGCGCGGCGGCGGCGGTGGAGCAGGTGGCCGACGCCATGCGCAAACTGGGCGCCAAGGTCACGCTGCAGCCGGTCAAGGTGCCGCATTGGGTGCGCGGCGCGGAGACGGCGGAACTGGTCGACTACACCGGCCGTCCGGCCGGCGTGTCGCAGAAGGTCGTGCTGACGGCGCTGGGCGGTTCGGGCGCCACGCCCGCCGCCGGCTTGACCGCGCCGGTGATCGTGGTGCGCACCTTTGAGGAATTGAAGGCGCTGGGCGACAAGGTCAAAGGCAACATCGTGCTGTTCGACGTGGTTTTCGATCAGCAGATGGCCGATCGCGGCCACGCCGGCCCGGCCTATGGACGGGGCGCGGCGTTCCGCTCGGGTGGTCCCAAGCTGGCGGCCGAGATGGGCGCGGCGGCGGCGCTGGTGCGCTCGGTCGGCGGCGCCAACTTCCGTATCCCGCATACCGGCGGCACCGGCGTGGTTGACGGCGCGCGCATTCCCGCCGCCGCCGTCACCGCCGAAGACGCGATGCTGATCACCCGCTTGTCGGCGCGCGGCCCGGTCAAGATGCACCTGACCCTGACCCCGCAAAGCCTGCCGGACGCCGACAGCTTCAACGTCATCGCCGATTGGCCGGGCAGCGACAAGGCCGATGAAGTGGTGATCGTCTCCGGCCACCTCGATTCGTGGGACCTGGCAACCGGCGCGCACGACGACGGCACCGGCGTGGCCGGCGCGATGGCCGTGGTCGAGACGATGAAAAAACTCAACCTGAAGCCGCGCCGCACCATCCGCGTCATCGCCTGGATGAACGAGGAAAACGGCACCCGCGGTGGCCGCGCCTACTTCGACGCGAACAAGGACAGGCTGGATAAGCACTTCGCCGCGATCGAGTCGGACAGCGGCGCTGGCCGTACCTTCGGCTTCTTCGGCAGCGTGACGCCGCCGATGGTCAAGTACTTCGCGCCGCTGAAGGCCGCGCTGGACCCGATCGGCGCCGGCATCTTCGAGCGCCGCGACATCGCCGGCGCGACCGACACCGGCCCGCTGGAACGCGCCGGCGTGCCGGTGTTCGAGCCGCTGGTCGATTCGAGCAGCTACTTCAGCTATCACCACACCCCGGCCGACACGCTGGACAAGGTCGATCCGCTGGAGTTGAAGCGCCACGTCGCGGTGATGACGGCGCTGACCTGGTACCTGGCCAATATGGAAGAGAACATCGGCCGCACGCTGAAGCTGGACTGATCCACCGGCGGGCAGTCGTGCGCGGGCCGCCCGTCTCTTCGTGATAGTCTGTTTGCTTATTCAGGAGGCAATCATGGACAAAATTCACTACAAGGGATGGGAGATCGTTCCGACCGCCTTGCCGACCACCGGCAACAAATGGACCGCCAGTTGCGACATCGAACGCGCCGGCGCCGATGGCGTCGAAGTGTTCGAGGGCGCGACCATGCAGTTCGTGCGCGACACCGAGGACGAGGCCATCGCCGCCGCCTGCGAGGAGGCGATCCGCCAGATCGACAACATCATCGCCAATCCGCTGGTGCGGTTGGCGTGAACGGTGACCAGTGACCGGCATCGGCGGCTGTGCTAACATAGCCGCATGACTGTCCTGCTCCGATCCCTCATCGTTTGGCTGATGCTGCTGGCGCTCCCTTATCAGGGATACGCCTCGGCCACGATGCTGCTGTGCGTCGCGCCGGCGACGACGGCCGGAGCTTCCGGCCCGCACGACCACGCCGCGATGATGGCCGCGCAGACGTCGCAGGACAAGGGCGATCACGCCGGCAAGTCCACGCACGGCATCATGAAGTGCGGCGGCACCGCCTGCTGCGCCGCTGCGGCGCCGGTCGTGTCGCCCACCGCCGGTCTGCCTGTGGCGCCGCTGGTATCGATCTCCATCCCGTTTTATTCCGATTTCCTCCCCGCGGTCGACCTGGCCCACCCTGAACGTCCCCCTCAAGGCCATTACGCCTGATCACGCGACAGCTCCGTTCACGGACTGTCCATCCTTTTCCGATTAAAACGTAACTTGAGGTGTGAGACATGAATTGTCTGCATAAACTCGCGGCCGGCGCCGGCATGGCGCTGCTGCTTGGCGGCTGCGCGTCGCTCTCCGGCGATGGCGGCTTCGGCGCCGCCGCCGGCGTCAGCGAACAGCGTACCGGCTTGAGCGCCAGCGTCGCCGGACGCCTGCCGCGCAACGACGACGACGCGCGCGCGCTGGCCGCCGTCATCAACAAAAAACTGGAGCGGCCGCTGGCCGCCGACGAGGCGGTGCATATCGCGCTGCTGAATAATCGCGGGCTGCAGGCCAGCTATTGGTCGCTCGGCGTCGCCGAGGCGGACCTGGTGCAGGCCGGCCGTCTGCAAAACCCGGTGTTCGATTTCAAACGCAGCCACGGCGGCGGAGAGGTGGAGATCGAACGCACGCTGACCTTCAACCTGCTTAGCCTGATCACCGCGCCGATGGCCAGCCGCATCGAGGGGCGCCGTTTCGAGCAAACCAAATTGCTGGTGTCGAACGAAGCGTTGAAGGTCGCCGCCGACACGCGCCGCGCCTGGGTGGAGGCCGTGGCTTCCGGCCAGATCGCCGACTATGCGCAGCAGGTGGAAGCGTCGGCGCAAGCCAGCGCCGAACTGGCGGAGCGCATGCGCAAGGCCGGCAACTGGAGTTCGATGGACCTGGCGCGCGAGCAGGCCTACCACGCGCAGACGCTGGCCGACGTGGTCCATGCGCGCAAAGCCGCCATGGCCGCGCGCGAAAAGCTGACGCGCCTGATGGGATTGAGCGGGACGCAAACCGCGTTCAAGCTGCCCGACCATCTGCCCGACCTGCCGGACGCGCCGCCCGAACTGGCCGATGTGGAGCAAATCGCCATCAGCGAACGGCTCGACATCCAGGCCGCCAAGCTCGATACCGAGCATACGGCGTCCACGCTGGGCTTGAGCAAAGCCACGCGCTTCATCAATGTGCTGGACCTGGGCGCGGTGCGCAACAACGAAGGCGGAACCAAGACGCGCGGTTATGAGCTGTCGCTGGAGATTCCGTTGTTCGACTGGGGTTCAACCCGCGTCGCGCGCGCCGAGGCGACTTATATGCAATCGGTGAACCTGCTGGCGCAAGCGGCCATCGACGCCCGCAGCGAGGCGCGCGAAAGCTACGCCGACTATCGCGGCTCCTACGAGCTGGCGCGCCACTATCGCGACCAGGTGCTGCCGCTGCGCAAACAGCTGTCGGATCAAACCCTGCTGCGCTACAACGGCATGCTGATGAGCGTCTTCGAGCTGCTGGCCGACGCGCGCGAACAGGCCGGCGCCGTCAGCGGCTACATCGCCGCGCTGAAAGACTACTGGACCGCGCAAGCCAACCTGGAGGCCGCGCTGGGCGGCCGCCTGCCAACCAACAAGGGAGTAACGCCATGACCAACCGCAGATCGTTTTTAACCGGCGCGGCCCTGATCGGCGCCGGCATGGTCACCAAGGCCGGCGCGGCGTCGCTGCCGGAGGCGCCGGTGCAATCGTCGGCCGCCACGCAGCCGCCGCTGATGCCGCCGAACGGCCGCCCATACAACCCCGTGGTCACGCTCAACGGCTGGACGCTGCCGTGGCGGATGAAGGACGGCGTCAAGGAGTTCCACCTGGTGGCGGAGCCGGTGGTGCGCGAGATCGCGCCCGGCATGACGGCCAACCTGTGGGGCTACAATGGCCAGAGTCCGGGGCCGACCATCGAAGTGGTGGAGGGCGACCGGGTGCGCATCTTCGTCACCAACAAGCTGCCCGAGCACACCAGCGTGCACTGGCACGGCCAGCGCCTGCCGAACGGCATGGACGGCATCACCGGCCTGACCCAGCCCGGCATCGATCCGGGCAAGACCTTCGTCTATGAATTCGTCGCCAAGCACGCGGGCACCTTCATGTACCACCCGCACGCCGACGAGATGGCGCAGATGGCGATGGGGATGATGGGCTTCTGGATCACCCATCCCAAGGATCCGTCGCTGCACGCGGTGGACCGCGACTTTGTGTTCCTGCTTAATTCCTACGATATCGAGCCGGGGAGCTACACGCCGAAGATCAACACCATGACGGACTTCAACCTGTGGACCATCAACAGCCGCGCCTTCCCGGGCGTCGATCCGATGGTGGTACGGCGCAACGACAAGGTGCGCATCCGCGCCGGCAACCTGACGATGACCAATCATCCGATCCACCTGCACGGCCACACCTTCGAGGTGACCGGCACCGACGGCGGCTGGGTGCGGCCGTCGGCGCGGTGGCCGGAGGTGACCACGGATATCGCCGTCGGCCAGATGCGCGCCATCGAGTTCATCGCCGACGAGCCAGGCGACTGGGCTTTCCATTGCCATAAATCGCATCACACGATGAACGCGATGGGGCATCAGGTGCCGACCATGATCGGCGTCGACCACGAGGGCGTGGCGGAGAAGATCGGCAACCTGGTGCCTGGCTATATGGTCATGGGCGACAAGGGCGGATCGATGGGCGGCATGCAGATGCCGCTGCCGGAGAATACGCTGCCGATGATGATGGGCGACGGGCCGTTCGGCAGCCTGGATATGGGCGGCATGTTCACCACGGTGAAGGTGCGCGACGGCCTGGCGCGCAATGACTACAAGGATCCGGGCTGGTACAAGCATCCGAAGGGGACGGTGGCGCGCGAGTGGACCGGCGAGCTACCGCCGGCGCCGCGCGCGCCCGGCGCGCCGCCGGCCAAGCCGGATGAGGTCATGAAGGTCAAGCGCGACGGCGATATGCATCACAATCACTAAGCGGCGGGGCCGGGCGGCGAATCGATTCAACTCAGCGGATCGATTGCCGCTGGCCGCCTTCTTTGTTAGCATGCAAGGCTCTATGAAGCCAAGCCGCTACCCCGAACCCTTCGCGATGCTGCCGTACGTCGGCAAATGGACCGTCATCGCCGTCCTGATCGCGGCGCTCGCCGGGTCCGCGTCCGCCTTTTTCCTGTTCGCGCTGGATTACGCCACCAACTGGCGCGAGGCGCACCGCTGGATCATCTGGCTGCTGCCGCTGGCCGGCTTCTCGGTCGGTTGGGTTTATCTGAAAATCGGCGGCGCGGTCGAAGCGGGCAACAACCTGCTGATCGACGAGATCCACGATCCCAAGAGCGTCGTCCCGCTGCGCATGGCGCCGCTGGTGTTGATCGGCACCGTGGTCTCGCATTTGTTCGGCGCCTCGGTCGGCCGCGAAGGCACGGCGGTGCAGATGGGCGGCACGCTGGCCGACCAGCTCACGCCGATCTTCCGCCTGCGCCAGGCCGAGCGCCGCATCCTGCTGATGGCCGGCATCAGCGCCGGCTTCGCGTCGGTGTTCGGCACGCCGCTGGCCGGCGCCATCTTCGGCCTCGAAGTGCTGGCCATCGGCCGCCTGCGCTACGACGCCATCTTCCCCTGCATGCTCGCCGCGATCGCCGCCGACCAGGTGGGCATGGCCTGGGGCGTGCACCACACGCACTACGCCATCGGCGCCATCGCCCCGGTCGGCGTCTGGAGCGTGGCCGCCGTGCTGGCCGCCGGCGTGCTGTTTGGACTGGTGGGCATGGCCTTCGCCACCTCCACGCACGCCGCTTCCGGATTGATGAAACGGTATATACCGTATGCGCCATTGCGGCCGCTGCTGGGCGGCGTGGTGGTGGCGCTGGCGGTGTGGTGGCTGGGCACGCGCTACATCGGGCTGGGGATACCGGTGATCGTCGAATCGTTCGCGGGGCCGGTGGCGCCGTGGGATTTCGTCGGCAAATTCGTCTTCACGGTGGCGTCGCTGGGCAGCGGCTTCAAAGGCGGCGAGGTCACGCCGCTGTTCTACATCGGCGCCACGCTGGGCAACGCGCTGGCGCCGTTGCTGCACCTGCCGTTCGCCATGCTGGCGGGGATAGGACTGGTCGCCGTGTTCGCCGGCGCGGCCAACACGCCGCTGGCGTCGACCATCATGGCGATGGAATTGTTCGGCGCGCAGATCGGACCCTACGCCGCGTTGGCCTGCGTGGCGGCGTATCTGTTCTCCGGCCATCGCGGCATTTACCGCGCGCAGCGCGTCGGCTTGCTCAAGCACCGGCCGAAACCGCCCACAATGTGAGAATTGAATAGTTTCTCTGCGTTACTAATTGGTAATATGTCAAACTTCTCATTTCCTATACTGCGCGCGCCATGGCCGATGATTTCAGCAACGATGTTAACACCACCGGCCAGTTGGCGGTAGGCGGCACCAGGACCGCCAATTTCGAGGCCAGCTCCGACAGCGACTGGTTCAAGGTGTCGCTGACCGCGGGAACGACCTATCAGTTCACGCTGAACGGCGCGCTCCACGGCGGCGGCTCCCTGCCCAGCTATTCCGGCGTCTCGCTGTCGCTGATGGGGCAGCAGGGTTATGCGCTGGCCTTCAGCTCGTATGTCGGCGCCGGGCAGGCGCCGCTGATGCAGTACACGGCGCCATCATCGGGCACGTATTATCTGGCCGCCCAGTCCGGTAACGGCCAACTGGGCACATACCGGGTCGCGGCCATCCTGCCCGCCGCCGACGATTATGCGGCCGATACCACCACCACCGGCACGATCGATGCGGAAGGGACGGTCGCCGGCAACTTCGAGCGCAGCGACGATACCGACTGGTTCCGTTTTCACGCCGACGCGGGCCAGATCACAACCTTCACCACGGCCACCGGCGACGGCATGTTGACGCCTTCATATTTTTACATTTACGACGGCAGCGGCAAGTCGGTCGCCTATCTGCAGGCGCAGTACGGCTTCGTCGCCGGCCTTGGCGGCGACTATTTCGTCAGCCTCAGCGCCGGTGGTGGACAGATCGGCAAATACGCCGCCACCATGCACGTGGTGTCGGACGACTATTCCGCGGACAATACCCGCGCCGGCACGCTGTCGGCGGGCGGCGAGGCGAGCGGCACGCTGGACTATCGCGACGACTCCGACCAATTCCTGCTGGACGTGCGGCAGGGCCAGTTCTACACGGTGACCTTGTCGACCAAGCCCGGCGCCGCGCAGCAGCTGGCGCTGTCGGTCACCGACGGCGCCGGCGGCTACGTCGCCACCACCTCCAACTATGCCGACGGCACGCTGACGCTGCGGGTGCTGGCCAACGGCACCGGCACCTATGCGCTCAATGTCGGCAACGGCTACGCCAACAACGTCGGCGCCGCCTATACGCTGACGGCGTCGTCGCCGGAGGCCGATGACTTCGGCGGCACCATGGGCAGCGCCACCGCGCTGAGCTTGGGCTTGGCGGTGTCGGGCAAGGTGCAGTCGTCGGACGACGTCGACATGTTCAAGGTCAGCCTGTCCGCCGGCGTCACCTACCGCGTCGACATGGTGATGGACGGCGGCGGCTCCAACTACAATTTCCGCATGACGGACGGCGGCGGCAACGCGGTCGGCCAGAGCTTGTACAACGCGCAGACATTCTTCAGCTACACGCCGACCAAGGGCGGTGATTTTTATCTGTCGCAATCGGGCAGTTACGGAGTCACGAGCGCGCTGGGCTATACGGTGAAGGTCAGCGCCGCCCTCGACGATTTCAGCGCCAACACCGCCACCCAGGGCCGGCTGAGCGTCGGCGCCTCGACCAAGGGCGAACTGGAGGCGGGCGGCGGCGACGCCGACTGGTACGCCGTCACGCTCGACGCCGGCGGCTACTACTGGTTCTCGGTGGACGGCGCCAGGGAAGGCGGCGGCACCCTGAGCAACTACAACGGCGCCACCGTGCGGCTGCTCGACGCCCACGGCGCGGTGCTGGCCACCAGCGCGGGCACGTACAACACCACGTCGACGACCCTGCCGTACACGGCCGCCACCAAGGGCACGTATTACGTCGAAGTGGCGTCGCTCGGCGGCGCCGGCACCTATACGGTCAAAGCCCGGCTGGGCGAGGCGGACGACCACGGCAACGACATCGCCCACGCCACGGCGATCGGCGCCGCCGCCGCCAAGGGCAAGCTGGAGCTGACCAGCGATGTGGACATGTTCAAGTTCACGGCGGAGGCCGGGGTCACCTACCAGCTGGTGCTGGCGCCGGGCTCCGACGGCGGCATCAGCATGGGTTCCTACGCCACGCTGGAGGTATCGACCGGCAGCAACGAATTCGTGTACGCGCGCAGCGTCTACAGCAGCGTCAACCAGGTACGGCTGTTCGAGGCCGGCAAGACGGGGGATTACTACTTCAAGGTCGGCTCGGCTTACGGCGGCACCGGCTCCTATGTGCTGTCGGTGGCCTCGCTGGGCAAGGACGATTTCCCCGCCAGCAATCTGACCACCGCCGTGGTGGAGCCCGGCAAGCCGCTGCAAGGGGTGATCGGCGTCGCCGACGATCACGACTGGGTCAAAGTGAGCCTGGAAGCCGGCCGCACCTACGTGTTCGACCTGCAGGGCACGTTGAGCGGCGGTGGAACGCTGGACACCTCCAATTCATCGGCCGGCATGTCGCTGATTGGCCGCAACGGCTATGCCGTCGCGCACGCCAGCAGCGCCGTCGGCGGCGAGCCGCGCCTGTCCTACATCGCCACGGCCAGCGGCGACTACTACCTCGATGTGCACGGCGACGGCAGCAAGAGCGGCACCTACACGGTGGTGGCGACGCTGACCAGCGGCGACGTGAGCGCGCCGCATTTGCTGTCGTCGAGCATCCAGGACGGCGCCGTCGACGTCTCGCCGGTGATGCCGAAGGTGGTGCTGGGCTTCGACGAGATCGTCATGGTGGGCAGCGGACTGACCCTGACCGACGGCAACGGCGTCGAGGTGAAGCCGTCGGGCTACGGACAAGCGCTGGCCACGGCGGTAGGCAAGACGCTGGTGATCGAGCCGCATCTGAATCTGAAGCCGGGCGTGACCTACACGCTGTCGCTGCCCGAGGGCAGCGTGCTCGACCTGGCCGGCAACAAGCTGGCCGGCGCGCTGAGCTACCAGTTCACGATCGCCGCGCCGGTGACGTCGGGCACGTCCGGCAACGACTTCATGCTCGGCGGTCAAGGGCTGAAGCTGGACGGCGGCGCCGGCGTCGACACGGTCTATTACGGCGGCACGTTGAACTATGGCTACTCGCTGCTGCACAACACCGACGGCAGCTACACCTTCCGCGACTATGGCAGCCAAGCGGGCGGCGACACGTTGATCGGCGTGGAACGGCTGCTGCTTGCCGGCAGCGCCATCGCGCTCGACATCGACGGCACCGGCGGCCAGGTCTACCGGCTGTACCAGGCCGCGTTCAACCGCGCGCCGGACAGCGTCGGCCTGGGCTTCTGGATGGCGGCGATGGACCGCGGCTTGACGCACGCCAAGGTGGCGGAAGGATTCACGCTGAGCGCGGAATTCATCACGCAGTACGGCGCGGCGCCCAGCGACGCGGACTTCGTCAACCTGCTGTACAAAAACGTGCTGCACCGCGCGCCGGACGCGGACGGCAAGAGTTTCTGGCTGGACCACATGGCGCACGACACCACGCGCGCGCAGGCCTTGGCCTACTTCAGCGAAAGTCCGGAAAACACGGCGGCGGCGGCTGTCATCATCGGCAACGGCTTCGGTTACACGCCGTACGGCTAGGCCGGGAAACTTCTGGAGGCTGATGGGGCCTTTTGGATCGCGTGGGACAACAAAACAACCCGCACCTCTACGAGGCGCGGGTTGTTTGCATTGCTCTGGATTTGTTCTTGGTGCTCCGAGCCGGAATCGAAAATCGGCCTGGAGCCATTATGATATGCGGCCCGCAGAGATGTGGAGGGACTCATGCCCCCACGATGGCCCTTACGAATTTATTAATATTGGGCATATATTTTCCTTATTGATTTTAGCATAATTAAAGGTCAAAAAATTTGTTTTTATATCCATCTTTTTATAAAATTTAGATAGGCTTATTTCTTAGGAGGTATTTATATGTTGAATATCTACGATTAAATAAAAATGTCTGTTATCGCCCCAAAGCGGAAGTTGCGTAACCGTAATTCTTGGACTTCCAATATTTACGTTTGTCGCTAGCGACTAGGCGGTCGGCGACCTCACATCACTTTGGTCAATCGACTATTCGTCGAACTTACCGACACGTTGGATTCGTTGGAATAACTTGATGATCGCTGAAGGAACCAGCCCTGGAAAGTCATCAAGCACTCGATTAATAACTGCCATCTTCAGATCTGGCTCGTTTCGATACCGAAGTAGCTGCGGATACGCTTCCTTTAATTGTTGCTCAAGCGCGTGCCCTTGAATCAACGAGAACCATCGAGGAACCGTAACATACAGACCATTGGTATACTCAAACTTTATTTCGGCGTCATACTCCGAGTCAAGGAACTCTTTGGGCCTCGAAATCTTAGACAACAATTCAATAGTAATGTTCTGTAATTGTTGCCCGTCCAAAAGTGCAGCGTCAGTGTAACGAGTTCCAAGAGGTAATCCGATAGCCTCCACACTCTGCATACGCTCACGAAGTAGCAAAAGCGCGAGGAGCACCGGATCAAGCAAGAAGTTCTCTACGCTATAACGCTCATTCTCGCCTAATACAAGGATAGTCGAAGTGCTGACGTTGCTTCTATCCCAGTCGATGGCACCCATCACCGTTTTGTTACCGTTGCTGGTGAGTTGATGAACCAGTGCTTGAACTTGATCACAGTTAGCATTGCCGCCGGGACCCGAAGCTATGAACGAAAGCGAGATTTCAGGGTCCAATAAAGCCTTCGAAATTTCGTATAGGGCTCCGTAGTATTGAACATCATATTTGCTCTCCACGAATACTTGCCGTCGGTTCTCATAGTTCACACTGAGCGTCGGAACCCCTGCTGTAAGAATTCCAAGCGCGGCGTCCTTACTGGTTGCTTTCAGACGATTGTGTCCATGCTTATGCATCACAAATATCGACTCAGTCGGTACCAATGCAACAGTAGATGGAGAATGGGTCGTAAGAATGACTTTTATCTGATGCTGATCAACAAGCGTATGCTGGATAGTTCTCAGAAGTGATCGCGTCATCGAAGGATGCAGCGGCGCGTCAATCTCGTCAAATAGAATCAACTTCGGAAAATCTGCAGCAGAGTTGCGATCGTTCGCGTGGTACAGGCAAAGCGCAAAAGACATGAGAATCCGTTCTCCAGACGAGAGGTCGTTGAACTTCACACGCACGTCACGCTTGACGTCGGTCAGTATCGGCTCATATGGCCGATCATCCCACTTATACGGTTCGTTAATTCTGAAATCTAGCTCCGCAACACTAAGTATTTCATTCAAGAAGACCCAAGGGGCGACGCCGTGCTTCTCGATAAATTGCGCCTCGGTGAGGAACTGCACATTTTCCCCCTCTGCGTTGGCGACAGCTCTAAGTTTGTTCTGAGACCAATGGCGTTGATACCCTGAAAATAGCCGCGCAAACGATTGTTGAAACATATCGACCGGCTGCCATAGATTCGGAAAACCATTAAAAAAATCCTCTTGGTCCATCGCAAATACTGGAACCCGCGTGTTACTACTAATGCTAGATATTAGTTTTTTTCGATTCGCAGGGTCATTTTGCACAAACATACTAGTAATATAGTTATCAGCATTCGATGCCGCATTTGATATCGTTTGGTACGCTTGAAGAGCTGTCTCCTGCGACATCCCCAGCGCCTCAAAATCAATAGCGCGCATTGCGAGCAACTTTCTAACTTCAATATTTTCAATGGATGGCTGCCTAAATCCTCTCAGCATATCTTTGAATGGATTGACTTGTTGCTCTCGGTGTTGAATTATCTCACTCCAAAAGTTTGATTGCTCCTGCGAAATCTGCGCAGCCGAAAAAGGCCCGGTGTCCTGAGGCACTAACGTGTTACTGTCGAATCTTCGGGTCGGGCGGGCGCCCTGCGGATTATTTTGAGGAATACCTTCCACTGAAACGGAACCATTTTCTAGCGCTTCGAGGAGATGCGATTTTCCCGCACCGTTTACTCCGGTTAGTACCACGAAATCGGGAAGTTCAATCGGGTCAAAAGAAGTTACCGACTTAAATTGGCGGTTGAATATTAATCGCATTTTTTGATATTTCTTCTGTTAATCTTCAAGGGAATTGCCGGCTTATTTAATGACATCATCAACAGTAAATTAGTGTCGCTGCTTCAGTTGTTCGCATCTTCGATAGTGTCGTTTGCGAATAACGCAACCGTTTCAATATCAATTGTCATACATAGGTTTAACCCATTGAACGTCCGGTCATGGCCGATTACAGGCTTACAGCTCAATGAATTCTGCTGTTTCCGCGTCGTAGAACCGAGCATCAAACGCCAAGCAAAGCGCGCGGATAACCACCATCTCTGCATCGCCCCACACTCCCGATACCGAGATAGTTCTTGGGTCAAGACTCTCATCTTCGCCTTCGACCGTGACCGTCAGGGCCAACCTTCCCGACGGTACTGTACGCATGATATCCCCTACAATCTCGGATACCTTCTGGCGAGTGCCGAGCGGCGTTGGAATCCAGTCTTCGGGGAGTTCCTTCAGCTGGCGATTCTCTCGAAAAATTATCCCAACACTACTCATAGTTCTATATCTCGAATTTAATTGGACGCCGGCTGCTGGCCGAACTCGGGCATCCGCTTACCAGTCCCAAGACGGCAGTTCATCGTTCTCGCCAAGCTCACAGCCGTAGAAGGTTGCGCCACGGACTTTAACCTCCGATAGTGTCGCACCATTTGTCTTTATCGACTCGATTGCGGCAAGTTCGAGGTTTGCGCCAGTGAGGTCTGCAGCTGAAAAATTAACACATTTAAGATTACATTCTCTAAAGCTCACGCCGCGCAAGCTCGCTCTAGAAAAATCAGCGTCAAAAAACCAAGAATGCTTCTCGAAGTCAGCACCATCCAGTTTGATTCCAACAAGGGACTCGCCGCTCAAGTCGGTATTCGGAAAGTAGCGCTCTCCAGCAGCATATCGCAGTTCAAGCTGAGCTCGGTTTTCAGGTGGCGTGTACCCTTCGGTTGAACGCGAATTCATATAAAAACTTTCTATAACGACAGGCTGCTTTTGGCCGTACACTGCCGTTGCGTTAAAGATCAAAAAATTTACTTTTTCTGTAATACTGAATTAATTTTTAACCAAGCCTCAGTGCCTAGATTTGCTTCGGTAACGTAGGAGCAGCGAGGGGACTTGGTGGTATACAGTGACGGATGAGTTCTCAATGATGCGCTTTTCAGCCAAAACTTCGCTGCTCGCATCATTATCAAGATAGCGCCCCGTTCAGCCGCGCTTTCCGCAATTTCAAGCATTAGTTTTTGACTTGGCAAGGTCAAATCACTATCAAATTTCGTGCTTGCCCATGGATTAACTTGAAGCGCAGCCACTTTTGTTGAAATATACTGATGACCATATCGTTCGCAAAGCACGCGTAGTCGCGGCTGCCACCAACCTCTCATCCCAAGTGGCGCTGCGTCATGTAGACCTCCAAGCGGCCAACCATCCATAATAAATTTATGGTCGTCATTGGACGATTTCTCGTCGAAGCCAGGGTTCGCCAGCAACAGCACTATCGGACTTGAATTGATATCCCCTTCGTGTGGACTTGGCCCAAGTTCGGTTCTGAGCCGGTAATGGTCGTTCACTCTCTCGTTATAGGTCCCGATATAATCCATGTCGAGTCTACGAATTTCATCAAGCTGCAATTGCATTCCCTTACGGTTAATTAAAGGCGTCGGTCGGCTCTTGGCCGTCACCGGCGCTTGCCATTTTCAAACGAGCCAGGCAGCATTGGTGAGCCTTTGCTTACCGTCTTACTCCGTCGTTTCGCCATGATTTTTTTGTACAGCGCATGTCGGTATTCCGGCTCTACTTCCAACAGCTTTCCAGCCAACCCTTTGGCTTTGTTCTTCGGTGGATTTACCATGCAATTTCCGACTCAAAAAATGTGGCATCCGCATCTAAAGGCAAGACGAAGACTAGCACGATAAGGAAGGGTAATACGCCAACTGACATAAGTATGTCTGATAATAACTTTTCGTTACGCATGCTCCTTTTTATATCGGTGTCGAGCGGCCGTTTCTGGCCGTCAGAAGTCTTACCCCCTTACTAGACCCGCTGCGCGTAACTTATCAAGAACTGCTTCTGGGGCTTCGATATCGTAAAACTTCCCGACATCTGTATCGAGTTTAATGCTTTTTATTAACGCAGCATCATCTCCTAAAACGTCATCTAATCTTTGCTTGGCATTCTCTATCAATTCCTGTTGCGCTTGCTCCATACCCACTTTCGCTTTGTCAGTGAAGCTCTTTATTTGGTCGCTGAATTTCATTGCTTGCTCCTTTTTTAGGCTGTCGACCTTCCGAGAGGAACGTCCGAGTTTGATACTAAAATTTGCCCCATGTGAATGACAGCTTCTGGCCGTTTACTGTCTAATCCGCTTCAAATATAAAGACCGCTCGCTGAGCTACATTCCTACAAAAGTACAGTTTTTTTCCTTGAAATCGGCAGTTGCCCATATGCGGTAGTCCTGTTGAGGCTCTTTTATTTTGCGAGTTTGAGCAGCTATTTTAGTAGTCGTACGAGTCCATATGGCCTCATATATATTACCTACAGTAAAATCAACAGGCACATCCAACTTTTGGAAAGACCAAAAACGAAGCACCATCGGCAGTACCAAGTCGACCTGGTTCATCTCTTCTTTAGAAATTGCTCCTGCTCTATATGCAGCAACGAAAACCCTTGCATTTGCAATCCCGTGCGCAACTAATCGAGCCTCTTCTTGATTCTTTCGAGCGTGAGCAGCTAGTGTGGCACATTCAAAACTAGATACTAGGGCCTCACTGAGGCGAACATATCCACTGTCATCGGCCATGGCTTGCACTGCCACTAGTGACGAAAACCAAGCGCAAACGACACTTTTAAATAATTTTCCCATTATTCTTCCGTTTAACCACTCCGATCACGTCAGTCAGCCTTCTGGCCGGTGGCGGCCGTGGAACGCTATTGCAGCTATTTACGACAACGCAGCTCTTTACTATCGCTTTACATTTATCGGATTGGACGCTTTCGTAGTCAGCTAGCATCTGTGCGGCCTCCACCGCTTCAGATGAAGTAAAGTCAGATGCGACGACCTGAGACGCTAGGATTTCGATGAGCTGTTCTTCATAACGACTAACCGCATTGGTTTCTTCAGTTTGCTTGGAGTCAGTTGCGGAAACATAAAAAACGAGTTTCTGCTGCACCGATGCCAAAACATCTGAAGTTGCCCGCATTGTGCTCCAACCGTAACCTGCTGGGAATAGCTTACGTGCCGTTTCCATACGATTAATCCACTGGGCAACGACTCTACGTCGCCAGAGATACCAAATTATCGAATAATAGATTGATTGCATAGATAATTTTGAAAGCACCAAATCAATGTAATGAACGTCCGAAATTGGCCGAGAGCGGGCGTTTCTATATGGGCCGTTTGAACGTTAGAATCGGAGACGCTATAAGAGGCGTAGTCACTCCCTCCATCCTAACAAGCTCCCACCCATCTTGACCAAATTTGTTCAACTCGTCTTCGACAGACTGAGCATCAAACTGGCCGGACAAAAATTTTCGCTTAACAGTAAGCGCAATGACTTTGTATTCCCATTTATTCATATCGGCATTAAAAAATTATTCCTTCTTAACGCGAGCGGCAGCTACTGGCTGCGGATTCAACCGGTCGATGCAACACATTTATAAAACCGTTGAGCTGGCGTTTCATAGTTTAGCGTCTTTCTGGGACGCTCATTTAAGCGATTAGCCACTGCATCGAGTTGGCCTTGCGAGAAATT
>Ga0247815_10000686_pt1 | contig 26675 bp, 18 predicted proteins | sample UWRJL194509B1_FD_181014 | JGI IMG/M metagenome (GOLD analysis project Ga0247815, IMG submission 181014) | Plant litter microbial communities from Arlington Agricultural Research Station in Wisconsin, United States - UWRJ-L194-509B-1 | ecosystem: Environmental > Terrestrial > Plant litter >...
CTTTACGGGACTTCGACTTCCCTCAGCCTGACAAACGGAATTATTTAAATTAACAATCTCGCAATCCAATTTGTGTAAATTCGTGCAATTCGTGTTATATAATTCTTACTCCATCAGGGTTAATTTTCGAAACGTGAATTTCATACGGTAAATTCATTTTTTCGTAAACATCGCTCATGGCTTTGGCGATTTGGTCGGCGGTATTTTTTCCTCTGCTTAAAGCAAAAATCGACGGACCAGAACCTGAAATCCCGGAACCTAAAGCGCCGTTTTCAAGAGCCGTTTGTTTGATTAAATCAAATCCCGGAATCAAAACACTTCTTAGAGGTTCTACAATTTCGTCATGAAGCGATCTTCCAATCAAATCATAATCTTTTGTGTATAAACCTGCTATTAATCCGCCCACATTTCCCCATTGCATAATCGCGCTTTTTAGGGAAACCGTTTGTTTCAATACCGAACGTGCATCAGATGTTTTCAACTCAATTTGAGGATGAACTACCGTTGCGAACAATTCCTCAGGACTGTCAATTCGGATAATATCAAGCGGAGCATAACTTCTTACCAAAGTAAAACCTCCCAAAAGGGCAGGAGCAACGTTGTCGGCATGAGCATTTCCGCTGGCTAATTTTTCGCCCTGCATGGCAAATTGCACCAAATCTTTACGCGAATAAGGTTTGCCTAATAATTCATTAATACCAAAAACTGCTCCGGCAGAACTTGCAGCACTGCTTCCAATTCCGCTTCCGGCTTTGATATTTTTATAAATTTCAATTTCGAATCCAAAATCAATCGGATTAAAATGGCTTTCATAAGCTTCTAACATGGCTAAAGCCGCAACTCCCGAAACATTTTTTTCGGTTTCCAAAGGCAAATCGGCACCCACAATTTTTGTGATGCGAACTCCTTTTTGATCGACTTTTCGAACAATCATTTCATCACCCGCATTGTCTAAGCAAAGTCCCAATACGTCAAATCCGCACGAAAGATTCGCGATAGTTGCCGGGCAAAATAGTTTAATTTCCATTTTTTTAAAGGTTCTGAGTTGCTAAGGTTCTAAGATTCTAAGATTTCTTTGCAACTGTTTATTTTTTTAGCTTCTGAGACTCTAAGTTTCTAAGATACTAAGAAAAAAAACTCAGAACCTTAGCATCTTAGAACCTTAGCAACTTTAATTGTTTCCTATTCTAATTACATCCGCAAAAATTCCTGATGCTGTTACCGCAGCTCCGGCTCCCGCGCCTTTGATCAATAGCGGCTGATCTACGTAACGATCTGTGTAGAACAATACGATATTGTCTTTTCCTTCCAGATTGTAAAACGGATGATCTTTTGGGATAAATTGTAATCCTACGCTTGCTTTTCCGTTTTCGAATTGTGCGACGTATTTCAATCTTGAATCTTTGGCTAAAGACTCTTCATAGATTTTTTCGAAATGAGCAGCATGTTTGGTTAGCGAAGCAAAAAAGTCTTCGTTGTTTGTTGTTGCTAAACAGTCAGCAGGTAAGAATGATTCGTTGGCGATCGCATCAATATCCATTTCGTAACCGCTTTCGCGAATAAGAATCAGGATTTTACGCGCAACGTCAATTCCGCTTAAGTCGATTTTTGGGTCTGGTTCTGTAAAACCTTGTACTCCGGCTTCTTTTACCACATCATGAAAAGAATTATTCTTATCAAAATTGTTGAAAATAAAGTTTAAACTTCCGGATAAAACCGCCTGAATTTTATGCACTTTATCACCAGATGCAATTAAGTTTTTTACTGTATCGATAATAGGTAATCCTGCACCAACATTGGTTTCAAACAAAAACGGCGCATTATATTGGCGTGATAAACTTTTTAGTTTTTTATAATTGTCGTACGCAGATGAACAAGCAATTTTATTACAAGTTACAACAGCAATACTTTCTTTTAAGAATTTTTCGTAAGTTTCAGAAACGCTTGCATTTGCTGTAATATCCACAAAAATACTATTACGTAAATTCAGTTCTCTGGCGCGTGCGATAAATTCTGTCGGAATAGCGTGTTCACCTTTATCTAATGCCGATTTCCAGTCTTTTAAAGAGATTCCGTCTTCATCAAAAAGCATTTTTCTGGAGTTCGATAAAGCAATTACGCGAACATTGATCTTTAAATTTTCTTTTAAAAACTTTCTTTGATTGTGAATTTGCTCGATAAATTTCTCACCTACATTTCCAACTCCCATTACAAATAAATTCAGCTGTTTGGTATTCTCTTCAAAGAAGTTTTCGTGCAAAGTATTCAATGCTTTTTTAACATCTCTTTCGTTGATTACAGTCGAGATATTACGTTCAGATGCACCTTGTGCAATCGCACGAATATTTACGTTGTTTTTACCCAAAGTACTAAACATTCTTCCGCTTAAACCCTGGTGATTCTTCATGTTTTCTCCAACCAAAGCAATAATGCAAAGATCTTTCTCTACAATGGCAGGATCAATTTTGTTTTGAAGAATTTCTACTTCAAAAGCTTTATTGATCGCAGCTTCGGCATTTTCAGCATCAGAGTTTAAAATTCCGATACAAATAGAATGCTCAGAAGAAGCCTGAGTGATAAAAATAACATTGATTTTTTCCTGAGACAGTACTTCAAACAAACGTTTTGATGAACCTGAAACTCCAATCATTCCCGGACCTTCAAGCGTTACTAACGAAATATGATCGATATGGCTGATTCCTTTTACAACAGTATCTTTTGATGAACCCTGATTAGAAATTAAAGTTCCTACAGCTTCCGGCTCAAAAGTATTTTTGATTAAAATGGGAATGTTTTTTCTTAAAACAGGCTGAATCGTTGGCGGATACAACACTTTGGCACCAAAATGCGATAATTCCATCGCTTCTTGATAAGAGATATTTGCAATAGGTTGTGCTTGTTTTACGATTTTAGGGTTGGCTGTAAACATTCCGTTTACGTCAGTCCAGATTTCTAGTTGTGATGCATTAAGCGCTCCGGCAATTATGGCCGCAGTATAATCAGAACCTCCACGACCTAAAGTAGTGGTAATTCCGTCAGATGTTTGAGAGATAAACCCCGGTAAAATATTGATTTGAGATTGATTTCCACCAAAATATTCCTGAATCAATTGGTTCGAAACTTCAAAGTTTACAACCGCTTTACCAAAATTGTTATTCGTTTTAATCAGTTCGCGGCTGTCTTTGTAAACCACATCCTTATCAATTTGCTGATAAGCCTGCGCGATGATGTAAGACGAAAGTAATTCTCCAAAACTTAAAATAGTATCAGCAGTTCTTGGAGACAATTCGCCCAATAGAAAACAGCCATCTAATAAAGTTTCAAGATGATTGATGATTCTTTTTACGTGACTTAGTAAACTGCTTTGTTCGCTTACCGGAATAAGATCTTTTAAGGTATCAAGGTGTTTTTTCTCGATTTCAGCAACAATATCTCTAAAGCTTTCGTCGTTGGCTGCTGCTTTTGCTGCAGCTGACTGCAATAAATCCGTTACTTTACTTAAAGCTGAAACAACAACTACTAGTTTATCTTGTTTAGAATTCTGGTTTATAATTTCGAGAACGAGTTTTATATTTTGAGCATTGGCAACCGAAGTTCCGCCAAATTTTAATACTTTCATTTTGATGTTTTTTAATAAGGTGCAAAGATTTTGAGTAACAAAGGTTCAAAGGTTATCAACTGTGAACTGAAACTGAAAACTGCGACTATTTTTTTCTTTGTAAATGTTTTTTATGTACCCATCGTCTTTCTTCTTTCAGGAAAAAAGTATAGATAACCAAGGATTATATGTAAAATGTATACCCCTAAGGGGTAGTAGTAGTTGTAGTAGAAATTGTTGTAGCAGCAATTGCAACCCCGGTTAGAGTTGCCATTGTAGAGTGATATTTTGCGCTGTTACTTTTCATTTTGATTTTTCAAAAGTACAGTTTTTTATAAAAGTTAAAAAACTGAAAATCCTTTTTACGAATATTTCAATAATTCAAATGTAAGCATTTTAATATTGAGTAATTGTTAAAATTAAAACTCTAAATATGGCTTATTCATATAATTAACGCTTTTTCTATAAAGGCTTTAAAGTTTTTGTGGTGTTCATTTTATTAGAAAGCAGATAAAAAACAACGATTTTATCCTATATATTAAGTAGGAAATGTTTTTTATGTTTTTTGGATAAAACCAAAAAATGACATTTGTGATAATTAAAGAACTGATTTTGGTACGATAAGCATTATGAAATAAATAAAGCAAACGAGGCGAGATACTATAAAATTTAATTATTATGAACAAATGTTGCTTTTTAATATTGATTTGCTGAATTTTGATGTCTTAAAATACAAACAACATGAGAGAAATCCATTATATAAGTACTGAAGTCTTAACCTTAGAAGCTTTACAAGAAATCATAGTGAACCAGAAAACACTTGAATTATCAGAGGAAGCGAAAGTAAACGTTCAAAAATGTCGTGATTATTTAGATAACAAAATGGATTCACATTCTGAACCTATTTATGGTATCAATACAGGCTTTGGATCTTTATGTAATGTAAAAATCTCTAATGAAAACTTATCCAAACTTCAGGAAAATCTTGTAAAGTCACACGCTTGCGGAACCGGAGAAGAAGTTCCTGCTGCAATTGTAAAGTTGATGTTGTTGCTTAAAATTCAATCTTTAAGTTACGGACATTCCGGAATTCAGTTGCAAACCGTAAATCGTTTGGTTGATTTTTATAACAATGATGTTTTACCTATTATTTATACTCAGGGTTCTCTTGGGGCTTCGGGCGACTTAGCACCTTTGGCACATTTGTCTTTGCCTTTATTAGGAGAAGGAGAAGTTTTGTTTGAAGGAAAAAAAGTGGCTTCTGCCGAAGTTCTGAAACATTTTGGCTGGGAACCAATCGTTTTACAGTCAAAAGAAGGTTTGGCTTTGTTAAACGGTACTCAATTTATGAGTGCTTACGGAGCTCATATTTTAATAAAAGCCTATAAATATTCTTATTTGGCAGATTTAATCGGAACAATTTCTTTAGAAGGTTTTGATGGAAGAAGCGAACCTTTTAATGAATTGATTCACTATATACGTCCGCACAAAGGGCAAATCGTCACAGCACAACGTATTAATGAGTTTTTGGAAGGAAGCGAGATTATTGCTCAGGAGAAAAAACACGTTCAGGATCCGTATTCTTTCCGTTGTATGCCACAAGTTCACGGCGCTTCAAAAGATGCGATCGATTATGTTCGAAAAGTATTCAAAACCGAAATTAATTCAGTTACCGATAACCCGAATATATTTATTGAGGCAGATCAGATTATTTCGGGAGGAAATTTCCACGGACAACCTTTGGCTTTGGCCTTAGATTTTATGGCAATTGCTTTGGCCGAATTAGGAAGTATTTCTGAAAGAAGAACCTATCAGTTAATTTCAGGATTACGCAATCTTCCGGCATTTTTGGTAGACAATCCGGGATTGAATTCAGGGTTTATGATTCCGCAATATACTGCTGCAAGTATTGCAAGTCAGAACAAACAATTGGCAACTCCATCAAGTGTAGACAGTATTGTATCAAGCAACGGACAAGAAGATCACGTAAGTATGGGGGCAAACGGAGCGACAAAAGCGTTACGTGTCTTAGATAATTTAGAGCGTATTCTGGCAATCGAATTACTAAATGCTTCACAAGCGATTGCTTACAGAGAACCCTTGAAATCTAGTGATTTTATCGAGATGTTTTTGAGTAGTTACAGAGAAGTAGTACCACTTGTAAAAGAGGATAGAATCTTACATTATGACATCGAAAAAACCGTTGAATTCCTTGATAGTTTCCAAATTGAAAACGATTTGTTAACAATGGCTTAACATTGTAGAATATTAATGAAGTAATTTTGCACTATCAAAAATATAAAAATGTCAATAAACAGTATTTTCCAATTTTTAGTGCCGAAAGACAAGAAATTCTTTCCACTTTTTGAAGAGGCTTCAAGCAATTTAATTGAATTAGCTTCTAATTTACACGAAGCTGTAAATCTTCCATTAAAAGAAAGAGAAGTTCTTTTTCAGAAAATTGACGAATTAGAGCAAAAAGGAGAAGACATTACACGTCAGACCAATCTTGAATTGAGTAGAAATTTTATTACTCCGTTCGACAGAGAGGATATTCACACATTGATTACTTCTATTGACAACGTTGCAGATTATTTGCACGGAGCAGCAAGCAGAATGAGATTGTATCAGGTTGATAAGATTACAAAATCGATCAGAAAAATGACCGAAATCAATCTTGAAGCTTGTCAAAACATTGATAGTGCAGTAAAAGAATTGAGAAATTTAAAGAATTTCAAAGTCATAAAAGATGCTTGTGCCAGAATTAATAAACTGGAAAACAAGTCAGATAACGTTTATAACAAAGCAGTTTTTGAAATTTTTGAAAACGAAACAGACGCTAAAAATATTATTAAATATAAAGAAGTGTTATCTGTTTTAGAATCAGCAACAGATAAATGTAAGAGTGTTGCGAACATACTAGAATCTATTTCAGTAAAACATTCTTAAATTCAATTTATTTCATTCTGAAGTTATAATTTATGACGCTACTTATAATTATTATAGTATTAGCCTTAATTTTTGATTACATCAATGGTTTTCATGATGCGGCAAATGCTATTGCAACAGTTGTTGCTACAAAGGTTCTTACGCCTTTTCAGGCGGTTCTTTGGGCAGCATTTTTTAACTTTTTGGCCTACTGGGTTTTCGGATTTGGTGTTGCGGATACTGTTGCTAAAACAGCAGATACAATGCAAATTGACCTGGTGGTGATTTTGGCAGGGGTAATTGCAGCGATTTGCTGGAATTTATTGACCTGGTGGTTAGGAATTCCTTCCAGTTCTTCACATACTTTAATTGGTGGTTTTGCTGGTGCAGCGATTGCACATGCGATTGCAGTTCATGGTTTTTCAGGTTATGTTGATGCAGAGGGAGTTACGCATCATTGGTATGATATAGTAAGTTGGTATAAGGCCGGGAAAGATGGCGGAATGCCTTCGGGGGTTCTTATCATCATTGCCTTTATTGTTTTGGCACCGCTTTTAGGAGCTTTGGCTTCCTATTTAATTTCGATCTGGTTATTGAATGCTTCTCGTAAAGTTATTGGGCCTAAGATATTTACAGTTGCTTTAATGATTGCAACTATTTGGTTTGTTTACGCACAAATGATTCCTTATGAGGAAATTATAAAAGATGGGCATAAACCTCGTTTTGCTTCTTCTGTTTTTTGGAGTGTGGCATTTGAACCACATAATATTAAATGGTTTTTGGTTGCGTTTATTGTATTAACAGTGAGTGGTTTTTGTTTGATCTTTAGTAGTTTAAATCTACATCAGGCAGATGCAGCCTTAAAGAAAATGCAACTATTATCTTCTGCGGCTTTTAGTTTAGGTCACGGAGGAAATGATTCTCAAAAAGTAATGGGTATTATTGCAGCAGCTGTTGTTGTTTATATTAATACAAATCCTGGTGTTCACATGGATTCTTGGTTAGATGTAGCTCTTCCTTCTGAGGATGGTGCTTTTAAAATGCCAAGCTGGATTCCGTTAGCGTGTTATTCTGCAATTGCTGCGGGAACTTTAAGTGGTGGTTGGAAAATTGTAAAAACAATGGGTTCTAAAATCACAAAAGTAACTTCGTTTGAAGGTGTTGCTGCTGAAACTGCTGGTGCTTTGACACTTTATTTTACAGAACATTTAAAAATTCCGGTAAGTACAACGCATACCATTACAGGTTCTATCATCGGGGTTGGATTAACAAAACGTGTTTCTGCCGTTCGTTGGGGAGTTACAGTAAGTTTAATCTGGGCATGGATTCTGACTATTCCAATCTCAGCTATATTAGCAGGTTTGGTATATTACATTTTAAGTGTATTTATATCTTAATAAAATGATTTTTGTAAAGTGTGAGAGATAAAATCGCATTTTAAAACAGATAAAAAAAGCCGATTTCAATTTGAAGTCGGCTTTTTTGTTTTTGAAAACATCTTTTTTCAATTATTATAAAGTAATATATTTGGCACAAATTTAAAAGCATTATGACAGATCAGAAAACTTCAGATCAAATAGAAAGAATAAAAAAGAAGTTGGTTATAGCAAAAAATACAGATCAGGATTTAAAAGTATTTGCTGCCAGTAGTCATAAATATGTTGTAGGTGAAGTGGCAGAAATTGATGCTGTTTTGCAATTTGAAAGCGATTACAATATTGCTCTCCCGAACTGTTATAAAACGTTTTTGCTTCATATTGGCAATGGCGGAAAATCGTATCAAAATTCTGCAGCCGGACCTGGTTATGGAATATTTCCTTTGGGAAAAAATGTTGAAGAATTCATTTATGCCAATCCTGAAAAATATTTAAAAGAAGATTGTAAGCTATATCCTGATATGAGCGACGATTTCTGGGAAGATCTGACTAGAAATATTGAAGAAAATGATGAGATTTCTGATGAAGATTTTGAGGAGGAATCAGGAAAAATATATTCAGGGATTTTGCCTATTGGTACCCAAGGCTGTACCTATTATTATGGGCTTGTTTTAAACGGTGAATTTAAAGGTCGGGTTGTGAACGTTGATTTAGATCGACAAAAGCCATTTTTTACTTTTGAGTCTAATTTTTTGGATTGGTACGAACGTTGGCTCGACGAAATTATACCTGAAAATGTAATGATCAATGAACCTGATTTATTTCAATATACATTAGGAGGAAGTGTAACTTATATTTTGGAAGTATATTTTTCTGCGCATGATAATGAAACCAAGATTGAAGGTTTAAATGGGATTTTAAAGAAACAAAAAATAGCTTTAGAACCTCTTGATATTTTAGAAGTGGAATATAAATTAAGTTCAGGAGCAATTCAGAAAAAAATACTTCAAATCCTTACAAAGTTTGATTACCAAAGAGCTTTTCCTTATTTGGTTGATTTTTCAAAAGAAAGTTTATTAGATGTTTTTCAGTTTGTATTTTGGTATGCAAAAGGTAAAAGTTCAGATTGGCTCGATGTTATAAAATCAAATGCCGATAATATTAGCGACGACGAAACCTTTAGTTTTTGTACTTATTTATTAAAGGAAATGAATATTGATTATGGCGATATTATTGTGCCGTTTACTTTTAATGAAAATGAAAACATAAGGATTAGTGCTTATTATGCGCTGGGACAATTACAGAATAAAAGTAATTATATTGATGTTTTTATAGCTGGTTTAAAGGATCATTCAAATAGAGTTATTCATATTACTTTGCAGGCGTTAGATGGGGTAGAAGATCAAAGGCTTTTGAAACATTATAAATTGATAGCTGAAAAATTTCCTGTAGAAAAAGATTATATTTTAGTGAATCTAAATCATAGATTAAAAGCATATGGCTTAACTAATGAAACAATTAAGAAGTATGATGAAAATGTTGAAATCAATACTAATTACAAAAAATGGTTTCATTTCTGGAAATAACAAAAAAAGCTAGTTTCTTATTGAAACTAGCTTTTTTTGTGAACATGTAATTGTGTATTTACTATTTAGTAAACAAGAATTCTTGTCCGCCTTGTTTTAAAATCATTTCTTTTTTTTCAGAATTGAATTCAAGAACAATACCCGCAGTATCAAATTTGAATACTTTGGTGCTTGTGGCTTCTAAGGGAAAAGAAGGTTGTCCGGTAGCTTGTGCGATTAATGTATTGTCTTTTTTTGAGATCGTTATTTTTATTGGAATTTGTGTGCTACCATAGGTTCCGGAATACAAATCCAGAATTTCCGGACTAACAGCAACGCTTCCAAAAACCGGCATTGTAAATGGTTTATTAAAATAAGAGTTTAAAGTGCATAATAAGATGTTATTAATGTCGTAATCCAAACCGTTTGAAGTTAAGGCTAAAGCTAGTTTTTCATTTGGGAAATAGCCTGCAACAGATTTAAAACCATCGATTCCGCCGGTATGACCGTAGTTTTTCTTTTCGTAATAAGGAAATTCAAATAATCCCATTCCAAATTTATCTTGTGCAGTTTTCATTTGATTTAAATGATTTGTTGAAATAATTTTTCCGGCAAAAAGACTTTCAAAAAAGATGTTTAAGTCAGTTGGGTTAGAAGCAATTGCTCCGGCACCAAGCGGAATAGACATATCTGTTTCGCTTTCTTTTTTCCATTTTCCATTCTCAGCTGTATACGAGTAACATTCGTTGTTCGCGATATTTGTTTTTTTGCCTAAATAAGTGTTTTTTAATTTTAATGGATTAACAATTTTTAGGTTTAAAATTTCACCAAAAGATTTCTTGTAAATATCTTCTAATACAAAAGATAATAAAACATAGTTAGAATTGCTGTATTGTCCTTTTGTGTTTGGTTCAAAAGCAATTTCGCCGGCTGCAATTCGTTCGATCATTTTAGCTCTCGATTGATATTCAGTGTTCCAGGTTAGGTAATCATCGTCGTTTGTAAAATCGTGTATACCGCTTCTGTGGTTTAATAAATTACTAATTGTAATTGTTTTTGCATTTTTTACCGTTGGAAAATATTTGTCAATAGTTTGATTTAAAGCGATTTTATTTTCTTCGATCGCTTTAAAAATAAGCGTTGCAGTAAATGTTTTAGAGATAGAACCAATTCTGTACTTTGTGTTGATACTTGATTTTTTTGAAGTCGCAACATCGTCAAAACCAATTGATTTTGTATAAATTGTTTTTCCGTTTTCAGAAAGGGCAATGCTTCCCATGTATTTGTTGTTTTTCTCTAAAAGAAGAAACAAACTATCCAGTTTTTTTGCATTGAAGGCTTGAGAAAATGCACTCGTAAAGACGAGAGCAAACAAGCAGCTGATGATTTTTTTCATGATGATGATTTTTGATTAATTGATTTTTTGAACTTTAATAAAAGGGTGATAAGAAAATAGAAAATTACGATTGCTAATAACATTGCAGGAATAAACCAGTTACCCAATACTTCGTGAGTATGGTTTTTAATTTTGTCTTCCTGACTCATTATTCCTAATACAAAAACAGAAAAGGAATCATCTTTCATATGGAGGCCTACAAGATTTGGATTGAAGATTTTTGCAAAAATCAGGAATACAAAACCAAAAAGGAAAAGGTACAAAACAAAGAAAAAAACATACGAAATACCATTGGTAAAGTTTAAGATCAAAGCTTTGAAAACATGAACAGGATTAAATGTTCTTGTGGCTTGTTCTAATTTTTTATCGGCAACAAGGGGTTTTAAAACCTCTTCTGGCGCTCCTAATTTTTCGATAATATCTAAAAGTGAATCTATTTCGTTTACTTGATTTTTATGTTGAATAGCTTCAAAAATATGGCTGTTAAATTCCATATAAATATCATCCTGACTAATTTTTGATAACGAAGCTGTTGCTTTTTTAATGCGCTTCATATAATCGCTATAAATCCTTTGCGAAGCTTTTTGTTCGAATTTAATGTCTTCTATTCTCATTGAATGATTTTTTTGATTGATTTTTCAAGATTCTCCCAGTAAATATTCATCTGACTTAGAGTTTTTATTCCGGCTTCGGTTAGTGAATAATACTTTCTGGGAATGCCTGTTTCTTGTTCTACCCATTTTGAATCTACCAATTCTTCGGTTTTTAGGCGATTCATCAAAGGGTAAAGCGTTCCCTCGGCAATTTCTATTTCAGTATGTTTTCTTATTTGTTCGATAAGTTCATAACCGTAGTACTCATGATTTTTGAGCACGTTCAGGATAATAAAAGTCAATGTGCCCTTCTTTACCTGCGATTTCCAGTTTGTTACAAATGTTTCGTTCATTCTGCTAATGTATAACAAAATACATAGTATAACAAAGTATATAGCTAAGTTTTTTAATTAAAACACTTTAATTATCTGTAAATCAATCAATTAAAACTTTATGATTTCACTTCTGTAGATTTTTATGATTGTGTTTACGTTTGTAGTGTGTTTGTTTGATATTCTTTTTGTCTTCAGAAATAATACTAATAGTACCGTCTATTTCTAACATAGCAAGCTTTATATCGGTCAAATGTTCTAAACCATGCTCACGTGCCGCTTCTTTTAATTCTTCGTGCGAAATGTCTAATTTACTCAAGGTTTTAAAATCTATTATTCCGTTATGAATCAGGATTTCGGGTTTGTCTAATAATAAATTGTTCAGACCTTTGTATTTATGTGTAAGCTTTTTGATAATGTAATTAATGATAAACAATGCCAGAGCAGCAATTAAACCTCCTGAAAGACTAGTGTCAGGCCCAACCATTGCATTTTGAACGGAGTTACTAATCAATAAAATCAGAATGATATCGGCCGTATTCAGTTGAGAAAGTTCTTTTTTCCCAAAGATTCTCAATGCAATTGTCATGAAAAAATAAACAGCAATACTTCTTGCAATAATATCCAGATAAGGGTATAGCATCATTTTTTTTGATTTAAATAATAAAAAAAAGCTTTGTCAAAGTTTTGAACTTTGACAAAGCTGCTAAAATAAATATGTAATATTAAGTTAGGGTGAACTAACTGACTATTTTAAAATTCTTCTCGATTGCTCTGATCATTTCGCCGGCAATATCTTTATTGGTTGCCCCTTCGATTCCTTCAAGCCCTGGAGAAGAGTTTACCTCAAGTAATAATGGCCCTTTTGAAGAGCGAATAATATCAACACCTGCTACCTTCAAATCCATTGCTTTTGCAGCTTTTATAGCAATTTTTTTCTCTTCGGCAGTTACTTTGATAATAGATGCAGTTCCGCCAAGGTGAATGTTTGCTCTGAATTCTCCGGGCATCGCTTCACGCTGAATCGCTGCAACCACTTTTCCGTCGATTACAAAACAACGAATATCTTTTCCGTTCGCTTCTTTAATAAATTCCTGAACCAGGATATTGGCATTTAAACTTTTAAAAGCATTGATAACACTTTCTGCGGCTTTTTTGGTTTCTGCCAAAACAACACCTTTACCTTGTGTTCCTTCTAATAATTTTACAATTAAAGGAGATCCTCCAACCATTTTAATTAAATTGTCGGTATCCAAAGGAGAGTTAGCAAAACCGGTTGTTGGTATGTCGATTCCGTTATTCAAAAGCAATTGCAAGGAGTATAGCTTATCTCGCGATTGTGTTATGGCTGTAGCCGAATTTAAAACAAAAACTTTCAAAGCTTCAAACTGACGTGTTAATGCACATCCGTAAAAAGTAATACTTGGTCGAATACGTGGAATAATAGCGTCAAATTGATTCAATATTTTTCCACCGCGGTAATGAATTTCAGGAGTTTTTGCATCTAGTTTCATGTAGCATTCCTTGATATTCAAAAAATGCATTTCATGACCGCGCATTTCGCCAGCTTCCATGATTCTTTTATTGCTGTATAATTCAGGATTACTGGCTAAAAGCCCAATTCGTAAACCTGAAGTTGCTTTTTCAGAGTTTTGGTATAATTCTTTTAAAGCTTCTGCTGTAGGTTGACCCAGCATATATTTTTCTTCAGGATCAACCAGTACACGTCCGCTCATGGCTTCACGGCCTAAAAGCATGCGAAAACCCATTGAATCCCTGTTGGTCAGGGTCATTTCTATTGGCCATTTTATATCGCCAAGTTTAATGCTGGTCTGGATAACGTAACGGTGTTCTCTAAAACCGCTTGAACTTTTTACAATTCTTTTATCAACCAACGGAGCTTCGCAATGGATGATGGTTTTTATATTATTCTGAATTGGATTAATATCAAATTTCACCCAATTGGCATCATTTTTTATAAAAGGAGCTATGTTTATAGCGTGCATTGCCGAAGTTTTAGCACCGGAATCGACACGAGCCTTGATTGTCGGGATTCCTAGTTCTGGAAATGAGCACCATTCTTCGCTACCTAAAATGACTTTATTTTGAAGCATACGTTATTATTTGTTTTTTATAGAGATTAATAGCCAAAAATAGCTATTTGCTTTTACTAAAGATAGTAAATTATCTAAAAAAAATACCCGTTATGTTATGAAAACGTAACGGGTAAATTAAATTTGTTATAGATTTAAACTAATTTATTGATTAGTTGGCTCTTCAGCTTTATGTATTTCTACTGAAAGTTCTTGAGAATCATCTTTTAAATCCATTAAGATTTCATCACCTGAATGTATTTTTGAAGTTATGATTTCTTCTGCCAATAAATCTTCAACGTATTTCTGAATCGCTCTTTTTAGAGGTCTTGCTCCAAATTGTCTGTCGAAACCTTTTTCAGCAATAAATGCTTTGGCTTTATCAGTAAGATTTAGCTTGTATCCTAATTCAGCAATGCGAGAATATAGTTTTGCAAGTTCGATTTCGATAATCAAATCGATGTCGCCTTTTTCTAATGCGTTAAATACGATTACATCATCAATTCTGTTTAAGAATTCAGGAGCAAAGGTTTTTTTCAATGCATTTTCGATAATGCTTTTTGAGTTTTCATCGGCCTGAGCTACTTTTGCAGCAGTTCCAAATCCTACACCTTGTCCAAAATCTTTCAACTGACGTGCTCCAACGTTAGATGTCATGATAATGATAGTGTTTTTAAAGTCGATTTTGCGACCTAAACTATCTGTCAAATATCCGTCATCTAAAACCTGAAGCATCATATTGAATACGTCCGGATGCGCTTTTTCGATCTCATCTAAAAGTACCACACAATATGGTTTTCTGCGAACTTTTTCAGTCAATTGACCGCCTTCTTCGTAACCAACGTATCCCGGAGGTGCTCCAACTAAACGAGAGATCGCAAATTTTTCCATGTATTCACTCATGTCGATACGAACTAACGCATCTTCAGAATCGAATAATTCTTTTGCTAAAACTTTTGCTAATTGTGTTTTACCAACTCCAGTCTGACCTAAGAAAATAAACGAACCAATTGGTTTGTTTGGATCTTTAAGTCCGGCTCTGTTACGCTGAATAGAACGTGCAATTTTAAGAACAGCTTCGTTTTGACCAATTACTTTGTTCTGAATCAATTCAGGTAATTTAGCCAGTTTATTGCTTTCTGTTTGTGCAATTCTATTTACAGGAATTCCTGTCATCATCGAAACAACATCGGCTACATTATCTTCTGTAACTTCAATTCTGTTGTTTTTAGAATCCTCTTCCCATTGTTCTTGTGCAACAGCAAGATCTTTTTCGATGCGTTTTTCATCATCGCGAAGTTTGGCAGCCTCTTCGTATTTTTGTTTTTTGACTACCATATTCTTCATTTCGCGAACTTCTTCTAACTGACGCTCTAAATCAAGAATTTGTTTAGGAACATCAATATTAGTAATGTGTACGCGAGATCCGGCTTCGTCAAGAGCATCAATAGCTTTGTCTGGTAAAAAACGCTCAGACATATATCTGTTTGTTAATTTAACACAAGCTTCAATAGCTTCCTGAGTGTAAGTTACATTGTGGTGATCTTCGTATTTGTCTTTTATGTTGTTTAGGATCGCGATTGTTTCTTCAACAGAAGTTGGTTCAACAATTACTTTCTGGAAACGTCTTTCAAGAGCTCCGTCTTTTTCAATATATTGTCTGTACTCGTCAAGAGTAGTAGCACCAATACATTGAATTTCTCCTCTTGCCAGAGCAGGTTTGAACATGTTCGAAGCATCAAGAGAACCTGTTGCTCCGCCAGCGCCTACAATCGTGTGAATTTCATCAATAAAAAGAATGATATCATCATTTTTCTCTAATTCGTTCATTACGGCTTTCATTCTTTCTTCAAACTGACCACGGTATTTTGTTCCGGCTACTAAACTAGCCAAATCAAGAGTTACCACACGTTTGTTAAAAAGAATACGAGAAACTTTCTTTTGGATAATTCGAAGTGCCAGTCCTTCTGCAATAGCAGATTTACCAACTCCTGGTTCTCCAATAAGAAGCGGGTTGTTCTTCTTTCTACGGCTTAGAATTTGAGAAACACGTTCAATTTCTTTCTCGCGTCCTACAACCGGATCTAGTTTTCCTTCCTCGGCCATTTCTGTTAAATCTCTCCCAAAATTATCCAAAACCGGAGTCTTGGATTTTTTGTTTGACTTATTGGCGGGATTGTTAAAACTACTTTCTTTAAGACTGTCATCTTGTCCTGAATCGTCATTATACGATTCGTTTCTTGGCAAGTTTTCTAAGAATTCTTCTTCGTTTGGAGTCATATTTAAATATTGTTCTTTAGCTATGTCATAATCTATTTTTAGCTTATTCAATAGCTTGGTTGTTGGATCGTTTTCGTTTCGTAAGATACACAATAGCAGATGCGCTGTGCTAATCGACGAGCTCTGAAATACTTTAGCTTCGAGAAACGTTGTCTTCAGTGCTCTTTCCGCTTGGCGGGTAAGATGAAGATTTTTCTTTTCTGCATTTACTTCAACGCTTTGATTGGCCGGGCTCAGTATTTCTACCTTCCTGCGTAAATGATCTAGATCGACTGCAAGGTTATTAAGTATATGAATAGCTTTTCCGTTTCCATCCCTTAAAATGCCTAGCATTAGATGTTCAGTACCAATAAAGTCGTGGCCCAAACGTAAGGCTTCTTCTTTACTGTAGGTAATAACATCTTTTACTCTTGGTGAAAAATTATCATCCATAATATATAATTGGTATTGTAAATTTAGTGAATTAGTGTTTGAAAAACAAAAACCATACCCTTAAGGAACTCCTGACAGCTAAGGGACGAAAAAAATAACAATAAAAGCGTTAAAATACGCTTAATTTATTAACCAAAAGCGAAAATAAAGTTGTTAATAAATCATTGAAATAAGTGTAAGTAAATAGCTGAAAAAATTCCAAAAAAACGTATCTTGGCACGCTTTGAAACTAATATAATTATTTAAACATAACAACTTATGTCTGAAGGAGAAAAGTTAATTCCTATTAACATTGAAGATGAAATGAAATCAGCTTACATCGATTATTCGATGTCAGTAATTGTATCGAGAGCGCTTCCTGATGTTAGAGATGGCTTGAAACCAGTGCATCGAAGAGTTCTTTACGGAATGTATGATTTAGGTGTAACTTCAAGATCTGCCCACAAAAAGTCTGCAAGAATCGTAGGAGAGGTTCTGGGTAAGTACCACCCGCACGGAGATACCTCTGTTTATGATGCGATGGTACGTATGGCCCAAGAGTGGAGTATGCGTTATTTATTAGTGGATGGTCAGGGTAACTTTGGTTCTGTTGATGGTGACAGTCCTGCAGCAATGCGTTATACTGAGGCCAGAATGCGTAAAATATCTGAAGATATTATGGCAGATATCGAAAAAGAAACAGTTGATTTTCAATTGAACTTTGACGATACTTTATATGAGCCAAAAGTAATGCCTACAAGAGTTCCTACTTTATTAGTAAACGGAGCAACAGGTATTGCGGTAGGTATGGCAACCAATATGCCTCCACACAATTTAACTGAAGTTATCAATGGTACATTAGCGTATCTTGATAATAACGATATTGAAGTTGACGAATTAATGACACATATTAAAGCGCCGGATTTTCCAACCGGTGGTGTAATATATGGTTATGAGGGAGTTCGTGAAGCTTTTAAAACCGGTAGAGGACGTATTGTAATGCGTGCGAAAGTTGGTTTTGAAGAAGTTGACGGAAGAGAATGTATCATCGTAACAGAGATTCCATATCAGGTGAATAAAGCCGAAATGATCAAACGTACGGCTGATTTAGTTAACGATAAAAAAATCGAAGGTATTGCGAACATTCGTGACGAGTCTGACAGAAACGGTATGCGTATCGTTTATATCCTGAAACGTGACGCTACGCCAAACGTAGTATTGAATACCTTATATAAATTTACCTCATTACAATCTTCTTTTAGTGTAAACAATATTGCATTAGTAAAAGGTCGCCCACAAATGTTGAATCTAAAAGATATGATTCATTATTTTATTGAGCACCGTCATGATGTAGTAGTTAGAAGAACTCGTTTTGAATTGCGTAAAGCCGAAGAAAGAGCGCATATTTTAGAAGGATTAATTATTGCTTCTGATAATATTGATGAAGTTATTGCGATCATTAGAGGTTCTAAAAATACAGAAGAAGCTCGTGAGAAATTGATCGAAAGATTTAATTTATCTGACATTCAGGCGCGTGCCATTGTTGAGATGCGTTTACGTCAGTTAACAGGTCTGGAACAAGATAAGTTAAGAGCTGAATACGATGAATTGATGAAATTAATCGAACATTTGAAAGCTTTATTAGCAGATGTAGATTTAAGAACGAATTTAATTAAAGAAGAACTGGAAGAAATCCGTGAGAAATACGGAGACGAACGTCGTTCTACTATTGAATATTCTGGTGGAGATGTAAGTATCGAAGATTTGATCGCAGATGAGAATGTAGTTATTACAATTTCACATGCAGGTTACATCAAACGTACCAACTTAACAGAATACAAAACTCAAAATAGAGGTGGAGTTGGACAAAAAAGTGCAGGAACAAGAGATCAGGATTTCCTTGAGCATATGTTCGTTGCAACCAATCACCAATATATGATGTTCTTTACGCAAAAAGGAAAATGTTTCTGGATGCGTGTTTACGAAATTCCTGAAGGAAGCAAAACTGCAAAAGGTAGAGCGATTCAGAATTTAGTAAATATTGAAAGTGACGATAAAGTAAAAGCTTTTATTTGTACACAAGACTTAAAAGACAAAGATTATATCAACAGTCATAATCTTGTAATGGTAACGAAACAAGGTCAGGTGAAGAAAACTTCGTTAGAGAAATATTCTAAACCAAGGGTAAATGGAGTTGCTGCAATTACAATTAAAGAAGGTGATGAATTACTTGAAGCTAAATTAACCAACGGAGAAAGCCAAATTATCCTTGCTGTTAAGTCTGGTAAATTGGTTCGTTTTGAGGAAACTAAAACACGTCCGATGGGAAGAACAGCTTCAGGAGTTCGCGGAATTACCTTAAAAGACGATACTGATGAAGTAATTGGTATGGTTACGGTTGACAAAGAAAATGTAAACGATACACAGATTTTGGTTGTAACTGAAAACGGATACGGTAAACGTACTAAATTAGTTGATGATGATGGAGAAGATGTTTACAGAATTACAAACCGTGGAGGTAAAGGTGTTAAAACACTTAATATCACAGAGAAAACCGGAAAATTAATTTCTATTAGCAATGTAACAGATGCTGATGATTTAATGATTATCAACAAGTCAGGATTAACTATCAGAATGGCGATTGAAGATTTACGTGTAATGGGTCGTGCAACACAAGGTGTTCGATTGATTAACTTAAAAGGTAAAGATTCTATTGCTGCTGTAACAAAAGTAATGAAAGATGATGTTGCGGAAGTTGTTGTTGACGAAGACGGAAATGTTATTGAATCTGCTATCGAAAGAGTAAAACCTGATTTAGAAGTTCTTGAAGACGAAGGTCCTGTAGAAGATGACGACGACGATGATTCTGATGAAGAAGTAGAAGACGAAGATGACGCTGAAGAAGAAGAATCTGAAGAATAAAAATAAAACCTGTTATAATTAAATACACAAATTGAATATTATGAAAAGTAAATATGTAATACTTGCGTCAGCATTATTGATTTCAGTAGCTACTTTTGCTCAAAAAGATCAGATAAAAAGTGCTGAAAAAGCGTTAAAAGGAGGGGATGCTCAGGGAGCAATTACAATCCTGAATGATGCAGAAAATATGGTAGCAAATGCCAAAGATGTTGAGCAGGCTCAATTTTATTCTGTAAAAGCTAATGCTTATTTAGATTTAGCTAATAAAAAAATAGACGAAAGTAAAAACCTTTCTCTTTCTGCAGAAAACTATAAAAAGTTAATTGATGTTGAAAAAGCTTCAGGAAAATTAAAATATTCTACTCAGGCTGCAGCTTCAATTACGGAGATCAAAGGAAAGTTGATTAATTCAGCTATTGCAGATTCTCAGGCTGGTAAACATTCTGAAGGAGCAAAAAAATTGTATGATGCTTATTTGTTAGAGAAAAAAGATACAATCAATTTGTATTATGCAGCTTCTACAGCAGTAAATGCTCAGGATTTTGATCTTGCATTGCCAATGTACGAAGAGTTGAAACAACTAAACTATTCTGGAAAAGGAACGAGCTATACAGCTGTAAATAAAATTTCAGGTAACGAAGATGCTTTCAATAGTGCTAAAGACAGAGATTTAGCTGTAAAATTAGGAACTCACGAAAAACCTCAAACAGAAGCTATTCCTTCAAAAAGAGGAGAGATTTACAAAAATCTTGCTTTAATTTTAGTTCAAAAAGGACGTAGCGAAGATGCTAAAAAAGCAATCGCTGATGCAAGAAAAGCAAATCCGGATGATAGTTCTTTGATTCTTACTGAAGCTAACTTGTATTTAGAGTCTAAGGATTTTGATACCTACAAAAAATTAGTTGGTGAAGCTTTACAAAAAGACCCAAACAATGCTGATTTAGTATTCAATTTAGGAGTTCTTAGTGCTAATGCAAAAAACAGTGCTGACGCTGAGAAATATTATTTGAAAGCTATCGAAATCAACCCAAAATATACAAATGCTTATCTTAACCTGGCAGCTTTAAAATTAGAAGCTGAAAAACCAATTATCGATGAGATGAATAAATTGGGTACTTCTGCAAAAGATATGAAGCGTTACGATGTGTTGAAAGGACAAAGAGAAAATGTTTTTAAAGAAGTAATTCCTTACCTTAAAAAAGCAAATGAGTTAGATCCTAAAAACGAAGATGTTTCTAAAACGTTATTAGGAGTTTACAAAGCTTTAGAAATGACTGCTGAAGCAAAAGCATTGAAAGCTACAATGTAGTTTTGAGTAAAATTCCAATATTTTAAAATTCCAAATTCCAATAATGCTCAGCATCTTTTGGAATTTGGAATTTTTTATTTAATTTTTTTAGTCTTAACTGACTAAAGTTGCAGAAAGTGTAATTGTTGTATTTAATAATTTTGAAATAGGACAGATTTCCTTTGCTTTCGTTGCTGTTTTTTCAAATTCTTCAGTTGTGATATTAGGAACTTTACCTTTTAAGTCCAAATGGATTAATGTTATAGTTCCGTCCTCGAAAGTAACTGTAGCTTCTGTATTCAAATCATCTGCAGTAAAACCTCCTTCGTTAAGCAAAAAGCTTAATTGCATTGTAAAACAGCCCGAATGTGCTGCAGCAACCAATTCTTCAGGATTTGTTCCAACTCCGTCTGCAAATCTTGTTTTAAATGATAATTGGGCATTATCTAGTGTAGTACTTTGTGTGCTGATTTTTCCAGTTCCTTCCATGCCTGTTCCTTTCCAGTTGGCATTTGCTTTTCTTGTAAATTTCATTTTTCGTTGTTATTAGGATTAATAATTGAATTTGTTGATTATCAATAGATAATGTGGTTTATCAAATATAATCAATATTTTACAGAAATTTTTTCATGAAATTATAATACATTGTTAAGTTTCAGGTCAAAATGAAATAAATATTGTAGTGAACTTAACCGCAATCCCGATAGCTATCGGGAGCAAAGTTTTGTTTTTCATTGTAATTATAATCGACAATATTGTCATCCCTGACAAACTATACGGTGTATAGTTTATCGAAATAAAGCTTGGCGAACTTTATATTGTTTTGAAATATTAAAAAAAAACCTTAGCTCCCGATAGCTATCGGGATTGCGGTAAAAAAAAAATACTGCATAAAAAAAAGGTGCAATGAGAATTTCATTACACCTGATTTTATATTTATTAATCAAAAAACTTATTCCTGACCTAAATTACGCAATTGTTTCAGTTTGTCTTTCCAAAGTTCAAGGCTTTCTTTATGAATAGCGATGTTTTTACGAACTTCAAGAACAATTGAATTCTCTTTTTTAGCATTTTTAGTATTAGTAAAAAACTGAATATTGTTCTCTAATTGGAAAATTTCATTTTGAACTTCTTCAATTTTACGCATCAGGAAGATCTTTTCGTTATCTAATTTACGAGTATCGTTACTATCAGATAAAGAATCGATTCTGTTGGAGAAACGCATCATTTCAGTTTCTTTTTTACTCAAACTTAATTTTTCAAAAAGAGCATCCAGGATTTTATTGAATTTCCCTTCGATGTGACGTCTTGAAAAAGGCACTTTTCCGTAACCTTTCCAGATTTCGATATGTGCTTTAATAGCATCAAGATCAGTTTTGTGATCACCGGTAAGTTGGTAAGCTCTTAAAATGTCTAAGTATGCTTTTTTATTGTCAAAAGCCGCTACCTCATCAACATTTTCTTCTGATTTGTGTTCTTTTAATTTATCGAAATAATGATTACAAGCATCTTTAAATTCTTTCCAGATTTTATCTGAATATTTTTTAGGAACATGACCAATTTGTTTCCACTCTTCCTGAATTTGTTTCATAACAGGAGTAGTAGCACCAAAATCAGTACTTTCTTGTAATTCTTTGGCTTTTGCAACAAGAGCCATTTTTTTGTTCAAATTGTCGTTTTGATCCTTTTTGATGTCTTTGTAAAATGAATTTTTAAAAGAATTAAAGTTTCTTACGGCAGTTTTAAAAGCAGCCCAAGTTTCTTCGTTTACATCTGAAGGTACTTTTCCGGCAGCGAAAAACTCATTTCTAAGCGCTTCTACTTTCTGAATTTGTACTAACCATTGTGAATGAGAGTTTACCTTTTCAGTTCCTAAAACTTCAATTTTGCCAATGATTTCTTTTTTAACTTCAAGATTTTTTTGTTCGTTTGCTCTCTGGCTTTCAAACAAAACTTCTCTTTTGTCATGGATTTTTTTAGTTAGTTCACTAAATTTATTCCAGATGGTATCACGGTGTTCTTTAGAAACAGGACCAATATCTTCTTTCCAGATTCTGTGTAAATCCTGTAATTCACGGAACGCTTTACTAATGTCGGTTTCGTTTGCTAACTCTTCAACACGTGCAATAATTTTTTGTTTTTGTTCCAGATTGTATTTAAAATCTAAATCTCTTGCTTCACGATCTAAATGCAGGTAATCATAAAAATTCTCTACATGAAAGTGGTAATTATTCCAAACGTGATTGTATTTGTCTTTTGGGATTGCTCCGGCATTTTTCCATCTTTCTCTTAAATCATTAAAATGTTTAAGTGTGTCTTTGATGTTTTCCTGCGGATTGATAAGTTCTTTTAGCTCTTCAACTATGGCAAGTCTCTCTTCTAAATTCGATTTTAGATTGGTTTGTAAATGCTTGAAATGCGCATTTCGTTTTTCTCTAAAAACATTATAATATTCGTCAAATTTCGATTTTAACGGAGAATGATATTCAAATTCCTCATTTGGGTCTTGTTTAGAAGCGTTGAATTCTTCTTTTTTCTCCTCTATAAGGTGGTTGTATTGTAATAAAAATGACTTTTTGATTTCTTCGATATGATCTTTTACAGACATTACTTTATCTGTAGAGATCAGTTTTTTAAGCTCATCTACAAGCGCGTCCATAGCAAAAGTATCATAATCCTGCATAGGAATATCATGACGCTCTTTTAGCGTTTCATCTTCACTTTCTTCAGCGTTTGAATTTGTTATGGCGTCTAATGCAGTCTGATGAGCAGTTTCTGTTTCTTCGGCTATGTTTTCTGCTTCAGTTTCAGTTTCTGAAGTAGAGATTTCAGCAGCTGTTTCAGGCTCCGATGTTTCAATTGCATTATCTTGTGTAGAATCGCTAATCCCGATTTCTAATTTTCCGTCTGCTTCCTGCAGGTTATCATTCTTTTCTTCTAACATTTTAAATGTATAAGGTTTTTATTTTAAACAGAGCGAAAGATACTAAAGGTGTTTCTAAATACAAAATAAATCGTTTGTTTATACGCTTTTTTAAGACGAAATTCCTATTTATTCAGGTATTTTAGGAATATGATATGGGTTTTTTACCTGATTTTTTTGAAGTAAATTTAAATTTTGGATTAATAGAATTTTTAGAAAAATCAAATTAAATTAATATTGTAAGCTTAATTTTTTAGTTTTCTTTCAATCTAAAACAAAATAAGCATTCCGATTTCGATACCATAATTGTAGGATTTATGGTTTCCAAAAGCAATACTGGGATGAATATAGGCCATATCGTTTGAAGTTATTTTTCGTCCAAATTCTACGAAAGCATTATTAGGGAATCCTTTGTTTGTTGCGTTGTATCTGAACGCAACATCGGCCGCAATCCAGTTTTTCCCGAGGATATACATAAAATAATTTTCGAATGCTGTAGTATTTATATCGTCTCGATTGTCTGATCCGGCAAAACTCAGCTGATTCTCTAAAGAAGCAATCCAGAGTAGTTTTTTCTCTTTTATATAAGAACCATAAAATAGGGCAGGAGCAAAGACCCATTTTCCTGATCCCAAAGCTGGATCTGCTGCCGAGTTGGAAATGACTCTGACTCTAAAAGCACTCCCTTTACTGTGATTTAAATAAGGAATATAACTTATACCAGCACCAATATCGCCAATTCCGGTTTTATTGATTGAGGAAGTATTGGTGGATATTAATGGAAGATCTACTCTTAAGTTCCATGCTTTATTGGCTATTGGGTGTAAAAAACGGAGTTCGGTGGTATTGTAAGAGCCTGTCTCTGTATCTAAATATTCATTAAAAAGTAAAATCGTTTTTAGATAATAATGGTAACGTGCCTCTGTATAAGGATTTTTTTGAAGTGCTAAAGTATTCTGAGCTTTTGTAGAAAAAGTGATTAAAAGGAATGACAAATAAAATAGTTGTAATTTATTCATAACTACTTATTAATGAGTAGTCTAAATTACAAAAAAAATACACTAGAGTTTAGTGTATTTTTTCTTTTTATTTATTCCAGATTTTCCAGGCTTTCTCTGCCTGAAAAATAAGCATGTCGTAACCATTTTTTATTACAGCACTTTTTTCTTTAGCATTTTTAAGGAACTGAGTTTCTGCCGGATTATAAATTAAATCGTAGGCAATATGTTTATCAGTAAAAAACTCATACGGAAGATCCGGGCAAGCTTCTATATTAGGGCTTGTTCCAACTGGTGTACAATTGATTATGATTTTGAAATTATCAAATGTAGTGGCGTTTATAAGATTGTAATCGATGATGTTTTCCTTAGCTTCTCTCGATACAAAAGTATAAGGAATACCAAGCTCATCCAGTGCAAATGCAACTCCTTTTGAGGCGCCGCCTGTGCCCAGAATAAGTGCTTTTTTGTGGTGTGGCTCTAATAATGGTTCTAATGATTTTTTGAAACCATAATAATCAGTGTTGTATCCTTTTAACTTTCCGTTTTTGGTGAATTTAATCGTGTTTACGGCACCAATCAGAGCTGCTTTTTTTGATAGTTTATCTAAGAAGGGAATTACTTGTTCCTTGTACGGAATCGTAACATTTAAACCTTTTAAATCGGGATTGTTTTTTACTAACTCAGTGAAATAATTAATTTCAGAGATGTCAAAGTTTTCGTAGCTGTTGCCGGCAAAAACTTCATCGCTAAATTTTTCTGTAAAATATCCTTTTGAAAATGAGTAACTAATATTACGGCCTAACAAGCCAAAACGTCTTCTTAAAATATCAATCATTATTGTTTTCTATGTTTTTCTATATAATTTTTTACCGTTTTTTTTGACCATACTACCGGAAATAAATCTTCGATTAAGATGTAATTATCAAAATTCAAACGTAAACCGTTGCTTAAGTGAAATTTTGCTTTGGTATTATCCTGAATCATGAAATACAATCCTGCCAAACGATATTCGATCTCGTTTTCTTCAGGGAAATATTCTGTAGCTTGTAGTAAAGTTTGAATAGCGCTTTCGAATTCTCCTAAAAATTGAAGAATGTCAACCCAAAACAACCAGGTGTCAAGAGCGTAATCTCCAAATTCTACTGCTTTTCTATAACCAAATTCCGCTTCTTCAAAAAAGTTCATTTGTTTATTGATCGTTGCATAACGTTTCCAGTACAAACGATTTTGATTGTCGATAGCTAATGCTTTATTGACAAAAAATAAGGCTTTCTGAAAGTTTTTCTGGCGAACATAAAAATCTGTAATGGCAATCCATCCTTTGTCTAAAAGCGGATCTTCATGTACGGTTTGATTGTAATATTGAAGTGCTTTTACAGCATTACCCAGTTTTTCGTAGCATTTCCCTATACGCAATAGCGCATAAGAAGTAGCATCGTCTAACTCGATGGTTCTGTTATAACTTTCGATAGCTTCAGCGTATTTTTTAAGACGCTCATAGGCTTTTGCTTTTTCCATAAAAGCACCTAAAAACTCATCATCAATCAGTGTTGCATAATCAAAAGCGCGAATCGCGTTTTCGTATTCTTTTACGCCATAATGCAAACGTCCAAGCTGATGCCAGGCGATTTCGCTGTATGGGTTTTTATTGATGTACTCGTTGAGATAAACAATGGCTTCCTGGTTTTGATCTAAAAATTCAAAACAATATACCACGTTATATAATGCCGACTGGTCTTCTAAATCTTCTTCAAGACATTTGATAAAACTGTCTTTTGCCATCTCGAGGTTATCCATAAAAAGATATTCCATTCCGATCAAGTTGTACACGTCGGCGTAGTCGTCTGTATATTGCAGGGCAATTTTAAGCAATTCTACTGCTTTTTCGTGTTGATCTCTTTTAGAACAGATATTGGCTTTCTGGATGTAAATTTCCTCGTTATTAGGTTCGATTGCATATAGCTCATTT
>Ga0247815_10000687_pt1 | contig 26657 bp, 26 predicted proteins | sample UWRJL194509B1_FD_181014 | JGI IMG/M metagenome (GOLD analysis project Ga0247815, IMG submission 181014) | Plant litter microbial communities from Arlington Agricultural Research Station in Wisconsin, United States - UWRJ-L194-509B-1 | ecosystem: Environmental > Terrestrial > Plant litter >...
GGATCGCAATTGCGTGAATTATTGGGTGTTATCAGAACGCAGGAATTAATTGAAGCCAGAAAAATTGATGGCGGAGAGCAGTTTTTTTCGCGTGCCAATGATTTTGGATTTTCTAAAAACCCTGATGAAACTCTGCAAATCTGGGATAAGGACAAAGTGCTTGCTGATATGGTGTGGACTATCCGAAATTTTCAGCCAGATGTTATTATCAACCGTTTTGACCATCGCTCCCCGGGAACAACACATGGACATCATACTTCATCGGCGATGCTGAGCTTAGAAAGTTTCAACTTAACAAATAACCCAAAAATATATCCGGAACAACTTAAATATGTAAAACCCTGGCAGGTAAAACGCCAGTTTTTTAATCCGTCGTGGTGGTTTTACGGAAGTCAGGAAAAATTTGATGCCGCTGATAAATCTAAATTCACTACTTTAGAAACAGGAGTTTATTACTCAGGAACAGGAAAATCGAATCAGGAAATTGCCGCCTTAAGCCGCAGCTGTCACCAGTCACAAGGTTTTGGAAGCACCGGAGCACGAGGCAATGAAACCGAATATCTGGAATTGATTAATGGTGATAATCCTAAAAAACGAAATGATCTGTTTGATGGAATCGATACTTCCTGGAACCGTGTAAAAAACGGGAAACCGATTGGCGAACTGATTTCAAAAATTATTGCGAATTATAATTTCAGCAATCCATCGGCGAGTATTCCTGATTTGGTAAAGGCGTATTCGATGATTCAGTCTTTGGAAGACACACATTGGAAAGATTTAAAATCAGATGCAATAAAAAATATCATCGCCTCGAGTGCCGGTTTATATATGGAAGCCGTTGCCGAAGAACAGGAAGCTACACCGGGAAGTACTATTAAATTAAATCTGGAAGCCATTAACAGATGTTCCATTGAAATGCAATTGACAGGCTTAACTTCGTTGCCCGATAACAAAACGACTATTAAAAACGGCCTTATCTTAAAAAACAACACCGATCAGCGATTAAAACTTCAAATCCAGCTTCCTGATACAATCCAATATACACAGCCTTACTGGCTAAAAGAAAAAGCAACTGTTGGTATGTACACGGTTTATAATCAGGAAATTATTGGAATTCCGGATATTATCAGAGATGTGAAAGTTGTTTTTAATGTGAGAATTAATGGTGTTGATATCCCATTTGAGCGAACTGTTGTCTACAAATATAATGACGGCGTAAAAGGAGAAATGTATAATTTTCTGGATATTGTTCCTGAAGTTACTACTTCAATACTTGAAAAAGTGTTGATTTTTAAAGATTCCAATAGCAAAATGGTTCCGGTAAAAGTTCGTGCCGGAAAAGATAACATTACAGGAAATTTACAGCTTGAATTGCCTAAAAACTGGATTGTTTCGCCAAAGCAGATTCCGTTTACTCTGGATAAAAAAGGAATGGAACAAACTTTCTATTTTGACGTTACACCACCTTCAAATTTTGAAGAAGTTATAGCCAAAAGTATTGCAATTGTCGACAGTAAGCGTTTCGATAAAGATCAAACAGTAATTGATTTTGAACACATAACGAAACAAATGGTTTTAAAACCTGCGGAATCGAAGTTCCTGAAAATCGATTTAAAAACGACAGGCGATGCCATTGGCTACATTATGGGTGCAGGTGATGAAGTACCGGAAAGCTTGGCTCAGATGGGCTACAAAGTCACTATTTTGAAACCGGAAGAAATTACACCTGAAAAACTGGACTCTTTTAATGTAGTGATTACCGGAGTTCGTGCTTACAATACCGTAAATGCATTGGCGAACAAACAATCGATTCTTTTTGATTTTGTAAAAAGTGGTAAAACCATGATTGTTCAATACAATACGAATGGCCGATTGATAACCGATAAAATTGCACCCTATCCTCTTAAAATTTCAAATGATCGTGTTACTGAAGAAAATGCAAAAGTTAAATTCTTAGCACCCAATCATCCGGTGTTAAATACACCAAATAAAATAAGCGCAAAAGATTTTGAAGGCTGGACACAGGAACAGGGATTGTATTATCCTAATCAATTTGACCCTGCTTTTACTCCTATCCTGTCCTCGCATGATAAAGGCGAATCGGATAAAAATGGTGCTTTGTTAGTAGCACCTTACGGAAAAGGATATTACATTTACACCGGTTTAAGCTTTTTCAGGGAACTACCCGAAGGTGTTTCAGGAGCTTACCGATTGCTTTCCAATATCATTTCGCTGAAACAGCCTATTGAAGTTCCGAAACAAGAATTAAAAAACTAAAATTACAGATGGAAGCTAAAAAACAAAAGAGATGGAAAAAAAGCTACACCTATGTATTAGTAGCTAATGCTGTTTACATCGTTATTTTTTTCTTAATCATGCAATTATACTCATAACTTATGCAACTATTTGATTGGATTGTACTGATTGTTACACTTCTGTTTATTGTAGGATATGGTTCCTGGAAAACAAAAGGAAGTAAAAATGTTGAGGATTTTATCTTAGGAAATAATGAAACTCCTTGGTACACCGTTGGTTTATCGGTTATGGCTACGCAGGCCAGTGCCATTACTTTTTTATCTACTCCGGGTCAGGCTTATCATGACGGAATGGGGTTTGTGCAGTTTTACTTCGGATTACCAATTGCCATGATCGTGATTTGTGTCACTTTCATACCGTTGTATCATAAAAACAAAGTCTTTACAGCCTATGAATTTCTGGAAAAAAGATTTGATGTAAAAACACGTTCGTTAGCCGCAATTTTGTTTTTAGTACAAAGAGGATTAGGAACCGGACTGACTATTTACGCTCCTGCGATCATTTTATCGGCTCTTTTGGGTTGGAACTTGACCTTTATGAACATCATTATTGGTGTTTTGGTTATCATTTATACTTTTTCAGGAGGAACAAAAGCTGTGAATGTCACACAAAAACAACAGATGTTCGTGATTATGTCCGGAATGTTTATTACCTTTTTCCTGATTTTAAGATATTTACCGCAGGACATGACCTTTTCAAGTGCGATGCATATTGCCGGTGCCAATGATAAAATGAATATTGTTGATTTTTCTTTTGATCCTGAAGAAAAATATACTTTTTGGAGTGGAATCACCGGTGGTTTTTTCCTGATGCTGGCGTATTTTGGTACAGACCAGTCACAAGTGGGACGTTACTTATCTGGAAAATCAGTTAAGGAAAGTCAGATGGGATTAATCATGAACGGACTTCTCAAAGTTCCAATGCAGTTTTTCATTCTGCTTACCGGAGTTATGGTTTTCGTGTTTTTCCAATTCAATCCTGTTCCGCTTAATTTTAATCCGAATAATAAAATCGTCATTGAAAAATCAGCTTTTAAAGAGGAATATCATGTTTTGGAAAAAAAGTTAGAGAAACTTTCAGAAGACAAAAAAGTAATCAATCTCTTGTACATCGAACAATTGAATCAGGATTATGACAATCCTATTCTTCGAAAAGAATTAGTCACGTTATCCAACAAAGAAAAAGATTTACGCGATCGTGCCAAAGAAATAATTTACAAAGCTGATAGTAATAGCGAAACAAATGATAAGGATTATGTGTTTTTTCATTTCATCCTCCATTATTTACCAAGAGGTCTTATCGGATTATTGCTGGCTGTGATTATTTCAGCGGCGATGTCATCTACGGCTTCAGGATTAAATGCACTGGCATCGACAACAGCAATTGATATTTACAAAAGAAATCTAAAAGAAGAGAAATCTGAAAAACACTATCTGAATGCCACCAAATTCTTTACACTTTTCTGGGGAATTGTTGCCATACTTTTTGCCTGTGTGGGAACTTTATTTGAGAATTTAATTCAGTTGGTAAATATTATTGGATCTATATTTTATGGAACTGTTTTGGGTATCTTTTTGGTTGGTTTTTATCTGCGCAGCGTTCAGGCTAAGCCAATGTTTTACAGTGCCATCATTAGTCAGTTAACCATTTTTATCATTTACTATTTTATGATTTACATTTATCCAAGCGGTCAGGAAAAATTAGGTTATTTATGGCTGAATTTTATTGGTGCGATGCTTACAATACTATTATCCCTATTTATGCAGATTGCTTTTTTCAGAAGAAATAATAAAGAGTTGAATGAGTTATAATTATCTATTAAAATAAATTTGCCAATTATATGCTGACTTTTAATTTTACTCCGTTTCCGGTAATAGAAACAGAACGTTTGGTTTTAAGACGAATTACAAACGATGATGTAAATGAAGTTTTTGAACTTCGTTCTAATCCTGAAACAATGCAATATATTCCGAGACCTTTGGTAAAAACTACTCAGGATGCATTAGATCATATTGCAGTTATAGAAGAAAAAATTGTCTTAAACGAAGGCATTAATTGGGGAATAACTTTAAAAAATAATTCTAAATTATTAGGAATGATTGGCTTTTACAGAATACAGCCTGAAAATTACCGTGCTGAAATTGGTTATATGTTATCACCTAAGTTTCACGAAAAAGGATTCATTACAGAAGCAGTAAAACGATTAATCACTTTTGGTTTTAATGAATTAAAATTGCATTCTATTGAAGCCGTAATTGATCCTGAAAATATTGGCTCAGAAAAGGTTTTGCAAAAAACTGGCTTTATTAAAGAAGCACATTTAAAAGAATGTCAATTTTATGATGGCAAGTTTATTGACAAGGTAATCTACTCATTACTAAGGCATAATCACAATTGAATAACTAATCCGAATTAATTTTTTGGAAAAGTAACCAAATTCACATAATACAAATCAAGCTATTCCGTTATATTTGCAGCCAAAAACAAGAAATAATAACTTGTTTACATTAAAATTCAAGCATGAAAAAAATCCTGATTCTAATTGTTCTTCTTTTTTCAATCTCTGTACAAAGCCAAACTTATATAAAGTTAAATGGTTTAACTGCTATGGTAGCAATCCCTAATATTGGAATCGAAACCAGTATTGGAGAAAAAACTACTTTTAGTTTTGATATCATGGCTTCTTTCTGGGATTCATTCGACGGAAAAAAACCAATGAAATTTTATACGTTTACGCCTGAAATTCGCTACCACTTCAAAGAAAAATACAACGGATTTTATGTTGGTGCTCATGCAGGACCGGATATTTATGAACTCCAAAAGTGGAATTATTGGGAATCCAATAAGTATGAAAAAGGTTTTGGTTACAGATTAGGAGCTACTGTGGGTTATAATATAAAAATAAACGACAAATTACTTTTAGATGTTTTTGTTGGAGGTGGTAATCACCAAGGTTTTTATAAAGGCTATTATAATGACGGTACGCCTGGAAGATATGAAAAAGTAAAAAATTGGAACAAAAGTGGTGAATGGTTAATTTATCGTGGTGGAGTGATGCTTTCTTATAAATTAAACTAATTTTCAGGGAATTTAGAAAGTGATTTCACATACAAATCTTCAACTTTTTTTCGTGCCCAATCTGTCTTTCTTAAAAAAGTCAGACTTGATTTTATACTTGGGTTTTCATTAAAACACTTGACAGGGATCAATTCTCCCAAAGTATCAAAACCATAATGACTAACCAACTTCTCCATTATGTATTTGAGCGTAATTCCGTGCAAAGGATCTTTTGATTTTTGATTTTCCATTTTGCAAAGTTATATCATTTATATAAAAACAATTGCACTTTCATTTATTTGTTGCTAAATTTGTCTACTATGTTAAAAACAGTCAATATACTTAATAAAAGAGCGCGGTTTGATTATGAAATAATCGACACTTACACCGCTGGAATTGTTTTATCCGGAACGGAAATCAAATCGATTCGTTTAGGAAAGGCAAACATAACTGAAAGTTTCTGTGAATTCAGCAATAATGAACTTTTTGCAATCAATACCTATATAGAAGAATATGCGTTTGGAAATCAGTTTAATCACAAATCCAGAAGCGAAAGAAAATTACTTTTGAACAGAAAAGAATTAAAAACTCTTCAAAAAAGCGTTCAGGCAAAAGGGTTAACAATTGTACCACTTAAAATGTTCACCAATGAAAAAGGATTGGCTAAACTACAAGTAGGACTTTGTAAAGGAAAGAAAAACTATGATAAACGTGAATCTCTTAAGGAGCAGGATACTAAACGTGACTTAGACCGAATCAAAAAAGCTTTCTAATAAACATCAGGCAATATTAAATATTGCTTTTTTTATATCAGTTTTGATGACTAATTTAGTCAAGACAATTTAAAAAGTAAAATGAAATCACTTTTGAAAAATGCTCGGGAACAAAAAGGCTTAAAAACCCGTGAAGTGGCTCAGATTCTAAGTATTGATCAGGCACTAATAAGTAAATTTGAATCTGGAACCAGAAAACCTACGAGAGATCAGATTTCTAAATTGTCCCAACTATTAGAAATTGATTATGAAACCTTAATGATTGCCTGGCTGAAAGAAAAAATACTCTATGAAATTGGTAATGAAGAATTTGCCTTAAAAGCATTATTACTAGTGGAGCAGGAAATCCAAAACAATAAAAAAATAATTAATTCGGCTGTTTTAAATTCATTACAGAATATTTTAGAAGAGATTGAGTCTTTAAAAAATCAAATTAAATCCTTTCAACATTTTGATTTACACCGCATTTCAAAAATACTGGAATTGGAATTTATTTCAGAAAGCAATCGCTTAAATGGAAGTTCGTTGACTTTTGAAGAAACAAAATCCATAATTAATGAAGGAATTACTATTTCAGGAAAAAGTATGCATGAGCATCTTGAAGCCGTTAATCTTCAGGAAGCTTTGGGTTATATTAAAGAATTAAATCAAAAGAAAGTTGCTGTAAACGAAAAAGATTTCCTTACGCTTCATAGTTTAATTCTGCGTGGTATCAAGCCTGAAAATTCAGGAAAATATAAAAATGATACATTGACTATACGGCAAATGAACTTATTTTTTAATTGGTATGAATCCAACAAAAACGGCTTGCATCCAATATTATTGGCATCCGAAGCACATCTTAAAATCATGACTATTTCTCCTTTTGAAAATGGGAATGTACAAATTGCCAACTTATTAATGAATTGGATTTTATTGCAATATGGTTATGTTTACGCTACAATACATGGAAATGAAGAAGCTATAAATGAATACTTATCGGTATTGGAAGAATGTCAGAATAAAAATGACAAATCTTTTTTCTTAAACTACATTCTCCGCATTGAAAAAGAAAATCTACTTCGTGCCATTGAACTGGTTTCAAAATAAAAGCCCGACTGAACGGGCTTACATTTAATTTTTATCTTCTAATAAAGGAACGAATCTAAATTCTCCAAACTCGTGTTTTTCGAATTGTGTTTCATTTTTACGAATTAATAAAGTCATAATCTGTACATCTTCTCCTAACGGAATCACTAGTCTTCCTCCTATTTTTAACTGCGCCATTAAAGGTTTTGGAATTATTGGCGCACCTGCAGTAACAATAATACTGTCAAACGGAGCGTAACTTGGTAGCCCTTTATAACCATCACCAAAAGAGAGATGTTTAGGACGAATATTCAATTTCGGAAATAAATTAGAAGTCTGTTTAAACAATTCGTTTTGTCTTTCTATGCTATACACTTTTGCTCCCAACATAAACAGAACGGCAGTCTGATAACCTGAACCTGTACCAATTTCAAGAATTTTATGGTCTTTTTTGACCTCCAGCAATTGCGATTGAAAAGCAACTGTATAAGGCTGCGAAATAGTCTGTCCTGCACCTATCGGAAAAGCTTTATCCTGATAAGCATAATCTTCAAAACTTGAATTCAAAAAAAGGTGTCTTGGGATTTTTTTTATCGCATCCAGAACGGCTTTATCAGTAATTCCTTTTTGCTGTAAAGTGCTTACTAACTGATTACGAAGTCCTTGATGTTTGGCAGTATCTTTCAAAATGAGTAGGTTTTATTCTGGCAAAAATAAGAAAGTAAATCAATTTTAAATGCTTTCCGGAAGAATGTTTTCAACTCAGAATCTTCTTTCAAATTTAAAAATTACAACTTATTTACCACTCAAATATCTCTATTTACCGTTCGTCATTTTTTTGAGAATTTTCGTTTGATGTGTTTATACTTTTGAATCATCAAAAAGGAAATAATAACTTAAATAATAAAAAGATGAACACATTGACAATCAAGAACACAACAGAAATTTTAAAAGCATTGGCTATTGGCTTTTCAATTGGACATATTACTAATCTTATCAGTTTTTTTATTGATTTATAAAAAACTAAAAAGCATCAATCAAATCAAAAATTAATCACCAATCAAATAATCATTAAAATAAATTATCATGGAAAATAAAAAAGAAATAAACATTTACAAAATTGCTAAATCATTTGTTGTTGGATTTTTAATCGGTTTTGCACTTTATAAATTCATCACCGTAATCTTATTCAAATAACAATCAATCATCAATCAAATACTAAATTAATCATGAAAACAAATACATTCAAAAAAATCGCCATTTTTTCTATTGGGATAGCCATATCAGCAAATTCTTTCGCACAAAACAAACAAGAAAAAGCCCCTTCTGTTCCGGTTACGGATACATATTTCGGAATAAAAGTCGAAGACAAATACCGAAATCTTGAAGATTTAAAAAACGAACAGACTCTTTCATGGCTGAAAGCACAGGCAGATTACACCAATAACATTTTAAACTCAATCCCGGGGAGACAAACTCTTATTGATGAACTGACTTCAATCAGCAACAGAATTACTGAAGCCATTAGCGGAACTCAGATTATGGAAGACGGAACTTATTTCTACCAAAAAACAACCCCAAACGATCAGGTCGCCAAATTGTACAAAAGAAATGGTTTAAAAGGAAAAGAAACTTTAATCTTTGATCCTGAAACACTTAAAGGTGAAGCAAAAGATATTTTTACTATCAGTTCTTTTTCTCCAAATAAAAGCGGAAAACTAGTTGCAGTAAACATTGCAAAAAATGGTGGTGAAATGAGCGAAATGCTTCTGATAAACATAGCTGACAATAAAATTTTATCTGATAAAATTGATAAATTAAGGTTTGGAAGCGCAAGTTGGCTCAAAGATGACACCTCCTTTTTATACACTCAATCTCCAACTGCAGATATTCATGATATGAAAGCACAAATGAATATCGTTGTCAAATTACATGTTTTAGGTACCGATACTACTCACGATAAGTTGATTTTTTCGAAGGAAATGTATCCGGAATTGAAAGTTACTGATGAAGAAATCCCGCTTTTGGGCTATGATCCTGATAGTGATATGCTTTTCTTAGCACCTGCTTCAGTTAATTCTAACATAAAATTATTTATAGCAAAAGGTTCTGACCTCAATAAAAATAAAATAACATGGAACTTACTGAGTGACAGAAAAGATGAAATTAAAAGCTTTGCCTTCAGTAATAAAGATATCTATTTGTATACAAGTTTAAATGCTCCCAAATTCAGGGTTTTAAAAACAAGCATCGCAAACCCAAATTTAGCAACAGCAACACTTGTAATTCCTGAAGATAAAGTGGCTAATTTAAATCCGGTTACGATTACAAAAGACGGAGTTTTTTACACCAAAACTAAAAACGGAATTGAAAGCACCTTATACTTTACTGATTTTGAAGGAAAAAGCCACAAGGAAATTAAAACTCCAAAAAAATCTGCTACAGTTATTTTAACTTCAAGAGGAAGCAAATTTTCAGACTTATGGATCAGAACAACAGGCTGGACAACAAGAGGAGAACGTTACAAATATGATGTAAAAACAAATAATTTTACGAGAGAAGAACTTTCTACTGTAACGGAATATCCGGAATTTGAAAATTTTGAAATCGAAGAAGTAATGGTAAAATCGCATGATGGTGTTGAAGTCCCTTTATCCATTATCTATAAAAAAGGAACTAAAAAAAATAAAAACACGCCAGTATTGTTTTACGGATATGGAGCTTATGGAATGTCAATGTCTCCAAGTTTTAACCCAAGTTTACTTTTATGGGTAGAAAGAGGTGGAATACTGGCTGTTGCTCACGTAAGAGGCGGTGGAGAATTAGGAGAAAAATGGCATTTGGATGGACAAAAAAGCACAAAACAAAATACCTGGAAAGATGTTATTGCCTGTACAGAATATATGATTAATGAAGGATATACCAACCCATCAAAAACAGCAATTTACAGCAGAAGTGCAGGAGGAATTTTCGTAGGAAGAGCAATCACTGAAAGACCGGATTTATATGCAGTAGCAATTCCGGGGGTTGGAAGCATGAATACCGTAAGAGGAGAAAATGCACCAAACGGGCCTGCAAATACACCAGAATTTGGTACAATGAAAATTGAAACTGAAGCAAAAGCACTTATCGAAATGGATTCATACTTACATCTGAAAGAAGGTGTTCAATATCCTGCAACACTGACTACAGCAGGTTTTAACGACCCAAGAATTATTGTTTGGTCGCCGGCAAAATTTGCAGCCAGATTGTTAGAGGTAAATGCTTCTAAAAAACCAACTTTATTAAAAGTAGATTATGAAGCAGGACATACTGGAGGGGCATCAAAACTAAAATCGTATGAAGAAGTAGCGGATATTTTAAGCTTTGCCCTATGGCAGGTTGGACATCCGGATTTTCAACCAAAATAATTAGATAATAACTGTAACTTTGGCAATGACAATCATTGCCAAAGTTTTTAAAACTTAAAATTATGATTAAATTAGTAATAGCTTTGACAGTGATAATGGTTGAATGGTTGTCTCAAATTTAAATTATACAATGAAAATAATATTAAAAATCTTGATTGTTCTCGTAGTTGTATCTTTTCTTCTGCTTACAATAATTTTCTTATCCGGAGTTTATTACGGATATCATGCGCCTTTGAATGCTAAATAATTATATAATGTTTCAAAAAAAGAATTACGTTTTCATTTTAGTGCAAATCATTATTTGGACTATTTATTCTGGAATAATTTTTATTCCTCAAATTGTCGTTCCGGAATTAAATTTTTTAGGATATAAAATTTGGCATCTGTTAATAGACTACTTTTTTAGTATCTGTTTGCTTACAGTTGTTTCAATGGCTTTAAAATATGTTTATGACCGCCATATAAAACTGGATGATTTTAAGTTTTGGGAAATCATTAAAATGCTCTTTTTGATTTTTACTTCTGCAATTCTTCATTATGGAGCCTTGATGGTTTACAATTATTTAATGTTGCATTATATTTATCACAGGCCGGAAGTTTTAGATCATCCCACACAATCAGCAAAAGCACAAGTACTCTTTGTTTTTGGAATGGGATTTCTTTTCTTTCTTTGGATAATTGTTTACACCATTTATCAAACAACTTCACAGATCAGGAACAATAAAATGGACCGAATGGAAATTGAAAATACCTTAAAAGATTCACAGCTGAATGCTTTAAAGGGTCAGATCAATCCTCATTTTATGTTTAACAGTCTCAATAATATTCGGGGATTGATTTTAGAAAACCCCGAAAAATCAAGGGAAATGATTACGCGACTGTCTGAAATGCTGCGTTATTCACTGACTAAAAATGATGTTGACAAAATTGCTTTGGAAGAAGAAATTGAAATGGTAGAAAATTTCATCGAAATTTCTAAAATTCAACTGGAAGAACGTTTGAATTTTACTTCTCAAATTGAAAAAAGCACTTTAAAACTTCAAATCCCGCCAATGGTAATACAAATGTTGGTTGAAAATGCAGTAAAACACGGAATTGCAAAATTAAAAGACGGTGGACAGACTTCTTTGGAAACCCGACAGGAAAACAATAATCTCATTATCTTGGTTTCGAATACAGGAATGCTCACGATTGAAAAAGATTCTACTCAATTAGGAATAAAAAATATCGAAAAAAGGCTGTTTCTAATTTATGGAGAAAAAGCCGTTTTTAAACTTCAGGAATCTGAAGATAAAGTAGTTGCAAAAATAATTATTCCAATACTATAATTATGAGAAAAATAAAAGCTGTCATCGTCGAGGATTCCCGTTTGGCCAGAAATGAGCTGAAGGAATTAATAAAAAACCATCCTGAAATCGAAATTATCGGAGAAGCGGAAAATGTAGATTCCGGTTTTGAATTAATACAGGAAACCCAGCCGGATTTACTTTTTCTGGACATCAATATGCCTGAAAAAGATGGTTTTGAATTATTGGAAATGCTGGATAAAGTTCCAATAACTATTTTCACTACTGCTTTTGACGAATACGCCATTAAATCATTTGAATACAATGCTTTAGATTATTTACTAAAACCGATAAACCCAAAAAGATTTGCCCAGGCAATTGAAAAAGTGGGTCAAAATTTAACTGAAAAAGAAGAAAAAAACAACAAAAAACTAACTTTAAGTAATCAGATCTTTATAAGAGACGGCGAAAAATGCTGGCTGGTAAAAATTGCTGATATTTATTTATTTGAAGTGGATGGCAATTATACTAAAATATTCTTTCAGGACGAAAAAGCGGTTATCAACAAATCATTAAATCAAATTGAGGAAAAATTACCGGAAGATTTTTTCTTCCGCGCCAATCGAAATCAAATTATAAATGTTGAATATATTGGTAAAATAGACCCTTGGTTCAGCGGGAATCTTCTTGTACATCTTCCTAAAGAAATAAAAGTGGAAATATCAAGAAGGCAGACCAATAACTTTAAAGAAAAATTAAGCCTTTAATGCTGTTTAAATTATTTTTACTTTGTAGTAACTAAACTTTTACTTTCGACAAATAAATTATATTTTTGTTTAAAATACATTCTCATGTTAAAAGTAGGAGTTTTAGGTGCTGGTCATCTGGGTAAAATACATTTACGTTTGTTACAACAATCTGACCAATATGAATTAGTTGGATTTTACGACGAAAATCAGGAAAATGCCGAAAGAATCTCAAAAGAATTTGGCTACACAAACTTCAACACTATTGCAAAATTAATTCACGCTGTCGATGTCATCGATATTGTAACTCCAACTCTTTCACATTACAAATGTGCTAAAGTGGCAATCAAATCCGGTAAACATATCTTTATTGAAAAACCAATTGCCAACACTGTTGAGGAAGCGGAAGAAATTATTGCTTTGGCAAAAGAATATAACGTCAAAGGTCAGGTAGGTCATGTGGAGCGTTTTAATCCTGCGTTTATTGCAACAAAAGACATGATTGAAAATCCGATGTTTATAGAAACACATCGTCTGGCTGAATTTAATCCACGCGGTACGGATGTTCCTGTGGTTCTGGATTTGATGATTCATGACATTGATGCGATTTTGAGTGTGGTGAATTCAAAAGTTAAAAACATCAATGCAAGCGGTGTTTCTGTAATTAGTGATACTCCGGACATTGCCAATGCCCGAATTGAATTCGAAAATGGCTGTGTAGCAAACTTAACTGCCAGCAGAATTTCAATGAAAAATATGCGTAAAACACGTTTTTTTCAAAAAGATGCCTACATTTCTGTTGACTTTTTAGAGAAAAAATGTGAAGTGGTTCGGATGAAAGATGCGCCTGAAGTTCCCGGAGATTTTGATATGATCCTGCAAAATGCCGAAGGTGTTAAAAAGCAAATTTATTTCACTAATCCTGATGTGGAGCAAAACAATGCAATTCTCGACGAGCTTGAATCTTTCGCCAATGCAATCAAAACAGATACAACTCCTGTAGTAACACTGGACCAAGCAACTGATGCTTTAAGAGTGGCGTATCAGATTATAGATTGTTTCGAAAAATAATACAATATATAACTCATTATTTTTAAGGTTTAAAGCTGGCAAATAAGTCACTTTAAACCTTAACTTTTAAAATTTAAATACGAAAATTGAATGAAAACAATAGCAGTAATTGGTGCAGGAACAATGGGTAACGGAATTGCGCATAACTTTGCCCAGAGTGGTTTTGTTGTAAAACTAATTGATGTTTCCGAAAAATCATTGGATAAAGGAATGGATACAATTGCAGCAAATTTAAACCGAATGCTGTCCAAAGGAACTATTACTGAGGAAGATGTTGCCAAAACTATTACCAATATCATTACCTATACAGATATAAAAGATGGTGTTGTAGGTGTGGATTTAGTGGTAGAAGCTGCTACAGAAAATGTGGAACTGAAACTAAATATCTTCAAGCAATTAAACGAATTATGTTCACATAATACGATTTTAGCAACTAATACTTCATCAATTTCAATCACTCAAATCGGTTCTGTAGTCGTTCATCCTGAGCGTGTCATCGGAATGCATTTTATGAATCCGGTGCCGATTATGAAACTCGTAGAAATCATTCGTGGTTACAATACCAGTGATGAAGTCACTAAAATTGTCATGGATTTATCTGAAAAATTAGGTAAAACTCCAGTTGAAGTAAACGATTATCCCGGTTTTGTAGCCAACAGAATATTAATGCCTATGCTAAATGAGGCAATTGAAACGTTATATAATAAAGTAGCCGGCGTTTATGAAATTGATACGGTGATGAAATTAGGAATGGGTCACCCAATGGGACCTTTGCAATTAGCTGATTTTATTGGTCTTGACGTATGTCTGGCTATTTTAAATGTGATGTTCGAAGGTTTTAAAAACCCAAAATATGCTCCTTGCCCATTGTTGGTAAATATGGTAAGAGCCGGAAAATTAGGAGTAAAATCCGGTGAAGGATTCTATGATTACAGTGAAAGTAAAAAAGCGGAGAAAATTTCTAAGCAATTTATTCTTTCATAAAAAGAAATGTTATGTCAATACAATCGAATTTAAATACTATCAAAGCACGTTTACCTGAAAATGTTACTTTAGTTGCAGTTTCTAAAACCAAACCTGTTTCTGATTTGATTCAGGCCTACGAAGCAGGCCAGCGTATTTTCGGAGAAAACAAAATCCAGGAAATGGCGGATAAATATGAACAAATGCCAAAAGACATTCAATGGCACATGATTGGTCATGTTCAAACGAATAAAGTCAAATTTATGGCACCATTTGTGAGTCTGATTCATGGTGTTGACAGCTTGAAATTATTACAGGAAATCAATAAACAGGCATTTAAAAACAATAGAATTATAGATTGTCTGCTTCAAATATACATTGCCGAGGAAGAAAGTAAATTTGGTTTGGACGAAAACGAATTAAAAGAATTATTGTCATCCTCAGAATTCAAAGAAATGAAAAACATTCGTATCTTAGGGTTAATGGGAATGGCAACTTTCACAGAAAATCAAAATCAAATCAAAAAAGAATTTCTACATTTAAAATCGATTTTCGACTCATTACAAAATAAAGATGCACAATGCAGGGATACACAACAATGTATTTCGACAGCAGCACATTTTTCCACGATTTCAATGGGAATGTCCGGCGATTATCAACTGGCAATTGAATGCGGCAGCACAATGGTTAGAATTGGAAGCAGCATTTTTGGAGGTCGATAATTCAATATAAATTACAAAATTCAATGGCAATATCAATTACTAATTAAATGGAAAAAATATTCAATTTTGAAGATCGATTAGTTCGGTTTGCCGGAGAATGTATTTTTTTTACGAGACAATTAGAAAGGATATTTGAAAATGAATATTATAAAAATCAATTAATCAGGTCTTCGGGCAGTGCTTCATTAAATTTTGGAGAAGCCCAGGGAACTATAAGTAATAGAGATTTTATTTTTAAAGTTTCTTTGGTCGTAAAAGAATTAAAAGAGTCCAGAAATTCTTTAAAAATACTGGATTACATAAAAGAAGGAGATCCAGAAAAGCGGAATTCAATCTTAATTGAACTTGAAGAATTAATAGCCATTTCTTCAAAAAAATGATAATAAATAAAAAATAATTTTTTCAATGACAATATGACAATGATATGCACAATAACAATTTTGAAAATTGATATTGACATTGAAATTGTTTTTTTGATATTGATTTTTGACATTGAAAATGTACGCAATATTAGACATAGAAACCACTGGAGGCCAGTTTAATGAAGAAGGAATAACGGAAATCGCCATTTATAAATTTGACGGACATGAAGTTGTTGATCAATTCATTAGCCTTGTTAATCCTGAAATTCCGATTCAGCCCTTTGTGGTGAAGTTAACCGGAATCAATAATGCCATGCTGCAAACCGCTCCAAAGTTTTTTGAGGTGGCTAAGAGGATTATCGAAATCACTTCAGATTGTATCATTGTAGCCCATAACGCAACATTTGACTACCGAATTTTACGTACAGAATTCAGACGTTTAGGCTATGATTTTGAAGCGCAGACACTCTGCACCGTTGAGCTTGCTAAAAAACTGATTCCGGATCAGCCTTCGTATAGTTTAGGAAAGTTAGTTCGTGCTCTGGGAATTCCAATGGCAGACAGACATCGTGCAAGCGGAGATGCCATTGCAACAACCAAGCTTTTCAAAATGCTTCTTGAAAAAGATTTGGAAAAAACAATCGTAAAAGATTTTATAAAATTTGAAGTAGAAAAAGGGATTGCTCCAAAATTACTGGATCTTGTAGGGCAAATGCCCTCTAAAACCGGTGTTTACTATATTCATAACGAAGGTGGAAATTTAATTTACATTGGCAAAAGCCAAAATATCAGAAAAAGGATCAATCAGCATTTTACGGGAATTACAATAAAAAGTAAAAAAATCCAGGCTGAAGTTTTTACCATAACTTATGATGAAACCGGAAGTGAACTGATTGCACTTTTGAAAGAAAGCGAAGAAGTAAAAATAAACCGTCCTAAATACAATCGTTCCCAGAAAAAAACTATTTTTCCGTTTGCAGTGTATGCAGAGAAAGATGCTAACGGCTATCTAAATTTAAAACTCGAAAAAGCAGACGGGCGTAAAAAAGAAGTGACCTCATTTGCATCTTTGCAGGAAGCTAAAAATATGCTTTTCAAATTCACGGCAAAATACCATTTGTGCCAAAAATTAACCGGATTGTACTATAGCAAAAAAGAATGTTTTCAATATAAAATAAAAGAGTGCGACGGTGCCTGTATTGGCGAAGTTTCTCCTGAAACCTATAATTTGAGAGTACAGCAATTCATTTCTGAAAACAGTTTTGAAAATAAAAGCATGATTTTACTTGACAGAGGCCGAAATGTAAATGAAAGAAGCGCTGTCCTGATCGAAAACGGGATTTATAAAGGCTACGCTTATTATGACCTCAATTATCAAATTACCAATATTGCTATCCTGAAAAATATTTTGATTCCGATGCAGCATAATCGTGATGTAAAAAACATCATTCAACAATACATTCGAAAAAGCAAATCGATTAAAATACTTAACTTTTAAAGTTACCAAACTTTCATTATCTTAGTATACATGAGAAAAGCCAAATCACAATACGAAATCTTCAGGGAAAAAATCAAAATCATTCTTTATGGCACCAATACCATTTTAGGACGAATGTTCGATTTGATTTTACTGGGATTAATTTTATTAAGCGTCGTTTTGGTTATGATGGACACCGTTCAGGGCATCAGCCAAAAATACCACTCAGAACTGTTGATTTGCGAATGGGTTATTACAATCTTCTTCACTATCGAATATATTTTACGAATTATTTCCATTCAAAAACCGATTAGGTATATTTTTAGCTTTTATGGTATTATCGATTTACTGGCAGTAATGCCTATGTATTTGTCTATATTTTTTCCTGGGGCCAGCATTTTATCAATAGTAAGGGCATTACGTTTCTTTAGGTTATTTAAAATATTACACATTCCGCAAATTTCACATCAGTCTTTCCAGCTTAAGGAAGCAATTGAGGCCAGTAAAGAAAAAATCCTGGTTTTTATCTATTTTGTACTGATAAGTACAGTAGTAATTGGTTCTATAATGTATTTGGTCGAAGGCAAGGAATCTGGGTTTACCAGTATTCCAATGGGTATCTACTGGACAATCGTAACCCTGACAACAGTTGGTTACGGAGATATTTCTCCACAAACACCTTTAGGTCAATTTATTGCAGCATTGGTTATGATTCTAGGTTATGGAATTATAGCGGTACCAACCGGAATCGTTACGGCTGAATTTGCAAAAAAAAGCCTTCGGGATAATACTGTTACCACAAAAAACTCCTGTCAGGTATGCGGTTCTCAGCTTCATTTTGATAATGCTAAGTTCTGTCATGAATGCGGAAGCGAATTACATACTTAATTTATGAAGCTTTTCCGGCTGTACATTGCAACTCCTCCTTATCTTTGTTGTTTTTTTAAGGTATAAAACGAGCTTCTAAAGTCGCTCTTTTTATTCCAAAAAAACTAACAAATATAAGTCCGGGGTTTCCATTCCCATCCGGGCTAAAAAATATGAAATACTTAATTACCATTGTCGGACCAACAGCCATAGGCAAAACAGCCTTGAGTATTGCTTTGGCACAACATTTCAAATGCGAAATAGTATCTTGCGACAGCCGTCAGTTTTTCAAAGAAATGACAATTGGAACAGCTGTTCCCAATCAGGAAGAACTTCAAGCTGCAAAACATCATTTTATCCAGAATAAATCAATTTTCGATAATTATACGGTTGGAGATTACGAAAAAGAAGCTTTACAAAAAATTGAAGAACTTTTTCAAACCAATGATTTTGCTATTTTGATTGGCGGATCAGGTTTGTATGTTGATGCTGTTTTAAAAGGTTTTGATGAGTTTCCTGAAATCAATCCTGAAATACGATCTGAGGTAAATTCAAATTACGAAAAACTCGGTATAGCATTTTTGCAGGAAAAATTAAAAGTTTTAGATCCGGAATATTTTCAAAAAATAACATCAGAAAATCCTCAGACACTTCAAAACCCTCAGCGAATGATGCGATTTACAGAAGTTTGTATCGGAACAGGAAAACCGTATTCTTCTTTTCTCAATCAGAAGAAAAACAACAGGTACTTCACTCCTATCCTGATTGGTTTAGATGCCGACAGGCAAGTGATTTACAGCCGAATTAACCAGCGTGTGGATATCATGATAAACGAAGGTTTATTGGAAGAAGCAAAAAAATTGCATCCAAATAAAGAATTGAATGCATTGCAAACTGTCGGTTACAGAGAATTGTTCAGTTATTTTGACGGAGAATTTTCATTGCCATTTGCCATAGAAGAAATCAAGAAAAACACCAGACGTTTTTCTAAACGCCAATTGACATGGTTCAAACGGAATGAAGCTACAAAATGGTTTGATTATGCTGCGCCAAAAAGCGAAATCACAGCATACATTGAATCTAACATCTAAAATTCTAATAATCTAAGAAGTCTAAATAAAAATGCCAATATCTCCTAATTTCACATCCGTTCTAAGCAAAGACTGGGAAATCAATTTCACACAATGTACTCCTGGCGGTTACTTAAAATATACTGATTTATGCAATATTTTACAGCTTACCGCGTCAGCACATTCTGAAGTTGGCGGTATTAGTTTTTATGATATGCAGGCGTTTCACCAGGCTTGGGTTTTAAGCAGGATGCGTGTTGAAATCACCAATTTACCAAAATCAGGTGATATTGTAACTGTAACTACCTGGATCAACAGTTTAGAGAATTCCCGTTCTGTTCGTGCCCTGGAAATGCATGTAAACGGAAAAAAGATTGTTGGAAGCGAAACATACTGGGCTGTTTTCAATACAAAAGTCCGGCGTCCGGAAGGATTGGCTTTACCATTTGCACATTTTGAACTGTTTCCTGAAAAAAGAGCCACCATAGAAGGTTTTTCTAAAATTACTATCAATCCGGAAAAAGAATCTGTTTTTGAAAAAACGGTTTATTTATCCGATTTGGATATTGTGAATCACGTTAATAATGTAAAATATCTGGAATGGTCTCTGGATCACGTTGAACCAAAACGAATTTTAAATCAGGAAATTGAAAGTTTCGAAATGAATTTCATGAAAGAATTATCTTTGGGTGACACGGTTATCATTCACGAAAGCGAAACAGAAACGGACACTACTTTCAGTATTACAAAAGAAGATAAATCCTGTTTTGCGTTACAAGTCAACTGGAAAAAATAAAAGAGCTCCGGTTTCCCGAAACTCTTTTAAATAATTAACCTATTTATTGTATTCAATTACATTTTTGGTAATAACACTGTATCTACAACATGGATCACACCATTTGACTGGTTTACATCTGCGATAGTCACTTTGGATTTATTTCCGCTTTCGTCAGAAATATACAAATCCTTCCCATCCATCCAGGCAGTTAAAGTTCCACCGCTAACGGTTTTAAGAGTTGCTTTTCCTTTACCTGCTTTTATTGCTTTTGCAACATCAGAAGCATTCATTTTTCCGGCTACAACATGATACGTTAAAATTGTTTGTAATGTTTTAATGTTTTCCGGTTTCAATAATGTATCTACAGTTCCTGCAGGTAATTTATCGAACGCGGCATTTGTTGGGGCAAAAACGGTGAATGGTCCTTTACTTTGTAATGTTTCTACTAATCCTGCCGCTTTTACAGCAGCTACTAGTGTTGTATGGTCTTTTGAATTAACGGCGTTCTCAACAATATTTTTATTTGGATACATGGTCGCTCCGCCAACCATTACTGTTTTTTGAGCAAATGAAGTAAACGCAAATCCTACAGTTAAAATTGCTGTGGCTAAAAAATTTCTAGTTTTCATAATGAATGTTTTAAGTTATAAGGTCATTTACGCTATAACATTCACTTTGGTTTTAATATTGATAAAATTAAAAATAATAAAAACAAGACTTATTGTTAAATGATTACATTACAGCATTTTATCAGATTAAAAAAAATAGATTGAATATAAAAACAGTCTGTATTTTATTTCTCTAAAATAATAACTTGTTAATTAAAAAGCATCCTTTCTTCCAATATTTAGCAAATATCAATTGCATTTGCTGTAATGAGATCAATTGGTCTGGAAGGTAAATATGATAAAAATGAAGAACAACCTAGAACTTTTTTAATAAAAAATTAAAGCTCGGTTTATGGTAAAAGTAAGATATAAATAAAAAAGTCCCCTTTTTTAATAAAAGGGGACTTTTTTGTCTTTAATTTAGCGCCAACCGAGTTCAGGAGCAATATATTTTAATATAGATGACAGCACATGAATATTGTAGTCAACACCCAATGTATTGGGTATTGTTAGTAACAGTGTATCGGCTTCCTGAATAGCTTCATCCTCAGCTAGCTCTGCAATGAGCTTATCCGGCTCAGCTGCATAACTTTTTCCGAAGATTGCTCGTTTATCTTTTTCAATATTACCAAAACTATCTGATCCTTTGCCCTGCTCTCCAAAGTAATACCTGTCCTGATCATTAACCAGTGCAAAAATAGAACGGCTTACTGAAACTCTTGGTTCCCGCTGATGTCCTGCTTTTTTCCAGGCTTCCTTGTATAACCTGATCTGTTCTGCTTGTTGAATATGGAAAGGCTTGCCATTTTCGTCATACTTAAGAGTAGAACTTTGCAAATACATACCGTTTTCGGCTGCCCAAACAGCAGTAGCATTCGATGCAGCTCCCCACCAGATTCGCTCTCTCAATCCTTCTGAATGTGGTTCCAGACGTAATAAACCCGGCGGATTGGGAAACATAGGGTATGGATTTGGCTCTGCAAATCCATCACCATTAAGCCTATTCAAAAATTCCAGAGCTTTTTTGCGTCCCATATCAGCATCTGTTTCACCCTCCATAGGTTTGTATCCAAATTCACGCCAGCCATCAATCACCTGTTCTGGCGATCCCCTGCTGATTCCTAATTGTAAACGTCCTCCTGAAATTAAGTCGGCAGCACCGGCATCTTCCACCATATAAAGTGGGTTCTCATACCGCATATCGATAACACCTGTACCAATTTCTATTTTACTTGTTTTAGCACCTATTGCCGAAAGTAAAGGAAAAGGCGATGCCAGCTGTGTTGCAAAATGATGAACCCGGAAATAAGCCCCGTCCAATCCAATTTCCTCTGCAGCGACAGCCAAATCAATGGACTGAAGAAGTGTATCGGCTGCCGTACGAGTCTTATAGGAAGGATGATTGGCCCAGTGTCCAAACGATAAAAATCCTATTTTCTTCATAGATAGCATTATTATTGATTACTATTCCAAATATACGCATCATTATTGAGTGATAGCTTAATTGATGGATAGAAAATATTATCCCATTTGTTAATAACTAGCATATATAAAATTACTTTTAACTCCTGAATCAACTTACCATAAAATAAGTAAGTTAAAATGGATTCAATTACATCTTTATCGCAATCCTTATGTTTTGCTGATCATATATCTGAAAAAGTATATATTAGGAATAAAAGAAAACTGAAGAATCATGATAGCAATAATCTTCAAAAAAACTATATAAAAAGAAGAATTTTAAAAATTGAAATTCTTAACTTTTTAATCTGCAAAACTATATATCTTCTTTTTTTTGATAACTTTAAATCAAAATAGATTCATTATGGAAAATCTGCCTAAAAAAGTAAGAAGCAAAAAATTGAATACAAGAGTCGATTTAACTGCAATGGTCAGCGTTTCTTTTTTGCTGATTATATTTTTTATGGTTGTTGGCGAATTGTCAAAACCTAAAATTATGTCTCTTGGTTTGCCAGAAAAATATTGCAATGAAAATTGGAATGGAGTTATTAGTTGCGGTCATATTAATTATCATCGGGTTACAACAATTTTATTGGATGATAATAATGAAATTATAACTTATTCTGGATTATTAGAATTTCCTGATCACTCACCCAAAAAAGTTCTATATGGCAAAGAAGGTATCCGAAAAGAACTATCAAATAAAAAAAGTGATGTTTATAAATATACTGGAGATCCAAATAAAGACCCAATTGTAATAATAAAACCAAGCAAAAAATGCAACTTCAAAAATTTAGTTGATATTTTAGATGAAATGGCCATTACAAAGATTGATACTTATACAATTGTAAATGATTTTACTCCGGAAGAATCAAAATTATTAGCTTCAAAATAAACCAATAAAATTATTATATGGATACTATACCTAAGAAAGCTAGAAGTAAAAAGCTACAAACAAGAGTCGATTTGACTGCAATGGTCAGTGTTTCTTTTTTATTAATTGTATTTTTCATGGTTACAACTGAATTAGCAAAACCAACTATGATGGATTTAGGCTCTCCGAGTCATGGATGTTGTGACTGTCCAATTTACCATGAAGGACAAAATCGATCTCTTACTATAATATTAGGCGAAAACAATAAATTATTATACTATGTCGGTCTTTTATCAGATTCAATAGAAAAACCACAGAAAGCTATATATGGTAAAAACGGAATACGCAAAGAACTATTAATTAGAAACAAATTAATGTTAGATCTATCTGCTAAATATGGTAGAACACAAGGTATATCAGTAATCATTAAACCAAGCAGAAAATCAAATTATGGAAATCTGGTTAGGATTCTCGATGAGATGAAAATAACAGGTATTAATTCTTATGCGATTGTAAATGATTTTACTTCCGAAGAATCAAGATTACTAGCATCAAAATAAATTTATTTTGAAAATAACTGCCCTAGCCCTGATGGAAGCGGCATCCTTTTTCTGGCTTCTTTAGCCAGGAAAAGATATAGCGGACAGCAGGAAAGAGCTCCAGAAAAAATTAATCTTCAAATTGCTGTTTTAAACATACTTTTCTAAATCAAAGACATAAAAAAAGTCCCACATCACAGTGGGACTTTGTATTTTAAAAAAACATTTTACTTCTTTATAAACTTTATATTTGAACTTCCTTTATCCGATTTTACTTTGATAAAATAATTACCACTTTTAAGCCTTGAAACATCAATAGCAGAAACAGATTTTGCATTTGGAACAGCAAGAACCAATTGCCCTAAAATATCATAAACCGCTAGTGACTGTATGGCTATATTTTGTACAGCATTAATGTTTAAAACCTCGCTTGCAGGATTTGGATACAAGGTGAAATAATTAGAAAACTCAAAATCGGGAGTTCCTAAAGCAGATTGAAATTTTGATGTCGCTTTATTAGTAAGTATCGGAAAATTATAATCAAAATAAATATTAGCATCGTTTTCAAATGTATCACCAACTGCTAATGTTGATTTTGTTTTGATTTTAAAAGTTATATAACCGTCATTATTAGCATCGTCAAAAGGTAGGTTAATATCTTCAAAAATGAATTCTACTTTATTCCCTTCTGAAATTTTAGTTACATAAGAATGATTTGAACTTATTGGAATTAAAGTTGAAATGTCAAATTTTGACAAATCAATCCTATCTTTTACAACAACATTTTGAGCCGGATAAGTTCCTGTATTTTCAAAGCGAATCATATAATGTACATATTCTCCGATTAGCCCCGGAGTGATTATATTACCTTCTAAACAGGTCTTATCATTTGGATCATAAGAACCAACAACCGTTTGATTAAAAGTAAATGTATTATCCATTGGAGTTTCATCTGTATCAGCAGATACAATATTTGCAGTGTAAGACAGAATATCTCCATTGTTTACCGGAGGAATAACCGTTGGAGCATTTACTTTAAGTGTGAAATTAATTTCTTTGGACTCGAATGGTTTGAGGTTGGTAAAATTCCATGATAAATGATTTGTTGTCTGTGTACTCACAACTGGATTAGCGGTAACAAATTCTAAAACTGAATCATTGTAATTTAAATTTACTGTTCCTGATTGTGTTATATTGCCCTTATTTTTACAAATCGCTTTATAAGAAGCTTCAAAGCCTGGTCTTGCAGGAACAGTTTGTAAAACCAAAATCTCTAAATCAGAATGTACACCATTTGCAGTAATACAAAAATCTTCTACCAATGGAGTTGACTGAGCTGGAAAGCTTACATTTAATATTGAAGGTGAAATTGAGAAATAAGCTGGGTTTTCTAAAACAGGAGTTAGAGTATGTGTCCCTTCCGGTAAAGAAATTGAATAATTACCATTTGCATTTGTTATTTCGCTTCCTGTATTTGTTCCATTGAATATATTAAATTTTAAATTAGGAAAACCTGCATCAAAACCATCACAACCATTATTATTTCCATCAAATTTGTTACTTCCCAGAACTGTATAATACGTTCCGGCAGGATTAAATGAACAATAGGAATTGATATTACAATTAGCATAACCATAATTCACAACTAATTGCTTAATCTGGTCTGTTTGACTTTCATCAACACAGATATATTTTAGTCCAGGATTTTGTGAGAAGTTTAAATACTTCGCTTCATTACTTCCATTTCTAATAAATAAGGAAGTAAGTTGATTTTGATCACATCTTAATCGTTCAATGCTTTTTAAGTCACTCAAATCTAAAGTAGTAAACTGATTGTGAAAGCATTCCAGGTTTAATATAGATATTAATCCTTTCAAATCTAAAGAAGATAGCTGATTATAAGAACATCTAAAATCTATAAGTTTTGTTAGTTTTGTAACATCCAGCGTTTTTAGTTCATTACCACTTCCATATAGATTTTTCAAGTTTGTCAGGTCTTCAAGATTAATTGAGAAAATTTTATTCGAGTCAAAATTTAAATCTGTAAGATTAACCAATCCATTTACTTTCAATTCTAGTAATTCGTTAAAACTAGCATCTAACGCTACAAGTTTTGATAAATTACCTGCATCCAATGTTTGCAATTTGTTATAACTGAATCCCAAATTCGTAAGATTTGCTAATTTACTTACATTTAAAGAGGTTAAGAGATTACCACCACATTCTAAACTTTTTAAGGTGATTAGATTATTAACATCCAATGTTGCTAACTGATTAACCTGACATTCTAATTTTGTAATACTTGTTAATCCACTTAAATTTAATGATGACAAATTATTATGTGAAACCCAAGCATCAACAAGATTTGTTGCACCACTTAGACTTAATGATGTAAGATTCTTATTTCCAGTACAATAAATAGTTTTTAAGTTTGTTAATCCCTCTAATATCAATACGGAAATGTTTAAATTTTCAAAATTTAAATAGGTTGTACTTTGAATAAAAGAATAGTTTAGATAATTAAGTTTTTTCAGTTGATTGAAGTCAATGTTATTTAGAATTGGGTTATTACTGCAATTTAAATACTCAAGATTAGAGAAGCTTTCCAATCCTTCCAATGAAGTAATATTAGAGTTACTAATATCCAGAAATTGTACATTGAGGGCTTCACTGTATTCAATTTGAAAATTGGAATTGGTATCAATATTTTGTGCTACCAGCTTCATTTTAAGGTTAATATCGGGGATATTAATAAATTGTGAATAAGCATTAAAAGAGCATAAAGCCAGAACTAAAAAGTAGATTTTCTTCATATAGATTAATTTTACTACAAAAATAACTTTTCAAAATTGTAACACAACTTTATTTGTTAAAATAACGAAAACTTAATCCATAAAAAAAGTCCCACATTACTGTGGGACTTTTTATTTAAATAACTTAAGAATTATTTTTTCTCAGTTTTTTCCATTTTAGCTTTTAATGCAGCTAATACATCATTATTATCTCCTAAAGTTGCAGCTGGTGCATTTGTAGAAGAGTTAGATGAAGTGTTTTCAGTTGCAGCTTTCACATTTTTCTCTTCTTCTTCACGGAAGATAGCAGTATGAGAAGCAACTACTCTTTTGAATTCTTTGTTAAATTCGATTACTTTGAAATCAGCAGTATCACCTTTTTTCAATTTCTTTCCGTCTTCTTTTTCAAGGTGACGA
>Ga0247815_10000688_pt1 | contig 26628 bp, 36 predicted proteins | sample UWRJL194509B1_FD_181014 | JGI IMG/M metagenome (GOLD analysis project Ga0247815, IMG submission 181014) | Plant litter microbial communities from Arlington Agricultural Research Station in Wisconsin, United States - UWRJ-L194-509B-1 | ecosystem: Environmental > Terrestrial > Plant litter >...
CGGATGGAAGTGTAAAGATGGAGACAACGATTGATGTTCAGCATGTGGCGTCGACGCTCGTCCATGTGGCGTCGCTGCCAAACACCGTCCAAGTACTCAGCTTCAGCATCATGTATGTCCTCCATCGTATCCCATTGTGCCACACTAACTTCATTCTAGGTCTGGGAAGATGCCATTTGTTGGTCGCGGTTGATGCTTGGGTCCTGGAACCAACATAAGTTTCTGTCTAGAGGTTGAACGCGTTCATTGCGCGTATTTTATCGCTATTACATGATGCTGATGAGTGAATACTGCGTGGATACAATGCAACTAGCTCAGAAAGAGGCGGCGTATGGGTAACTGGGACAGAAACAAGAAAATCAGCTAGAGAATACATCAAGGCCGCCCCAAGCCATTGGGGAGCCATGAGGATCACGTGTGTTACCCGCGACGGCCGCAATTATTGGTGGATAATGGGCACCTAGCTTAGTGGGCACACCAACGTCACCTTCGTTAAAGGAGCACGCAGTTGGCGTGCATAACTCCGCGGAAGAGGCAGACGCCGAGCTTGCCCCCGAGGAGGACGAGCGCGAGGCTCGCAGGTGCGACCTTCCGCCGCCACTGCTTGGACGAGAAGCAGGTAGCGCCGGCTCAGAGTCGCTGTCCGACCAGTCGTGGCAGAGCTGCCTCGGAGCTGTCGACCGTCCTCGCTGTCGGGGACCATCGGCTACCGCAGCATGCTGCTTCCGAGGAGAGCGCCGTCCCTTCGGGTTGGGCCTCACGGGGCGCGCCATATCCTCGTCGTCCGAATCGTCCTCAGCCGACCCACGCTGGACCTGCACTGTGCGCAGGGACGCCCGCACCCTCACTGCGCGCTCCACCACACTCTCATGAATCTCGCCCTGCATGACTGCCGCCGCCTCTCCATAGAGCTTCAACTCGTACATCGCGTTGACCAAAGAGTTGGATTTGGCCACCACGAGCACTGCGCGGACGTTCTGCCCCGCACGCGCGAGACGACCGGCCAGAATGACGCCGCGTTCGGCGCAGTGGATGAGCTGGAGTGCGCGGACTGTGAGAAGGTGAAGGGCGAACGCGCGATCGGCGTCGCTTCTGAAGCGAGATGGCTGTGTCTGGCTGATTAGGGGGTGGCCGAGCTTGTCGGCGAGCCAGTGCCAGGTGTCGGCATCGAAGTCGGTGCTCGGCGTACTTCCTAGCGGTGGACGAACCGGGAGACGCTTGGATGGACCACTCGGCCTTTTCATCGAGCTAGGAGAGGTTCTAATTGGTGCAGGCGCTGGTGACGGGGTGAAAGCAAAGTCCTCGTCAGACTGGTCTGAGTCGACATTGTCCCCGTCGGCCTTTTCGACGACAACAGTGTTAAGAGATCCTGGACCGAGCGAAGGGGCCGGAGCAGGGTGAAGAGCCTCGGGTGCAGAGGCATGAGAAGGTCGGGTAGGTACTATGTTCGTAGGCTGGGGTACGTTTGGCAATTGTGCATGGTGTCCAGGCCACAAAGCGTGGAGGAGTGTAGCAAACTCATGTTCGAGAGCGGACCATTCGCCGCCTTTTGCAAGCGAAGCCACTGCCCGTGTAAGGTCTGGTGCGATGTATGCTCCAACGAAGACTACGTGAAGGAGCTTGAGGACGTCGAATTGCGGGACGAGATCTTGAATATGCATCGAGATACTAGGTCGCGGCTGAGACACGTTGAGTCAGAAGGCGGAGGAGAGGCGCAAGCAAGAGAAAGCGAGCTCGAGCAAGCGCGGGGATATAAAGGACGGGGATGACCAAGGTGGCACAGGTCGTCATGCCGGTGCTTATGAAGAGAAACGAATCACTAGGTCATGTCCTCAAGTCATGCAGATCCACACATACGAGGAGCCGAGCAGATTGGGACACAACACGACGCGAGATCCGGCTGGCGCAGTTGCGGCGGGGTGGATTGGTTCAAGGGATGAAGCATGGGTCCAGACCGACATGTGAGGAGTCACCACGAGAGCCACGAAATGCATCTCAAGCAAGGTGGCGAGTGCTACAAATGAAACGCGGAGCATGAGGGGCCGTGGATAGCTAGAGAGCTAGAGAGGATGGATTACACGCGGTTGTTGATCTGCGGGTGTGGTCGCCGCTCGAGGGCGGATCGGCATTGTCCGATGGGGCCACAGACTTGACCATTCACACGTTTTCAGCAGCGGCTCGCCATGTCGGTACAGCTTCACCCAGCGCAACAGCTCTCGTTCAACAGTACGCTGACTGAGTTGGTTGCGTGGACCGTGCGCTGACTAAGTGGGGTCTATAGGGCCGCTGACGACACTCGTCAAACGGTCGCTGACTATCAGCAACCCCAGCAATGAGCCCGTGGCATTCAAGGTCAAAACAACTGCCCCCAAGGTATATATTACCACTTGATATACGTTAATCGTACTGACTGCAAGTTCAGCTGTACTGCGTGCGGCCCAATGCGGGTAGAATAGAGCCGCAACAGTCGGTAGACGTGCTGGGTGCGTGCCTCGCGCGTTGCGTCACCCGCCCATGCATCTGCACCCGCTTACTATTTCGTATTTTCTTGTGTTCAGTGATGTTGCTGCCGATGAAGGAAGACCCACCGTTGTCAACAAAGTGCAAGGATAAATTCCTGGTCCAAAGCACTGCGATCACGCCTGACAAGGACCACCTGCCACCGCCTGAAGTCGTGCGTCGCCCATGTGTACTATGAGTCTCGTTTGTGTGCGTGTGGCTGACTCAGCCTTTCGACCCTGACAGTGGACTGCTGGGCCAGGTGAGGCACCCCCTGAAATCCACCAACAGAAGATCAAAGTCGCGTGGCTCGTCTCTGACGGTCTACCCACAACTGAGGAGGGCGACGAAAACGACTACCCGAACCAGAGCATGATGTCTATGGATGAGAGCGTACGTCTTTTGCTTCTCGTTCGACCCTGTTTGCCTCATTGCCTGCGCGCTGAAATTGGCCGCCCGTTACCTCTAGCACTATGCAACTGTCCGCGGCGTTCCTCCTACCGAAAGCCAGCACAATGGCTTCAATGGCTCAGCGCCCTCTATCCCAGAACCTCGTCTCGACCCGCGCGCACCATCGCCTCCAATTCGCGCCTTCTCACCGGCCTTCCACGACAGCGCGGACGACCATCATGACATGCCGCCCACTATCACCGTCCACACCCCACCGCGGACGCCTCCGCCTGTCGAGTTCCATGCCCCGCCTGCTGCGGTACCTATGCCCGCCCCATCCTCGCACCCCGACCCCAACGCCGACCTTGCTGAGGCGCGTGCGGAGATTCAGCGTCTCCGTGCTCTCCTTGACAGTATGCCCACTCCTGCCGCCGCAGCCAACACATCCGAAGGTGGACTGCGGCAGCGCAAAGGCCTCGCACATTCCGATTCTGGCAAGGACGATTCTCCGTCTAGAGACCTTGCGTTTGAACAAAACGTCGACGGCTTCTCTCCTCAACAAGTCCTTTTCATCGCCGGCGCAGTCTTCATCCTCACCTACCTCTTCTTCTGAGCGGTTCCAGTACCTTCTTGAAAGATAGAGCATTTTCGGCTTGACTGTACTCGCCCCTTGAACGGATTTCACATCACCCCTATGCCCTCTCGCGTACTCGAAGTTTGTGTTCCGTGACCCGCTGCGATTTCCTTCTCCCTCCTCACTCGTACACTATCCCATGCAAGCGAATCGCCGGCTGTTCTTGCCCATGTTGTCGCCTTACAGTAATAGCGGTGTCGTCGCGTCTGCCTTGACGCTACGTTGCACGTTGTCGCTCTCCCGCTGGCATTCGCATTTTTGCAGAATGTACGTACACACTCCTTAGATCCCTTCTCTTTGCTCTCCCAATGGACTCGGGCCTATATATTTGCTCACACCTCGCTGGAATCGGTGCAAAAAATTCACCAACTGCATGATTGTCGCAAACAAGCCGCATCTCTGTCGCAGTGGGACCGACCCGATCCCTAACGTCGACGACCTTGTGATGCATTACGAAGCAAGTCGCAACGCAAGATTTACAATTTGATCAAATGTATTCGGGTGCGTATCCGCGCACTCGCTGACTAGGCTGCCTAGTACTTGTGTGCCGAGAACTTGTGGACGGACTCCCAGTAGTACTCCTTGCCGTTCTTTGTGCCCGGACCGTAGATCTGGTCGATACCCCACTTTTGGGTGTTATCATCAATGGCACCAATCCAACTCTCCTGTTCGAGCACAAAGCACGAGTAGTTGTTGTAGTGACCCTTGCCGTGCGCCTTCTTGCGTACAATCGGATTATCGGCCTGCCAAATCGCGTTAGATGAGGTCCCTGGGTGAAGGAAACGATAAATACTTTGAAGATGCCGTTGCAGGTGTAGATCTGAAGTGCTGGCTGGTTCGTCGTGACATCCATGCGGATGCCAGAGTTGACCGACCACATGGAGAAGATGGGTGACTTGCCAGTGTTTCCATCGCTGTGGAGACGACATTTTTAGTCTCATGAGAATGTCGCGACGAGTTTGACATACTAGATCCAAGCGTTGTCGAACCCGCGGCAGCCATCACCACAGAACGTCGCCTTCTCGAGGGCCACACCGACGCTACGCGCCTTCCTGAAGTCCAAAGATGTGTATGGCTCCTTCGCAACATCCAGGAGGTTGCCGGTGGGGATGAGAATACCGTCGGCCTCGATGACGCGCGAGGCATTGAACTGTGCCCAGTGGCCGATCTGTAGAGAGTGAGCGGCGAGTTGGTAGTTTCAGTGTCGGGTCCACGAACCAGATCTTGCGACTCTTCGTACGCCTCAAAGTTCCACAATTGATGGCCGGACAGCAGGATCGGCGTCTTCTTGTCGACTGCAGTCGCTTTGATTACCATCTTAAACTCGCCATTGCGGTTCAATGTGTAAATGACGGTGGACTTGACGGTCCCCGGGAAGCCCTCGGTGCCATCGGCGTCGACGAGAGAGAAGGATACCTCGTTTGCCTTCCGCGTCTCCAACTTCCACTCCCGGAGGTCTGTAAATCGCAATGATCGAATGGCGAGATATATCAAGCAAGATGGTGAGTGGATATTTGGTATGCACCTGCACCTGACACATACCCCAACCCTTGAAACCACCATGAAGCGTATTCAAACCACCGTGCTCGTTGGCACCAATCTTGTAATTTACACCGTCGATTGCGAACGTGCTGTTCTTGATGCGGTTCGCATATCTAAAAGGACAGCGCACAAGGTCAAATTTAGGCCTCCTCCTCGCAAGTACACATACCTTCCAACGACTGGTCCGAGGAACTCGCGCCGGGTTTCGTAAAGCTTTTTGTCGTCAAAGCCGATAGCAATATCGCGAAACTTGCCATGCTGCCGGATGGATAGCGTCGGTCAGGTCACCGATCCCGCCTCGCAACCCATAACCCTCAACGCACTTTGTCTTTTGTCCAAAAGTTGGTCAATGTCCCACCAAACGAAATGAACGACGCCTTAACGGAGCCGTCAGGCGCGGAGATGCTAATAGTATCGAATGGCTGGAAATGTGGGATCAGTCACAACTGGAATTGGGGCAAGGTGATGGATACCTACCCCCGGAGCCGCGAGAGCGGGCACGAGCAATGACACAAGCACGAAAGGTACAAAGAGCATGTTAAGTCACCAGCAGGGCGAGCGGAGGACTCGAGTCTCAACTCCGGCCGAGGACGGCTTTCTTATATATATTGCGAGGCGTAGAACCTGTGAATCCGGCCGGCGTGCGGGGCAACAGCGAACGTCATGAGGTTCGCCTTCTTCGCATGATGATGGCTAGAGGCCCGACATATGGCTTCGAGCTTCTCTCGCACCATGGCTCGGTCACGAGGCGCGAAATGATCATACGTGCCGTGCTAGTGATCACTCGAGCCGCATGCGCTGGGTGGCCGCGAGTGGGGTGAGGATGCTGACAGCTGCGCCGAGACCATACACAGCGTCACAGTCAGCCAAAACGTGAGCGGTCAGACCAAGCGGACCGCGTGAGCAGGTTAAGCATCAGAATGCGCCATGTCCGACGGAGTGTGCTCGGCGACGAGCGCAGCGAGGCCCGAGCGAGGTCTGGGGATAGGGGCGGCGGAAGCAAGCGGCTTCCGCGTTCGCTCCTCTTCCGCCGCCCGCGTCGCTCCGAGCGAGCAACTAAATCTCGTGTAATCGATTCTATACAACTTCCTCCAAAATAATGTCGTCTTCTGCCCAGTCCACAGATGCGCGTCCGAACACGCCAAACGGCACACCCATTCCAGGTGATTTGCTGGAGACTTCGCCCAACTCGTTGCGCGACATGGTGATGAAGCTCGGGCGGGAACGCGATCAGGCTGTGACGAGAGGCGATCGATCCCAGGTCGAAGCGATAGGGCATCGCAATCAGGTGAACCTCCTTCGCGAAGAAATCATTGCGATGTCAAGCGAGGCTGGCGCACGCAACGCGCGTCGTGCCATTCTGCGGCAGCGCGGCGAGGACGTAGAGGCGGATGAAGAGGAAGGAGCTGAGGCGGCAGTTAACCAACTCGTGACATCGATGTCAACCATGATACAGACGGTTGCGCAGAATGTCGTTGCGCAAAATGCGGCTGGTGGTGTGGCGGCGTCAACACACACGCCAGCGCTCGATCGCTTCGTCACAACCACCGGTTTCTCCACGAGTCAGGTACATGATGAATCCGCTCAGGAGCTTCGGGCATTGTGGAACTGCGCACGGCACATTCCCCTGCAGGCGTTCACGACGAGTAACGCAGGGAAACTCGCTCGGCACACTTTCCACAAGACCATGACCGTCACCGTCGACGCCGGAAAGAAGACGGTCTTGGACGTTTCAGCGTTTGGAAACGAGGAGCAAATTAGTCTGGCTGATTTCTTCGATGGTTGGAGGGGTTACTTGGAGTTCGTCAAACCGCGCTGCGACACGATTGTCTGGAACTCACTGTCTAGATATTTCCGCCTCCTCACCGAGAACCCGCTATTCGAGAACAGCTTTGCGGCCATCCTCAAGTTCGACATCGAGCAACGATCTCGCTGGATAATCAAAGGCGGGCAGCTCAAGGAGTCCGTTATGACCGAGCTGCCCGGTTTCATCGCGCTCGAGAGTGCAGAGCGTATTCAGAGCCTTCAGCATGAGCTCGAGACGATCAAGAAACAGGGTGTGCGCTATGCGCCGTATTCAGTTCCAAGCACCGCTAGCGGTGGACAACCCTTTCGGTCCGCACATAACGACGGTCAACAGACGCAGGGAGGTGAGTCGCGGAATGGCAGCAGACAGGCAAGCGGAGGACGAGACGCATCTTCGAACCGCGCCACTCGTAAGCCAACGGTCTGCCTTCGTTGCGGAGATGAAGGCCATCACGCCAACGCCTGCGTCAGCGGCACGACTCGGCTCGGCACGCTGGTCACTTCCGCCTGGAACGAGTCCGCGCGCGCTCTCTTCGATCGTAACAACGTCAAGCTCTGCCTCATGTTCAACCTCAGTCGCTGCTCCAACCCAGATCCCTCCCACGGTGCTCACACCTGCTCACTTTGCGGACTCGGTCACGCCGCGCACACGCACCCACGCTGAAGAGCTACGGTCTCGTGTAGTCACGCCATACAAGGCTGACGCGTGGCGCGATTTCTTGGTACGCTTCAACTTGCTCGATCGCTTCTTGGACCTGCCTTTCAGCATCCTGCAAGGCTTCTCATGCGGTCATCCACCGCCTTTCTCGACATCCTTCACTCCTCCTAATCGCAAGTCCGCACTGGACAACCCGGCCGTCATAGACACTTACATTACAGAAGAGATCTCCGCCGGGCGGGTCACCGGTCCCTACACCAAGCAGCAGGTCGAGGATATCCTCGGTCCTTTCTATTCTTGTCCCCTTGGTCTTGTCCCAAAACCGAGCAGCTCGCTCGGGTGGCGTGTCATTCGCGACCTTTCCGCTGAAGACCATAATGGTCGCTCGGTCAACTCCTGGCTCGATTCGGATCTCATGCCCACAGAGTGGGGCTCGGCATCACTCATGGAGCAGATGGTAAGTTCAATCAGTCCTTTTCAATTGCGGCAATCTGTGCCTTCTTCTCGCTCTTTCATGAGCTTCGCCCTCTTGCTTCATCAATCGTCGCGGTTTCCACACCGTTTCCTCATCTTTGTTGCGTGTAGTGTCCATACTACCGCTTTCTTCTTTGCGGTCTCCACACCGTTTTCCTTCCTCGCGGTCTCCACACCGTCTCCTTCCTCGCGGTATCCACACCGCCTGTTCATTTCGCATGGCTTTCATGCCACTGCTTCATCTTCCCACGGCTTCATGCGGCATCTTCGCTCATGCCTGCTCATCGCCTTTTCCTCCTTCCGCGGCCGTCGCACCGCATCCTTTTCTTCGCTTGCGGCTTTCGCGCCATATTCGCGCATAGGCCTGCTGGGCAACTCCGCTCATTTCCTTGCTCCCTCAAGGTTCTCAATTCACCACCAGGCACACAGGGTGCCGTTAGCGATGTCGCCAAAGCCTATCGTACCATCCCGGTGCTCCCTGAGCATAAGCGACTCATCGTCTTTTCGCATCACAATCTTTTCTTCATCGACCATTGCCTTCCGTTCGGGCTGTCTACGGCCGCTGGAATGCAGGGCAAGGTAGCCGACGCCATGATCGCCATCCTTCGGGCGCACGGCATCCCGTCCATCAAGTGGATTGACGACAACGTTCACATTCGAGAGCCCATTCAGCGGCGCCCAGATGGGGTTTTCGAGTACGCCTACGATCTGGCTGGCATTCATGCCTTCCTCGAGCCGCTCGGTATCCCTTGGCAACCCGACAAGTGTTGCGACTTTGCCGACGTAGTCCAATACGTTGGTTTCCTCTGGGACTTCAAGGACAAGCGAGTCTCGCTCCCCGAGAAGAAGAGGGTCAAACACGTGGCCAAGATTCAGCTTTTTCTTGATCAGCGCAGGAACACACGGCTGGAGGCGGAGAGTCTAGCCGGCTCGCTCATTCATTTGGCATTCGTCCTTCGCGCCGGACGATCATATCTTGCGGGCCTATTCCGCTTCATTGCATCCTTCAAGAACAACTTTCAGGTGCGAGAGCCACCGCACAGCGTCACTTCCGACATGCGCTGGTGGCGTGACGCGCTCTCGATGCCAGTCATCGCACGCTCGCTCGAGCTTCGTGGCGCGCCGCTTGATCTCGATCTGTGGGTCGATGCATCGGAAGAATGGGGCATAGGTCTCACGTGGGGTCACGAGTTCGACGCCTGGCGTCTGTGCGAGGGCTGGAAAACAGATTCGCGAGACATCGGCTGGGCCGAGGCGGTCGCGCTCGAACTCGCCCTTCTGGCAGTCATCGAACGCGGATATCGCGACGTAGACGTTATCGTTCGTGGAGACAACACTGGTGCACGAGGAGCTTTGCTCAAAGGGCGAGGCCGCAATCCACACACCAACTTGTGTGTAAGGCGGATCGAACGATGGAGCCAGAGATTTGGCATCGAAGTTGTGCCCGTCTACGTCCCGTCAGCAGACAACAAGGCCGATGCGCCTTCGCGCGGTGATTTCGCAAATGCTGGGAGCCAGCGCGCATTCTTCTCGTTCGAACTTCCGGACGAGTTACTACCATTCCTTGAACATCTCCCGTAGCATATCATCAGCATATCGCCCCTGCTTACTGCTTATATCGTCATTTTTGTTGGTGTCTTAGAGCATGAGCGTTGGCCGCTCTCTCAGCTCCTGTCAATATCGTGGCTACCACATTGGTGGTACTCGTTGTTACCGATCGCACCCTTGCTCTCGACAATCCGTCATTCGCATCGCCGTACTGCTAACTTTCATCGCATCTTGTCATCAAATGCATCGTGCATATAGTGTACTCAAGTGATCATCTGCTGCCAGCGCAGGTTATAGGCGTGAGCCATCCATGCGGCATACTGCCGGGGGCATCAGCGCTTGTTCTTCTTCTTCTCGAGCGCATCATGCCGCCCACGAAATCGGACACATTGGCGAATCTGACACGCACCTTGCGCGCGTATAACATAAAGCGTCGGCTCGAAAGCTCTGCCTCGCCGATTCGTGGAGGTGTGGCGGCCCTGCCAGCATCAGCGGGCGTGCCGTCGTGCGCCGCACCTAATTCTATCGCACAATCGCCGATTTTGGCACGGCAAGAACAGGTAAATGCTGCGGCGCACGCATGCGCTATACTCAGGCTGCGGCCCTACCAAGAACCCGAACCAGAGGCCGTACCTGAGGCAACGGTCGTGCCTGCAGCCGAACCACCATCACGGCCTGCACGCAAAGGTCGTATCGCGGCACGCAGCAAACTGCTCAAGCCATCAACTTATCGGCCAGATGTGCCTGCGCGAGACAGGCTAGCACAATGGACCTCACCCTTTGGCAAACGCTCGCTATTTGGCAACAACACGGCTCTTTCTCTCGGCGCGAGGAAGGCGCGGATCCATGCTCTAATCAGTTCCGTCGAACCCAAAACTATCGAGACATATGCGAGTGGCTTGCTACGTTTCCACGAGTTCTGCGACAGCGAAGACGTGGGTGAGGAGGAACGCGTACCGGCAACGGGCTTCCTACTATCAGCATTCGTCGCACACTCCCTGGGCTGCATCGCCGAAACCACAGTTGATAACTGGCTGGCGGGCCTCATGCTATGGCATTCCATTCAAGGTGCAGAGTGGTGTGGTGATAGAGCACTGAGGTCCGTCAAGCAAGCCATTGGCAAGCATGTCCCGGAGAAATCGGTACGGGAGGAGCGCCCGCCTGTTCAAGATCGTCATCTTACTGCACTACGTGACGTGCTCGACATATCCAGGCCTCAAGATGCGGCCATCTGGGCAGTTGCACTTTGGGCTTACCATGGATGCTGTCGGCTTGGTGAGGCGATCCCTCAATCGCGTGGGCTATTCAACCCCACGCGACATGTCACTCGAGCCGCTGCTGCTTCCTTCAAGCCTATCGCACGCACCAACAAGGTCGCATTTCACCTTCAGATCCCGTGGACCAAGACGGCTAAGCGTGCTGGGGCACTCATCGTCGTCACAGAGACTGGTGACGGTCTTTGCCCAGTTGCAGCAATCCGAAACCATCTTCAAGTCAATAGCAATGCTCCGCCAGAGGCACCTTTCTTCGCTTTTGTCGAAGGGCAGGAGTCAAGGGTTCTCGATAAGATGACGTTTATGCGCAAGTGCACTCCCGCATGGGAAGCAGCTGGGCTGCCAAGTGCCAAAGGTCACAGTTTCCGCATCGGTGGGTGTACGAGGCTGCTTCTCCTCGGAGTGCACCCCACGATGGTGGCTCAACAAGGTCGCTGGTCGTCTGCGGCTTTCATGCGGTACATGCGCGACGTCAAAACTCTGGTACCTGAAGCAATCGCTCGCGCCTGTAGGGAGGTGTCACTCCAGTCAATTGAACAAGTCCTGAACATGCAGGCGGTCGCTCTGGTGTAATTATTGCTCGTCATCTTGCTTATACATGCTGTTTAGCCTCGCTCTTCTTTTGCGTCCCTGCTGTAGCGATGGGGTTGTCTGCTCGGGAGCCGACGGGGGCCGCGCCCTGTTTGGGGGGTCTGGCTCCCGATCCCGATCCACTCATGCACGAGTGGTCCCCGTGGCCTCGCCTTAGCATGACTCGGCTGTCTCCGCACGTCCTTTCTGGAATTCCCGGCTCACTGGCTTTGGTTGGTGCCGAGTTTGGCCCAAACCAAGCCTAGCGGGAGAACCGGCTTTCCTGTGCGAAAGAGCCAGCCGCAAGGCCCGGGCGACCCCTCACCCCCTAGCGCTACAATCAGACAGGTTTTGAAATCGATCGGATTCACAAAGAACCTCATCATGAGATGAGCTAGAAAGTTTGCTTTGATTCATCGATGTCTGTAGTTCGTTGCGAAGCCGCAACGCTCATCCCCAGAAGGCGGGGACCGTGCCAGCTCTTGAAGTTTGGCGCTTTCAATAGAAAGCCCTATGCATGTGAGGGCGAGAATTTTCCGCGAAGTCAGGGTGGCGCCATGGCGAGGACAAGCCGGACCAGCCAGCATAAGTTCTTCCGCGCTGAGGGAGGCGACAGGGCCCGTGAGATTGGCGATGACAGGAGGCGTGCGAGCTAAAAGCAGCATGGCGCTGGCAGGCACAAAGCAATGGTCATGCGGAGCGCTCAAAGGCCCTCGGAAGGCACGGAACCAGGCGTCAGGCTGGTGAAGAACGACCGATTTCGGTCGAGCGGGGAGAGCACGAGATTGGCAACGATTCAGATGACAGATGACAGAGGTACCACTATATCGAAGGAATATATCCTTATCAGTGGCATCGTGGAAGGAGAGATGAGGACCGTCTTATCCACAGTTGGCACAATTCCAGACGAAGACGCAAAGCGGCAGCGACCGGCCGAGATCTCACCTCCTCTCCTCCTCGCCATTCTCCACTTGCCACAAAGCCGTAGGTAGCGCCTTCGTCAACGTGACTCTGTACCTAAAGGAGATACACCTTTCAAATAGACGACGCGCGGGGCTTAAAAGCGTGTGTCTACTCCTCAACGCGACTCGAGCACCAAGTTTGAGCAGAAGGAGATGGCCTTCCTTCCAAACGAGCTCCTTGGCGGCATCCTGGACTTTCTAGAGCCACAGGATGCGCGAAGATTTGCCCATGCTTCTCATCGACTACGCAAGATTGCAACGAGTCACCCGCATTTCTTTTTCGACTGCAAGGTAACAGCCAACAGGCGCGACGGGCCGAAGAAGAACTGTACCGCAGCAAGGATTGCGCGCATGAAGCTGTTTGCGGTTGAACGGGTACCTACATCACTTTCGTTGACCCTTCACCAGGACGACGACGACGATCAAGGTGCCGACTACGACTCTCAAGTTGAAGATGCTGATAGCGACTCGGAAGAATGCGAGCAAGCCTGGGGCGAGCTCTTATCTGCGCTCGACCACTTCCTTCACCAAGCCGTACTGGTACGGCTGTGCATCTGGCATGCCGCACCCACACTTGCTTCGCAACTACTGGACATGATGGACTGCCCGATGCTTCGGATACGCCAATTCACTCTTTTTGTCAATTCAGAGGGCGGACGGGATGAACCATTGTCGCTCGCTCTCCCGGCTGCGCTTTTTGGAGGGAATGCACCATATCTTCAAGATGTGGTTCTGTCCAATATTCAGCTGCCACTCTACGGCGAAGCAATACCCGCGATGGAGAGAATGAGGCATTTGCGCTTGGGCAGCTACAGCCTTCAAGTGTTGAGCACCTTTGGATACCGATTTCAACACACCTTGGTCACATTGACCATCCAGCTAGACTTTCGCCTCGTCGGAACACAAGCAGGCGTTCTGGAGCATCAATTTCTCATCTCAAGCCACCCACTCATTGCACTCCGCACGCTGCATGTCAGGTTTGGGAGCATAACGGGAAACCCGACTGACGAGCAGTTGGATATCATAGCCAGACGACTTCACCATCTTGCGCCAAACCTCACCTTGGTCGTCCTCGACATGCCCGAACCCGGATTCGTTTCGGCGTTTCGCTTGGTGTTTCTGGGCCCCTCGCCTCTTCAAACGCGTGTGACCTTCAAGAGTGGCACGGTCACGACTCTCAATACGGCCATTGAGCCAGGAATGCCGGTACTCGAAGTCAACGACCTGTGCATTGATGCAGCCGCAATCGACATTGGCACATTGCTCGCCCCTCTTGCACGTTACGTCACACACCTCGTGCTTCCGTGCGCGTTGGTCAACACCTGTGTTCCTGGTGACGGCCTAGGCGCATTCTCAGAGCTCGAGGAGCTGCACATCGATTTGTGTGAGACGTTGTTCACGTCTAGCACAGATGTGCCAGATGCTACAGCCTGGACCGAGTGGTTTCTCACGGCCGCCGAAGTTCTGAACGCTGAATTGCCCATTTATGAAGACCATGAACTCTTCTTCTTCTCACGACCAGAGGAACTGCCGCTGCTCAAACTCGTATTGTTCACGGCAGACCGAGCACAAGTTAGTGTACCATTTGCATATGTCCCATGCTTAGCGGCATCGTTGTACATTATACCAGAGGGAGCAGTTGTGACTGTCGAGCTGCGGGACGTTCGGCTGGTCGGTTAGTCGTAATATTTAGCAATGTGTATTGGCGCCTCACCTCTGCTGCGCCGCAATCGATCCCCCGGAGCGGAATTTTCTGTCAGAATTACCCGGGCCCCGATCTCAATTGGTCGCCGTCTCGACTTTCGAGAATGAAATCTCCGCAGCGGAGTTCGATTGGAGTTCGAAGCGTCTCTTTCAGCTCCCCGCAGAGATTCTTGCTGATCGCTGCCTCACTGCAGCTGGCTCGGTCCTCGTACCCGGCGACCGTGCTCTGCCAGCGGTACACCGGATGTTTGTGCCTCAGCAAACCTGTCTGGTGCAATAACATCGCGGTCTTCCTCGTTAGATTACGGTTGTGCCTTCGCGCTCGCCAGATGCCCCTGTCCTTTTGCTAAGAATTATGCTAGCCCGGTACCGCGCCTATGCTCTCAAACGCCATTGGATTACACTTGCCAGCGTCTTGATGGGCCCTGCTTACCGCCGAGCTGCATTGAGCTCAGCAGCTGTCAATGCCTATCTCGCTGTTGCACTCTAGGTCTGGCCCTGCAACGACCAGATTACTGGGCTCCCACTCTATTCCTTTCCGGGCCATACACGCTCCGACCGACAGCGCATAAGTAACCCGCAGTTCTTCTCACCTTTGCCCTTTCTCGATCACCAATCCCGATGCCATCTACGAGCCCATCCAAACCCCCACGCATATCTCGGCCTGTCGAGCTCATCCGACCGACCTACGATGTAGTCGTCATTGGAAGTGGATACGGTGGGGGTGTCGCTGCTTCTCGTCTGGCTCGCGGCGGACAAACAGTCTGTTTACTTGAACGCGGCAAGGAACGCTGGCGTTCGTATTCCTTTCTTTTCAAATCAAGCCTGAGTTGATCTTATTGAACACACAGCTGGCGAGTATCCGCATAAAACGGCCGATGTTCTCTCGCAATTTCATATCTCGGGCCACCTCTCACCAGATGACCGCAACCAACTGCGGGTTCCCGTTCGAGAGGGGGACCCGGCGGGCCTCTACCATCTCGTTCTTGGTCAAGGCCAGAATGTCTTTGTCGCTAACGGTGAGTCAGGATGGTCGCATGACAATTCCACCAACTATCAGTCTAATTGCGTACGTTCCACAGGTTTGGGAGGGACAAGCTTGGTGAACGCCAACATTTTTCTTCGAGCCGACAGTCGAACACTTTCGTTGGATTCGTGGCCGGAGGAAATTCGCAGCAACGCGACTTCACTCGACCCATTCTATCAGCTGGCGGAACAGATGCTCGAACCCACGCCTTACCCCGAGACCGCACCTCAGCTCAGGAAGTTGCAGGTTCTTCAGGAGCAAGCACGGCATTTGGGTGTCGAGCACAAATTCTCCAGACCGCCGCAAACAACCCGCTTCTTCGATGGTCCTAACAGTACTGGTGTGCCAATGCGAGCAAGCACGCTCTCTGGGCAAGACTCGACTGGAGTGAATGACGGATCCAAGACGAGCACACTCGTAACCTACCTCAGCGATGCTTGGAACTTTGGCGCGGAACTGTATGTGGATACCACGTATCTTCTGACTGAGCTGACCTGACTTCTTCACGCGAACAGCTTTTGCGAATGCGAAGTACGATACATCAAGAAAGACCTGACCGGAGATGGCTATCTGGTACTCTTCGCCTGGCATGGCGGCAAGCGCGACGCATTCAGTGAGATCGTCACTTCGAGTCTCATGTGGGTTCGCGCTCGCAAGATGGTCTTTCTCGGTGCAGGGGCGCTTGGAACCACAGAAATCATGCTCCGCAGCAAGCAAATGGGCCTATCACTCAATGAACAGGTCGGGCGTGGCATGAGTGGCAATGGTGATATTCTCGCCTTTGGGTGAGTCTTCGATTCAGTCCTGGATCCCACAACTCACTGTGCTTGTGTCTGACCTCGCAGGTACAACCTTGAATCTGAAATCAATGGCCTTGGACGGGAGCCAGAGATAGGAGGTCAAGCGATCGCTCCGGTGTCTCATGAAGGCGGCGGCTCCTCTCAATGTACAGACGAAGATGATGACTTCATCCTCGTTGATTCGAACGTGGAGTCGCAAGCAAATACTGCTCCAGTACCGGTCGGTCCAACCATCGCGGGGATGATCGACTGTAGAGATACCAAGGATATTCTGGATGGATTCATCATCCAGGAAGGCGCGATTCCCTCCGCCTTTGCACCACTTATTCAACGCCTACTCGAACTCTCGCCAGGCCAGGTCAGGCAAGATGCACCACAATCAGGAACCCCAGCATCCCGTATCAAGCGGATCGCAGCAAGCAATGCCTTCGGACCATATGCTGCAGGGGGTAGCGTGCAGCACACGCAAACCTACCTCGTTATGTCGCATGACTCGACTCAAGCGGTTATGACGCTTGAACCGGGCACCGGCGAACCATGCCTTGCGTTCCCAGGGGTCGGTCGCACAGCACGCATCCAGCGTATTCGCGAGACCCTTGCCCGCATGGGTGGGACAAGCGTCCAGAACGTGTTCCACTCTATTCTTGGCCAGGCGGAGATAACTGCGCATCCTATCGGTGGTATGAACCTCGGTAGAGCAACGGACTCTCTTGGTCAGGCTCTCGACGCGAACGGGGGCATACATCGTGGACTAGTTGTCGTCGACGGCGCACTTGTCCCAGCCGCTCTTGGCGTGAATCCGCTTGCCACAATTACTGCTCTCGCTGAGCGCGCAGTACACGGCGTAGCGCAGGAATTCGGTATTAATATCCAGTATGGCGTCAAGAATGGTATGTTGGGTGTTCTTAGCGCAGACAGTGAGCTAACGATCGTCTGCAGGTGCCCTCGACCTCTTTGGTGCTCCGATGTTCCCCGTCCAAGCACCGGATGGCCCAGCCGAACGGGCATTTGTTGATCACCGACGCGAAGGCCAGAGAGGGCTGAGCTTTACGGAGGTCATGACAGGCTTCATCTACACTGGCCACGAGATCTCAGACTTCGATGCGGCGGAAGATGCAGCACGAACGCAACAGCTTTCCGCTCAATGCTTCCTCACCGTTGACGCGTTTGACAAATATCCTTGTGAGCAGCGTACAGCCCGCCGGATTCTTCTTTTTCTTACCATGAAAACCCCATCTAGCGCTCTGGCAAGGAGATCAGGCAGCATTCTTGACCGGCACCTTCTCAAGTGCTTTTCCAGGCAGTCCTCACATGGTCACGCGTGGGCGTTTCGGCCTTTTCACGTTGGACAACCGCAAGAGCGATACTCGAAATCTGACATACGAGTTCGACATGCACGGCACTGACGGCTCGCAGCTCCACTTCTACGGTTACAAAGTTGTGGACAACGGCGCCACGTTCAGTGTGTCTGACATGTGGCGAGAGACGTCGACGCTGTTTGTCACGATTACGCGAGTGGACGACCAATCTATAGCGGGGCGCGGCGTCCTGCGACTCAAGAAGCGCGATTTTCTCACGCAGCTGCGAAGCGTTGATGTCCATGGAGAGGGAAACGCACTGGAAAAGATCGGGTTAGCTGCCAGCTTCATCTCTTACTTCGCCAAGAACCTCTCTCGAGCATTCTTTGCCCCGTTCGCGCCATTCACACCAGAGTCCCCAGGGGCTGGCGTTCGCCCGACACCATCACAATCGTTTGTCGTTAAAGCAGCCGACGGCGTCGTCTCACGTATCAACGTGTACGAGCCCATTGGCACCCCTCTTAGACATGTTTACAACGCCCTCCTCGTACCTGGCGCGTCTGTGGACGATCGTATCTTCACTCTTGATACCATTCCTACAAATGCGGTCGAGTATCTGACGCGGGCGGGTTACCGCTGCTTTACGCTTGTTATTCGCACTGGACTTACGCCTAACGCGAACGACCCTCACAACTGGACAATGTACGACGCGCGACTCGATGTTGCGGCTGCGTTGGCAGAGGTCTATAGTCGAGTAAACGAGAAGGTCTACGTGGTCGCGCATTGTGTTGGGGCAGGTGCGCTGGCGAGTGGTATACTCGACGGCACAATCGACGCGCAACAGCAGATCCGTGGTATGAGCATATCCAACCTATTTATGCACCCGCTTGTTGGTACCATCAACCGCGGCAAGACTCACGTGCCACTGCCCGAAATTTATCGCCTCGCCACGGGTACCGATTGGTTTGACTGCTCGCCGCAGCCTGGGTTCATGCAACGGCTTCTTGATCATGCCCTTCGAATCTACCCCGTCGGAGCGCGCGAGGAGATCTGCAGCTCCCCAGTGTGCCACCGCACTCATCTGGCCTATGGGCGTCTGTGGAATCATCGCAATCTCAACGTTGCAACCCACAATGCTATGGGTTCGCTCTTCGGTGGCGCAAAGGTCAAGACACTCGAGCACCTCTCGCAGATGGGAAAGCACGAAGCGCTTCTCACCTCAGATCTCACGCCAATCCTAGCTTCACATCCGGTGGGCAGTGCTCTCGAGGACGCACCGCAGGACCCAGCACTCGAACGGCTTCGTGGTATCCCCACATTCTTATTCTCTGGATCAGACAACCAGGCGTTCCGCGCAGAAAGCACCGACCGGAGCTACCAAATGCTTCGTGCTCAGCTTGACCCGAACGATTACGAGCGTGTGGTCTTTGTAGGTCGCGGTCATCTAGATTGTTGGATGAGCCCGACTGCGGCGGACGATGGAGACGTGTTTGCCACAGTGTTGGCACATGCAGATGCGATTTGTCGGCGTGGCGCAAGAGGCACAGGAGCGGAGGGAGGCAGTGCGGGTCAGCGGATAATGCAGTGTGCTGCGGCTGCCTGAGGGGCAAATGGTTCTCTGAGATCGTTTCGGCGCACATGTACTCATGGACAGCGACTACACCAACGCTCTCATTTCAATCAGATGAGCAAATTTCCAGTCACAGGTCTTAGAGATTTGTTGCGCTGTGGATTTTGTCAAGTCATGCAGGATGTTGCACAACTCAACGTCATTGGTCCACTTCAGGCTGAACGCAACCCGCACATCAATTACTCACGACGCACATGACAAGTCAAGTTCTTGTTCTGTATATTGACTCTGGAAATGATGCAAGCAATTGAGAGACAGGGGCGCATGATGTTACAAGGACAGATGGACAAGGACGGGGTCGCGCAGTCGGATGAGGTCGGAGAGGTAACGCAGGGGTTCAGACTAGATACATGATGCGATGCTGGGTCTGTGGGAGGGCGAGACGCGGGGTGTAACACGGTGAGAACAATCGGGCTGGGGCAGAAAGGCTGCCGACTTACTATGGGCGGGCCAGCGAGGATATGCAAAACTACGTGAGGGGATAACTGAATCAAGCAAGCATGCAGGGGGGATGATATGCGCGGATGCAGGGAAAGCGATAGGTCGAGACGAGACAGCAAGCAAGCAAACGAACAAGCAGAGATCAACGAGTAGGCCTGGCGCCAGACACGTGAAGCCTCAGTATGGCTTTTCAGCGCCTCCTGGCGCGCAAACGATCGCCTGAGCTAAGTGTCCAGCCATGCTCGGCAACAGGCTTGTCGCCGAACTTGAGGAGGTCGTAGAGCGCGGCGATATGGTCACCCTTGCGCTCGAGCACGTCGATGACCTCTTTGAGCTGCTCCGCGACGACATTGCGCTTGACCACGTTCGATACAGCGTCCATAAGCTTGTACTGATCCGCGAGGTCGACATACAGTCTGCAGAAACAAGCGTTCTTAGAGATATGAAAAAGCAGGGCAAGAGATTTAGCACATACCCTTTGTAGTGTGTGAAGTCGTCCTCAAGCTCGCGCAAAACACGTGCAAGTACAGTCTGTGGTGGCAGCCTGGAGTCGTCAATTTCTCTTGCAAGCGCCTCGACAACCTCTTCCGCATCCATCTGCGCCATTGCATGAGCCATTCCGCGTGTGCCTTTCTCCCATGTCTCTGGCACATCCGGTGGTGCTGAGTTGTGCCGCGAGGGATGACCCGCAGCAGCTGCTGCTGACCCACCACGTTTCCGTCGGTGGCATACAGTGCAGGTCTGCTCGTTGTGTTCAGGCGCGTGGTCGAACATACGTTGGAGGCGCTCGCCACGGAGGGAAACGTCGGCGGCGGCAGGCAAGGGAGCATTCGCTGTCCGCGTGGAACGTGTCTCGGCCACCTTGGCCCGCGATGGTGGACGCTCTACGGGTGTAGGTGAGCGAGATGGATGGCTCGACGGAGGGTCGCGATCTCTGAAGCGCGATGCGCCCTGTGCTGAGCGTTCGAGCCGGCGCTCTGTGAGCTCTTCTTCGATCCGGCTGACTTCCTCGGGCTGCAGTACAGTAAGCACACGAACAAGAACTGGCAAGTGAATCGAGACGTACATCGATGAAGCGAGTTGGACGCTGTGATCCAACGGCGGCACCGTTTGTATGATGGGCCCAGTCATTATCACCCATTGACCTCGATGGCGCCCGCTCGCGTTGATGCCTCGGAATCCTCTCGCGGCCACGTCTCCCGCGAATATCCTCTTGCTCTGCGCGCATCTCGTTCGTCCGCTCCTCGGCTACCGGGCTGAGCTCATCGCCATCCTGCCCTGCCCACTGTGGGCTCGCCGACCGTACGCTCGCCGTCTCCGACTCAGCGTCTGAGCGCTCGCGACGTAGCTCGCGCTCACGCAGGCCGTCTTCAACCACAAGTCGCAGGTTGTCGACTTCGCCAGCGAGCCGTTCGACCTCGCGCCGCAAGCTGTCGACCTCAGCGATCTTGGTGCGCATCTCGCGAGCGTCGCGTTCGCGGAGCTGACGTAGCTCCTGAATCATAGCCTGGTGATTTTCAAGTTCACGAGTCATGTCGGCGAGTTGTGCCCGCAGCTGTGCGACGAGTGTTTCGAGGTCTGCGGGTAATGGTTAACTGTGAACCAAACAGCTACCCGAGCGGGCACGTACGGCGCTTCTCTTCGAGGACCTCTTGATACCGTGCCTGCCAGACCGCTGATGTATCTGCTGCTGCAGCACGTGTCTTGCCCTTTTCACGCTCTTTACGCTCACGAGCCTCGGCGTCGAGTACCCGCGTACGTTCGCGAGCGACGTCCGCTCGACATGAATCAAGTTCCATCTCAAGTTCGCGGACTCGCCGCCGTGCCGCGCTGTTCTCGCCCTCGAGGTCCGATAGGCGGCCAGCAAGCTCTTCGATCGCGTCATGAACGGCCTGGCCGTTAGGGAGGTGGTCATCGCCATGAAAGACGGACTCTTCCTCATCCGCGTCGTAGTAAGCCTGCCCACCACGCATCGGAGACTCGACTGCTGCCGTGATACCAGTGACGTCAGGTAGGTGAATGCGCCGACCTGCTGAGCGACCGTGTGTGTGTGCGCGAGCGGCTAGCTTTGCAGGCATCGGAGACTCGACGGCTGCCGTGATACCAGTGACGTCAGGTAGGTGAATGCGCCGACCTGCTGAGCGACCGTGTGTGCGTGCGCGAGCGGCTGGCTTTGCAGGTGTGCCGTTGGCGATGTCGGTGAAAGGCGGACGCCGTGTTGTAGTTGTTGTAGGCGCTGTGGGGCGCAACAAGTCTTGCTTCGCGCGCTGCAGGTCACTAGCAACGCCACGTGCCATTCGCTCAAACTTGCTGGTGGCAGCAGAGTGTGGCGCATCCTCTGCCTCATCGAGTGCTGTTGGCGTCGATGCTGTACGTGATACCGAGCTACCGGATGGCACCCGCTGTTGTTGTCCGTGTTGCCTGTACATAGGCGTTGAGGTCGACATGGGCATGGCAGTAATAACATTCTGGGGCATGGAGCGTGGTCGCTTGGGGCTGAAGGAGGCACCAAGCGCGTGTGCAAGGCGCGGGGACATGGGTGCATTGTCGACATCGCTGCGGCGTGCGGTGGTGCTCACATCCGACACCACATCGTCTGTCTCGCGTGGATGCGATCTGAAGCGACCAGATCGCGCGACTTTGTCGAGCTGAGCGCCGTGGTCAATCACGGCGGGCCGCATGGATGCCTGCGTGCCAGTCGTGAGCATGTGAAGTCTGGACATGAGGAAATTCTGACCGGCTTGGTTACAGACTGAGGCGTCCTAGTGATATTGAACAACGAGATGTCGGTAGGTAGGTTCATGAGGCCATGTAGTGGCCGCTGCGGGTCAAACTCGCCGTTGTCGCTGCCGTACATAGGCGCAAGACCGGCACTGAGTGTGAGGGCACTTGCGTGGTGCGCTGCCGTTGACATCGACTCGCCATGGCCTAGCGAGTCATCGCGCATACTAAACATATCCCTGCCACCAGCATCTCCTTTACCAGTTCCGCGCGGCCGGTATGCAGCTGCGTCGTAGCTGTGCTCGTCGAACGCGTCGATGGGAATATGCCGTGGGAGCTCAATCGAGAAGTCGGGCGAGGCACCTCGCTTCCACTGTTGCTGCCCAAAGCTCCAATCGTCGTCGTATGGCATAATGGACGGCGCGCGTGAAGGGAGATAGGAGAAGAGGGTGAAAAGCGGAAGAAGATGAGAAGCCGGAAGCAGAGACGCAACGCGCTGAGTCTAAATTGATCACGGGGACACGGTACTTGCCGTGCAGGCCCACAGGCATTTGATCACCTCCGCTTCCCAATCCGATACATATATCTTCATTCCACACAATCTAAGTCGTAAGAGCCCCCAAGGTTGCACAGATTACGTCTGAGACAGAGGTTCAGACCGGCAGTGGTCTTGTCGTTCGGCCGCTGTCTGCAATTAGTCGCGGCATCTACCGAAGCAAATTGGATGCCTTCCGCTCCCACTTGCACACTACCTGTACCTCGTATCGGTGCTTCCATCGCCTTTAGTAGCTTCCCGAATTGTCTTTTATGAACCGATATCACCCCAATCGCAAGTCCATTGCAAAGCTAGAGATACACATGAAGATCGCAAACCAGATAAACCAGAGCGCACTACCTGTACGAACGCCGCTCAGCACTGCCCGGGTCTTAACGCACACCAATGTGGCTGCATCGCTGTCGCCCGAATCCCACGCTGGACCATTCGATACCTGCTTGTCTGTCAGCCAGCTTGTCACTCGTAAATGAGTATAACCAAGACTCACCTGATGTCATGCATTCTCGGGGACGCTGCTACTCCGTTACGGCTCACATTCGACGGTGTCCAGTATACCTCCGCCAGTGCAGCCGACCGAGGCCAGACGATCGGGTCGAGGTTGGCCGGGTCGCTCTGCTCGCTCCAGAGAAGCGTCTGGCCACCGATGATATTAGACCGATGTGCATCTGGGATGCCCGAGAAGGGTGAGAAACCATAGACCTGGATATAAAGTTAGAAATCGATCGTACAACGAGACGAGGGTTGAAAGGGAAGACGCACCTGACCCCAGGATTTGTACGGATCACACCACGAGCCACCAGTTCCGCCTCCCAGCCAGCCTCCAGCACCGCAATCCTGTGTTGGTCGTGTCATTTCGGACAAGTAATGCTTAAGTCGAAACAGACATACGAGATAGAAGTGTGAAGACGGAGCCTGGACAACTCGGAAACCTTTCTCCGCGATCGTCGCCGAATTGGCAGACGATATCCAAACCCTGAAGATACGTCAGTACTAGATCGCGTCGCGTTGATGCAATGAAGAGATGACATACATGACGAGTGTCTTGGGTGGCAGTGGGACGTTATGGTCGATGACCATTTCTGCGAGGCCATTAGCACCATCGAGTTATCAGCCAAGCGGCAAGCGACGAACCTTCCCAGACCACAGGTGTCTTCCCCCGGTCGCCTAGTGCCTTGTGCGTCCTATCCCGGAAAGATTAGTCATCACAATCGTATATGAGTAACTCTCTGATCTCACTGTTGCACAAAGGACCTGACGGCGTCCTCAATTGTCTTCCCACTCGCCGCAAGATCATTCTTCGTCTGCTGGTCACTGTTGTAGCAGTTCATGTTGACCTCGTCACCTCCTGTGCTGAAGTATTTTCCAGGCATGATACCGGCGAGCGAGCCCATTAGCTGAGCGGTGAAGTTGGCTGTCGCCGCAGATGCGACGCGGAACTGGCCCGACGGTGGCTCGGCGGCATTGCCGCCCCAATTGTCGGTCCATGCGCAAGCGACATGTTCTGCGGTCTCGCTGTTAAGCTGGAAGAGTGCAAGAGGCGCAGAGGTTGCGCACCAGGATAAGAACGAACAACAGCGCCGGCATGACCGGGACTGTCGATCTCCATGATGATGTCGATACCGCGCTGCAATCCAGTGTCAGCTGGCGCAGACAAGATAGGGCACAGAAGATCTTACCGATGCAGCATAGTTGGCAAGCTCATCGACGTCTTCGGTTGTGTAGATGAGTTCCTCGTCGTACGAGCCTTTCTGTGCAATCTCGGGCATGCCAGGAACTTCAACGGGGAACGACTGGCTGTCGGTGATGTGCCAATGGAATTGGGACATCTAAGAGCGCGTCAGAAGTGTCGCATCATACGGACAAGCTGGCATACTTTCACCATGCTCATAGCGTCGAATGTGCGTTTGAGATCTGAGACGGTGTAGCTGCGGGCTGATTGTGAGACGCGGCGTACTTCATGTCGGCACGACAGCTGAAACTGACAAGTTACGTGCAGTGTCTAGCATGAGACCCCGGTATGGCTATTTTTGTGACGGTCAGTATATAGAGACAGAGGTATACGCTGAGGAATACGCACGAAAGCAGGAGCGTCTTGGATGGAAATAGGGGCTTCCAGCGTGTACACATCTGCACCGAGGGTGTAGAAGAGTTGCTCGAACGTCGTCAATCCGCGAAACAGACCAAGAGTGGTATTTGCAGTGATTGAGGCGTCGCGACCGTCTCCCGGGATCTCGAGCGTGTACTCTTCTCTCTGTGCAAGCGTTAGCGTGCTTCGACGCGGCTCGCGTGGAAATGGAACCCACCCTGTCTTCGAGGGCCAATGTAGACTCTTCGGCAATAGGTCTTACTGGCTGTTGCGCGACGAGTTGAATGTTCAGGTGCTGCATCTGAGGAGCTGAGGAGATGGCGGATTGGTTATCCTTGCCGCGACCAACGACGAGTCTCCTGTGTCGGTCGTTGCCCAGATTGAATTCAGTCCGTGCAACAGCTGCAACCAGGTCTTGCGGTGCATTTGACACGGCGACCTTGATGGTGAACGAGGGAGCGAGGCGGACTGCAGCATTGCCGACCGTCATCTGCGCCGGCTGCGGCCACACCGCCAGTACCGGACCAACTACCGCTAGTAAAGCGGCTGCGGCGGTACGCATTTTGACTAGCTTCGAGCGTGAAGAGAGGTAACGAGAGTGGGTATGAGCTGGCCGTTGAGAGGAGTGTGAGGTGGCAGAGAAGAATCAAGCAGGAAAGAATCGCAAGCGCGCGGGCGCTTCCGAACGGCTGCAAGCGCTCCTCAGATCCATCGTCTAAACCTGGGGCACGGTATTATTAAGGCGCACCGACCCCCGCCTACTACTCAGGACCCTTTGTAACACCGAAGCTGGGGAATGGTGTTATTAAGGCGCACCGACCCTCATCTGCTACTCAGGACCCTTTGTAACACGATGTCCTTGGACCTTGGGGCTTTGAACTTTGGCCGCGCGGCTTCATTTTTCAACACGAGGCGACATGCGTCTCTACGCAGCTATATGGGTCTTGAACACGCGATGTCTGCGCTCACTTCATGGGCAACCAGGTGCTGGGGTGTCGCCGCTGCACCGGTGAACTGCTTTTGTGTATTGCTTGACAACCTGAACTTGAACGCGCCTCGTTCGCAAGTCTCCGGGAGAGGCGCTTCTGACGCACGTCGCCGTGCGGCTGCCTCGTTGCCTCTGCAAGCCCTGACGCAGCGGCTCCCGACGGCTCCACAGCCGCTCTGTTATCAGTCCGAATCTGTGTCGAGGCGACAATGCGGAGTCCTTGCACCCTCCCTCAACTCGTCCGCTTATAAGGCTGGCCGTGCTCTTCCGCAAACACCCATCTCGTACCCTTCCTTCGTCGACTTCGACCCTTACACCTTACTGTTGTTCTAGCGATATCTACGCCCGGAGCATCACAATGTCTCTCAAGAACTTCCCCAGCACTCCCCGCAGCATGTCGCCTTCATCATCGCGCCGATCCGTGTCGTTCCGTGTCGAGAAACCTCTCATGATTGCGTATGTCGAACCTCACTGTCCATATAATACCTGTGCCTGACAAAATAATCCATACAGCTGCATCGGTCCATCGCATGCTGGGCGATCCAACTTCACACGCACTGTCGCTCAACTTCCTCAACTGCGCCACTCCACTACCTACTGTGGTAGCGGTATCGAGGAACACGTCCTTGATGTCGATGGCCAGCCCGTACTGCTGCTCGACATCCCTCATCTGGTTGAACAGGACGGTGATGAGTCCGAAGAGGCCCGTCTCATCGATGAGCACATCGAATGCGCGTACGTGTAGCTTCTCCTGATACGCGATCCCATCGCTCATCTTCATCTGCAGATACAAGGGTCGCAATCACCTCTCTGGCCTGGTCATGTTCTCGCGCATTACCTCCCGCGTCCCGACCCTTCCTCTTCTTTCCGAGCCCAGCTCGTCTTTCAGCACGCCACCGAGCCTCACCCTCTGCACGACGTCGTGGCACCGTATTGCTTCCACATCCACATGGGGCGCCCGCCGCGAGGCTCTCCTGCATTCTCGATTCCCCGGCGCGGCAGTAACCCGATTTGACGCCG
>Ga0247815_10000689_pt1 | contig 26628 bp, 49 predicted proteins | sample UWRJL194509B1_FD_181014 | JGI IMG/M metagenome (GOLD analysis project Ga0247815, IMG submission 181014) | Plant litter microbial communities from Arlington Agricultural Research Station in Wisconsin, United States - UWRJ-L194-509B-1 | ecosystem: Environmental > Terrestrial > Plant litter >...
GGGATAGCAACCTCTGGGAAGTCTTCTGCGTGAAGAACACCATTCTCTAGGTTCATTCGTACAGCAGGATCGCTTGGAGGCGTTGGCGCTGGGCGCTGCGGAGCGCGAACGCTACCAGCAGCGGCTACGTTTGGAAGACCGAAGTCTCCGGCAACGTTCTCCTGATTGCGCTTTTCTTCCTTACGTGCGAAGAATGCATCGTTCTTTGGCGCGTCCGGGCCGTCAACGACCTTTAGCTGAGAACCGATACGAGCAACCTGACGCTGAGCGTTACGTCCGGCGCGAGCGTTTAGCTCAGGGAACGCAACGTAAGTCGAGTCAGAGTAGACGTACTTACCATCATTGGTCTTGTAACGCAAGGCCTTGACCTGTCCACGGAACACCTTGCCGTAGTCGGGGTTCGGCTCGTTTAGAGCAATCTTCTGGCCATTAGGGCGTAGGACGAATCGTCCCTCTGCATCCGTCTCGTAGACGGTGTTACCGTACTCGTCCTTGACAGGTCGGGTCTGCTTGTCGTCAGTCCAGTCAACCCACTGCCCCGGAGCCAGCTTCTCGCCGTCTACGGAAAGGTGAGACTCCTTGGTGCCAGCGATCTGGTCGGCTGCATCGAGAAGCTTGCGGTTGTTGATAGATTCGAGAACCATATCGACAAACTCTGGCTTCTGTCCACCGACATTGGCGAGAGCATCGAGGAAGTGGCGCTGAGCGTTGTTCTCTACTGCGAGTGCTGCAATACCTTCAACAAGCTGGTTGTATGCCTGATCTTCGGAACGCGGAATCACGGTGCCATTGATGTAGTCCTGAGCCGCGTTGTCCTGTAGACCGTTCTGGCCCAAGGTCTCCTTGTTCTGGCGGCGGTTCATCCACTTGTTCAGGTCTGGGTGCTCACGGAGGTACGCCTTACCGCGACCGATCTTGGTCTGGAGGGCGGCGTACGAGTGGGTCTCGACCTGGAGACGCGAGGCGCGCTGGTTCCCGTCACCATCAGTCTCAAGGATGTAGGCGAAGAAACGCTCACGCGAAGTGCGGCGCACAACAAGCTCGTAAGTCTTGCCGTTAGACTCCTTCGACTCTAGAACGAGGTCACCGTTGTCGAGTTCACGGAAGTCCGGGTGGTTCTTGCGAACGTCAGCCATGATGAGGTTCGGATCGACAATAGCGTCAGGATCAGCCTCAATATCGATAAGGTTCTGTGTGGCTGGAGCGAGTGCAGCAGCATTGCGATCCTGAGGACGCGGGCGCGTCACAGTGTTCGGACGGTTCGGGGCAAGCTGGAGTTCACGGACAAAATCATCCAACTCAGCCATATCAAGGGCCTCGGCAGTGTCCATCTTGGACTCCTGCTCTGGCGTGACATCCTTACCGGCGAGAATGTTGCGAAGCTTCTCGATCTGTGCAGCCTCTTCGCGCTGGAAGTTGTCGAAAGCTTCGGCAACATCGTCTGGTGCGATCTCCGGAGCATCAACCCCCGGGGCCTGTTCTGGTTCTGGTGTCGGCTCAGGCTCCACGACAGGCGGCGCAAGCGCGTCCATCTTGTCGTAGACCTTATCGACCTGCTCACGGAGGATGCGCTGACGGGCTGGACGTGCGCCCGCGATCTCGCGTTCCATGGCACCAGCCATAGCTTCGAGGTCTGCAAGGTTCTCTGGCAGGCCATCACCCTCGTCAGAAGCCACTGGAGGGGCCTCTGGAGCGATTTCAGGCGCGGCAGGGGTAGCCGGGGCTTCCGGCTCTGGTAGGGCCTCAGAAGGCTCTGTATCGTCTGGACGACCAGCGAACCCACCACGAGGTCCGAAGAACTCTTCTTGTACCGCCTTGTAGCGCTTGAGGTCTTCCGAGAGGTTCGCAGACATAGGGTTGATCTGCTCGCGGAGTTCCGCAGCAAGATCGTCCCACGACATGTCTGCGGGGTTGGGAAGTGCCTCCGACACCGACTCAGGAGCGTTCGGCACCTCTGGGGTGTTGTCCTGTGCAGGCTCGGCTGGTGCCGGAGAGTTTTCGGAGGCCCAGATGGTGCCACGGTATACGGAGTCGGAGAGCGCGTCTGCGCCTGCGAAGTTCTTGCCGTCCGAAGTCGAGAACGATCCGTCAGCGTTCTTCGTGACGGTCGTGCCATCGGCCTTGGCGAACACGGCTCCGGCTGGGGCACCGTTGAGGTCAGCCAGAGTAGCAGGCGTGCCCTGTGCGGTCAGTTCTGCGGCAGGGTAGGACGCGGATACCGGAGCACCCTTGCGCTCGACCTTATCGCGAACGATGTAGTTACCGGGACGTGTCTCATCAGGCTTGGAGACCTGTCCGACACGGATGTTGCCCTTGGCGTCCTTGATCTGAACCCAGTCGCCCTGAGCGAATGCGTCAGCCTCCGGAGCATCCGGGGTCGGCGCTGCTGCGGGGTCTGCGGGCGCGTCAGAGACAGCCTTCTCGATACTGTCGAGCTTGTCGAGAATATCGTTGTTGGTCTTGTCGGCCTGTAGGTCGGCAACGACCTTCTCTAGGTCGGCAATGCGCTTGTCATCCTCAGGTGCACCGGAAACCGGAGTAGTGATCTCCGGGGCATCTGCTGAGGGTGTTGCGTCTTCCTTTGGAGAAGATACTGGAGACTTTACCTCAGGCTCCTTGAAGGAGTCAAGGGCATCTTGGACTTCCTTCTGGGCCTTGAAGGTGTCGTCAAATCGTGGAGACTCTGGGCTTACTCGGCCAACGGCGCGGTTGAGGTAGGCGAGTCGCTGCTCAAGACCGGCTCGGTCGGCTGGGATGGGCTGTCCGAGGGCATCACTGGCTGGCTCGGGAGAGGTGTCTCCGGCTGCTGGAGCGGGTTCGCCTTCTGGAGCACGCTCGTTGTCCACTGGCTGGTCTGGTCGGGAGTCATCTGGGTTAGATTCTCCGGAATTGGTACTACCATTCGGGTCATTCGGGGTCTCCTGAGTTGGGTTGAGGTTCTTGTCGTTAGGGACGGATGCATTTGCAGCAACGTCATAGAATTCTGGGGCACCAATGCCACCGGCCTGAGCCTTGGCGTCATCGATGGTGGATGCAGAGTTGGCGATCTCAATCTTGGTGATCGCACCCTCTGGAGATACGTCGAGAATGAGACGCTTCCCGCCCTCACCGAGGAATGGCTTGTTTGCTTCGACAAACGCAGCAAATCCCTCAGGGGTCGAGTCCTGTGTGGACTTTCCTGTAGGAATAAGGAAACCGTCGTTGGCAACACCGAAGGTGTCGGTGTCGAAGTTGTTGTCCGAGACTGGCGCGGAATCGGTGGCGTCTACCTGAGGCTCGCCAATTTCTGCAACCGGCTCTGGGTTAGTCTCGGTGTTCGCAATGTTCTCTACCTCTTCTGGCTGAGGGAGCTTATCGCTGTTGTCTACAGACTTGAGAGCAAAGCCGATGTCACGCCAGTTCTGCATCTTTCCTGGAGTACGGTTGACATCCTCGATACCCCACTGCTCGGTCTTCTTGCCGCCAGCGAAGTTGTAGGAGTGGTACATGCGGTACGCGCCGTCATCGGTCTCCCAGACCTGAGCGCCACCCTTGTCCTCCTTGCGTAGCCAACCGATTGGGGCGTCAGCAAAAGGAATCTCTGTGATGTTCGGGATTTCCTCGTCGGCGCGGTCAGAGACCGGGTTACCGTTGGAGTCTTCACCGATTGTGATGCCGCGCTTGGCGAGAGCATCTGGGTCGAGGGTTGCGAGGATTTCCTGGGCGTTACCAGACTTTACGTCATAGAACCCATCCTTGAGGCCGCTCGGATCATTCTGGACGAACACCTGTCCGGTGTCTCCGTCAACGGCTCCAACGAACTTTCCGTTTACCGAACGGGCAGTACCATCGCCAAGACGAATCTTGAACTTGATGCCGCGACCCATTTCGATGAATCGACCGAAACGATCACGCCACTGTAGCTTGGCACGGGCAGAACGGGCGGCGGAAGAGTTTCCTCCGACAGCTACGAGAGCCGACAGAGAGTTGCCGAAGGAATCAAGCACAGAATGTCCTTTAGATAGGGCGAATGGATCGTTCCTAGCCTATCAGACATTTTTGAAACTAATCGGTGACTAGTTCAGACTTCCATGCCATGTTCGCAGAACTGGAGAAGCGCTGCAAGAATTCTTCTTCGGCGTGGCCGGTCTTCTTCCAGCTTTCGATCAGACCCGTGACGAACTCCGAAGAGCCGGTGACCTGCCCATCCTTGATGGTGGCGCGACCGAGAAACTTGTCGTCCATAGTCGTAAATTCGATGATCTGTGTGTTGTCCATGTCAGTATCCTATCAGGTCTACTCAGGTTCCGCAAGTGGGAACGGCGGAGCATCTGCACCCGGCTCAACGGGAGGACCGTCTGTTCCGGACGCAGCCGGATCAACCGGAGCGGTTGGATCGACTGGCGCGTTAGGGTCAACTGCTGCGGCAGGATCGACAGGCGCACCAGAGAGTGCCTGCTGTACGTCCGTTGGGATCGGAGCCACGTTGGTGGCCTGAGACGCAGCACGAACCGCGTCCATGATCTCGGGAGCGATGACCTTGAGCAGGCTTTCGGTTAGCTCTGGAGTAAACGCAGCCTTCTCGGAAAGTAGACGCATGAGGAGTTCGTTCTGGCTAGGTGCATCAGCCTCGGAGAAGCCGTGCTGACGACGCCATGTCTCACCGGAGACGGCCATCTTCTCGTAACCGGAGTCGGCGTCTGCCGCACGGTCGTTACGGGTGGCAACGGCAGAAGGGTCGTACCAGACAACGAGACGCTGAACGTCAGCCTCACTCCAGCCCTCGCTAATGAGGTATGGACGTAGGAAGACAACTGTGATAGCGTCTGCGATAAGGAGAAGCATCGGTTCGATGTGGCTCTTGTAAAGTGCCTCATCGATCTGGATAGCGTTCGAGTACTTGACGTTGGCAAGGCCGGTGATAACGTCCTTCGGGACATCGAGTCCCTGGAGGATGCGCTCAAGCACGCGGTCGGCGCGCTGGTTCATCGACTCTTCCCACGTGCGGGCGAAGCTGATGTGACGAATCTTCTCACCGAGTTCTACGGGACCACGAACGAGGAGCGGGACAACAGCGGATGCGCTGGCCTCGTCCTCGATAGGCGTAGCCATCGCATCGATCAGGCTTTCCTCGAAGTCGTCAGCAATCTCTTCTGGAGTCGGCTCCTGATATCCGTCCTCATCCTCGTCTGGATCAGAGTAGAGGTTGGGGTCAGGGTTGGCAGAGTTGGAGAGACCGTCAGGAATGTAGAGGAGTCCCGCGTTTAGACGCGAGCGCTCGGTCCCACGGAACGAGCGGTTGAGGAGGAGGAGTTCTGCGCAAAGATCGAGAACACCCTTCATGGACGAATCCGGGTCTTCGGAGAAGCGAGGATGCGCGCGCCACACGCGACCGAGGAAGGCTCCGCGTGGGAGAGGCTTGACACCTGCACCCTTGGTGCCTACGAGGTCGGCACGAGGAGCAATAGAGTAAGACTCTGTAGCCTTATCCCACTGTAGCTCGTCAACGGAGCGGATGTCCCAGGATTCCTTGATCCCAGAACCGATCTGCTCGGGAAGCTGGACAAGGTAGCACTCACCGGTTACGCTGAGGTTGAGAGCAGCGTCACGGAGCAGGCCCGCCTGTCCGCCGTACGCAGAATCGAGACGAGCGAGCGCGCGAGTAGCGGCGTCAGCTAGGTCGGGATCAATCTTGCGGGAGTTGCGGATATCAATCGGCGCATCGGCAGGGTCTTCCACGATAGCGGCGTAGAGACGGATGCGCGAGACAACGGAGGCAACGAGATTGAAGGCATACTTGACTTCACCGATAGAGTCGTAGTATTCCCACGCCTCCTTCTGCCATGCACGTGTGGCACCAGCCGAGCGAGCCTTGAACGCTCCCGCCTCGATCTTGTCGTCCAGCTTGATGCGAGTGGCAGCAGCCGTCAGAGGACGGAACTCGTTATAGCTCGCTGGCTTAGCTGGCTCCGCGTTCGGGTCCTTGCGGAAGAGTCCTGCCATGGTGATAGTCCTTAGTTGTTCAACTTGTGGTCAATCAATGCGGCCACAGCGGATAGTGCAAACACCGCAGCAACAGGGATCGCCAACCACGGTACGAATATGTACCATAGTATCACAACAACTCCTACCCAGATGGAGAGGCACCAGTAGCAGGTGAGCAGATAGCCCAATTTACTGGATTCCGGGGGAAATCTGGCCCAGAAGCGGTCTCTGGGGCCGGAAAGTATCTCGTCTTCTATCAAAAGACGGCAAATTCGGAAGACCGCTAGGGCCAAAATAAGCATGTGAAAGGGGCCAAAATCGGCCAAAATAGGGGTCAAAATGGGCTATTTTCCCCCTAAAATAGGGTATTTGGGTCGTCTGAGGGGCTAATTTCGTCTGTTTTGGGCTTATTTGCCAGCGAAACAGGGCCATCTACGCTGTGACCGCAGTCCATACACAGCAAACGGCGGTAATGGGGCATGAAATATACGGCATCACCGTAGATTCCGATCAAATTCTCGTGCTTGCAGGACACCCAGTCGAACATATCGATGAATCTAGAGAACATTTGGACTAATACGCCTTCGTAATGTGGATTGTTCCGGGGTTTACCCACTGTTCGAACACGATATCGCGGATAACAGGGGTGTCATGGGTATATGAGCCGAGAATAAGGTGCGGTTCGCGGCCTAGACGGATAGCCATACGGGCATTGGTGTACATTTCACGGGACCAACTGTCAATATCATCCCCAATACCGATCTCTCCAGTCAGTCCACGGGTAGAGTCGGGGTCTTTGAGGGAGACAAGGGTGGCAGATGAGCCGTTGGGCCAGAGAATTTGACGACGTGCAGGCAGATACTTGAGCTTGTCGGACTCGGGGTGGACGGCAAGGATTCCCGATTCCCCTTCAATAAGTCCGTCTAGGGTCATAGTGAGGCGGTCAGAGAAGAGAAGGATACGTGTATTGGGCTTTCGTGCCTGCTCACGGATGTATTCTGCCATCATTCGGGTCTTTCCGAACCCTCGACCAGCCACAGTGAGCCAGATTGCCCAGGACTTTTCCTCGGGAGGTAGCTGATCGAGTCGAGCCTGCTCGCCCCACTTGTAGTTATGCGTCATTGTTGTCCTCGTAGGTCTCTACTGCGCCACAAAAGTGGCAAATGTTCTTATTTAGAGCGCAAACATAGTAGTGATTGCACTCTTGGTCGGGGAGAAGCGTCATTTCTGTTGCCCTGTCCACGGTAGGTGGAGGTTATCGCCCTCAAAACGGGGCACATAGTGGATGTGGAGGTGGAAAACGCTCTGTGTTGCGTCTACACCACACGATGTTATCAGATTAAACGGCTTCTTCTGCTCTTTGGCGTACATTGAGGCGTAAAGGAAGGTCTGAGAGGTGACAAACGGCTCATCAGCGGCGTCTGAGACGTGCTGACGGGGGATAAACAGGCGATGTCCGGGTGTTACCGGGTTCAGCGGCTCGAATGAGACCACCTGAGCGTAGGCTAGGTCGTAGCTGTGGGCGCGAATGATGTCGCAGAAGACGCAGCTATGACTCATCAGGCTCACCGGGTGCGGAAGATTCATCTGTCGCCTCCTCCGAAATAGGTTGCATCATTACTTCTATGAGATCGGCCTCGAACTGCTTGAGGCTGGCGGCTCGTTCCTCGGGGGTGAACACGATTTCAGTGGGAACGATCAGCTTACCGCTGGTCAACTCCTGCTGTCGGCCTGCTTCTAGCATCTTTTTGGATCGTGCGATCTCCTCGGGAGACATCGGCTTGAAGCGAATCATTCTGTGGGGTCCTTGATACTGGTCGAGAAGCTGGTCGGAGACCACGACTTGAGGCGAGAGCCACAGCCACAGGCCGAATCCTTCTTGAAAGCGATCTTCTTTCCGGAAACAGTCTGCACGTAGGAGTCCTCGGTTCGGGTATTCGGGGCCTTGTAGAGCGTGGTGTGGTCGATCTCCTCTGAGAATACCACTACCGGCCCTCTGGGGCCATCCTGAGCCACATAAATCATGCCATTGCGTACTACTGCACGGGCAATACTGATCTGGTAGGAGCCTTCGGAGGGTGGAGAGGAGCTAACCTGCTCTAGAGGCAGGCCTTCACCTGCTGGGGTAATGCTGACGAATGCCGGGAAGACATCCGCGTAGAATGCGTTGACGCTCATGTTATGCGCGGCCCAATCTCTTAGCCATAGCTCGGTAGGTGACATCGGCGGCTTCCGCAAGTTCGCGGACGGAGACGTTGGCATCGTTCAATCTCTTACAAATATCGGTCAAATCCGAGTTCGCCAGTGCTGCGGCGTGCATAGGAGACATGCCGGAGCGGTACTTGCGAGCAATCGGGGCCAATGCTTCAATCTTAGCGCGATCTAGCGGAGTAATGCCAGGGGATGCAGGCTTCACAGGGATGTAAAACTCGGGTGTAGCAAGAATCGGCACCTCAGCGGTCGGCAATTCGACCGTGGGACTGGAGTTTGCAGCGCGATCTACCCAGCTACGGACGGTAGATCGAGACTTGGGGGGAGAGAAAGCTTCCCCAATGGCACGGAGGGTCCATCCGGCATGGTACAGTTGGGCTGCTCGGGCATAAAGATTGAAATCACGCAAAGTGACAAGAGTCTGGGCCTCTGATAGGGGCAGAGCTTGTCCTCGTGCTGATCTGCGAGTTGATGTGCTCATAGATGGAGCATAACACTGGCGTACTGAGCCTATATTGTGATACGTTGTCTCCATGACTTACGAAATCTACGGGTTTGACGGACCCAACCACTTCCTGTCTAACTTCTACATTGAGTCGGACGGCCTTTCTGGGGAGCACCGCTTCCAGGCCAGCAAGGCTCGTGATGAGAAGCAGCGCGAGTGGGTACTCGCGGCGAAAACACCCGGTGAAGCCAAGGGTCGAGGTCGAAATGTACAGCTTGTAGACGACTGGGACGCCGTGAAGGTCGGCGTGATGCTCGCGGTCGTCCAGTACAAGTTCCAAGACGAGCACTTGGCGAAGATGCTGCTCGATACAGGGCACGCAGAACTGATCGAAGCCAACACATGGGGTGACACCTACTGGGGTGTTGACAAGGAGACCCGAGTGGGGCAGAATTACCTCGGACGTTGCCTGATGCACGTCCGTACCGAACTTCGAGAGGCAAAAAACTAATGGGACTGTTTACCCGAGACCGCAAAGAGGTCTACACCGCACCCGAGCGTCACAAGGCCGAGCCTTACGCGACAATCGTCCGTAAGGGTTGGGTGAAGTGGTACGTCGAGGTGCGCCCCGGCGACTACTACTACAAGCACGCCTACCACTACTACTACATCATCGGATCGAAGACCAAGGCGGAGCGTATCGCCAAGCGCAAGCTGCGTATGGTCAAGCGCCGCATCGACTGGAGCACCAGCGAGACACGTCTGGACATCGAACGATGAACTACCCTATCGTGAAGAAGGAACTCGGTCGCATCGACCGTGTGTTCCTCGGGATCGAGGATCACGGCATCTTCGCGCTCAGCTTTGGTGTGGACTTCGGCGGTAGCGGGCAGAGCATCGGAGCGTTCAACCTCCAGTACAACGGGTCATGGCGATTCGTGCGTGACTTCCTGGACTTGTTCGGAGTGTATGACATTCAGGACATCAAGGGCAAGACCGTATTCGCGCTCTACGACTCCGAGTTGAACAACAGCCTGATCCGTGGCTTCGAAACTCCGAAGTTCGAGGGTGGACGTACGCTGATCTTCCAGACTTCCTCGGAAAGCGCACAGAAGGTCGCCAAGGGAGAAATCTAGTGGGACACTACTGGTCGGAAATGAGACCGGACCCGGACTACGTTCCGCCGCCGAAGCCACCAGCGAAAGCACTCGTAGACAAGGAACGTAAGGCACTCTGCCGAGGTGTCGGTGCACCGCTTGACGCGGGCGAGCGAGTGCAGTACGCTATTGATTATGACGACACCGAGCCTAACTACTGGTATAAGAAGGGTGATCCCGAAGGGGCAAATCTCAGACCTATCCGCGAGATTATGACCTTCGAACATCAGAGAAGTGATGAAGAAGTCGCAAGCCTTCTCGAAGAACTCGCTGCGGTACGTATGCGAGGCAACCGTAAGGCCGCAACAATGAAGCGAACCGTGACTTACGGTCCGTGGGAACCGATATCCGAGGTCACAGAGCCTTACGAAGGAAGATACTAGAAATGGGACGCAGAGTAGACCCGCGTGCAGTTTTGTGGCGCGTGAAGGTGGTGACACTGGACAAGGCGGGCGAAGAGGTGACGGATAAGGTCAAGTACTTCGGACCGTACCCGTCCAAGCGTGTTGCTAACCGCATGCGCTCGCGCGAGGTCAACTCAGCGAAGCGTGCAGCACTGCACAACGGCGGAGACGCCAAGGGGCGCTTGCAGAAGTGCGTGCCTGTCTGGGTAGATGTCGATGGTTGACTATGCCGCTCGCAAGGTCTTCCGGGACAGCGAGCACTCGATCTGGATTCAAGAATCAGACGGAGCATGGGCGTGCCTGACCGACAAGCACAAGGCGGACCCCGAAGCATGGGGTCCCCTTGTGGAGTTGGTTGAGAAAAAGGAGAGAATGACCTCTTTGAAGGGCATCAACATCAATGACTACTTTGGTAACGGCACAGGTGTTGGGCCGCAGGGACCTAACGTGCCGCCCGCTGGCGGGTCCGGTAGTGCTTTGGCTCGTGGCGGTATTGTTCACAATCCTACAAATCAGGTTCCCGCAGACGTGACCCTCTCGGCTGTTCAGAATCAGGCCTACGCCCAATTCGAGATAGAGCTACTAAAAAAGATGCTCGATCAGCGTGGTAGACAAGTCAACTAGCGGTGGATGCGGAAAGCTCCGCCTCCACCACCGTTCTTTGATGAGCGGGCGGCGGTAGGACCGGCACTGAGACGGCGCTTTGATGGAGACTTCGCGGAGATACGTCCCGAATGGAAGCCCTTCGGGGGCTTGATCAGCAGAGCGGTGAGCGCGTGAACGAGCGCGTCAACGCGGTCCGGGGACTTGCTTGAAGTCTCCGGCATCCACGTGGTCATCTGAGTCTCTAGGTCACCGAGGACATTGAGATGCTTGACACGATTCTGTTCGTAAGCGAGGGTTACAGGCTCGGCGCGGAGCTTCTTACCGACCTTGGAGTGGACTTCGAGGACCTGAATTGTGGGGTCGATCTGGTGGATAGCGTTCGCAACGAGCGCACCACCCTGGTTGACCTCAGCAACTACAGGGCACTGCCAGCGGCGGGCAGCATCCACAACAGCCTGCGCCCAGACGGTAGGGCTTCCCTTGATACTGAGGTCTTCGATGACGAAGGCCGTACGGCGGTAGAGGTCTGGCTCAGCGGACGAGCCTACAACGACAATTCCGCACTCGTCCTTAGGATTTTCAGCAACCGAGGGGTCAACACCTACGACGCGAAGTGGGGTGAACGGTGGCTTGAGGCTCATGTAGCGAGCACGGGCAATGAGTTCGTCATTCCAGAGTGCACCGTCAATAGCATCCAGCATTTCACCGAATAGCTCCTGACGGGCTTGGCTGGAACCGTGACCGAACTGGGCCTCCATCGAGTTCAGGTAGGCGGCACCGAGAACACCCGCGTTGTCGTAGGTCGAACCACGGGTGATCCAGACGCGACCGGTCTCCTTTTCTTCCTTGATCAGATCAAAGAGGATGGGGACACGCTTGGGTGTAGTTGTTGCAAGAATCTGAGGATTGTGTCCGAGACGGGTAGCAACACGAAGGTTACCCCACGCGGTCATTCCAGCCTGATCCGGGGTGAGTCGCCAAGCGGCGATCTCGTCACCCCACGCAAAGTGCGCCTGAGGACCACGGAGGGAGTCAGGTTCGTCAGCGGTCGTGATAAAGGCAGAGTTGCCGTTAGGCCAGACAAGCTCTCGAACGGAGGACTTGTACTCGGGACGTTCGCTGGGCGGAGTAACACCGAGGATTCCGGATTCTCCGGTGATCATAACCTGACGGGCGTCAGCAGCGGTACGAGCTACGAGCAAGAAACGTAGACGGCCCTGATTGGTATACCGAGCCTTCTCACGAATCCACTCCGAGGCCGAACGTGTCTTACCGGCACCACGACCGGCGAGAAATAGGCCGATGTCCCAGGAATCATCCTTGGGAGGAATCTGCTCAGGTCGTCCCCACAGAGACCAGTCCCAGATAATACCGTCCGGGTCGAGGTCGCGTAGAGCCTCCTCCTGCTCCGCTAGTGGGAGTAGGGCGATCTCTTCCATAATGCTCTTAGCCATGGCCTCATTCTATAACACTATCGGGGAATTGATTTGGCACTGAGCTTGACAGTGATACCTTGCGAGGGTTAGGGTGGCTGCATGAGCAAAGTAAAGATCACCCGAGAGACCTTCTCGGCGGCACTGCATGAGGCAGTGGCGGAACGCGGGGGAGACTTCGTATACCCGGACGAGTGGAAGCGCGACATCCCCGACTCTTCTGTTTCGGTCTGCCAGTACTACGCTGACGGAGTGGGACCAGCCTGTCTGATTGGCGTAGCCCTCAGCAAGCTCGGGGTTCCGGACGAGTATCTGGCAAAGATTCGTGGGGGAGCAGCCAACGAGCTTCGCCGCCTCGGAGTCGAGGACGGACCACTGTTGGACGCTGCTGTCATTGCACAGATGTCTCAGGATGGCGGGCACACGTGGGGCGTTGCATTGAACGACTTCGATGCAACTTTGGAACTATCAATCAAGGAGAACAAGAACTAATGGAACAGAAGCCAATCACACGAGAGAGCTTCCGCTGGGCGCTCGACAAGTCTGCTGCTACCCGAGGAGGCGATTTTGTCTACCCCGAGGAGTGGAAGGTTCCGCTGAACGAGGTCAGCCAGCAGGGAGACATCGCCGCTACCGGCTGTGTCTACTACAAAGAGGGCGTAGGAGCGGCGTGCATCATCGGGTTCGCTCTGGAAACTCTGGGCGTGGACGTGAAAGAGTTGCAGGGCGGTGCCCGTGCCAACTGGTGGGGAGCCGATGAAGCGCTGTTCCACGCAGGCGTGCGAGACCAAATCCTGATGGGTGCAGCCAACGCGGCTCAGCGAGTGCAGGACACGGGTGGCACGTGGGAGAATGCCGTGAAGGCATTCGATGACGAGTTGGCGAGTCTCAGCAAGGAAGAGGAACAAGCTAAGAAGCAGAAGTCCAATGTCTAAGGAGAAGACTCGCGCCGAGAAGGCTGCGGAAGCTCTAGCTGAGCACTACACGTTTGATGTGGTGTGGGTTCGCCCACCGCGCGGTGCGTGGTGGGTCAACTTCTTCGGTATCCGCTGATGGTTACGCGGCGAGGAACATCGAACTCCAACTCTCGCGGAAGCAGTGCAGACCGTAGAGCACGCAAGGAGTTCCTACTGGTGAAGTACGGGGACGGAACCACCGCCCTGTGCTCTTTCGAATGTGGCACTGAGCTAACTTTCGATACCATAACCGTAGATCGTCACCCTACTCCAGGCTGGGCAGGCGGCAAGTACACCCGAGACAACATCCGCCCCGCGTGCGCCGACTGCAATTCGATGGACGGCGGAGTAATGAGCCAGAAGATGCGCGATGACCGTGTGGCACTGGAGCTTGAAGTTCAGAGTAGAAAAGAGTAGGCTGGCAACATGGGACCACTAACAAGCAAAGAGATTCGCGCGATCCGCAAGATGCCTGAATTCAAGGCGTCTCTGCGCGCCATTGAGGAGAAGGATCGCGAGGACGACGAACGCCGTAAGGCTGAGCGTGCACTCAAGCATGCCGAGTGTCCGGGTGACCCGAGCGCCAGTGTAGACCTAGAGGGTCGAGTCTGCGGAAAGTGTGGACTTCACCTCAAGTACTCGGAGTTCGCCTCACTTATCACTCTGAACAGATTGATAGAGGGCAAGCACTGGAAGCATGCTAATGGCGGAAACCCCGCGCGTGAAGACGGCCTATACGGCAAGTCGGCTGCTGCGGCAGACGGCGATTGGTATTCGAGCCACTGATGAGCGAATACAAGCAAGCAGACGAGATCGTTGTCGGGGATGTCATTGACGAGCCTGCCTTCGGTGTGCAGTTCGACCAGTACCCACACGGGAAGGTGACGTTCGTAGCGCACGAGGGCGGAGTGGTTCGTCTGATCTACTTCGCCGGATACACCGGACGCATGTACTCAGCGCGCCCGAAGCAGCTACTCCTAGAGGCAGACCAGCGCGTGTACCTGTACGACGGACCGGAGGATGACTGACATGGGACAATTTCTACTAAAGCCTGAGAAGGATGAGGACTTCTACATTCTCTGGAGCACGGTCGTAGACATGCCGCTGGCGTGGGGTCCGAAGGCGGATTTCCAGGAGAACAAGCCGTTTGAGGGGGACTACCCAGACTCGCGCTTCGACCGAGCGGATAAGTACACGTCGAGTGCGCTGTTCTACAAGGGTTCGTGGGAAGCTGAGGATGACCGATTCAACTACGGCATGTACGGCTGGCTCCAGCGCTGGGAGTTGAAGCTCTTGACGGACAAGCTGGAGGAATTGAGTTCTTCGGAGGAGCAAGATATTGTCGAGGTTCCCGAAGATCACCCGGAGATTCTGGGCCTTCTGCACGAATTCCCGGAGGACGACTGATGTCGGGTAACGCTCAGCAGTGGGAGAACATGCAGAAGAAGTACCGCACGACTGTGGGCGTAATCCATGCTTTTGTTCTGCTCCCCGAGGATGAAGTACTAAACGATGCAATCCAACTGCTAGGACAAGTGGCTTCGGAGGGGCTACCGCCCAAGCTGCATTCGATGAAGACGGAAGACCTGTACGCTGCTGATCCCAACTGTGATCACAAGAACGATCCGTGGCACTGGAACGGGGCCAAGTGTCTCTACTGCCCGGGGTGGTACTGTGCTTGACTTTCAGTCCGCTGGGGCGTAGGTTAGAAACATGGCTAACAGTTGGATTCACGCACAGGTATCGGCACGGCATTTCAAGGCGGGGACCGCTGCGGACTATCACCCGATTCACCTGTGGATCGATCAGTACAAGTCACAGCAGGGGGACGTGCGGCACCGCGCGTTCCTGCATCACTCCAACGGCCCGTTCATGGTCGAGCAGCAGTTCGGCCCTGTTCTGGTGGTCAAGGATAAGGAGGGGAAGGATGTAGAAATCCTGACTCGCGATATCGCTGAGAATCACATCATGGAAGACCTTGGCTGGATTCCATCGCCCTCTGACTGGATGTCCTGCATGGACTGCAAGGTCTGGATGGGTGGCAAGAAGAACAAGTTCATCGGACGCGAAGAGGTGCTGCAATCCGTAGTGCCTGTCCCAAACCCTAGTAGAGAGACAAAGACAAATGACTAGCACGACAGACAACAAGTTCCAGATCGAAAGCCGCCCTATCGAGGGTGCCAAGTACGCCGAAGAGGCTGCGGTTACTCAGAAGAGCGCTGCGGAGTTCCTGGAGTTGGTAGACGCGCTTCTCGCAGTCGATGGCGTGGAGGCAATCCGCTGGTACCAGTACACTCCGTACTTCAATGACGGCGAGGCCTGCGAGTTCTCCGTGAACGAGGCCACCGTCAAGCTGAGCGAGAAGTTCGGCGTGGAAGACGAGGCTGGAGACTACGAGGACGGGTTCCTCGGGGACTACGACCTCAACGGTGAGGTGGTTGATGATAAGAACTTCGACCGCACGGGAGTCGAGTACGGGACCCCGGCGTACTTCGAGGCCCATGCCAAGTGGATGTCGGAGCGCTACGAGAACAAGCTCAACGGGCACGACACCTCCGAAATCCTTGAGGCGCTACGTGTCTTCTCGCGCAACAGCGCAGCTATCGAGACGGTAGCCAAGGCGAACTTCGGAGACCACGCGGTTGTGACTGCAACGCGCGAGGGCTTCTCGGTTGACTTCTATGAGCACGACTAGTCCTCAAGGATCAGTGCTGGAGGAGGAGCAGACAGAAGAGTCTGACTCCTCCTCCTCCGTGTGTCACAGCGTGTGCGGTATGTGTCTGGAAGAGGACCAGTGGGTCCCACCGTACATTGCTCTTTGTGGCGCGGACGTGACTGTCGAGCCTCTAGTCCCGTATGGGATGAGCAACAGCCCCCGATGCCCTATCTGCGATCTCATCCTGGAAACGATGGGAAAGTGCGATAAAGGGCACATTCTTAGATAAGAGAGAAGAAAGACATGACGCAGAAGAAGATCGTAGTCGAGTTCGTATTCGACATCGAGGTGGAGGATGACTGGGAGAACCCGGTCATTCGTGAGATCGGACTGGTCGAGACTGACTTCTCGGAAGGGGAGTTGGAGGGGATCGGAGAGACCATCGCGCAGACGGACCACTGGCAGGTGGACGTGTGGAACAACATCCAGACGGTTCTGGGTGGAGAATCTAAGTCGGTGAGAGTAGACCGTGGCTGAGCGCCTGTGTGGCAACGGTGGGGTAATGACCTACAAGGACGACGAGAACGGGTGGGACGGAGACTATGAAATCTACGACTGCACGTGTGACAAGGGACGACACTATATCGAGTTGGCTGGCTGATGAGTGACGTAATCCTAGACGTAGAGACAGCAGTCAAGTGGGTCATCGAGAACGCTAAGAATCACCCAGGAAGTAGAACTGTGTTGATGGGTGACACGGACGAAATCATTCGCTCAACCTTCTCTTCTAAGCTGACCTACAATGGTTCAACAGAGTTCTACCCGAAGAAGCAGACAGGCAGTTTGGTGTGGCCTAACGGGTCCCGTACAAGCTTTGCTACGTCTCGTGCAGTAGGTGGGAACTGGGGGGACTACTTCGATTTTGGACTAATACTGAACTACCATCAGTGGAAGCTGCCCAAGCAAGAGGATGCATATCGAAGCATGGTCAATGGGTCGAAAGCAAAACTAGTATTCGCAGTATCCTGACGTACTGAGCCAGAATTTGATACCTTGACCTAAAATCTAGGTTCGCTGGATTCGGGCATTGATCCCAGTCTTGCCGATTCCGCTGGCCAAAACCATCTGCTTCACAGTGATGCCGTCATCCCAGAGGCTCTGCACCAAAGAGTCCAAGTCACGGGCTGCAACAGCGTAAGGGTGGGTTGGCGCGTGCTGGAAGCGCAGCTTCTTGGCAAGTACAGCCAACTCAGCAAGCTGCGCCTCTTCGTCAGGGGTGAGTGCGCGAGAAGGGGTGCGAACATAGTGCGTCTTCACGTTTGCATTTCGCTCCTGACGGGGAGACAGCGGGAGTTCTGGTACCGGGTAGCCGGTGGCTTCTGGCACTGTCTCTGCGAACTTGGTTCGAAGATATGCAGTGGTAGGGGAGATTCGCACAGACTGAGCGATCTCCTGCATCGGCCAACCAGCGCGAAGCAACTCGTAGGCACGCTTGATCGTTGTCTCATTATCGGGAAGACCCTGGAGATACGAAATCTCCTCCTTGGGGAGAGGAATGTTTCTACGGCTCTCAGGATGCTGGACCTCGTTCACCACCTGATCGGGGTGGTTCGTGTCGTTGCGTATGTTGTAGAGCGGGTTCTCGTTCTTGATCGCCTCCTGCTCCTCGTGCATGGCCGAGATCAGGGTGGGCTTCTCTAGAACTTCGAAGCGCTTGACTTCGAGCCACCACGATTTCTGCGCTCGGTGGGAGGCCCAACGCACACTCGGGTTCTTGGTGATTCCTACGTAGAGGAGGGTGTCTTCTGAGTAGAGACGGTAGACGTATGTGATCATGATTCCATTGTAGCATGAATTGACCTGTCTGAGATAAGGGAAGTGGCTGTTGTTCTTTCAGACTTGAAAATGCTTTTGGCCTGCGTGACGGGAATCCTTATATAGGGGATTTTTCTGAAAACGTTTCCTGATTTTTTTCGATGCCGACCGGGAATTCCGTGTCTCTAGGCCCCCCTCCCCTACACCTCAACTGTACTCCTCTAGGCTCTCAAAGTCAAGCCAAATTGCAAATCAATCAAAAGAAAATGTTTTGAGTTGTCTGAGAGTTAGTTGAGTGAACTCAATGAGCTATCTATGTCATGAACATCTATCATCATTGATCATTACATACTACATAGCTAGGCCTATGTCAATAGCTAAGCACATACTCATCTAGGCCTAGACAATAGGTAGGTGGGTGGTGTAGGCCCAGTGTGTAGGCTCTAGGCCCTCAGGGATTGACAGGTGGGCCAGCCTGTGCTATCACGCGTGCACGCGCGCACGTGCCTACATATAGGCCCCTCTAGACCCCCCTCTATAGGCCCCCCTGTGCACCCCCCCCTCTACAAGATTCCTGAGATTAGGACTTGACACACTGCGCCTAGGCCTGTAGTCTTTAGATAGATAAAGAGTCCTAGTCAGGTGATTCGCTCCCTGACTAGGCTCCCCAAACTTAGGAGACCCAATGTCAATCCCCACCCCGACCAAAGACACCATCGAAATCTTCAAGGGCGACCACGGGGACGGCACGTGCACGTTTGAGGGTCACGTCCCGTTCGAGTACGAAATCACTGGACGGTATTCCGAGACCTACTCGCGCTTTACCCAGTGGGTCTGCCCCGCATGCGGCACGGCATGCGACATTCTCGAAGAGCTTCCCTACCAAGAGGATTAGGACTTGACACGGCACCGCAAGCCGTGTACTGTAGGTACTACCAACCAAGAAGGGCAACACCATGGACAAGCTCCGCATCGTCACAATTTCTGAGGCCAGCTTCGAAAAGAAGCGGGAGGACGAGAACTATCAGGGTGGACTCTCCACCGAGTACGGGTACAAGGTAGTCCCGAAGTTCGGCACCCCGCAGTACGCCTACAGCATCGATGGACGTGGTGTGTACTGGTACGACACGGCAGAAGAAATGCGAGAGCAGCACTGATGGCCCGCACCAGTACCGTGAGCCATGACCTCACGACGTGGAGCCTCGAAGCTCTCCACACCCGAGCAGCCGTCCTGTCCTCTGGACTGCTGGAACCCGAGAACTACGCTGAGGCGACCAGCCAGCGTTTCAATGACCGACTCGATCACATCCTCCACGGGTGCGGCGAGGGCGAACTGTGTGCGGTAGACGACTATCGCTCGATTGATAAGGAGTTGCGTATGCGATAAACCCAGACACGGAATCTAGCATATTGACTTTAAATTGAAAACATTCTATCCGCCAAGCGGCGCACGCTACCACAGGTGCGCCGCTTTTACTATCCCTAAAACTTTATCCATTAGGACTTGCATCCGTTGCCGGATACGTGTACAGTAGGTACTACCAGAGAGGGAGACGCCCTCCGGGAAAGGCCCATCATGTCGAAGACCGTTAGCCCCCAGACACTCATCGATCACGCCGGAGACTTCTACGACTGGTTCCGCAAGGTCGCAATCACCCCGAGCGGCGACCTGTTCCTCGTGGCAGACGAGAACCCCAACGATGACAGCGAGCCGCCCACGGCCAACGTCACGCCCGAGCAGCTTGCCACGGTACTCCAGACCGTCCTCGACTCCGACCTCGGCAGCGAGTACGATGACGAGTTCTACCGCGACCTGCTCGAAGGGCGGGAGGATGACGCGGACGGCGACATGAACTCCGTTGACCTCGTGCTCCAGTTCGCCCTGTTCGGTGAGGTGGTCTACGGCTAGCCTCCAAGACACACCAGCCCTCGACTTGCGTCGGGGGCTTTTGTGTTGTATGCTGTACATATCAGCCCAACCAACCAAGCAAAGGAACTGAAATGCTCACCACTCCCGAGGAAATCATCAAGGCTCTCACCGATCAGGCAGCGCGGTTCCGCAAGCTCGACCGTCACTACCTCGAAGAGGCTGCGAACGCGGATGACGCAGAGTCCGAAGCAGAGTACCGGGGCAAGTCTAACGCCTTCCTCAACTCGGCTCTCGCGCTCGACCTCATCATCCTCACCATCGAAGATACCGAGACCGCCCAGCAGCGCGCCAATGACGAGCGCGAGGTCGCGCACTACGCGGCTCTCGAAGCTCTCGGCAACGACGACTAACAACCAAGAGACCCGGCTCATTGCGAGCCGGGTTCTCTTTTTTGGTGGTGCGTAGTAATTCCGTGTCTATGCAGTCGGGCGGTTCTCGGCCAGGATCGGGGTGTAGACCTTGCTCGAACCAGCAGCCGGTTGCTTGTACCCATAGCGGGCGAGGCGGAAGCGCAGCGCACCATGGCTCACGTCCAGACGCTTGGCCAGACGATACAGTGGCACACCATCCGTCATGTGCACCTCAGCGATCAGCTTGGTGTATTCCTCCGCTTCCTCACGGTGGTTCGGAGAGTTGGATCGTACACGCTGCGCAATCGGCTTGAGGGCCAGCAGACGGGCCAGCTTCTCCGGGTCCGGCTCCACGTACTGGCGAGGCTCCTTTACGGCCTTAGACGGGGGCGTAGGCACCGGTCCGGCCACGTTAGCTACTGTGTCCCCGTTCTCTCCGAAGTCCTTCACGATCTGGCGCACGCGCTCGCGGGTCAGACCACTCGACTCAGAGATTGACTGGAGTGTCCAGCCCGCTCCACGCAGGGCATACATGTACGCGTTGCGTGTCTCGACCGTGGTGCGCGCATCAGCGAACACGAAATCGACCTCTGGCGGTAGCTCCAGCATGGTCTTCTTGAGGTTGTCAGTTGTTGTAGGATTTGTCATTGGTTGGTTTCTATACGTTGTCCCGTACCTACAAAGCGTAACACGGTACAGTAGAAAGCACAAGAACCCGGTAAGCGTTTGCCTACCGGGTTCAGGTGTTTGTCAGCTAGTTGATCGTGGTGATGTGCCCGTCCGGGTAGTCGTCACAGTCGAAGTGCTGCACGCTCGGGACAGGTCCGGGGATCATCCGGCACTTCTCACCCGAGACGCGAGGGCGAGCAGCCGGGTCCGGGATCGTCTGGATCAGACCCTCAACCGTCTCACGGGCGAGGCGATCTTCCAGAGTCTCCTCCAGCAGTTCGACCTGCACCAGCAGGTCCATGTCCCGGTCGCAGACCTCGCACACCAACGTGCCCGAGTCAACGATGTCAGCGAGCGGCTGCACCGTCTCAATCGTGTCGTGGCCATCCCCACAGGTGTAGTGGAGTACGAGCCGGTTGATGTTGATGATCTGGGACATGGTGTGCCTTTCGGTTGAATTACTCCAACCTTACCAGTTAAAGCTCTGGAGTGTCAAGCACAACTGTCACGTTCGGGTCACCAGCGAAAACGCGAGTGATCTGCTCGTGAGTCAGCGGCCCGACAGGGAAGTCATTGTCCTCCTGCCACGCGGCGAGCGCACTCAGGGTCAGCGCGTCATAGCGACCGTCCAGCGAGGCAGCAGCGTCAGGGTAGCCCAGGTCTGCTAGGCGAGCCTGTAGGTGGTGGACACTCAGGCTCTTGCGGGCCTTGGTGTTGATGTCCAGCGCACTAGCACGTACCTCATCTGTGTCAGCACCGGAGGCGACCATGCGCTTGGCACTCTTCACCACAATCGGCTTGGCCGGAGCGGGAGACACGGAATTCTTGGACAGGTTCTTCTGCGCTGTCTTGTCGGGCAGGTTCTCGGTTGCTGCCTTAGTGGCAGTCTCATCTGAATTAGTCATGCCTCCCAGTGTATACCACACCGGGAGGCACCACAGCGACTAGAGGCCGAAGATAGCTCGGCAGGTCGGACCGAAGCCCGTAGCACGCGAGACCTCATCGGTGAGGTCAGCGGCGCAACGTCCGCACACACCGTGCTCATCCGCGAACAGCTTGGCGAACTCGACGTGACGGCCAGCGATGAACTTGAGCAGTTGCGTGCCCTCCACCATTGGGACGCGAGTCCGGTTGAATGCGCCGGGTGCGCCGGTTAGGCGAGAGAAGTACTGGCGTCCGCCATAGTTCCGAATCTCCAAAAAGAGCAGGTCATTCTTGAGCCACGGGGCCAGCGTGGGGAATGCGCCCCGGAGGTAGCGCGTGGGGATCGCGTACTTGGAGTTCTCAGCGTCAGCGAGAGCAGCGAAGTAGGCGGGGCGAGGCCCGACGTTGGCAGCGGGAGCGGGGACGCGAGGTGCCTTGACCATCGCATCGATGAGCAGGCTTGCCTCAGCCTTGGTCTTGACGAGAACAGCAGCCTTACGCAGGCTGTCTCCGACTGCACGTTGCTTGAGCAGCAGGTTGATGTAGTCGGTCTGCTTGGGAGTTACGATGGTCATGATCTGCCCTTTCGTTGGCTTATGTCACAACCCTACCACACTCAGAGCTAAGAGCGCAAACCCAGTACTGCTAGCACCAGAGCCGACAACGCGAAAGCCATAGACAGAGCAATCCATACCGGATGCACTACAGCAAGAGCAGCCATACCAATGGCCGCGACTACCAGCACAACAGCCAGCACATTGAGCCACTGTACCTCGCGTGCCCAGTTCCAAATACGACGCATGTCGTCTCTCCTAAATTCCGTGTCTGTCCGCCCGGAGGCGAAACGCGAGAAACCCCGCCTATGCAGTGTAGCATGGCGGGGTTCTCAGCGAGGTTGGTTAGTCAGGAACGATACCGGAGGTCCAGTCCGTCCCGGCCCGGTCAAGGTGGCGGGTGGCTTCCAGCACGCGGGGCTGATTCATTGCCCGACCTGCCGGGTGGTTGCGGATGGAGTGGATACGGTTCACGCGGCGAGCCTCACGGCGAGCGCGAGCCTTAGCGGCTTGATCCTTGATCCACAGAACCAGAGCGACCACGCCACACACCGCAGCGAACACGATGAACGGCACCGACATGATGGTGGTGAGGGCGGTGTCGGAAACAACGTCCCAGATGCGAGTGAGGAATTCAATGAGGTTGGTCATGAGATAAACCTACAGCACTTTCGTGTTTAGCGCAACTCGTGTGCGAGAGTACGCGGGATGGAACCGTGTCGCGTCTGAGCGATAGGTCGGGTGAATGTTGGAGCGGTGATCCCGCTGCGCAAACTCGATGAGCTTACGCAGACGAGCCGCTTTGCGTGTGGACACGCTAGCCGACAATCTCGAACGACTGCCACGGGTAGGCGTGGAGGTAAATCTCGGGGCGCGAGGCGTCCTCAGGGGACACCCAGATGCCGAAGTAGTCTCCGAGTCCGTCCGGTGCCTCAACGCTGATCACCTCTCCCTCAGTGAGGTTCAGGATCGTCTGTCCGGCGCTCTCTGCCACCATGTCGGTGAAGTTCAGCACCATTCCGGGCTGGATGTTCTCGACCTTGATGGTCGGGGTGAAGTCTGCCATGATGTCCTCCTAGGACTGATTGGTTGATATCTAAAGACTACAGCACATCTGCACACGATGTCAAATCCAGAGACAAAGAAAATCCCCGCCAGTTTCCCAGCGGGGATTTTGCTTTGCAATAGGTATTTCTCATAATGTGCGACGTTGGAAGCTCCGGGTGACGGTCACTCCCTGTCCACACCTCAACGATACCACAGTCCAGCCACCAGCGGGAGAGACACGGAAATTCTGTACCGGGCAAAAAGAAACGGGGCCAGTCTCCCGGCCCCGCTCTTTGCTACTTGCTGACTTGCACCAGCTTTTGCAGGTTGCCGTAGCGGACGATGATCGATGCGCCGGGGGCCAGCGTCTCAAGGTCTTCCCGGCTTGTGGTCATCCCGAACGCCGACACGCCCAGTTCGGAGTGCTCAGTGATCCGAAAGTCGCGGTTCTCTTTCCACGCGGCTTTGACCTCAGCCTGATTCTTGTAGTCGCGACCTGCACGGGGCTGGACTTCGATGAAGATTGTCATTGCAATTCCTTTGCTCGGTTGACTTGATATATAGAACAATACAGGAAAGCGGGGAGAATGTCAAATCCTCCCCGCTTATCTGCTAAATCTCGTTGTGTCCGTCGAATGCGCCGACCGACCAGAACTTGTTACGCCAGAGTGTCCACGTAACAGCCTGTACCTGCGCCGGAGTAAGCGGGGTGCCGTACTCTTTGGACAGGATGGCGGCGGCGCGCGTGTACGCGGCTACAGCGGCCCCGTAGCGCTTGCCCTTGAGCGAGGGGATGTTACCCTCACTGTAACGGTGGTTCACGGCCAGAGACCACGCGTGACGGTCAATGCACACGCCCTGTTCGCCAGCGGTCAGGATGCCAAGAAAGAAGTTCTGAATCTTATCGCCATTCAGAACCGTGAGGATATCCTCACCGGCGAGGATACGGTCAGCCTTACCGAGACCAACCGACAGGTAGCCAGCGGTCAGCCCACCAGCGGCGAGGATACGGCTCGCGAGGTTCACGTTTGCGCCCCACGACTGCAAGGGCGAGACAGCGGCCAGCACGCCCGCCGCAATGGCTACGGTCACGCCGTTCTTAGCGGCCAGAGCGGATGCAATCTCGTGTGCATCCTTGTACCAGTCAGCGCCAGCCTCAATCTGCTCAGGGGTTGCAGTCCTAAAAAGACGAGTCACGTTGCGCGTGGTAGGGGTACGGGTGTCAGACATGTGAACTCCTAAGTTCGGGGTGAATTGCTTACATATGAAACAATACACAACCCCGGACAGGATGTCAAATGCTATTTAGAAATCTTTCGTGATTCTCTACGTTCGCGCATGCGCGACAGGATGAGCGCATCATCCGGGGCAATCCAATTGTGGAAGCCATAGCCGGACGTGTAGCTAATTCCGTGTCTGCGCTTATCCCACCCGCAGATAGCGCACCCGGACGGATCGGGTGTCATGCGTCAATCCTGCTCTCACTCTGTCGGCGGATTTCGGCAGCGCGTGACGCGCCACGGGAACGCTCACGCTTGGGGCGCGAGTCGTGCGAGCCGCTAGCGTTGCTACGACGTAGCTCGCGCATTGCTGCGATGTACTCAGGGTTAGCAGTGCCCTTATGCTTCGGAGTCTTAGACATAGCTCAACCTTACCATAAGTGAGGGCAAAGCAAAACCCCCGGCCAACGAATTGACCGGGGGCTTGCTACGTGCTAGCGAATCTGCTGGAACGGCTTTTCGACCAGCGAGTCGGTGTAAGCCTGCGGGTACGCGGCCTTGAGGATCGCCGGATCGTTGCGGCGGTTGACGTTGTTGACGATGGTGGCAAGCTGGGTCTTGCCCCACATGACGCGCTTGACGGTGGTGGAGCCGACGAATGCGAGGATTTCGTCGGTCAGTTCTTTGGCCTCAGCTTCGAGCGGCTTGATGAGCGCACGCACCTCGCGAAGACGGTCAAGCTTGGCCTTGATGACCCGTGTGGCCTTGACCTCGGAGGGGCCGACCTGAACCGGCTTGGGGAACTCGGAGACGGTCACGGTGACGGGGGTGGTGGGGAGCGTGGTGGTCAATGTCTTGCCTTTCAGTTGAGGTGTTCCCTAGTGGATTACCTGATATCTAAAGACTACAGCACTCCTAGCCAGAGCGCAAGTCGAGAGCCAAAACGCGCATCCCGGGCGTGTCGCGCACCTGCTCAGAATTCCGTGTCTCTCCGGGACAAAGCAAAAGCCCCGCCGAAGCGAGGCCTTGCCTTGAGTGCTACCAGACCCGGACGGATTCCTTGAGGCCTTCGATGATCTGGACGAACGGGCGAGCAAGCTCGGTGTCGTTGCCCTCGGAGTCGACTCCACCGACGAATACGACAGGGCCGCTGATGAAGTCCGGCGTGTTGTAGACCGCGCGGAACATGTGCGTGGCGTAGGGGTTCGGCTCCTGCGTGAACTTGCCTTCGTCGTTGATGTACATGTTCAAGCTGGGGTTGAGTTGGATGAGGTCGATGTAGCCATCCACGGCCTCCTGCAAGACTCCCAGCGTGGACTCCACGTCGAGGTCAAGGGTCTCAGTGGTGCCATCGATGTTGAGCTTGATTGCCTTACGCATTTTGTTCTCCTTGTTGGTTGGTAGTTCCTACACTACAGGACTTTGCCGAACTTGTCAACTAAAAGCGGTACGTCTCCCGCGTGATCTTGTTCTGCTCGACCCACGCGGCATCCAGTGACTTGAGCAAGTCATACGCCACGTCCGCGAAGTAGTGCGTACCGTTGGAAAGCTGACGGAGGTGCGTAGCCACGTCCCCCACGCGATGGGACGACTCGGAGTCCACGATGACCTGAGAAAAGTGCATCGCGTCATGCGAAGCAAGCTCGACCCGGATGCTCGCGCCTTCGTGAGGGAACACGTCATCGCGGTGGATGATCTGCACCCCAAGGTACTCGTTGTTGATTTCGATCTTGGCCATGGTGTCCTCCTGGACTGGTTGGGTTGGTAGTTACAACACTACGGCATTACTGCCGGAATGTCAATCGTTAGGGAAGATGAGCGCGTGGTCGATCTTCTCACGGGTCAGGAACGCCTTGATCGTGGCGTAGGCCGAACTAAGCTCGGCAGCGGTCAGGTCGGCCTCACGGCGTTCCCGGTAGGGGTAGGTGAAGTAGAACGTCTCGACAAGCTTCTGGAGCTTGGTGGATGCGTTGACAGGCTTCTTCCAGTACGCCCAGCCGTCCGAGTTGTTGTTGGTGTACTCCATGAGACGTGCGAGCGTCAGCACAGCCATCTGGAGGTTGGGGCGGTGGAAGTCAATCACTGCAAGCTTCTGCGCTTCTTCGATGTCGTACTGGTTGAGAATGAAAGCCATTGTGTGCCTCCCGGCGTCTAGGTGATATCTAAATACTACAATACTTTTCCAGAAAGTGCAAGTCCTTAGTCCGCAATTTGTCTCACTATCTTGCGGTTTGTCACAGACACGGAATTCTTGCGCGCATACAAAAAAAAAAACGCGGCAACGCCC
>Ga0247815_10000690_pt1 | contig 26607 bp, 26 predicted proteins | sample UWRJL194509B1_FD_181014 | JGI IMG/M metagenome (GOLD analysis project Ga0247815, IMG submission 181014) | Plant litter microbial communities from Arlington Agricultural Research Station in Wisconsin, United States - UWRJ-L194-509B-1 | ecosystem: Environmental > Terrestrial > Plant litter >...
TATTTTTAGGCAGCAGCTTCATAACAATGGTAGTTATAATGCCCAGTGTGCCCTCGCTGCCCACCATAAGCTGCGTAAGGTTGTACCCTGTAGAATTTTTAAGGGTATTGGCACCCGTCCATATTACATCGCCATTTGGCAAAACCACTTCAAGGTTAAGCACATAATCTTTAGTAACACCATATTTAACAGCACGCGCACCACCGCTGTTCTCGGCAACATTACCACCTATAGTACAACTGCCCTGGCTGCTTGGGTCGGGCGGGTAAAAAAGGCCTTTCTCAAAAGCTGCTTCCCGTAGTACCTGCGTTATTACTGCAGGCCCCATATTAGCCTGCAGGTTTTTCTCGTCAATTTCCAAATTGGTAAAACGTTCCATACTAAGTCCTACTCCGCCGTAAATACTAAGGGCACCACCACTCAGGCCGGTACGCGCACCTATAGGCACCACGGGTATTTTGTACATGTTAGCCAGCTTCATAATTGCAGAAACCTCCCCCACTGTTCCCGGCTTTATTACTACCGATGGCGGAAAGCTGTAATCTTCGGTCTCGTCATGACCGTAGTGTGCACGGGTTGCCTCATCAAGAAAAATGTAATTAGGCGTAACAATGGCTTCGAGTGCGGTAATTATTTCAGGAGAAAGTAGGGTTTGCATAAATGCGAATATTATTATTGTGTTTAATATTGGCATCAAAAATACTACGGAGTTATTTTAAAAAACATATTGTTATTAAAAAATATATTATAAATTTCGTTCAATTCTGTTGCTCACGATAAACTTAAAATACAATATCTTATAATATGCGTATACCTGCCTCGATTAAAGTGATAGGATGTTTAGGCCTTATCTTTCTCACTTTAAATTCCTGCTCCAATAATCCTGATAAATATTACAAAGCATTAACCCGGGAAGAATATCAAAAATATATCGCAATTGATACATTATTAGAAAATAAAAAAAATTTAATTACTGAATGTAAATCACCTTTACCATATCCTGTATTTACAACCCTTGTCAAGAAAATCGGTACAGGAAATGTCAGTTACTTTAAACTTGACTCTGATGCTTATCTTGAAAATGACTCTATTGTTATTGCCTATGCTTCTGCTTTTAAATCGGATGAATCTGGAGATATGCAAAAGGATGGGTTATGGCTATATGCCGAATTTTATGATAACGAAAATAAAAAAGGTAATTGGTTTTACAGTATTAGCGACTCAGGTATAAGATTTAGCGTAGACTCACTTCCACCAAACTATAAGCCCGAAAATTTACCTACAAAAGAGGGTATTTATTTATTGAAAAACGAAAAAATTAAAATGATCTCTACTGAACAATCAGAAGAAAAATTTTCATCTCTAAAAATAAACGGCTTTTACTTTATACCGAACACAGGAAGATTATTTAAGCGGTATAATATAAACACAATTCAATAGCTTAATACCTGCTTTTTCTCTTAGCAATCAGCCTGTCGACCGAAAACTTACCGGCACCGGTAATAATCAGGACAATATAAACGCCAAGATAAAGAGCGCCAAGCTCCTGCTTTTCGAAACCATCTGCGGCATGTACAATAAATACCGCTACGAGCATGGTAATAATAAGTGGTATAATGGCAAGGCGGGTAAGGAGCCCTAAAATTAAAAGTGCAGAACAAACCAGTTCGGCAAAAACGGCAAGCGTTAACGAGGCGGGTTCTCCAATGCCTATAGGATCGGCAAACTGTACAGGATTTGCCTTAAGCATTTCCAGTTTCTCTAAGCCGTGCACAAGCATAAAGCCACCCGCCACAACCCTGAGTATAAGTACTGCAAGGCTGTTTACATTTTTATCTACAGAGGTTCCGAAAATCCACATGAGCATTTTTTTTAATTATTCTTGTAAATTTAGCGAAAAAAACTACAGAAAAAACACATAAATCCCGCTTTAAGAAATGATAGTGCAAATCTTAACTATCTTTTAGTATTAAACTCGTCCTGACTTTTTTTATTGAAGCGAAAAATAGAGATTTTGTTTCAGATTTTGGCTTTTTTGCATTGCATAGCAGCGCTACGGAATAATAAAACAGGTAAAATATGGAGCCAAAAGATCATTTTGCAGCCAATTAAAGAAAGTCAGGATGAGTTCTTATATAAATCCGTTGGCTTTAGCATGCTCTTCGGCAGCCAATGATGTTTCTACTAAAAGCACCGGCGTTGTCCTGAAGTTATCTACAATACTTTTTACCCGTTGCATGCGCCCTTTATGGTTAACGCTGCGCAGGTAAATGCATAAAATACGGTTAGGGAACTGCACGGCAATATCGGTATAGATAGAAGCGTCGTGCTCGCCACTATCGCCTATAAGTATAAAATTAAGGTCGGGATAAGTATTCAGAATATTTATAATCTCCTTTTGTTTATGGGGCTTTTCATACCCTGAAACCTTTTGGAAAATGCTGTTAAAACTCCGCAAAAGTATCGCTCCTTTCGGGAAATTGTTGTGGTCTAAAAACACCTTCAGATATTGGTACATATTCCACGGGCTGTTGCTCAGGTAAAATATGGGGTTCTTTTCTTTGTTCTCTATACCCAGGTGCAGCTTTCGGTACAAATCAGGAGCACCTTCCAGTGGTATACGTTTGTAGGTATTTATAAAAAGCGAATTAATAAGTACTTTCCATTTAAGGAAAGAGGTTACACCGGTGTTTAGCAGCGTATCATCAATATCGGTAATTACTCCAAAATCGGCTTCAGTTTCCGGAATTAAAAACTCACCCTGAAAAACTTCAGTAACCGTAGCCTGCTGTTCGTTAAGCGCATTCAGGTTAAAATACACCCAACCTTCAGCGTCAGATATTGTTTTCATGTCTTCAGCAACCGTTACATCAAACAGGAAATATCCTTTAGCATCGGTAACCGTGGTAAACACCATACCGTTTACATTGAGCTGTACTTTTATATCAGGTATCTCGTAGGTATCAAATTGCTTAACGGCATTTTTAATGGTTTGCCACAGCGATTGTTTATCAAGGTATTCTATAGGGAAATTATCGAGCACACGACCCTTTACATACAGCCGGAACGATGTGCCATAACTGCGGTACGGCATAATATGTATCTTATCTGCCTTATATTTCCCGAATAACAACTTTATACGCTTTAGCATTCTCACTTTTTAACCCAATTTACAGAAAATTAAAGCGTGCCCTTCCCTATTTTTTCTTAAGGTTGGGCAGGAACACGGCAATTATACCTATAAGGGGCAGATAGGCACAAATATTATATACATACATGATACCTTCATGATCGGCAATATTGCCCAGTACGGCAGACCCCAGCCCGCCCATACCAAAAGCAAAACCGTAAAAAAGCCCGGATACCATTCCCAGCTTTTTAGGTAACAGCTCCTGTGCATATACTAATATGGCAGGAAATGCTGATGCCAGCAATAAACCTATAATGACAGATAATACGCTTGTCCAGAAAAGATCGGCGTAAGGTAACAGCAATGCAAACGGCGCAACACCAAGTACAGAAAACCATATAACATATTTACGTCCAAATTTATCGCCCAGTGGCCCTCCTATTAATGTGCCTAATGCCACTGCCGCAAGAAACAGGAACAGGTGAAACTGCGCATCCTGTACGGTTACATTAAATTTTTCTATCAGGTAAAAAGTAAAGTAGCTCGATATACTGGCTATATAGAAGTATTTTGAGAAAATAAGGATAAGCAATATAATAACGGTTACCACCACACGCGCAGGAGAAAGATCGGGCATTACAATAACCGGTTTCTTTTTGGCGGTAAGGTTTAGGTGTACCTGGTACCATTTAGCTATTTGAGACAGTACTATCATGGCAAGAATGGCAATGGCTGCAAAGTATACTATATATTTTTGCCCGTGTGGCACAACTATCCAGGCTATTAGTAGTGGCCCAATAGCCGTACCCGTGTTACCGCCTATCTGGAAGATGGACTGTGCCAACCCCCTCCTGCCTCCTGATGCAAGGAACGAAACCCTTGATGATTCAGGGTGAAAAATGGACGACCCAATACCTACCAAAACTACAGACACTAAGATTATAGCAAATGAAGCTGCGTAAGCCAATAGTATAATTCCGGCAGTAGTAAAGAACATGCCTATTATTTGAGAATATGGTTTAGGGTGCTTATCGGTATAAAAGCCTACAAAGGGCTGTAACAGCGATGCCGCCATTTGGTACGAAAAGGTAATAAGACCTACCTGTGTAAAGCTAAGGTTGTAGGTGTCTTTTAATATTGGGTAAGCTGCCGGTATTACGGCCTGAAGTAAATCGTTAAGCAGGTGGGCGAAAGCTATCGAAAAAAGTATTGAGTATACTGTTTTTTGTGCACTATCGTTTGTCGTGATAGTGTCTTTTGAAATATTTTCCATAAATAAAGTAAAAAACACAAATTTACCGCTTAATGACTAAACCATCAAAGGATTTATAGATTATGTCGCTTTAAAATGCTTATTCTATAATTTGCTTATTGCATGTTGTATATTGCTTATTGCCTATTGCCTATTCCTTATTAAAAGATTCATTATCTACCACCACTCCAGCAGTAAATACCACAATGCCATAGTTATAAAAGATAATGGTATACCTATGCCTACCATCATTCCGCTAAGGCGTGGCTTTAAACCATTGACTGATGCCAATATTGCTGCCGTTATCTGGGTTGCCATAGCGGCCTGCATTACAGATACATCGGTTTCCAGTTTAGGCCCTTTTAAAATTACTTTATAAAGTATAAAGAAGAGCAACGGCGTAAGAATGAGCTTAAAGAACAGGCCGAGCGCCAAAAAATTCCAGTGCCTGCTTTTACGTTCTATTTTAAGCTGTAGCCCCACCGCCACAAGTGCTATAGGGGTTACCGTAGCTGCAAGGCGGTGTATAACTTCCTGAACAGTATCGTTAAAATCATGGTGGGCGAGGTTCATGCAAAAGCCTGCAAAGAAAGCAAGGAATGGCGGGAATAACAGTACTTTCTTTAATACGGAAGATGCTGTAGGCATACCTTTGCTATATAACGCCGCCACAAGTATTCCGAGCGTAGATACTACAACAAAATACCCCGGCTGGTCTACAATTATAGCGGTTTCTAAACCTTTTTTGCCATACAAGGCTTCAATAACGGGTAAGCCCACAAAAGCGGTATTGCCAAGCCCTCCTGTTAATATCAGGCAACCTGTAAGTTTTTTTGGCCAGTGTAACCATTTGCCTAACCCGGCAAAAAACAGCCAGCTAACTAAAAAACCCACCCATGCCACCCCAAGCGGATAAAACAGCTTGCTGCTTATGGCAATTTTAGGAATGTAATACAGCGCCATTGCCGGTAACGATATATAAATAGCAAACTGGTTAAGCGCTACATGTGCATTTGCAGGTATTACTTTTATGTGTTGCATGCCCAGCCCTGCAAAGAGGCAAACAAAAATGAGGATTATATTATCCATAAAAAAGGGTTGTTATTACAAATATAAGCCAACAACATAAAGTGGTCAGATAGATTGATACAAAAAGAGTCCAAAAAATTTTGATGTTGGCAAAATGTTTTTATTTTTGTAATATATTTTATTACAGTAATGATTCCCGGTAAGTTTGCCATAACCCTGCACATACTCACGCTCCTGACTAAATCTCCGGACGAATTCCTTTCGTCGGAATATATAGCGGGCAGTATGAATATAAACCCTGTTTTGGTGCGCAAAGAGATAGGCAACTTAAAAAAGCATAATGTAGTAGAAAGCCGCGAAGGTAAATTTGGCGGTACACGGCTTGCAAAACCTGCCGCAGCTATTTCGCTTGAAGATATTTTTAACATGACCTTCAATTCAGTATCACTGGGCTACTCTAAAAACGACCCAAACCCTGACTGCCCTGTCGGCAAAAAAATAAATGAAAATCTTGATGTACTATATAAAAGCATCAACACTAAAATTTGTAAACAGCTTAAAGATATATCGCTGCTGCAATTTACCAGTAATTTTTAAACTAAAATTTTTTAATATAAACTGTAACATTTTTTATCACATATAATTTCTTACATTATGAAAGTAGCCATTATTGGTGCCACAGGATTTGTGGGCACAGCCTTAGTAACAGAATTTGCTAACCGTGACATTACAGTAACCGCCATTGCAAGAAACCCAAAAGAAGAAGACAGCGCTAATATTACAAATGTTAAAGCAGACGTTCTTGATGTTGATGCGCTTGCAGAAGTACTGAAAGGCCATGACGCTGTTGTTTCTGCTTTTAACCCCGGATGGACAAACCCTAATATTTATGATGATTTTATTGCCGGTGCAAAGGCCATTCAGGAAGCCGTTAAAAAATCGGGGGTTAAGCGTTTTATTACTATAGGTGGTGCCGGAAGCCTTTTTGTTGCTCCGGGCCTACAGGCTGTAGACGGACCTGATTTTCCTGCCGAAATTAAACCGGGAGCAACAGCCGCACGGGATTACTTAAACATACTTAAGGAAGAAAAAGAATTAGACTGGGCTTTCTTTAGCCCTGCCTTCGAGATGCATCAGGGTACTAAAACCGGCCGTACAGGACAGTACCGCCTTGGGCTCGACAATCCTGTATTTAATGATGAAAATCGCAGTATACTATCTGTAGAAGATCTTGCTGTTGTTATTGCAGATGAGGTTGAAAACCCAAAACACCACCAGGTAAGGTTTACGGCAGGATATTAACTTTTAGTTTAAAGTTGTTTCAGGTTTAAAGTTTTTGACTGTTTTTCCTGAGTAATATACATTAAGGAATAGGAGCAATCTTATTCCTTTTTTATTGTCAGGTATTAACCACGAAGTTCAATAAGTTTTCATAAAGTTCACCAGGTTATAAGGCTTCGCTTTTAAGCACACAAAGCTGTGCCTGAACTTTGCGTACTTGATAAGACAACTTGTTATATTACCAACTTTTAATATTCGTGCAAAAACAGTACTTTTACATTACTAAGCAATTACCTGTGCATAACCCCAACCTAACATCTTCCCTTAACGAACGCGATGGCATAGCCCAACCTGACAGCATTAGTAAACAAGCTATTGCACACGTAACAAAGCTGCGTAAAAATCAGCCTTCGGCAGAGGAGTTAGTCGAAGGAATATTAGCAGGGAATAAAACAGCACTTAGCCGCGCGATTACTTTAGTAGAGAGCACCAATTCCGCACATTTAGAAAAGGCCAACACAGTAATTGCGCAATGCCTGCCACATGCTAACAAGTCGGTTCGTATAGGTATTACCGGTGTACCCGGTGTAGGCAAAAGTACCTTTATAGAGGCTTTTGGAAAGCATTTAACCGGGCTTGGTAAAAAGGTGGCAGTACTCGCGGTAGACCCCAGCAGTTCATTATCGCACGGGAGTATATTGGGCGATAAAACCCGTATGGAAGAGCTTGTTAAAGATGAGAACGCTTACATACGTCCATCAGCTTCGGGAGATACACTGGGTGGTGTGGCACGCAAAACGCGCGAAGCTATTATTTTATGTGAGGCCTGCGGTTTTGATACCATTATTATAGAAACAGTTGGCGTAGGCCAAAGTGAAACTGCGGTACACAGTATGGTCGATTTCTTTTTATTGCTAAAAATATCCGGAGCCGGAGACGAGCTACAGGGTATTAAACGTGGCATTATGGAAATGGCCGACCTTATTGTAATTAATAAGGCTGACGGCGATAACATAAAAAAGGCCGGGATTGCTAAAACAGAGTTTAACCGCGCCCTGCATTTGTTTCCCGCCAAGCAATCGGGCTGGCAGCCAAAAGTAACCACATGCAGCTCTATAACCCATGAAGGTATTGCCGAAACATGGCAAACCATAAGTGAGTACCTTACGCTTTCAAAAAACAATGGCTTTTTTGACATCCGCCGGAGCGAGCAAAACAGCTATTGGCTTACCGAAACTATTAATGAACAGCTTAAAGCCAATTTTTATTCACGCGAAGACATTGCAAAACTTCTTGAAGCCAATAAAAAAGCGGTGCAAAATAATGAGTTATCACCATTTGCAGCCGCTGCTATATTGTTAGAGAAGTATTTTGGTTTACGGTAAAATTATGCTGTATGTCATTCCGACGAAAGAAAAATCTTAGCTATTAAAAGTGATTTTTCAACTACGTTGCACTCCGCCCAAAATTAAAAATGCATATAACTGTTATTAAAAATGAAAACTGAAAATAAGACTAAAACTACTCCTCGTAACGCTGTACTTCCCTGTCGTAAAATTCATTTGCAAGAACAATAAGGCCTTCCATTTCGGCATTAAGTTCATTTTCGTCAAGGTCTTCCGGCTCTTCCATAAATTCAACCTCGTCGTCTTTAAGGTTTATGATAAAGCGCGGGTAGTCAAGGTGAATGATAAAAATATCTTCAGGAAAATCAGTATTATCTGCAAGTACAAATTTAGGTAATTCCATTGTCTTTAGTTTAAGGTTTAAGGTTAGCCCAAAGCTGTTATACAACTTTGGCAGCAACATCTCCCCCTTTGGGGGTTGGGGGGCTTATCATCAGTTTGGTTAAATAATTAAAGCGAAGATACAAAAATAATGCGGCGGCTGTTAAACCTGCCAGCAAACCTATCCATATTCCCGTAGCTTTTAAAGGAGTGTACAAACCCAGGTAAAAAGAAATTGGGAACCCAATAACCCAGTAGGCAACAAAGGTTATTATTGTAGGCACCTTTACATCCTGCAGGCCACGAAGGGCACCAAGTACCACTACCTGTATCCCATCGGATATCTGGAAAACAGCAGCCACTATTAATAAGTTAGCCGCAATTTTTATAACCTCGGTATTATCTTTTAGCTGTACTACATCTTCGGCATTAACAAACCAGTGCGGCAGGTAATTGTGCAGGGTTATAAATAACAGTGCAAATACCACCTCTATAATAATGGCAAGCAGGAATATAGACCGAGCCACAATACGCAGGTTTACATAATCTTTTAATCCTTTCTGGTTACCCACACGCACCATAGCCGCAACGCTAAGCCCCATGGCAAACATAAACGTCATAGAGGCAAGGCTAAGGGCAATTTGGTTTGCAGCCTGATTGGTCTTCCCTAAAAAACCGGAAAGCCAAACTGCAGCGGTAAACAGCGCTACTTCAAAGAGCATTTGCATAGACGATGGTAATCCCAGCGATATTATTTTTTTAAGCATGGACTTTTTAATTTCGCTAAAACTGAAATTGCTGAAATATTTTTTTAGCCGGGCATTGCGCGATAATGCATAGTGCATAAATATAAGCATGGAAATGCGCGATGTTACAGTACCTATTGCAGCCCCCATCATTCCCATTTTAGGAAAAAACCATATACCGTATATAAGAACATAATTTATGCCTACATGTATTACATTACTGAAAATAACGGCATACATGGCATATTTTGTCATAGAAAGACCATCGGCAAATTGTTTATATCCCTGAAATATAACCATAGGTAACAACGAGAACCCAACCCAGCCTATAAACGGTTTGGCAAGCGCTATAACCTCGTCGGGCTGGCGCATAAGTTGCATTAATGGCGTAGCAAGAGACACTACTCCAAACAAACATACACCTAATATAGTGCATAGCAATAACCCATGATGAAATGCGGCACGTACTGTTTGTACATCTTTAGCGGCATCTCCCTGTGCTACAATTGGCGTTATGGCTGTAGAAAAACCTATTCCTGCCGACATGGCAATAAACACAAAGCTATTAGCCAGAGATACGGCAGCAAGCTGGGTGGCACCAAGGCGCCCTACCATTATATTATCTATAACACCTATAAGCGTGTGGCCAAGCATACCCAATATAACAGGATATGCCAGACGTATATTAGTCGAAAATTCTTTTTTATATAATGCTAAGCCCAATTTTTAAATTTTGTGCAAAGGTACTACGTATGTTTTTATAAGATAACAAAAGATTATAAAACATTATCAATCACTAATTTATGTAAGACATATCTTAATTTTATTATTTCATTGATAGTATTTTAACACAATATTACAAATGATGAGAATTGTATTACATTAATTTTGCCCCACTAACAACAATATAAAAGAGAAGGCCATGAAAAAGAAAATGAATTTTAAAGCACTAATGCTGGGAGCATTGCTTTTATGTGGGGCAAGTGGGTTTGCACAAAAAATAGAGGGCACTAACAATCCTGCTATTGATAATTATAACCAAAATTACCGCTTAGGGTTTGGCTTAAACGCGGGTTTACCCACAGACAGTAATTTTAATTTCGCGCTGGGTGCCGATGTGAGGTTTCAGTACGACCTTACAAAGAAAACATCGTTAACGCTTACCACCGGTTTTACAAATCTTTTTGCCGATAATGATATACCAGATCTTGGTTATATTCCTGTAAAGGTTGGTTTTAAAGCATTTGTGTGGGAAGACCAGTTTTATGTAATGGGAGAGGTTGGTGCCGGTTTTGCAGTTACAAACCACTATGACCAGACTACGTTTTTATGGGCACCAAGCATAGGCTGGGCAAGTAAATATATAGATATAAGTGCGCGATATGAAGGCATGAATGATTTTGGAACCGACCAAATCGCACTTCGTTTTGCTTACGGTTTTAAATTGTAACCATACATTTTTAAAAAAGGACTTAATATAGATAGAACACCCGATAGTATTAAATTACTGCCGGGTGTTATTTTTTTGATCGTGTTTAAAAGAAGCACTTTTAACTGAAGCTAAAAACTGGGATTTTTGTTTCATATCTTAGATTTTGTCATTGCATAGCAGTGTTACGGAATAATAAAACGGGTAAAACATAAAGCAAAAAAGTTAATTTTACACCCTATTGAAAAAAGTATAAACCACTACTATAATAAATTGGCATAAATCTATTTTTTTTGTACGTTTGAAACTAATGAAACGTCTAATTACCATAGTCACAGGTTTGATACTTATTAGCTACATCCTGATAGCAGGATACCGGTTTACCCCACCGTTTTTTAAACATTCTTTTGCAGGCAGGGTCACGAATAAGGTTAATGGAATACTGGGCTTTGGGATATTGTTCGACAAATTAAAATCTTTAACAGGCACGTCTGCCTCTTATCGTTTTTATCAGGATGGAAAGTGGGAAGAAAAAAAGTTGCTGCTGGAACCACTCTTTAATGACTACAGGGCAACAGGTAATCTTACATCATTAAAACATTGTCGTTTAGACTCTCACCTTGTTGCAGGTATACATAAGATTGCCAAACGCAATGGTATAGAAAAGATGAAGCAGAGTAAGGTTTACAACGAATTTATAGACCACCTTATATATAGCCATAACAAAAATATCAGGCCAGACTCTCTTGAAGTATTTTATTACATCAAAAATTATGATGCCGATACTATGCATCTGGCTCTAAATTTTAAAGTTAAACCGTAAAAATTATGGATAGATTTTTAACGGATTTTCAAAAATATATAGAGAACCATTTTTTTTACGATAAAAATATTATATGGTTCAGGCGTTGTGTTTACTCACTGCTACTAATAAAAATGCTGTTTATCTGGCCTGAGATTTCCATGTTTTACAGGCACGCAATAAGCGTTCGCACAGGATCATTCATGCCCCATAAGCTTATTTTTTTGCCCATAGTGCATCATTATTATAAGCTTTATTGGTTTATTGCATGCTTAATTTTAATATTATCTTTATTTTACAAAAAAAACAGATGGCTGTATATTGCCGTTTTTATAGTTAGCATTAACTATATTTTTATAGCTAATAAAGCTACAAACAGTGGCGACGGCCTTCTTAATTTTTTAATTTTCATGCTTATTTTTGTACGGGAAGGCGCATCAAAATATAGTATAAACCAAATGATTAATAACGCTTTGCTAATTTTAATACAGGTATATTTTTGCCTTTTTTATCTATCAAATGCCTTTGGTAAAATTATAAAACCACTGTGGCGCAGTGGCGATTACTTTAAGCATGCCTGGAACCTTTATTATTATGCCAACCCAAGTTTTATACCCCATTGGTTTTTTAATCCTACGTTACAGTTTATTACAGCGTGGTCAGTAATGATATTTGAATTTATATTTCCGGTTTTAATATGGTTTAAACCTTATAAAAAACCGCTCCTTGCCATTGGTATACTTTTTCATTTTGGTATTGCCATACTATTATCCCTGCCAGATTTTGGGCTTACCATGGCTATTGTTTACATTTTATTTTACGATTTTAAACAAACTCCTGATAACGATTTATCCGGCTCTGCGATATCAGATTCTAACTAAAAATAATTAAACCCTTTGCAATAAAAGGGTTTTTACAACTAAAATTTTGAATTTTACAACAACATCAAAACCGGGTTATGCAATGTTGCTTGCAATTTTTAGTTGCAGCATACTTGTTAATTCCGGGTCAAAATTTACAACGCATTCCTGGGGTACATTAGTCCTAGCTATATTAGTTGGTTTACTGCTTTTAGATTTCAAAAAATGGATTTTATCATATATCGTTATCATTTTAAGCTTATGCTTATATCTTCCATATTTTCCGCGTTTAGCCAACCACACCAACGTAGAAATATTTGTGGGCATTTTTTTTACAGGGATATTATTAATTACATTGGTTTTTAAAACAGCATTACCTAAGGCACAGGTAGTAAACAATGTTTTTAGAATAACGCTCATCGCACTATATTTTATAGCCGGTTTTCATAAACTAAATAGTGGATTCTTCTGCTCTGATGGAAGCTGCAGCACAGCTGTAGGGATTTTGAATAACCGGCTACTGAATACCGAAAGTGTTACTGTTCCTTATTATTATAGCCTTTTTACACAGGTTAGCACTATAATAATAGAAATGATAATCCCTTTTGGAATATTATTTAAAAGTACCCGAAAAATCACCGTTTTTATTTTAGCAGGCTTTCATTTTTACCTTAGTTTATGCGGTTTTTACAATTTTAGTGCCTTTGCTGCTTTTTTAATAGCAGGCAGCATAATAAATATTGGCAATAATAATTTACAAAAAGACCTCATAAAAAGTCTCAGGTATTTCTTACTCTTCTCGATACTTGCTGTAACATCAACTAAATTTTTACACATGCTAAGATTACTTCCTGTAACCTACCTTATAACATATGCAGGAGTAATTTTTAATATAGGCTGGGTACTATTTTTCTATAATATTATTAAAACAAGCGACAACAGCGTAAATAAATATAAATTTTCCTGGTTATATCCTGCAATTGCAAGCGTAATTTTAGTTTGGGGATCACAATGTTACGTTGGTCTTTCAACAGCGTCATCGCTAAGCATGTTTAGTAACCTGATAACCGAAAAAGAGCATTGCAACCACTTTATTATTGATACGAAAAAAACAAAAATTTGGGACTTTGAAGAAGATAACGTTGTTATTGTAAACATACCGGATAAGTGCAAAATGAATTACATAGATACCCTTAAAGACTATGGTTTACCACTAATAGAATTTAAAAAGTGTATTTCGCAATGGACAAAATTTAATGAGCCAATACCTTGTACACTTATATATAAAGGGCAAACTATTTTTGTGCCGGATCTTAGAAATTCAAAATTCAACACATATAAAATAAAGTGGTGGCACCGATTTTTATATTACCGTAAAATTAACCTTAACGGTAATGAATGCTTGTGGTAACTATTTATAAAATTGTATTACGGCTATTTTTTCATATTTTTGAAAACCATGAAACGCATTGTTACCCTTATAACGTGTTGTGCGGTATTTGCTTATATAATTATGGCATTATCTCAAATATACCCACCAATCTTTAAAAAAAGCAAGATTGGAAATGCAACGGATAAAATTAAATACCGCATAGGCATAGGTGTACTATTCGACCGCCCTAAGACATTAACAGGCAAATCTGTTACATATCGTTTTTACCAAAATGGTAAGTGGCAAAAAAAACAGTTATTGCTCGAACCCCTTTTTGACGAGTATAAAAAATCAGGCAATTTTGCTGCCCTTAAACATTGCCGCTTAGATTCGCAGCTCGCAGCAGGAATTCACAGGGTTGGTAAGCATAGAGACATCTCAAAAATGAAGCAAAGTAAAAGGTATGCCGAATTTATGGATCACATAATTTACAAGCACAATAAAAATGTTAAGCCTGATTCTGTAGAAGTGTCTTATTATATAAAAAATTATAAAACCGGCAGGCTGCATTTGTCATTAACTTTTAAAGGTAAACCGTGAATAAAAGTATAGATATTTTTTTAACAATTCTTGAAAAGCAAATTTCAAATTATGCTATTCAGGATAAAAATATTATTTTATTCAGGCAATGTGCTTATGCTTTACTACTCCTTAAAATGCTTTTAATATGGCCGGAACTCTCAATATTTTACAGGCATGGAGTAAAAATAGGGTTTGCATCGTTAATGCCCCACAAGTTATTCTTTCTCCCTTTTTTTCATAGTTGTTACAACATTTACTGGCTTGTAGCCTGCATAGTTGTTGGTATTTCAATATTTGCCAAAGGCAATCGCCTGCTTTCTGCTGCTGTTGTAGTAATAAGCCTCAATTATCTCGAACTAACATTCAGGGCATACGATACCGGCGATAAACTGCATAACTTTTTAATTCTAATGCTGTTATTTATTCATGAAAGGGCAAAAAAGGATAGTTTACGCCAAATGGTTAACAATGCTGCAGTCCTTATAATACAGCTGCATTTTTGCCTGATGTATTTTGTAAATGCTTACGGCAAAGTTATCCATCCGTTTTGGCGTGACGGTTCGCTTCTTGATAGTGTATGGCACCTGTCTTATTACACAAATTCTGATTTTGTACCTTACTGGTTTTTTAATCCTACGTTACAAATTATTACAGCGTGGTCTGTAATAGTGTTCGAATTTATGTTTCCTGTACTCATATGGTTTAAGCCTTACAAAAAGCCACTTATATATGCAGGTATACTTTTTCATATCAGCATATCAATATTACTGTCAATACCCGATTTTTGTATTACCATGATCATAGTATATCTCCTATTTTATGATTTTAAGTCAAGCGGCGAAAAAAATCCTAAACTAATAACCAACTCTTTACAGGATAATCCCTCAACATTTTGACATTGTATTTAACCTCGCAAAACAAGCATGCTTAAAATTTATATATTTTCGATAACATTTGCATTTGGCTTTTCATTATTGGGATTACTTATCAACAATCTCATAAAAAACAAGCCTTTTTACAAGAATGTATCCCACCTTAATTTCATAAAAAGCGATGCTGAAAACCGTTATTTAGGAGTATTAATTTTCAGGAAAATTGTAATCAATTCTTTCTGGAGGCATTTTAATCCAGCCTTAAAAATAACAGAACGTCCCAATCGTAATAAGCTGCTCATGTTGCGAAACGAAATGACTCATGCCGAAATTAGCCATCTGATTGCATTTATATCTGCTATTATAACCATACTGCTCATTAAAAATAAAAATCATCTTTATAATGACGCTTTTATTCCCACTATAGTGTTCAGTGTTATTTTTCATGTATACCCACCGCTTGTGCAGCAGTATAACAAAAGGAGGATTGATAAAATAATCGATAGGATTTCACGGTAGAGACACAATACTTTTTGCGTCTCGCACAGATTCTTTATAAACAAAGAAAGCCCCACTCACGTGGGACTTTCTTTGTTTTAGATGTTAGACGTTGCAGTGCGACGTGTCTACATTTATTTTGTAAGATACATTTTACGGCGCGAGTACAACTCATAAAACTGGTCGTCTTTAAGGTCGTCTATAAAGAGAATGCTCTCTCCGGTAGATTTCATTTCAGGACCAAGCTGTTTGTTTACACCAGGGAATTTACTAAAAGAGAATACCGGTTGTTTTATGGCATAGCCTTTAAGCTGCGGGTTAAAAGTAAAGTCTTTTACTTTCTTAGCACCCAGCATAACTTTAGTGGCGTAGTTTACATAAGGTTCGCCGTATGCCTTAGCAATAAACGGAACCGTACGCGATGCCCTTGGGTTAGCTTCTATAATATATACAATATCGTCTTTAACGGCAAACTGTATGTTTATAAGCCCCACCGTTTTTAGTGCCAGCGCTATATTTTTAGTATGGTCCTTTATTTGCTGCATTACAAACTCGCCCAGGTTAAAGGGTGGCAGCGTAGCATTACTATCGCCACTGTGTACACCGCAAGGCTCTATATGCTCCATGATGCCTATAATGTAAACATCTTCGCCATCGCATATTGCATCGGCCTCAGCCTCTATGGCACCATCAAGGTAATGGTCAAGGAGTAGCTTGTTGCCCGGTATGCTCTTGAGCAAATCGATTACGTGGTCTTCCAGCTCCTGTTTGTTAATAACAATTTTCATTCCCTGTCCTCCCAGTACATAACTCGGACGCACCAGCAGCGGGAAGTCTAACGTATCGGCAAGCTGTGTAGCCTCTTCAGCACTTTCGGCAATACCAAAGCGTGGAAAAGGAATCTTAAGCTCGGTAAGCAGGTCAGAGAAACGGCCCCTGTCTTCAGCAAGGTCAAGCGCATCAAAGCTGGTACCTAATATTTTTATACCATACCTGTCCAGTTTCTCAGCAAGCTTAAGGGCAGTCTGCCCACCAAGCTGCACAATAACACCTTCGGGTTTTTCATGGCGGATGATGTCATATATATGTTCCCAGAATACCGGCTCAAAGTACAGCTTATCAGCGGTATCAAAATCAGTCGATACCGTTTCAGGGTTACAGTTTATCATTATGGTTTCATAACCACACTCTGCAGCGGCAAGTACACCGTGCACACAAGAGTAGTCAAACTCTATACCCTGGCCTATACGGTTAGGGCCAGACCCTAATACGACTACCTTCTTTCTATCGCTAACCACACTCTCGTTATGAACATAGCGGGTACCATCAGGACGCTGAATTTCGGCTTCAAAAGTTGAGTAATAGTATGGTGTTTTCGCTTCAAATTCGGCCGCGCAGGTATCTACAAGCTTGTAAACACGCTTCACGCCCATATCTTCGCGCTTGTTATACACTTCACTCTCAAGGCAGTCCATCATGTGGGCAAGCTGCCTGTCGGCAAAACCTTTTTGCTTAGCCTCCAGAAGCAACTCTTTAGGCAATGTATCTATTTTAAATTTAGACACCTCTTTTTCAAGGCTGTACAATTCCTCATACTGTTTAAGGAACCACATGTCTATTTTGGTAATGTCGTGAATGCGGCTAAGCGGAATACCCATTTGTATGGCATCATAAATTACAAATACCCTATCCCAGCTTGCGTGGGTAAGTTTATCGATAATTTGCTCATAGTTGGTGTAACCTTTACCATCGGCACCAAGCCCATTACGCTTAATTTCAAGCGATTGTGTAGCTTTATGCAGTGCCTCCTGGAACGAGCGGCCTATACCCATAACCTCGCCTACCGATTTCATCTGAAGGCCTAACGTACGGTCGGCACCTTCAAACTTATCAAAGTTCCAGCGTGGTATTTTTACGATAACATAATCGAGCGTAGGCTCAAATAAAGCCGAAGTTGACTTAGTAATCTGGTTTTGCAGTTCGTCAAGGTTATAACCCAGCGCCAGTTTAGAGGCTATCTTGGCAATAGGATACCCTGTAGCTTTAGATGCCAGTGCCGATGAGCGCGATACCCTTGGGTTAATCTCTATGGCAACAATATCTTCTTTTTCATCCGGGCTTACTGCAAACTGAACGTTACAGCCACCGGCAAAGTTGCCTATGCTGCGCATCATCAGGATAGCCATATCCCTCATTTTCTGGAAGGTAACATCGCTTAGTGTCATGGCAGGAGCCACAGTAATACTATCGCCTGTATGGATACCCATAGGGTCCATATTTTCTATCGAGCAAATAATAACTACGTTATCATTTTTATCGCGAAGCAATTCAAGTTCATATTCTTTCCATCCTAAAAGTGCCTTGTCTATAAGCACCTCATGAATAGGCGACATTTCAAGGCCGTAGGTAAGCAGGTTATCAAAGTCTTCTTTTCTGTGTACAAAAGCAGCCCCTGTACCACCCAGCGTAAACGACGGGCGTATAACCAGCGGAAAACCAAACTCCTGCGCTATCTCTTTACCCTTAAGGAACGAGTTAGCCGTTTTAGCAGGTGCAGCAGGTATGCCTATCCTTTCAAGCAGTTGTTTAAACTGCTCTCTGTCTTCGGTAATGTTTATGGCATTAACGTCTACCCCAATAAGGCGTACGTTAAAATCTGCCCATATCCCTTTTTCTTCTGCCTCAAGGCAAAGGTTAAGAGCCGTTTGCCCGCCCATTGTGGGTAGTACGGCATCTATATTTGGATGTGCTTTAAGTATTTCTACTATCGATTTTGTGGTAAGCGGTTTCAGGTATACATGATCGGCCATAGAAGGGTCGGTCATAATGGTAGCCGGATTAGAGTTGATAAGGATAACTTCTATCCCTTCTTCCCTTATAGATCGTGCGGCCTGAGAGCCGGCATAATCAAATTCGCAGGCCTGGCCAATAACGATGGGGCCCGAACCGATAATTAAAACAGATTTGATGGAAGTGTCTTTAGGCATTGTATGTGTTGTAGTTGTGTTTAGTATGTGCCCGTTTAAGGGTATGCAAATTTACGATATTTTTTTAAAACTGAGCCCCGATAGAGTCGACGCTTAAGTCCTTTCCCGCTACCCCTCTCCTTTGGAGAGGGGAGGCAGTGCGGTTATGAGTGTAGCTATCCCCTCTCCTTTGGAGAGGGTTAAGGAGAGGACACAAGAACCTGATATGAAAATCTCCGGCTTAGGTATAAAAAAAGGCGTTACTAAAAATAAGTAACACCTTTCTTTATATATGTTTTTTCAAACATTATTTCTTGTGGCGAGGTTCGCTTGAAACAGTTAGTTTATGTCTTCCTTTAGCCCTTCTGCGAGCAAGTACTTTTCTTCCGTTGGCAGAAGCCATCCTGTCCATAAAACCGTGCTTATTTCTTCTTTTTCTCTTTGATGGTTGAAACGTTCTCTTGCTCATTGCTTTGTATCTTTAAATCTTGTTGAAATATCTTATCTTTACAGCTTTACGACATCGCTACCCTAAAACCGAGTGCAAATATACAAAGCTTTTTTTTTCTGACAAGTAGTTTTATAAAAAATATTTTATTTAAACGCATTCTTTAATTTTACTACCTTTGCACCGCAAATTTATACATAATTATGTTTAATAAAAATCTGAAGCTGGTTTTAACAGCTGTAATAGTGTTAGTAGCCGTTTGGCAGTTTGTAGAAGGCAACATAGGCAACGGTATTTTTCTTTTACTGTTGTCGGGTATATTCGTATTCCTATATTTTAAAAACGAAATGATACTGCTTGCGTTCCTTAAACTACGCAAACAGGATTTTGAGGGTGCCAACAAATACCTTGATAAAATAAAAGACCCGCATACCGCCCTTGTACCTAAACAGGAAGGCTATTATAACTACCTAAAAGGTATCATGTTATCGCAAACCAACCTTACGCAGGCCGAAAAATACCTGAAAAAAGCAGTAGAGCTTGGCCTTAACATGGATCAGGATATGGCTATGGCAAAACTTAACCTTGCCGGTATAGCAATGAGCAAGAACCGTAAGATAGAAGCCGAGAAACTACTTATAGATGCCAAGAAGCTGGATAAGCAGGGAATGCTGAAAGAACAGATAACCATGATGAAGGCACAGTTAAAGAAAGGCCCTCAAACACAAATGAGAAGATATTAATGAAGACCGCCTGATGGCGGTTTTTTTGTGGATTGCTTTTTCTATATTTGATATTATTTCTCAGAAGGACAGGATTATAGTTGCCGAAGATTATGGAAACAAAGAGTACATTAAAAATCTTTACACATATTCTTATACCGATACAATTATGCAACCTAAAATAAAAACGCGTATTGAGGCAAGCAACACATCGTTTACAATAAACTATTATTATAAATACGACCTCCACAATAATGAAATAGAAGCAACAATTGTAAATGATATAGAAACTTTGGTCACTAAAACCTTATCTATATGATGAAAAGGGAAATTGGGTAGAAAAAAAGACATATTTTTTGCAAGGCAATAATATGACTATATTTAAACGGGATATTGAATATTATTAACTCAAAAATCACAATTTTACTGATTAAATGACTCTAAAAGAACCTTCCAAACTTACTGGACTTAAACTTGACAAAAAAACCTTTAATGCCAATGGTCAGGCAGCAGTAGATTGCGGCAGCCTTTGGCAACAATTTATGGGCGAGGCTGTTGCCGATAAAATTACCGGTAAACTATCTCCCGATATTTATGCCGTGTATTTTGACTATGAGGGTGACCATACCCAACCCTACTCTTTTTTCATTGGATGCAAAGTTGATGCTGATGCAGAAACGCCTAATGGTTTACACAGCATTGAGATTCCAAATCAAAACTATACTATAGTTACCGCTAACGGCAAAATGCCCGACTGCGTTGCCAATGCATGGCAGGAAATTTGGAAATCGGACATTGACAGGGTGTATGGTTATGACTTTGAGGTATACAACGAGCTTAGCGCCGACTGGGAAAATGCTGTTGTAGATATTTATTTATCGGTGAAATAAAACACACAACATCTTAAGTAACGCTACGTTGTTGTATTAAACCAATCGCATGTCAAACCTTACAAAATTTTTAGCTCTTGCCGCAGTAACTTTAACCGTAGCCTGCGGAAAAACTGAAGAGAAAGCCCCTAATGCAATCCTTTTGAATAATGCTCCGGAAACAAAAGTTTATAAAGAAGAACTGGCTTCGCTACTGGAAAAAGCAGATCGCGCTAAACTGGAATACTATTTTGACCATTACATTCAAAAAGACGGTATCGACTATCTTTATGTAAATATAACAGGAGCCATTGATGCAACAGCGATTGTTACCGTTCGCGACTGGGATGAGAAACTAAAAGAGCTCCACGAATTTAAAGGAAAAGGCTACGGTGGTTCCGAATTTAAAAACCTGAAGCTGGAAGTAGAGCGCGATTCTGCCAACACATCATTTATTTACAAAGGCACGGACGGAATCTTTGATTAACATTACACCTGTTCCAATATTCTTCATGCTGACAGCAATTTTGTTGTCAAAAAATTTTTTCTTATGTGAAAGCACCTCTGTTACTGTTTGTCTTTCTTTGCACAATGAGCATACATGCGCAGATTGTTATGCAGAAAACCGCAACAACACAAAAATTTGCTGTGGTATGCGATTCTGTAAGTAAACTAATAAATCCTAATAATTTGATCATAGTAAAAAATTGTGATGACTATGACGCATTCTATCTGTCAAACGACAGCCTGCACTCTAAAGGTTATTATATAAAGAATCTTGAAAGCATGATGAGCTCACCTGATTTAGTTGACGGAAAACCCATCCTTGCGGAATTAACAGTATTTGATGCTGATAAAGTCTATAAGGATCTTGTAAAAAGAAAAATATATAGCATTAAACAATTTTCTGAAAATGAATTAGAGGAAATATACAGCAGGCGTAAACAAAAAGACAGAAAATATCACACAGTTTACAGCTTGCCCCATGCCTCACATGACTGTGACATGACAATTATAATTAGAGGCAGTAAAAATATATCGGCAACATACCGCTATGTGGTAATAATAAGTGCTGAAACAAATAGTACCGAGGTTATTAAAACATTTTATGATATCAAAATGTACTTGTCTCAATTATTCAAATAGCTCATGATCCTGACCCTTAAAACATCGCAAATAGTAGCCCAGGGCATTGCCAAAGGTTAAAATAAATTTTAAGCATTTGTGTAGATTCGTGCAATTCGTGGCTAACCTCATCACACCAGCAAATTCAGTAAATGTGGTTTATCATTAAGGTAATCAACATAAAAGCCCAAAGTTTTCATATTAGCTAAAAGCACATCATAATCGGCTGCATCCCGCAGCTCAATACCCACTACGGCAGTACCTTTTTCTTTACTGTTCTTTTTGGTATATTCAAAGTGGGATATATCATCTGTAGGGCCTAATACGTTCATTACAAACTCGCGTAACGCCCCCGGCCTTTGCGGAAATTTAACCAGGAAGTAATGCTTAAGTCCGGCATACAGCAGTGCTCCCTCCTTAATTTCTTCCATGCGGGTAATGTCATTATTACTGCCGCTAATAATGCAAACCACATTTTTACCTTTAATCTTATCGGCATATTGCGCCAGTGCCCCCACCGATAATGCTCCTGCGGGCTCTATAACAATAGCATCTTTGTTGTACAACGAAAGTATTACCTGGCATATCCTGCCTTCGTCTACCAATAGCATATCACTCAAAGTATGCCTGCAAATATCAAAGGTATAGCTGCCCACTTTTTGTACTGCGGCGCCATCTACAAATTTATTAATGCGGTCTAAATGTACCGGTTCGCCTTTTTCGAGTGCCTGTTTCATACTGGGAGCACCCGTAGGCTCTACTCCTATAATTTTAGTGTGGGGCGACAATATTTTAAAGACACTACTTAGCCCGGCAGCAAGGCCCCCACCCCCTATAGGTACAAAAACGTAGTCTATGGGTTGCTGCATCTGCTCCAGTATTTCAAGGCCTATAGTTGCCTGCCCCTCTATAATATGTGGGTCATCAAACGGGTGAATGAACACAGCTCCCTGCTCCTCACAATACAGTAATGCCGCCTCTTTAGCTTCGTCGAACGTATCGCCTGCCAAAACTACACGGGCATATTCGCCGCCAAACATCGCCACCTGGTCAAGTTTTTGTCCCGGTGTGGGTGTGGGCATAAATATGGTTCCGTTTACCTGCATTTTATTACAGGCAAGCGCCACGCCCTGTGCATGGTTGCCTGCGCTGGCACAAACTACACCGCGCGCACGTTCGGTTTCGCTAAGGGTTGCCATCTTGTTGTATGCGCCCCGAATTTTATACGAACGCACCTGCTGCAGGTCTTCCCGCTTAAAGAGTATACTGGCTCCATAGAGTTCAGATGCGGTGCGGTTAGGCGAAAGCTGTGTTTTATGTACCACGTGTTTAAGCCTTTCGGCGGCACGTTTTACATCTTCAATAGTAGGGAAATAAGTAATGGGTTGGGTATTCATTTACATTGTATTTAATCCTGACATCCATACAGATTATCAGAATATAATTTACCACAAAGGGCACAAGGCTTTTCACAAAGTACACAATGATAGCAATTCCGTTTTCGGAATTGAAGTACACAAGGCTTTGCGTTTCTACCTCGTGTTCTTTGTAGCCTGAAACAGGCCTGTAAACGTACAGCTTAGTGTACCTCGTAAAAAGCCTTGTGCCCTTTGTGGTAAATTTATTTATATAAGACATCCTATCGGGATAGCCGTTGCAATGACCAATAGGGATATTAAGTTTCTTAGTTATTTTCCGGCCTAAGGCTACGAACCGTTTTGCCTGCCTGCCACATTTCGCTATCGCGAAGTTCAGCCAGTTCAGCCTCAAGGCCCACGCGGTAATCTTCTTTACTATTGCTTTCTATAGAATATCCTGCCTCTTTACCTGTGGCAACGCTATCATATAATTCTTCAAACAAGGGAGCCGTAGCATCGCGGAAACGCTTCCACCAGTCAAGAGCGCCACGTTGTGCCGTAGTACTGCAGTTGGCATACATCCAGTCCATACCATTTTCAGATACCAATGGCATAAGTGACTGCGTAAGCTCTTCCACCGTTTCATTAAAAGCCTCACTTGGGCTGTGCCCTCTTTTACGAAGTACATCATACTGTGCAGCAAAAATCCCCTGTATAGCCCCCATCAAAGTCCCACGCTCTCCGGTAAGGTCGCTGTATACTTCTTTCTGGAAATCAGTTTCGAACAAATACCCACTGCCAATGGCAATACCTAACGATACAACCCTGTCAAATGCCTTGCCTGTCGCATCCTGGAAAATAGCGTAGCTGCTGTTCAGTCCGCGGTTTTGCAGGAACATACGGCGCAATGAAGTACCCGATCCTTTTGGCGCAACTAAAAATACGTCTACATTTTCAGGAGGTACAATGCCTGTCTGCCCGTTGAATGTTACACCAAACCCATGAGAGAAATATAATGCTTTACCGGCAGTAAGGTTTTCTTTAACCAATGGCCAATACTCAATTTGTGCGGCATCGCTAAGCAGGTAACATATAATAGAGCCTTTTTGCAGGGCTTCTTCAATTTCAAAAAGGGTTTCGCCCGGTACAAAGCCATCGGCAACGGCCTTATCCCACGATTTAGAGTTTTTACGCTGGCCTACAATTACCGTAATGCCATTATCTTTAAGGTTTAGCGCCTGTCCCGGACCCTGCACTCCGTAACCTATTACGGCTACAACCTCATCTTTAAGTGTTTCCTGCGCTTTTTGTAACGGATATTCGTCGCGGGTTACCACGTTTTCTTCTACTCCTCCAAAATTTAATTTTGCCATCTTTGTTTGTTTAATTTTTTATTGATTTGTTTAACCTGTAAGACATTTAATCTAACAGACTTTTTAATTTTCTTTGCTAACACACCCCTTAACCCCTCTCAAGAGGGGAACACTCAAACCCTTAACCACTCTTACTTAACAGCCGAGTGAAGCTGATTCCCCTCTTGAGAGGGGTTAGGGGTGTGTACTATTTAATTGAACGCTTTAAAAATGTTTTACATTGTAAAAACACCATCCCTTTTATCAAGGAACTCATTCTCGGCGGCGGGTTCGCTTGGCTCTGCAGCTTCAAATTCAAGAACAGCATTATGCATACCCTCGCTTGCCTTAATAATGGCAATACGTGCGCTGCGCACAAATTCTATGAGTCCCCACGGTTGCAATGCTTCAGCCAAAGCATCAATTTCTTCCTTGTGCCCTGTGGTTTCAAATACCGTATAATCGTTTCTTATTACAACCGTATTGGCACCATACTGGCGCAGAAGCCTTTCTACCTTAACCTGCTCGGCAATAACCTTTGTGGGTACTTTATACATGGCCATTTCCTGCCATACAATCTCGTCATCGGTATTAAAAAATACTTTAAGTACCTCAACCTGTTTTTCTATCTGGCGGGCTACTTTTTGAACTACCTCTTCGGTTTCGTTAATAACCAGCGTAAAACGGCTTATGCCCTCTACCTCGCTTGGCCCTACATTAACGCTTTCGAGGTTGATTTTACGTCTCGAAAAAATAATCGCAATGCGGGTTAACAAGCCCACATGATTCTCTGTATATACGCTTATGGTGAATTCCTTTTTCATGCTACTATTATTATCAAGGTTTTCGGTCACCTTTATTTTGTATCAAAATTTATCTTTTGTTCAAATTTCTATCCATTCCTAATAAAAATCTGAAATCACAATCTGAAATTTTAAATTATTTTGGCGTGCCCCTCCCTTACTTCGGCCAACGTCCGGGTCGGGCTATCCGCTTTATCCCTTCACTTCGCTACGGGGATATCGCTGCTATCCCTCACGCGGAACTTCACTCATACTGGGTCTTAACCTGCAAGGTTTTTAAAACCTTGCAGGAAATGCTCGTCACATCAGCTTAAACACACCCCTAACCTCTCTCAGGAGGGGAATACTCAAACCCTTAACCACTCTGCTCAACAGCCGAGAGAAGCTGGTTCTCCTCTTGAGAGGGGTTAGGGGTGTGTTCCTTTTTATATTAAACACTACGATTTTCAACACGCCGCCCTACGGGCACTCCTCGAAAGGTCGGGAATCCAACGATAGCTATTTTAACTCAGCCACTCAGTAACTTTGCCACTTTGTAACTTTGCTACTCTGCATCTCAACAACTCTAAACAATTTCCTCCCTGCTCAGCACAATATCGCTTACACTTTTACCCTGCGGAACCATAGGGAATACGTTATTTTCTTTACCCACCATAACTTCCAGCAGGTAACTGCCATCATGGTCGAGCATGGTCTTCATTGCATGGCGCAAATCTTCACGTTGCGAAACACTGTTACCCTGTATGCCGTAGCCTTTAGCCACCTGTACAAAATCGGGGCTTTCTATATTTACGAACGAATACCTTTTTTCATGAAACAGTTGCTGCCACTGGCGCACCATTCCTAAAAAGCAGTTGTTCAGTATCATGATCTTAACATTTGGCTTAAACTGCATTATGGTTCCAAGTTCCTGAATGGTCATCTGGATACCGCCATCGCCAATTATGGCTACAGTGGTACGGCTTGGGTCGCCATAAGCTGTACCTATAGCCGCCGGAAGCGCAAACCCCATAGTACCAAGTCCTCCACTGGTTACATTACTGCGTGAATGTACATACTCTGCATAGCGGCAGGCAACCATTTGGTGCTGGCCCACATCGGTTACAACAATGGCATTACCGCCCGTAAGTTCGTTAAGGTTACGAATAACCTCACCCATTGTAAGTACCTCATCGGTAGGGTGCAGTTCATTCTGAATGACCTTTTCCTGTTCCTGCTTGGCACAATCGGTAAACTTGCGGTGCCATGCACCATGCATTTTCTTTTCTACAAGGGCAGTAAGCAGTGGAAGCGTTTCTTTACAATCGCCCCACACCGGCACATCAGCTTTTACATTTTTATCTATTTCGGCAGGGTCTATATCCAGGTGGATGATCTTTGCCTG
>Ga0247815_10000691_pt1 | contig 26606 bp, 40 predicted proteins | sample UWRJL194509B1_FD_181014 | JGI IMG/M metagenome (GOLD analysis project Ga0247815, IMG submission 181014) | Plant litter microbial communities from Arlington Agricultural Research Station in Wisconsin, United States - UWRJ-L194-509B-1 | ecosystem: Environmental > Terrestrial > Plant litter >...
CGCTTTCGGTATTTCCTCCGAGTGGGAGGTTCTGTTCACAGCATTAGGGCAGGTCAGGTATGGTCTCTAGGCGCGTACCAGGCATAATGGTGTTGTCACTTGCGGATGCCTCAATATCGTCTACCTCGGCAGAAGCATCTTGGCCGACACGTTTGGGACGTGTTTTGCGGGCAGTAAAATCTGTTCAAAATGTCAAAATAAGTTGAAGACTGTTTGATGGCACGTACCAGACGTGCTGGTGTCGATGGCTGTGAGAGATGTATCCACCTCGTATGACCCAGATTTGGCTTCTTTCTTCGACTTGGGGTCTTGTGACGCGTCTTGGACGTCTCCCTCAAGGTTCCCGAGATTTGGAGAGTCTATAACTCAGGTCGGTAAGTGTTGCTCTGAACGGGTGGCGGCAACTGACCGGCGGCGACCGTCTGCTCGGCGAGGCGACGAGCATTGACTTTCAAGCTGAGTATATTGCCAAAGGGTGGCAGTGGTGGGTTTACTACACCATCTGCTGACACATAACCAGATGGAAAGTCAATGTAACGCTTCTTGGTGATTGTGACACCGTCTGCAATAATTTTGGTGGAGGCGCAGCGGGCGGCGCGAACGAGTAAAGCTGAATTTGGACATTTTACATGACGAAGCAGAGCAGGGGACGCTGGCATGGAGCGGTGGCCACCGCGTCGGCGTGGTGCGAGGAGCTGGATATGAGGTCGGGACGCGAGCGGACTTTTGGGCAGGTTCGCTTTCGCCCGTACTCAGTTGTCCAGCTGCTTGTGTTGCTGGTCTCTGTGTCTGTCTACATTCGCGCCGCGCATATCGTCTAGTCGTCTGCAAAAATGGCTTCAAGGAAGAAGGGCGTCAAGAAGGGTGTCCAGTTCACCGTTATGGTAGTCGGTGCGTTGCTAGCCTCTAGAACTGGCTGGCGCGAGTGCTAATGCTCAGGCCAGGCGCGTCTGGCACTGGAAGAACAACCTTTGTAAACACCTTGTGCGAGAGCGGCGTGCTCGAGCACAAGGACTCGGAAGACCCTGCTCAGGCTCACATCGAAGAGGGCATCCGCATCAAGCCCGTCAACATTGGTCAGTCCAGCGAACAAATGCATTCCAGCACTTCTAATGGGTTTTGTAGAACTCGAGGAAGACGGCGTGCGCATTGCACTGACAATTGTAGACACGCCTGGCTTTGGCGACAACATTGACAACGAATTCGCGTACGTAGCAATGCCCTTTCATCTGTTTGCAAAAGTTCCCACGCTTACGCCGACACAAACAGCTTCCAGGAGATTCTTGGTTACCTCGAGCGCGAGTACGACCATGTGCTGGCTGAGGAAAGCCGCATCAAGCGTAACCCACGTTTCCGCGACAACCGAGTCCACGCCTTGCTCTACTTCATCCCGCCAACCGGTCACGCCCTTCGCGAGATCGACATTGAGCTTATGCGTCGCCTCTCGCCTCGTGTCAACGTTATCCCCGTTGTCGGCAAGGCAGACTCTCTCACCCCAGCAGAGCTCAAGGGCTTCAAGAAGCGTATTATGGAGGACGTCGAGCACTACGACATCCCTGTCTACAACTTCCCCTACGACGTCGAGGAGGACGACGAGGACACCATTGCAGACAACAGCGAGCTCCGCGCCCTCATGCCTTTCGCCATCGTCGGCTCGGAGGATGAAATTGAGATCGATGGCCAGCTCGTCCGTGCCCGCATCTACCCGTGGGGTGTGGTCGAGGTCGACAACCCCAAGCACTCCGACTTCAGCCGTCTCCGAAGCGCGCTCCTCAACACTCATCTCACTGAGCTCAAGTCGCTTACCCACGACGTCCTCTACGAGACTTACCGTACCGAGAAGCTCTCCAGGACCGTCCAGTCCGATCAGGACTCGTCCGTTCTGCCCGAGGACCTCGCCTCCCAGGGCATGCGTCTCAAGGAGGAGCAGCTGCGCCGCGAGGAGGAGAAGCTGCGCGAGATCGAGCTCAAGGTCCAGCGCGAGATTCAGGAGAAGCGCCAGGAACTTCTCGCCAAGGAGGAGTCGCTGCGCAACCTCGAGAGCCGTCTTGCCGCACAGGGCCAAAACGCCGATTTCTAGAGGTCTCGCCCTTCCTGCCTAGTGTCCCAGTCTCTTCGTGTACATGCTTGTCGATCTGTTGCCGCTCTTGCGCCCACACGCTTTTTGCATTTGATTGCACCCCTCCGCCTCGTATCTCGACCTCTCTCCTTAGTCCGCATCGTACAGTCATCCTCACGCTCCTTTTTTGTTCCTCGTGGTTGATACAGTGTATGTTCTCTCACGTATTGGCTCTTTGCAGTGGGATTCTCGTTGTCCGCGGTACCTTCTTCGTACACGGTAAGCGAGCATAGCGGGGTCTGCCCGCTGACCTGTCAGACATGTCCGGTCTGCACAAACCATTGATCAAGCCTACATACTGTGCGAAGATATAAGCACGATGTTAATTCAGCGATAGAGTGACCCTAAAGCGCGTATGCAGACGCCTCGTGAAGGTTGTCACAATATCAATGGCCTTGGGCAATGCGCGAAAGTGGCCACTGGCAGATTTGCGGCGGAGTAAACGGCGAGGAGCGGAGGCGGCAAAGGTTTCGAACATATCACACAAATCGTGGCAAATCGGTTACCGCCGGATGGACTGTCGGGATCCCAGCAGAGCTGAGCTTGGCGAGCTAAAAAATGACGGTGCTGATATCTGAGACGAAGCAGTTCGTCATGGTGGCAGGGTGCTTTCGAGAAAGGCATTCGCCCACAGCAACATGTGAACATTCTGGGTGATTCACAAATGCTGATCATTAGCCATGGTCCCTGCCTAGATATTGTATTTTGCAGCACAAACGGACTACAATCGGTAAGGTCACTTGGGGGGGGGTAACGAGGGTGATTCGAGGCAGTTTTAAATAGTGGCGGACTCTGAGTTGGATGGCGATGCACTTGTGAAGTACATCGCGTCTCTTCTAGAAAGAAGGCATCTTATAAGTCACCATTCCAGAGCAGTCTTCTGAGGTTGGTCACGCAATCCAGCCTGCAAGGTCCGACGGCCTGTTTTTGAGGTAGAGATCTGAACCTGTCCTTTTTGAGCCGCCGGTCGCGAGATCCCGATCGCACCTCGGCTTGCTCGTCCACCACCTCGCCCACGCTGTCTTCCTTTCGTCTCACGCAGAGTCATGCATTTCATCTATTCTCATGGCCTCTGATGAGCTCGTATACGTGCTAGATGTATGGCCAGCTGGGTACGACGAGACTAGAGCGACGGCGGTCTTCCGCCGTGAGACATTCCATACAGACTAGCCCGCCGCCGACCGGTGCAATGAGCTCAGGCATCGGTCATCCCCGCTCGGATTCCGCATCTTGCCCTCTGCTGCTCATCATGCCCGCCCTCTACACTCGTATCGAATCGCGTGCCATGCGCCAGCGCAAGTCCTCGGTCTACGGCACCCTCGTCTGGACTACAGCGACCTGTGCACGCACATTTGCCAACAACGAATCAATCTTTGATGACCTTGACAAGACTCCTCGTCCCAGCGCATTCTTCGACGACGCAACGCCTCGTCCTAGCTCGTCAGCAACCTCAGGCTCAATTGCCGAGCCCACTGCAGACGAACTCTGGGGACGCACGACCGTCACTCGCCCGAGCCCGCTCGATATCTGGCTTGACCCGCTTCCCGAGGTCGACAGCGAGACAATCCTGCCGCTCAATGCCACAGAAGGCCTTGCCGTTCCCACCATCGAGCCCAGTGTGGCGCTCAAGCAAGCAGCACCGAGTAACAGCACTCGCGCCGTGATCAACGCCATTGCGGCTCTCCGCCGCGTTGAATTCAACCGCATCGTGCTGCATACTTGCAATGTCGACTCTCCGGAACACATGCACCAGATGGACGAGGAGGATCGTTGCATCGCTGCCCTCGCAGCAGCGCAACTTCCATCGGTCGAGTGGTTCCGTCGGTCTCCTGGTGTCCTCAAGGCCAGCGAGAATGCTTGGTTCTTTGACGATGGCTTCGAGGAGACTGTTCGTCGTCGCAACCTCGGCCTCGGGCGACTATGATCCCCCACCAGCCTGATCTCATACCCTCGCGTACCGTCCGACATCTCGAGCATCTTACCCTATGTCTGCCAAATGTTCTCCGGCGTATCGAACTTCCGTTCCGTTCTCTGTGTAAACTACAAAGCTCGCTGAGTTCAGCGTAGCCTGTCCAAAATGTTCTCACTGAACCGATGTACACTGTAGGGCACTTGCCTAGATAGGAAAGAAATGCAACGATTTGCACTACTAGAGCAAACAGCGATGCCCGAAGTCTTCACCGCGTTATCTGTTCACATGAGACGAGAACTGGTGCGGCTTTGTATTCTGGGACAGCGGACAAGTGCGCAGGAATGAGATAAAAGGGCAGGACACCGGATACAGTGAGAGCGTGGACAAGGCCATGTGATACGTGCGCGGGGATGGAGATACATGCGATTCGGTCTGCGTCAGTGAGGAGGGGTGGAGTGAGGGAAAGTGCAATGGTACCCTGGGAAGATGGAGACAGCGATGGTGCGGACGAGGGGCGAAACACTGCGAGTGAGGGAGGACGATTGTATGCGTGAGACAGGGCAGCAGGCTAGGGCAGCAGTCAGGCAGTCAGGCAGTCAGGAAAAACACACAAACCGAAGATCAGGGATCCTGCGAAATGGGTGTATCGTATCGTATCGACAGTTCCTGGGCTAGAAGATGCGAGTGAAGTTTTGAAGGGACATAACGAATCTAGAGTAGAAGTGGGAGGCGAAGGCAACAAACGGGGATATGGCAACTGAAAATAGTTCAGCTGAAATTGAAACCACCTTGCGGTGCAGCAACGTTTGTCGAGAACTGCGGGATGAACGTCAGCTGCAGTGGATCCAGCTCTCGCGAGGAGACGCACAGAATAGGCACCGCTAGAGTCGACCTGAGTGGGCACGATAGAGTTCTCGCCTTCCTCGTCGTCGGGGAAGTACTTGTCCATGATGGAGAACGCCTTGTTGTCTGCGAACCAAAATGGTTAGTCTAATTCCCATCACGCCAGTGGCAAGCGCGCTCACAGATGTCCAAGTTCTCGTGCTGTTGCAGGTTGTAGATGGTGGCCATCCCGCCGGCTTCCTCCACATAGTTCGCGTAGAGGTTCTGTGCACCTGGCCCCGCCGCTGCCCGATCGAGCTCACCGACTTTGAGGATATTGTCCAGTCCATCCAACGCGACCTGAATGAGCTTGTTGTCCTGGTACGTCATAAGGTCGCACAGCGGTCCGATGCAGCCCTGGGTGACAAGGTAGCGAATTTGCGACGGCTCCTGCAAGCCACCAGACGTCGCATTTGACAGTGCCCATGCAGCCTCCTTCTTAGTCTTGAGGTCGGCATGACGCAGCACGTTGATAAGCGACGGGAAGATGTTGGCGTCGATCGCGGCCTGGATCTGGTGCGACGAGCCTGCAGTGACGTTCGAGATTGACCAGCACGCCTCCTTGCGGATGGTCTCCTTGGGCGAACTGAGCAGGTGCAACAGTGCCGTCAGTGCACCAGACGCAATGGCCACCTGGGTCTGCAGGTCGTCGCCCGTGACGATGTTGCCGATCGCACGCAGCGCGGGCGTCTGCACGCTCGTCGACGAGTGGTTCAGCAACTCAACGAGCCGGCGACAGACGCCAGACTCGATCACGGCCTGAATCTTGTCGTTCGAGCCGTCCGAGAGGTACGAAATAGCCCAGCATGCGTCGATGAGGACCTCCTCGTCATTCGAGTAAATGAGCTTGGTCAGCGCGCCGAGGGCAGGTGACACGAGTTGCCAGTCTGGAGTCGGGTGCTTGCCGCGGCAGAAGTTGCTGAGGGTCCAGGTGGCATTGCGCAGCATGCTGAGCTTCTGATGCTCGCCGAGTAGGATGAGCAGCGGACGCATGGCGCCTTGCTGGAGGACATAGTCACGGCATTGAGGCGAGTCGCCAGAAATGTTGCCGAGTGCCCAGACAGCCTGCTCTCGGACATCGACCTCGGGAGAGCCAAGGAGGTTGATGAACTGGACGACAGCGCCGCTCTCGATGATGGTACGGGTATGCTCGGCAGTACCAGACGCGATGTTGGTGATGCTCCATGCAGCTTCGAACTGTCACAGGGCGAGAGACCGAGAGAGGCGTTGTGAAAGGGTGGGAAAGGGGCGCGCAGTCAGGGATTGGCATGCCTTAGTCCACCAGTAGAGGCAAGAGTAGCTTACCTGAAGAGCGGGTTCGCCAGTGCGCAGGAAGTCGACGAACCTGGCGACGACACCACACTGGATCACTGCCTCGATGGGTGGGTTTTTCTCTTTGGAGAGGAGGCGGCGGAATTGGGAGGTCGCTTGAAGTTGCAACACGGGGTCGGTTGAGAAGACATTGGCAACCATATCCTGCGCAACCTATAACAATATGCGACTTTAACTCTGTGTGTCACGCCACACGGCGAGCCGGGCACCGACCTGACCGTCCCAGCCGGCAGCCGCGAGGTCATCGTCCGAGTCAGCACCACCATCAGCTGCAAGGTTGCGGCGCTTTGAGATGTTCTCCTCGCGCTTTTGGCGACGGATCTCGACTGCTTGCTCATCGCGGCGGCGGCGCAAGTCATCCGTTCGGAACGCGTCCCTGTTCTTGAATGCTGCAACATATACACACAATCACATCGCAACACGCTCCCAGTCAGCCAAGATGCCTCATAGGGCGCATCAACGCGCACTGACTGGTACGGCGGTGGTCCATAGACGCCATGGCGCGCGATGTCTGAGAGCGACGAGTTCAAGCCGTGCCGAAGGTTTTCAAGCTCCGCGGCTTCGAGAACCACGCCACCTCGATCCGGCTCTCACTTTTGCAGCCACGCGAAGCCCTCGACGATCCACCCCCAGAGATATTACACGCGTTATATCTCAGTACTAATTCCTCGGGTGATCGTTCGATCGAAGAAGACAACTTTTCTTGACACAAAGTCACAGAGGTCAGTCTTGAGGAGTCGAGGACATCGAGTGATTTTCTACTTGTGGACACGCGCGTGCCGCGAGCTGACCACGCGTTGATTGAGCCCGCGATCAACACGGCAGTTCCCGAAGCGCGTCTCTTGCTGATAAATTGTGGCGTGGAATGAATTCGCTCAGTGACGCCGACGCCGACGCAATATGGTTCACATCCGACGACCCTAAACTCACGGACCCAGTGCGCGTATACGAGAACGACTGCCCATTGCTTGTGCCCAACCCTCGCCGCTTCGTTCTCTTCCCGATCCAATACAAGTCGGCGCGTCGCAATTCAATCTCGCAATCTTGAACGCCTGGGCTAACTATCTCTCTGCGGCCACAGATGTGGGACCAGTACAAGTCAATTCAACACTCGTTCTGGACCGCAGAGGATTTTGAATTGACCGCAGAGGACGTTGACGTCGAAGTCCTGGCCGCACATCTGCGTGTCGTATGCGCGTTGCGACACAGTGGTGTCGTGGATAAACTCGCAGGAGAATTACAAGGACCAGAAGCTCGCTGCTTCCTCGGCTTTCAAGGCATGCTGTGCGTCCTTGATTCAAGTCGCAACTGCGCGTGGCTGACATTGTAGCTGCCTTAGCGAACACATCCACATCGAAGCGCTCTCCGCTGCCCTCCTCCGCGCTGGTGGCGAGGAGGCCCTGATGACATACCATGAGATTCCGCAGCCAGTATCGCCGCAGCACGCATTCGACGCGCTTGTCGATGCTTGCGCGGACCCACATCGCGCCTTTGTCCGGCGTCTCGTGGTATACACCGCGATTCTTGCGTTTCGCGCTGCGACATTGGACGCTGCCGCGAAATTATGGGAGAGTGCATTGTTGGAGAGGTTACATCGCGATGCGACGAGGTTTGCCGAGTTCGCAGCGATGGTCTGTCGGACGATAATGCCGGCCCCTGGCGACGAAGTGGAGCAGCTCGTCTTCAACGTGGTGGCGTATTGCACGCGTGCACTGCCGGTACGTCTGCGATCGTTAGTCTATTGTTCTCGCAACCTGAAATGAGATCAGGACATGCCGCGACCACAGGCTGGGTGGCGAAAATTGGCGGAGATGTGCTTTATGTCCATGGGTGAGCGATTCAGGTCTACGTCGTGCATGATATACTCACCAATGACTTGTGCAGAGCAACCAACACGCTCCGTCTCTAGACCTACATCTCACGTACCGTCTACTGCCGATAGCAGCATCTCGACACCTGCGAAACTTGCCGAGAAAGACTTTGTCTTCGACACTGACGAAGACTTCTAATTCGCTCCTTATCAGTCGTTTTTCTCGTTGCTTTCTTGCTAAAATCGCTCTATTAGATAAATTCAATCCTATGTCACGCTAACCCCATCTGTAGCATCACCATGTACCATTAGAACCCGTACTCACCGCTCATGACCTATACTTTACCACGCGCCTGTATCCCAGCTCAATCCATCATCTCACAACGTACCACGCACATCTCCACTTGATTGTTTCGTTAACTGGCGACTCGTATTGTCCCGCTCGAGCCCAGATTCAACAAGGTGGACAAGAACAGTCCGACAAGGGCAACACATGCTAACATTGTCACACCGACAGAAACGCCCTCTTCGACACGCTCTTTCTGGCGCCGCGTCAGCCGGACCCTCCGAGGTAGCGGTAATGGGCACGAGCGGCGGGATCCTAAGGAACAAATCACGTCAGAAGAGGGCACGGCGAAGTCTCTGGAGAACGGACCTCGTCTCCTCTCTACACTCCCCGGAGATGTTCTGCCCTCGCCGAGCTCCAGAGTGTCTAAGTCTGCACTGGCGTCTAATCCTAGATCATCCCACGTAGCAGACCGGACGAAGCTGTTGAGGAACGCGCTGAATGCTGCGCCGCCATCGAGAGCACGGATGGGCAACATGTTGACCAGTGCGAGGACCAGAGTCAGAGAAGAGATGTAACTGTGATAAAGCGAGACTCAGAGACAGGTGGACGATGCGAAATATTCAAATGACATACCTGAAGAGCGTCTCAAATTCCAGAAGCAGTCCGAGTGGGATGAACGACCATCGTGGCGCAACGTCGCGAACGACCACTGTCTATAGTTTTAGCTTTCCTACTTACAAACCGAACGGCGAAAGGACGTACCTTGGTCAAACACCTCCCTCTTTGGTCCCCTCCATACGATCAGATGCGAGTGATCAACCTCCCGAACGGCTATACGCATCAGCCGTTCCGACGGTGCTGGCGCAATGCACGCTTCTGTTGCAGGGCAGGCGGCTGTAGAGGAACAGCGAGCGGAGGATTTGAAGACTGGCAGTGGGTCGAGGCAGTGAGAATCCTTTGTGCCGGGAAATGACGGGGAAATGAAAAGGGTGAAGAGGGTGGTGCCGGGGTGGTTCGAGCATGGGCTGGTTGAGGGTGGAAGAGGAACGGGAGCATCTATACGTGGTAGTAGTGAGCTCAGTTCAATGAGCGTATTGGAGCGCGTGCATACCGGCCAGAAGCGTTGCGGGGATGCACCATCCCTTGCTGAGCTGTGACGATTCGTCGCTCGAGTCCGACTGCACCAAGTAGTTCGCCCACACGTCCATCGCAGACGATGCGACACCGTCCTTTTGAACCAGTGCATCGAGATGCACATCATTCAGATCTGTCACATAGGCCCCTCGCTCAAGGTGTGAGTTGAGTGGTGAGAACTGTCATGGTCGTGTCAGCCAGACCATCCTGAACTTCCGGTCGAACCTACCCGCTCAACGTCAAACACAACCAACCCATCTCCTTGTACCCGCGGAAACAGCGTACTCCTCATCAAGCTATCCATCCCTGCTTTCGCTGCCATCCATAGTGTTAACCCCAGCACAACATTATGCCAAGCGCCCGCACACGCGATCCGCATGCTCGCCCATGGCGTTGCGCGGTGGTGCGGGATGAGCGCGACGTACGCGCCACGCAGCGATATGCCGATGCGATGCAGCGCTGCAGGGGTCGGCGGGAGCGTCGCAGACAGCGCATGTCCAAATTCATGGAAGGCTTGCGCGAGGAGAAGGGCGAGGATAAGCAGTGGCGCATGCGATAGTGGCGTGGTCAAACCCGGAATAAGGAGTTGTAGACTGAGTTCCGAGGATGGCGCTGTGGATGCGGTGGTAGAGGGGGACAGTGCGCGGCTGATAAGGCGGTTTACAGAGGTTGTGACAGGCGATGTTGGGCGAAGGACGGCAAGTGCGAGCAGGTCTCGTGCGATAGTGTACAATGTCCACAGCAACAGTCCTACGCTCGCAAGCATTGCACCGAGACCAACAAGTGTGCCAGCATCGTAGAACGCAACAAGTCCGCGCGGTATGGCTCCGTCTGCGCGCGAGGCAGATGCGAGATATTCGGTCAGCGCGTCGTGTGGCAGGTTCAGCGCACTCGTCTCCCAGGTCCATGGCGCACTGGCTGCATTTGAACGTGCTGCAGAGACAGTGGGCGGAAGAAGAGAACCGCTGGACCGTTTGGCGCGGTAGTACAGGAGGAGCGCAAGAAGGAGGACGAGGATGACGAGGACCATGCTCGCGTGGCCGCGAACAGGAGCCCAAAACGCGCTTGTGTCGGTGTTTCGACTCGCGTCGACTCGGCCCAACCCGAGATCATCCAGACCCTCGTTCACGAATGTTTGAAGGCAATCAAACATGACAAAGAGGATAAATTGTGCTGCGCAAGTCTGCGGTTGCAGAGTGGAATAAATGCGGAATTCTCCTCTGTCAACGGGTTTCACTGACGTCGCCAACCCTGCATTTGCTGTGCCCTTGTCGAAGGACGAAGTGTCATGTCTGATGTTCATGTTCGTTGCTTTGTCTGTATGCGTCAGTTCTCGGGCGATCGCAACGGTCGGGACGGGGGAGGTTGAGCGCATCGCCGCCGTCCGCAGCAGTGCATTTAACTTCACTACGGGTTTCCTGGTCACACCTGTAGTGTAGACGAGTGACATTCAATATTTCGTGGCGAGCCGGTCCGCAATGGGACGAGTTGTGATCGAAGCCATGTCCAGGACCGGAGGTGGAGGGTCGCAGCACAAGCTTGCCACGATGCCGGCGGCGCGCTGTGACGCCGGGCACCTGAGATGGACGCCGAGGGGTCTTTACAACTGCACAGCCGAACCATAAGTCGAGTTCATCCCTTGCAAGGGTTGGCAGAACCTGTGACCTGAGCCGACGCGTCCGCAGGGGGCCCGATCGGCTGGAATGTCCGAGCAGGGAGCTTGTGAGGTGCATGTGACGCAGAGAGCCGGTAGGAGCCAAAGAACGCGAAGCAAACTCGTGAGAGTGCAACAGCATGAAAGATAGACACAAGCGTAGATAGGTAAGAGCGTGAGCAGCGGTAGTCAGGCGCGCGATGGCGACCGAGGATGAGAGAAGCTCGTTGCACATGCAGACTGAGTTTGCTCAGGGGAGTCGGAAGGGCGGGTGGAATCGCGCCACATTAACACGAACAAAGTGAACCTGCTGTCCTGAACAATGATCAAGTCACAGCTGAGGTGGCAAGGGGGCTATATGAGCTGGTTGCGGGGTCGGGCTGTCCCGATTCACACCTCTTGCCGTCTTCCCTTCATCTCACCTCGTTCCGCCCGACTTCTTCTCGTCCGCATCTCGCACCCCGCATCCGAACCCGCCCTTCCCGAGACGCTGTCATGTCCCAGTCCCAGCCCGCCCCCGATGGTATGCAGTTTCCGTCTCCGCCACTTGCTCTGAGCTGACGCCGCCTTATGACACACCACAGCTACTGTGGCCGCCGCGACTACTGGCACTGGATCGCCAGACCGCTCGCCTTCGCCGTCGAATGCGGACCCGCAGAACACGCTGACTCTTCGCGCGCTCGTGACAACCAAGGACGCTGGCGTGATCATTGGCAAGGCCGGTAAGAACGTCGCAGACATCCGCGAGCATACTGGCGTCAAGGCTGGTGTCAGCAAGGTCGTCCCCGGCGTCCACGAGCGCGTCCTGACCATCACTGGTGCCGTCGAGGGCGTCGCAAAGGTACGTCTTGATTTCCAACTTTTCAACTCAGCTCGACCAACCTTCAATTCAACTAAACTAATCCATCTCATCACAGGCCTACACGCTCATCATTACCCAGCTCCTCGCTGCCGGTGCTCAATCGTCGCCCACCATCTCATCCCCGCCGCCGACCCAGACCGCTCTTCGTCTGCTCATCTCCCACAATCTTATGGGCTCCGTTATCGGTCGCAACGGTCTCAAGATCAAGGCTATTCAGGATGCATCGGGTGCCCGCATGGTTGCCTCAAAGGATATGCTGCCTCAGTCCACCGAACGCATCGTTGAGGTCCAGGGCACGGCCGAGGCTATTGGTGCCGCCATTAACGAGATCGGTCGCTGCCTTCTCGACGACTGGGAACGCGGTCAGGGAACTGTTCTCTTCCATCCTGGTCACGGCCTCGACGATCGTTCTTCTGTGAGCAGTGTGCGTCGTAGCCCGAGCACGAGCAACACTACCTTCAGCCCTCCGACTTCGTACATGTCGTCTCCTGGCCAGAGCCGCCGCAACGACTCGGTCTCTGCTGCAGCTGCCGCATTTGCCAGCCCTCGCATGGGCGTGCGTAACGGCTCGCCCGCGCCAAACTCGCCGCACTCGGTCAGCAGCGCGCTCGGTGCCTCTGGCGTCGGCCTGCGCACGCAGAACATCTCGATCCCGAGTGACATGGTTGGATGCATCATCGGCCGTCAGGGCACGAAAATCACCGAAATCCGCAGGCTGAGCGGCAGCAAGATCAGCATCGCCAAGACGCCGCATGACGAGACTGGCGAGCGCATGTTCACGATCGTCGGCACCCCCGAGGCGAACGAGAAGGCGCTGTTCTTGCTCTACAACCAGCTCGAGAGCGAGAAGGAGCGCCGCGTCAGCCGTGAGGCTGTCACGTCCGCGGACGGCTCTGGGGCTCCGGTGACCTTGACTTAAAGCTCCCCAAGGACATATGCTTTCTCAAACTCCGTCCCTCCCCCTTCTTTCCCGCTTCTTTTCTCTTCTCCCCCCTTCCCAACCCCGCTCATACGGACATACAGGTCTTCTCCCAAAAGGGCATGCGTTGCTGCCGGTGCTGCTGTACATTGTGGCTGTCGTCGTCGTTTGAGGTGCACATGTGTTCCTCCGACTTGATTTAGGCTTCCTTGCCGCCGTCGCACGCACGCCGTCCCCACTATAATCCGTTGCACGACTCGCTTTGCAGGCGCTGCTATTGCTGCTGATGTATTTGATAACCTCCAAGGTGGTCTGGTGCCGCCTCCAACCCCCCGTCGTCGATTCGCTTCTTTGCTCCCGCCCCGCCGCCCCGCTCTCGCCCTACTCGCTTCTTCTCACCCACTGACACCATCGAAACCCCCTCGCTCGACTCTCCGAAATCTTGGCCTCGCTCCGTTCTTTCCTCCCGCTTACTTGTTGCTGACTTTGTCCGCCCACCCCACACTTTTTGACCCCGCTTCCTGCGGCTGCCGAAACTCTTGCTGCCCTTTCCCAAACACCCTGAACCCGTCGCCCCTTGCCATTTGACATACTCACCAACCGAATTCTTGCTGCTGTCTCCTCCCTCTCTCCCTGTTTCTCTCCCTGTCTCTCTCGATCCTCGCGCCGCCCGCCCGGGGCGGATGTGTCGTGAATCCCGTTCTCTCGCCCCCTTCCTTCCCCCGGCGTTGACTCAGTCGCTGCCAACTCGACAGTAACTGAACTGAAATTGAAACAACTGATGGTGCGAATATCAATGTGCGAGTGTGAGACTGGGTACAGGAACTTGTAGGTAATAGACATGAGCTGTTGACTGTTTTTTCGGTGCTGAATTGTATCAGCCAAGAGAGCGTAGGCGTAAACCGCGTCGAGCCGATCTCGCTCTTTCGTTCTCTTGCGTGCGTCCGTAAGCGGAAGGCTCGCTCGTTCGCCCGTTCTCCCTCTTCCGGATACTTCTACTCTGCGGGGCTGCTATGGCTACTCTCGACCACACAGGGCATGCTGGCGAGGTGACACTGACGGTAGAGAGTCCGTCTGGCCATTCACCGCAGGGAACGTCTCCGCCAGGCTCTGCGGCAAGGTCGCCGCGTAGTTCAGCGGGCGGCATGTCTCCTTCACCAACCGACTTGAGCCCACAACCACAGGCCAAACAACCTTCGAGCAAGAAACCCAACCCGCTGGTGGACCTCATCGACACCGAGAAGACATACGTCGAGCTGTTGACGGGCATCATTAGAGTACGCAGCTTGCACCCAGCTAACAATAGCGACAACCTACACTTGCTCACGAATGGCTTTATTAGAAAGTAGCGTCTGCATGGTCGCGGTCAAACTTCCCGCCGCCGGCGCTGGATGCGATGTTCAGAGCGATCGAAGCCGTGTACAAGGCCAACAGGCAGCTGCTTGCAGTGCGTAACCCACGATCCAATTATGGTTCCCACGGTCTGACCGCCCACATTGAGCAGAAGCTGAATGACATTGGACCAAACCCGGCGTCGCCCAAGGCACTTGGCGATCTGCTTATGCGTTGGGTGAGTACAATATATTGCGCAGCCTGTGTCCCGGGATTGTGACCAAGCTACTACAGATCGATGACCTTGACGGGCCATACACACGTTACTGCAACGCCTATGCATGCGGCTTCAATGAATGGGACCATGTTTCGGGTAACGCGCGCCTGCCTGCTGTTCTCGCCGAGCTCGCCGCGGCCACTCCGCCACCACGCACTCCGATGGCTGCCTCTCCGGACCCAAGCGGCGCCGGCTCGTTTTCAGACCAGCAAAACGCCGCGTGGTCACTGGATGCGCTGTTTGAGCTGCCTCACACTCGGCTACGCTACTACAAGAAACTCTATGCGCGTCTGCTTAAGAGCACTACGCCCGGTCGGTCCGACCACCGCCTCCTCACCCGTGCCAACGAGCGGCTCGACACTCTCGTTGGCATTGTTGCAGACCGTAGGCACGTGCGCCCGGAGGACGCCGGCGACGGTAACCCCGCATCCAGTGCGCGCACGTCGGAGCCTCCTGCATCAGCATCATCAGCCGCCCCACCGTCCGTAATGTCCAACGAAGACATCCGCGGCGATGGCCGCACAGACTCTGACCACACTCGCTCAAGTGTGCGCAGCTCGGGTGCTGGTACAGGCTCAAGCGATCGACACTCGGGTGAAACTGGCGCTACGAGTGTGGGCAATTATCCGTCTTCGACCTCGCTTGCGCCGCCCGTCACAGACCTCGAAAAGCGGTTGGCGACAGATCGCACCCTCGACATCTTCACCATGCAACCAAAGGTGCGTTTTTGCCCCTACGGCTGCTGCGCATCGCGTGTTCCGTTTTTGTTTGAGCTGTCCGCTCTACATCTGTCTAACTCGCTGACGCTGTCAATTTATCCGTCGCCACACAGACGGTCCGTTTGCAGATGAATCCGCCAAATCTCCCATTCCAGCGCAGCGTGCGCGCATCGGCAGATGTCAAGATTTACTTCACGCCCAACAGCACCGGACAAGACATCGTCCAGAACAACGGACACGTCTTTATCCTTACCGACCTATTCCTGTCATGCGAGAAGATTGCACCATTGGACCGTACAGGCGTCGACGGACCCGACGTGTCACTCTGTTACCCGCCGCTCGCGGGCAAGCACCTGCGCGTTATCGAAATCCCTGGCGACGAGACTGCTTTCCAGGTTCTCATCATGAACAAGGAAACTCTCACGCTTGTGACCGAGAGTAGGATGGCGCGCGACCAACTCATTGGACATTTCAACGACTGTATCGAGTTTGCGTCCAATCGTGAGGACTCTTCTTTTTTCTCGAGCATCACGGAACTCACGGGTCCCCGTTTGCAGTTGCCCCGGCGCAAAAGCAACCACCGCCTCCTCCGATGATGAATGGTGCGTGTTCGTTTGCATGTGGCGTGGCGCCGAAGGCGGTGTGCTGATCGACGTTTCGCGACGTGCAGGTCCTGATGCGCCCTGGGCACCTCAGGGGCAAGAATTCGGTGGCTCTCGAGGACCAAGTCCGTTCCCTCCGCCGGGTGGCCAGCAGTCGCCGCCACAGTTCCACGGCGGACCTGACATGGGCATGCCTCCACGACACAGTGCGCATACGACGTAAATTCTTGTTTCATGACACTTGGCTGACACGCGCGTTATTGCCCAGACTCCGATCCCAACGGCGGTCCGCCACCACCGTTCGGCGGCCCACAGATGCGTGGCATGCCACCACCAAACGGACTACCGCCAAATCCCGGCGCGTTCGTTCCTCCGCCACGCGGCGCAAGTCGTGGGTACACTGGCCCGCCAGGACCAGGCGGACCCGGTGGACCCGGTGGACCAGGTGGACCAGGCGGACAAGGCTTCCCTCCGGCACCGCTCAACCTCGCTCCGCACTCTCAGTATGTAGCGCCTGGACAACCATCGCCGTACGGACCCGGCACTCCACCTGGAGGTCCGCCGTCGGGGAGATCAGTCTCGCAGCCACCGGACGACCGACGGCCGTACCCTCCTGGAAACTACCCACCGGGACCGCAAGGCCCTCCGGGACCGGGTTATGGTGGATTCCCGCCAGGTCCCCCAGGGCCGCCGAACGGGCCGCCGTTCCCGCCGCACATGGGCCGTGGTGGGCCACCGATGGGTCCTCATGGTGGTCCTCCAATGGGGCCGCATGGTGGCCCACCGATGGGACCACCTGGCGGGCCTCCTGGACCGCCGGGCGGATGGGGACCGGGACCGGGTTCGAGGGGAACATCTGTGCGCTCGCAGCCAACAGGCGGGTACTACGACGACAGTCCGCCGATGTCGCCCGAGAACCGGCCTACCGGACCTGTTACATCGACGCTGTCTGCGCAGATGAAGTGCAAAGTGTTCTTGCAGCAGCAGCACGCGCAGTGGAAGTCACTCGGATCAGCGAAGCTCAAGTTGTACCAGCAGATGCCGACGAACGTGAAACAGCTAGTAGTCGAGGGAGACTCAAAGGATAAGGCTATCATCATCAGCACAATCGTCTTAACGGACGGCGTGGAGCGAGTGGGCAAAACAGGCGTGGCAATCGAGCTAAGCGACAACGGGCAGCGCACAGGCAATATCTACATGATTCAGCTGCGCAACGAGACGAGTGCGAGCGGGCTGTTTGACAGTCTACTAGCGGGCTCGGATCGCGCGAGGGGGTAGACAGTTTCGTGGTTTAGATTGTGCGCCTCGTTACCTCCCTCTCGCGTTTCCTGCCACGCTCCTTTGGGTTTCTGTTTTTTGTCTGATATCTGCCATACCTCGTTCTTTGACTCGCTCCATTCATCGACCTGGGATAGGACTCTGGATCTTCGTTCGGACCGTTGCCTCTCACTCGCTTTGGCTTCCCCAGGTCTCTCGTCTCTCCTCATACTCTCACTTGGCCCTCTCGTCATGTCGCTCTTTTGGACAGTCACTCGTTTGCTCTCCCAGACTCTCTCCTTCTCTCGTCGTAGTTGGTCGCCATGCCCTATCTTACATACCAGCGCATCCTTCGCGTCTTGTAATCCCCCGTGTCTTTGACGTCCTGCTCGTGCCGCTCTCTCACACGTTTGACCTACATACGCACGTTGCTCTTACTCACCCTGGCCCCTGCCATCTTGAGTCTCTGAATCATAAACGTTGATCTCAAGATTCTGCGCACAGTACATCCTAACTGGTGTCCATGACGCCTTCGGCAGGAGTACCAGGCTCGGTGTCTGCGCCGGCCTCAGACGCCTTCGAGCTGCGAGCGCGACTCGCGGGTTTCTTGCCTTTGGAACTGGTTGATGGTGGTGCCGACGCACCCGCCGTACCCGCTCGCGACGGTCTACCTGCGATTTTGCGCGTCGGCGGCGTCGGTACTTCGACCGCCTCACCATCATTATCCAAGTCGTTGTCGAAGAATTCGTTCTGCGCCTTGTGTCCATCCTGCCGCGTCTGCCCTGCACCGCCAGGTCCCTTATCCCGCTCATCGGCCTCTTGTGCATTGAGTCGCTCAGATTCAAGCAGACCCTCGAGGTCCGGTGGGATCTCCTGCATCTGCACGCTCGGTGCGCCTTGCAGGTACCGCAGCTTGTTCTTGATGTGTACCGCAATACGCTGGAGCGCCTGCGGTGAGTTCATGTTCTCCACCTTGGTCACGATGGGCGGGTGCAGCGCATAGTCAGGTGCAAAGTAGTCGTAGTACGCCGTTTTGGGTAGTTTCGCGGGCAGCGTGCGCCCAACGAGCACAGCCGTTTCGTGGGTCCAGCAGCGCGAGACGTTGTGAATGGTGTAGCCGCCACCACCGAGCACGAGCAGTGGGAGGTCGTATCGCCGGACGAAGTCAACACAGGACCCATGTGCTGCGATTGACAGGTTGAATGCGCCAAGACGGTCGCAGCCCAGTGAATCAGCGCCGCACTGTAGCACGATTGATGTCGGCTGGAAGGTGTCGATGGTATCTCCAATGACGGTACGGAAGATGCTGAGGTACGATTCGTCGTCAATGCCGTCTTGCAACGGCACATTCAGACAAAAATGTTTGCCGAGCGTGCCGCCACCGTTATCATCGAGCTTGCCAGTTCCCGGGAAGAAGTCACCTGTGTACTTGTGGAAAGACACAGTCATGACGCGGTTAGAGTTCCAAAATGCGAGCTCCACGCCGTCGCCGTGGTGAATATCGATGTCAATGTAGAGCACGCGAGGGTGATACCTAAGAAGCTCGAGAATGGCCAGGACAATGTCGTTGACATAGCAGAAACCGCTCGCTTCACCTCGACGGGCGTGGTGCAGACCGCCAGACCAGTTGATCGCGATGTCTGTTGTTCCCTGCGTGAGCTTTCTTGCTCCCGCAAGTGAGGCGCCTGCGTATTGTCGGCAAAAGGTGTACATGTCCGTGAAGACAGGGCAGTCTTCAACACAGTTATACTTGTCAATAGCGGCCTTCATCTCGGTTTGAGTTTCTGGGGTGACTCTGTGAATATTCGTCAGGCGCTGGGCCTATGAAAGCTACACCCTTGGTCCCCTGGAATCGCCACACACCTTGAGAGAAATTCGATGTAGTCGCTGTCGTGATACATTTCGAGTTCCGTTCGTGTTGCAGACCGCGGGCTGAAAAAGCGGTCGATCTGCTTGTCAAGCTCGTAACCAAGGACCAGCGAGTTTGTCAGACTGAGACGATGTGGTTTCATTGGGTGCCGTTCCTTTGCCGCAAATGATGGGTATGAGCATCCTCTTAGCCGCATGCACGCAAGAAAAAGCTCGCTGGCTCACTCCGTAGTGGTACTCGCCAACACCTTTTGGGAAGTAGTACGAGACGACAGGACGAGAGTGAGGCTAAAGAAGCACCATTTGAGCTACAAATTAGATTATGGTGCTGCAACATACGTTGACGTGATAGTCTGTTGCCTCAGTTTGCGTGCCCTCGTCGTCAAAATGGGCGACGGACGAGAAGGTGGTGTTCAATGACCGCACCATCGTCACAGAGGAAGACTAGTGATGCTTGAGAGGTCTCGCAGGTGTTGGCTCGAGCCAATAGAGGTGCTTGGATACCGATAGGAAAGTGGCCTCAGACCTAAGAGCAGCTGAGAGAGAAGGGCGACTGCCGTTCGGTTGCACGAGAGCCACGAAGTGCACGGGCTGGCTTATGCAATACAGAGATATACGTCGATGCGGTGGTGCAGACTCAAGAGGCGGGAGTGAGGGGCGGGGATGGGACTGCGCAAGACAGGAGACCAAGCTCAGTTGAACGGACTTTGAACTGGCGCGGCGTGTCTTCCGCGAGGTTTGATTTCTCACATCACTAAGGTAGGGTTTGCCTTCAAACCATTTATAAACGATCAAAACTGCTCTTCAAGAATTGCTTGAGCAAAGTATCAAATTATTGAGCCACCAGTGCCGACAGCCACCTTCGACCCAAGCTCCTTGATAATTGGGACTCGGGCCGTTCTGAGAAGCGATGGGTTCAAAGCGCACTTGTGACGCTGGAGCTCGCATCGAATCATCGCTCCTGGGACTAGACGTCACCTTGCCCTCCGCCGTTTCGTAATCTTTACACTCCCTTCCGGACGAGCGTATCCAATCCCTCTTCTCTCGCTGATTTGTCATGCCCTGGCAGACAGAATTTACTCTTGGGCGACGCTCAAAAGGCTGTCATCTCGTGACAGAGGAGGTTCAGAGGCATATCTCGAAAGGCTTAGAGCAAACCAAAGTAAGTCTGCTACACTCGTGAACCCGTGATTACTCGGCAGTGGACTCATCAGCTGCTTTTCGGTGTGTAACTGTAGGTTGGAATGCTGTTCCTCTTCATGTGAGCTTGAGATCAGCGGTTTGTTGCCAAACCATCTCAACCTCATATGGCTCTCGCAGACAGCACACAAGCGCAGCTCTCAGCTTGAATGAGAATGCTGATCCAGGCAAGCTCAATCTGTCCCTCGCCTGCGGAACCTTACTGATCGGCCACGACCAGATGTGCGCAAAGGTGAGAGCTGAACGTTACGTAGCACAATCGGGATGTCAAGCCGCTAATCGCGAGTGATACCCTCACCCCCAGACATGAACGATGCCCTCGATCACCTCGTTCCCGAGAGTCTCAACTGGCGTCATACAGATGAAGGTCCAGAGTAAGCTTCATATGCAGGATTTCCGCACACAGAGTGGCTGACAACGCGTGCAGCGATTCGTACGCTGTCAACGTCAATGTGCAGAACACTACAACTAATACAGTCGAGCCATTTCAGGACCTCACATACAAAGACCACGCTGGTCGGAACGTCTGTAACGATTCCCATAACTGACCACCGTTTGAATCTTGGAATCTGGCAGGGTAAGCATGTTGCGACTCTGGCCTTCTCTCTCGCTCAATCATGATTTACAGGGATCTATCTCTGCGAGTTCCGTCGTGCGCCGCACAGCAGACGCATTGTAGCAACTATAATGTGCGTGTCGTGCCAGAACTGTGAATGAAACTGCGAACACTAACATTGGTCATAGACCTTGACATTGTGTGCGACGCCTTGATCCAAAATACATCACTCGATGCATAACGAGTATTGCCTGATTGCTCAGCCAACCTGACCGATGTAGCCTCCCGAGGACCCAGACCAGACTGAGCCTCCTGGTGCAACGTACGTGTTGGGATCGGGACCACCAGCATCGCGATAAATGTTGAACTTGATGCCGGGAGTGTTACCATTATACGACCCTGGGAAGCTTGTGCCACCCGGCAGGGTGTTGGTACCATTGGTCGTGACCTGGATCTGCAGGCAGCTAGAAGCGGATCATGATCAGCATTTGCCACCCACCATGAAACGACCTCCAAACCTGGGATAGAACTGTGCACCTCGCAGATTGTTGTTGGCGTAGAGGACTTCAGCCTCATGCAGGCCTAAAATCTCTGCACGGAGGAGATACTGGCCTGCCTTGATGCTAGGGATCGTCACCGAGTGCTGACCGCGCGCCGAGATGAGCTTATCGACGGCCCACTGGCCACCGCTGTATCCATCAGAGAAGATCTTCGTCCATGAAGCTCCAGCTCTGATTGAAGGCACGCGACGGGTTCAGGATGAGGAGAAAAGGGGATGCATCGATGGAGTAAGCGATTAACAGGTCTTACTCCGACAGAGTGGGCAGAGTGGGCTCACCCATTTGAATTGTACGGCGCAATCCACACCTGCACTGGACCCTTGTGACTGCTTGCAATGATGTCGTCGTTCCGGTAGTCGTGCATCCACTCGAACGTGAACTGATCACCGGGCTTCACCGAGAGGAATCTTCCAACAGCTAGGGTTGATTTGACGTCAGTTGATGTCTTCGATAAACACAGGTCGAACGCGTACCATTTCCGTTCACATTGCACGCAATGGCCCCAGAATTGAGGTCTTTCACGGGGTTATTGTTCGGTGGGGAGCGGATGTATTGCCCGCGACCATCACCCCTGAGTTGTAAATGTGAATCAAACGTTCTTCCGCGGACACAATTGTGCCGATCACGGCAAAGTCCGTGGCGACTGCAGACACTTACTGAAAGGCCCTATTGATCCAAGCACCGTAGACGACGGTGTGTGCGTGTGCACTGACGGCAAAAGCGGAAGCGAACAGAAGGCTGGTGAACTTCATGCTTGCCACAGCTAGAGTAAGAACTGAGAGAACAACAACTGTAAGTTCACTGCTTAAATAACCTTCGCAGCATCTTCGGTACGCAGAGCTTCCCGAGGGCGACTGCACCGACCCGCGTGCCAGAAATATTATGTCCGCCCGATGATCTAACGACCCGAAGCTCGTCGCCAGCTCAGGCGGAAAGCACGCAAAATGATCCAAACAAACCAAAAATCCATCATACGAGCGCTGGATGTGGCAAGAGAAGCAACAACAACCCCGCACCGACGAGTGCTTTCGTGGCGACCTCTCACGGCGAGAAGCCCGACACGTGCGAAGAAATGCCGATGGAGCGAATAAATGGCAAAACTAAGGTACGGAGACGCGGGAGATGGCGCTTCAACTACGGGAAGGAGTCTGCTGGCAGTTCACGCCAAGCCATTGCCGGCGGTACCTTCGGTGTCTGCCGAGACCGTAATATCCGCGGGGGTCATCAAATGTGACATGCAACTTCAGAAACCCCAAACATAGACATTTGCATGCAAGGGATATACTTAAAGACTGCTGTGACGGCAAATATGGACTCAGACAACAGCGTCGTCAACTAGACTGCGCGGACTTGACCAATGTATCCACCTACGCCGTTGGACCAGACTGCTGGACCTGGAGCCTTGTAGGTCTTTGGGTCCGGACCTCCACCGTAGATGTTGAAGACGATACCACTCGACGAGTCGGTGTAAGAACCGGGGAAGCTCGTGCCGCCCGGTAGCGAGAGGTTCTTCAACCCATTCCTGGTAACCTCAATCTGGACGCACGAAGGATAGATCTGTGCGCCACGCTGCGGGTTCTTCGAATACGCCTGATCACTTTCGTGAAGGGCAATGATTTCGGACCGCACGAGATACTTGCCCGCCTTGATGCTTGGGACGTAGATGGTATGCTGACCGTGGGCCTTGATGAGCTTCTCGGTCGCCCACGTGCCGTTGTAGAAGCCACTGGTCCAAAGCTTCGTCCAGACTGATCCTTGACTAAGGAGTGCAACGTATATAGTGAGCTTGAGATTACAAAGTTGGTGGCTCGATGAACGCACCCGTTTGAACTGTATGGTGCGATGTAAGTTTGGATGACGCCTTTGTGGCTGGTCGCGATGATGTCGTCGTTGCGGTTGTCATGCATCCATTCCATCGTAAACATGTCCCCAGGCTCCACTTTGACGAAATTTGGCATGGCTACAAGCAAGTCAGAACATCTCAACACAACCTCTCAGGGTACAGGAAGCAACTGACCAACATTCTTGGTGTTGCAAGCGAGAGCTCCGGACTTGAGGTCCTTGATGGGAGCGTTACTGAGCGGTGTGCGGATGTACTTGTCGCGACCATCACCCCTGGAATCCGATGTGTGTGTGAGTTCGACTGGCGGAGACGAGCTATTCTCGATTCTCACTCACTGGAACTGTCCGTTGACCCAAGCACCGTAGATGGTGGCGTGAGCCTGAACGGCTGCCGCGAACGCAGCTATCGAAAGAAGGTTAAACAGTTGCATTGTAGGATGAACGGACAAGGGAGCGAAGGTCGAAGCAGTGAGAAAAGAAAGAAAAAAGCACAAAAGAAGAAGGGGAAACGGGAACTGGTGCAGGATCCTGATCTCAGGTGAACGCGGCATTTATATTATCTGCGGTAGGATCACTTGCCTGCGTTTGCACTATCGAGCCAGCTCGCATCTCCTCCCGTCCCGGTTCGTTAGTCACCGTGACGACGAGTCAACGCAGAGCAGAAACATGCGAGTCAACACAGCCTGTAGCTGCTAGTAGGTGAACCGACATCTCAGCAGCGTGATGTTCATGCTTGCACACGGTGACCGGGCACTGCACGCGCGTGGAGGTAGAAGCCGATAAGTGCGATATCAGTGGCACTCCGACCCTCCGAGTCGGAGGGCGACGCTCCGTCGCTCCCTTTGTGACGGCACGCATTAAATAAACCAAACTGTCATCCAAAGGGGCTGGAGCTCGATCAGCCGTTGAGGCGAACTTTGTAATCATGCGAAGTTGGTGACGAGATCGGTCGGTCGCAGCCAAGGTTTGGTTGGCATTTTCATTGTTCATAGGCTGGTTCTTGTCACCAAATTCCTGATTGACATTGAGTTGAGGCACCGATCTTGCTGGCAGGGGTGGCCAAGACGGCCAAGCGAAGCTCCGAGCGCCTCAACAGTGCAGTCAACAAACAAAAGGGCAAGTTGAGAAGCGAAACGCCGTAGATTGGTGCATAGCAGCAGTGTGAAGAATACAAGAGACAAATTCCACAGGAAGGAGCGATGGGGTACGTGGGACTAGGTTCAGGTATCGGACATTGACACACACGGTTACGTCCAGCGGCCGTGCGGCCATTACTGCAGGCATCTATGCAACGATTGAGCGGGAACCAACCAGGCGTGTACGAATGCATAGACTCACCCAATCGCACCTTCCCGGTGGCGTGTGTGCGTTGATGGTGACCAGTTCCAAGGATAGAACTCATACCGACGGTGCGGGAGGGGAGGTGGGCGACGCTTGGGTTGGCGCAGCAGAGTCCGACTTCGACGGAGAGGCCGCGGGGGCGTGGCTAAGTACATTTGGAGGTGGCGTCCAAACCTCTACCTGGCGCGCCCATGGAGCGTGCTCGACCGTCTCCGTTGGTGACGGCAGCTTCGCCTTGAGCTTTTCGTCCCGCTTGACCTCCTTCTCAATCCTCTTCCTCTCCTTGTCTGTGAGAGGAGCACCGTGGGTGGAAGCCACCGCCTTGCTGGAGCTACAGCCCATGGTTTGTTTGCGCCTGGTAAGTCGAAAAGAGAGAAAGAAGTCTGGTAACAAAGTCGCCTAAGGTGATGCTCGAAAAGGCTCTAGCTCGTCCCAGAACGCGTGGAAGTCGCAGACAACAAGAGTAGACTCGCAGGCAGTCACAGCAGGATGCACGCACCCGATTGGGAGGGAAGAAAGAAAGGTGGGGAAAGGATCGTGGTGCACCGAGGTCTGGACCCCCCGGCCATTTCAGAGCCGCCGTTGCTGTGATGATCACAACCTGTCGCGCCCGCGGCTCGGGCGAACCCTGCGGGGGCCAACACCCGCCCCTAAAATGGCTTAGACCGCAGATGAGAGGGTAACGCCGTGGTCATGGAGTGGTGGCAAGCGAGTGTATGGTCGCTTGGGCCATCTGTCATACGTTCGGCATCAAAAGCCATGCAAGTTGAGTTCGGCTAAACCCGAGTTGAGTTCCTACTAGAAGTCGCAATCAAACATGAGGTTTGAATACTTGCGTGAGGTAAAGCAGTCAGGCGAGCGCGTAGTGTATTGGACAATGGATCGAGCAACTACACAAAGTGCAGGTCATAGCGTCGGAGGTGCAGAGTTTCCAGACGGGTTGTTTGTCTTTGGGTCTACTGGCCGTGTATGTTCCAAAGGTGAAACCGTACTGCCTTCAGCGGTAGACGACAAAGTGTCTGACGCTCGACCTGCAACAGATTCGGGTTGCGAACCAGTGCTAGGCAACTCATCAAACTCGTCACCGCGTGACGGTGCTGCTTGGGAGAAGGGACCCAGGTCAGCCGCGTTCACGTCTACGCGTTCATTTTTGTCGTCCCGTTGCTCCATGTCGCGATGAGAATTCGAACCAGCACTGCTGCCGAATGATCCTCCCACGACTTCCAAGCTGCGGTTGACCTCTACATCGTAGATGCGTTTCCTGAGCGCGAACGGGTCTTGAGCAGCGGCATGGCGCTGTCGTTCCAGCTCCGTGCCCAATGTCTCGTCCTCTTCCTCGAGTGCTTCCAAGGGGTTCATCCCATAACGCTGGACGCCTCGTCTGAAATCCTCCAGAGTAAGGACCTCCCCGTCGTCATCTTCTTGCGACTCCTCTAATTCGAGCTGTTCTTGTACCCTCTCAAGTTCGCGTACGGCTTTGGGATCGCCTTGGAGAAGTACTTGGATTCGCTTCCTCATGACCTCGGCAACGACGGCTTCTTCGCGTTGCTTCTGAGCGGCTGCAAGACGCTCCTGTTCAGCAATAGCGAATCTCTTCTTATGCTCGATGATTTGTTCGGGTGTGTGCCTTTGAATTCCTCCCTGAGCAACGCAAGTGGCGCGTGTGAGTGTTTTGCGCAAACTCGTGGACTCGAGCATGGCTACGCACGACTTCAAGAATACGCGCAACCGAGTCCGTAGGAAGGGCACCGTTGTCAAGCCACCAGTGGATGCGATCGACAGCCCATTCCATGCGCTTTACAGGTTTTGCTGCATTTTGCTGCGTGCGCGGCGTGTAGACTCCGAGGACCTCAAGTGGCCGCGCATTTCGCCGTTTGCGCTGGTCGATCGCGACAAGATGCATGATGCGGTTGTTGCGCACGCCATGCATCGCAAACCGTAATCGCACCGTCATTGTAGTAAGGTGTAGGACGCGTGAGCGGAGGCAAGAGGAACGCTGTCCGGCCACTGCCGTGCTCATTCGCGTCCAGGCCCATCTCTTCTCACTTCATGATGTTCACCTCCTATAAGGGGGATCGGACGCGTGAAATGTTGGAAAATAAATCTTGAGCTGCATGCTTTGTCTACACAGGATGGTT
>Ga0247815_10000692_pt1 | contig 26603 bp, 27 predicted proteins | sample UWRJL194509B1_FD_181014 | JGI IMG/M metagenome (GOLD analysis project Ga0247815, IMG submission 181014) | Plant litter microbial communities from Arlington Agricultural Research Station in Wisconsin, United States - UWRJ-L194-509B-1 | ecosystem: Environmental > Terrestrial > Plant litter >...
CAGCAAATACTCGCCCGACGCTCTCATACTCGCGACCCCTCAGAGCCACCACCTCCAAATCTTGAACCAAATTTCAAGAATTCAGGCTTGCTTGCTGCTGCAACCAAGACAGTTAAACATGCGGACGGTACTTCAACTGTGCTCAAGTACCACGAGCCACCAGAGGCGCGAAAGCCTGAACAAGGGTGGCGTCTGTACGTCTTTCGCGGCGAGGAGCAGACTGGTGTGTTCTTCTGTCAAACTTCGACTCTTGCTCACATTGTATCCAGACATACTGCATATCCATCGACAGAGTGCATACTTACTAGGGCGAGACCCACTGGTGAGTGTCGAGTCAACCCTGCATACACGCGCAACTCATCCATTCAACCCTCGCACACAGGTCGTCGACATCCCACTCGACCACCCGTCATGTTCCAAACAACATGCAGCTATCCAGTACCGCTCTACATCTGTGTCTGACGAGTACGGCGCCAGGACTGTAGTCGTCAAACCATTCATTATCGACCTCGAGTCCGTCAACGGCACCTTCGTCAACGGCGACCAAATTCCCGCGTCGCGGTACTACGAACTCAAAGCCTCAGACAGTGCGTCATTTATGTTGATATGGGGCAAAAGCTGATGCTCGTGCGACATGTAGTGATCAAGTTCGGTTTGTCGCCCAAGGAGTATGTTCTCCTGCACGAAGAGGCTGCTTGAGCAGCTCCCAATACACGCGCACTCGTATCATGTGAACCGTTGAACATTTTGGGTTTGCTGCTGACGGTAGTCTAGCGAGGGGCCACGGGGCGTAATAAAATACAATGTGCGAGAAAGTAGTGAGGTGTACGGAGACGAAAGCACGGCATCTGAACGTAGCATGAGAGATCGAGTGAAAGCCAAGACATGAGTGAAACAGGTGACGACTGAAGCCGCGGGAGGGACTGTGGGACACGAGGCAGGGTCAAATGGACAAGTACACCAGAGAGGAAGGACGTAGAATGAAGTTGCCATGCGAGGACCACGGACAACCGACCATAAAGTGCAACAGAAATCGTGAAATCGTGTAATATGAGAGCAGAGATAGCAGGTAGACCAGACATGAACCTGAGAAAGCAACGAGGCGAGTTGAGAACCAAAGAGATTACAATGACGTTGTGCGAGGGCGCGTGAGTGCGTAAGGAGAGATGGCAAGGAGATGGGCGGTGTAAGGTGTAGATGACAGGAAACGAGAATAGGGTGTGCGAGATGCCGTTCACGAGTTCAACATCGCAGTGAGCATGTCCGCCACGAGCGGCAGCACCTTTTGATAGAACGAGGCGTCCTCCGACATCCACTGGTCACGGAAGCCGAGCATGCCGTCCATGCTGTATGTCTCGAGTAGCGTCGCCATCTCGGTATTGCTTTGTAGCGAGAGGACTGAGTCGCCCAAAGACTCGACCGTCGCAGAGCCGTAACCCGCACCGATCGAGCCGGATCTGGATGCAGTCATGGCACTGACGTCGAGAACAGACAGGCGGAGAAGAGTGAGCGCAGAGGACATGGTTTGACTCGAACCGCTCGCGAAGATGCTCGTGACAGAGTCGTCGAGGCCGCCACCGCTGTTAATCGCGAGTTAGTAAAAGCAGCATGACGGATACAAGAGCAGGAGACGTACTGAGAGTTCAAAGCGTGCTTGCAGGCGATGGCTACAACTTGCGGATACGATGCGGACGTGTCGCACAGGACGCGGAGAATAACGTCGCGCTCTGCCGTGTCCCCAGCCGCGTTCGGCAGCATCGATATGAGAAGACTCGAGTGCAGCACGGCCGTCCGCAAGTCTGTAATGCCCAGCATGTCGAGTGGCAAAATGGGATGAGCACTAGCATCGCGCAACGTGCGTGCTTCCGTCAACTCGACCCAGCCTGCGGTTGCGTCGGCATCGTGCAGCAGCTGGATCATCGACTTGGCCGTCGTGGAGAAGGGAATGAGCGCCAGAACGAATGCAAGTGAGCCTTCATCGAGAGGTCGAATAACGCTGTCCCCTGAAGGCCGCATATGTCGCATCGAGTGTACATTGGTCTGTAGGAGGGTACGCAGGGCCTCTTCTGCCGAGTCACGCAGTGCTGGATGCCGTATTCCGCGGAAGACAATTGCGGCCAGAGCGAACGAGAAAGACGAGTCGAAGGATATGTAGAGCAGATCTTCAATCTCTTGGACAGACTTCTGAACGGGCTCACGAGCCTCAAGGAGGCCGCTGGCCATGCCGCCATCGAATGCGCCACGATGGTGCAACTCTTCAACGACCACCTTCATCAGCCGTGCGGCCCCCGCGTAGAGCGTGTTGCAAGTCGAGGCGATGAGGCCGACTGCGACCCAGAACAGCTGAGGGAGATATGCAGAGTTCTGCGGGAGCTTGGGCACCAATGTTCCAAGTGCGTGGAGCACCATGGCGGTCTCCGGCTTGTTATGTTTCTCCGGGCTGAGCAGCAGCGATTGAAGGAAAGTGAGGATGTGCGTAACAAATGCCTCGTCGAACTCGGGGGCGAGGGCGCTGAAGATGAGGAACGAGCGGCTCTGAAGCGCAGGCCACAGGTGCATTGCAGAGGACGTGATGAGCGACATCCAACGCGCGCGCCAGACGTTGGCCGATGCTAAGGCAGAGGTTAACACGTCTGTTCCTTCATCTCGTCTCAGCCACTCACCTGCACTGGCAGCGGAATGCTCGATAACTCGGTTGAACAACCCCGTAAGCTCGTCGACGGATTCGATGTGATCCTGCGCCGAGATGGTGACCATCTCGAGACCATCTCCCCAGGTGCTGTGCTGTATCCCAAACAGAGACATGAAGTCTGGCGCGAGGAGCTCTTCTTGGATGCGGATAAGTGCTCGTGCGGCCTCTGGATCTTCGACGCGCGCCAAGTGTAAGGCGCCAACCATATTGACTGCGAGGTCGTGCAATGTCTTGCGCAGGAGAATCGGGCCGTGGCAAGCGAGGAGAACAATCGCATGAATGAGCTCGGGCACAAACATCTGGATTTGGAAGGGGAATCTGGACACGGTGCTGTCAGCCAAAGAATTGTGCCATGCGAGCCTGGCAGCTTACCGTCCATGGTGGCAAACAGCTAGGGTCAAGCGCGTGAGAGCGGCTAGTTGGTACCAGGCATGGTCTTCATTCAAGACTTTGGCCCCGACAACAGTGCTCCGAGATAATGCCTTACGCAGGTGAGCGATGACCTTGCCGCGAGTGCTGACGGACACCAAGGATACTAGAGTGTCGCTGATGACGATGCACCTCGTTCCAACACCTGCGGAGGTGGCGAACGCGATACACTCCTCCACAGCCATATCCGCAACTGTGCCTTCCTGCTTAGAGATCTCCATCCAAACATACTTCTGAAGCGGGCCGTAGTTCTAGACGGAGCGTGAGTATGCGAAATGGCCAAGATTCCTGAATTAACCTACATCCTCGTGCTGAGCAGTGACCTCGAGAAGCAAGCGCAGGGTCTTGCGTAGTTGCTCGCCGTCAGGGCAGAAGTGCGCACTCCCAGGATCGACAAAGCCACCAAGATTTCTGATCCACGGACCGGGAATGAGCTGTGTTGCGACAGGCCGGGGTTGAGACCCGAGGTTGCTGAGTGATGTGCAATAGGCCTGCAGGACGTCGAGCGTGAGCTCAGGGAAGGACGCCGCAAGTCGCCGGGAGAAGTCGTATGCGATGGAAAAGGGATTGAACGGGACGAAGCTCCCCTTCGGCGGCACAAGCGGCAGGTCGCGTAGACCGAGGAACGCCGCGATGTCATGCAGGAGGTTGAGGATAGCAAGGCGAAGTTCGTCATTGCGATGCGTTAAGCCAATCAAGGCAACGACAATGAGGGTGCCAGTAGTGGCCTCGAAACGTGCCGCTGTCGAGGGCATTGCTGGCAGGAAGCTCTTCGCCTTTATAGCGGCTGCCCTGATGGAGGTGATGACCCGCGCAATATTGGGCGTGCGGATGAAGCTGGAGCGGCCGCGTGGAGGACGCAACACAAACTCATCCTCGCCGGATGATGACATGCTGAACATTTGTCCAATCTCGTCCAAGGTGACCATCTCAGTTGCCTTGCACCAAAGACCAGGCCAAATTTGCTGCGGTCGCTTTGTGATTAGACGCAGGTGAGTCGTCCGAAGCTCAAATGTAGCCCGCAACGGTGGCTCGGGAATCTGCTGGAAGATGATGTCGTCGAAGACCTGACGAGGCTCCAAGTCCAATGCGGCTGGGCACTGTCAGTATAAACTCAGCGCAAATGAGTATGTATGACTCACCAGTGGCGGAGATGCTCCTTGAATCGAGTTCAGGCAAATGCCGCTCCAGCTCGTCGAATGATGCCACAGCCACAACATCAGCATTGGACACGAGACCTGAATGTTGCAATGAGCCAGATGCGCATTGTTGGGCGGAACGACGTACCTCCTGCCATGTAGTACAATCGCCGCGCATACCGCTGTGCTGCGACGTTGCAGTTGACCAAGTACAGGCAATTCAAACGATCGAGCAGGTCACCAGGAAGAAGGCGAAGGAAGGTTATCCAGAATAGCAACGGGATCTCCATGTCGCTGTTGTAGCCCGAGAAGTCGACGATGATATCGAACGAGCACTTGTGCAAGTTGATGTTGGACAGGGTCTAGTAACATTCTGTGAGTTTATGCGAGTACGGTAGGGATACTATGGCACTGACCTTGAAAGTGTGAGCCATGAGGAGTTCGACGTCATGGATGTCGACGTTGAGCTTGGACAGAAACAAAGCAAAAACCGCTGGCTTTCCTCCCTGCGAATGCATGAGTATTGTCCACCACACGCATCAGCAGACCGGATGACATACCTTGGGGCCGAGGAGCTTGACAAACATTTCCTTCACTGCGTCCATGTTGCGGTGGGAGAAACGCTGCACGAAGTCGCGATATGCGGTGTGTTCCCGCGTGTTAATGCGTTGGAAAAGTGAGCCTGCCGGCTTGCCCAGCTCCTGCAGCTTCGACGCCGTCGTATCCCAAGCCTCTTTGCGCGTGTCTGCATTATCGCAAGAATTGTTCGAAGGCAGTGTCGGGAGAAGTTGAGCGACCTTCTCGGACTGTGTGTGCAACACGCTGTGCAGAACCATGCCGTCTGACTCCTCGAAGGGAATGCTGAGCACGTCATCGGGGTTGCCACAGTCGGCTGGAACATCCGTCTAGACACAGTAGAGTTAGATGCGCACACGGTAATACACGAGGCGCGGCGCACCACCAGTGAACGACAGAATTGTGCCATTGCGGTGATGTTCGGACTCTCGCCCTCAGAGGGATTTGTGAGCTGGCGCGGAGTGGCGTTGGCGAGCTGTTGGATCTGTCTCGCAACAAGCACCAGCCCGCGCCGAATCGAAGGGATATCGTGGGGCAAATCTACGCCGACACTCTCCGGTTGAGCAAGACCTGGTGAAACGACGCTATAAAGACTTGTAAGTGTATTAATCAAACTCATGAGAACGGAACGTACCGGAGGAAAAAGAACGAGATCACTGGGATCAGCCGCATCTCCGAGGCGTTCTCAGATGGGGAGAGATAGATGTGTGCGCATATCTCCTTGACCACGGCGGGAATATGCTCAACAGACTGGTACAGGTTGTCGAGGAAGGTCTGAGTGATGACCTCCAGGTTCGTCAGATTGTCGTCGAGGTGGTAGTTGCCGAGGCGCCGTGGGTCCGTCTCGTACTGCGCAGTTGGAACGCTTGCCATGCGCTCAACTACAGGCATGAGTAGGCCGCGGAGATACTCTTCGCTCTGGAGTTTTGCGAAGAGTGAGAGCAGGCGGATCTGGGTTGGGTTGGTGCGGAACTGGTCAAAGACAGTTTCTGCGTTGCCTATCAGTGTAGCTCAGAGCGAAGAGGTAAGCAGTCACTTACTGCCAGCCAGCTCATAATCCACAACCGACTTGAGCAAAGCCATGGACGCTTTCCGTGTGTAGCAGACGCGCATGATCGCACCAATGAGACCCTCTGACTCGGACTCCGGAACCGTGATGCAAGCCGCGAGCGCGAGCAGAGGCGTGGAATTCTTCACATGCTCGCAGAGAGCCAGTCGCGGCGGAAGGACCTCTGGCGGCGGTTCCACGTCGAGGCGCGTACCCTGGCGGAGGAGCTTAGAGAAGACCTCGGCACAAATGATGCGTCTCGTGAGATCCTCTGAGAAACTAAGCGCGAGCGCATGGACGGGCGAAATCTCGGCGGTCGACGAGAGCATATGGAAGAGACCTTTGACGACGAGATGCTTGACGGAGCCAGCCTCGGTGGTCGCGATGCCCTGGAGCAGTTCAGCAGTCGAAACGTCAGCACAGATTGCCTTCAACGTACAGTCATGGTTTCGTTCATGGTTAGCGGTCCGTGTGTCATCTTTAAATTGGTAAGAAAAAAAGCATGTTGCATACTGAATAGTTGCGCACCATGTTCGCAGCGCCGATACACGATAGCAAGATACCCTGGTATTTGTGGAAAAGCATCATGGCGCTCGGGTACCCGGGCCGCTTCTGACTGGGCAGAGAGAGGTCAAGGCCATCCATGACAGCGACGACCGTCCGTAAGAACTGCAGCTGACAGTCGAGGTAGAATGATTTTGTCTCGCCTGTCGCCTATGGATCTGTAAGCATGCATCCAGCTACGAGCGCCACTCATGCGTACAATCATGACAGCGGACTGTGCTGCCGAGACCCAGTCAAACACTTTGTCGAGCAGATCCGCGCTGAGCGTGACTTCTTGTCGCAGTGGCGCAAGTTCCTGACGCCGGAGCCATGTAGCCTCGGCCAGCCTAGCAAAGTGTGCGCGAATCCGGAACGACGTTTCGCTGCCATCTCCCTTATGGAGGAAAGTGCTGAGCAGGTTGACGAGCGTGGCGCCTTCGAGTGCGACGCCGACGTGTGCATTGATAACGTAGATGAAGATCGAAATGAGCACCTGTAGCGCCTGGTCGACGTAGATGATGCGGCTCGGTTGCCACTCCATGGAGGAAAGCACACGCTCGATATTCCTGAAAAGAGTGTGAACCGGCGAGAAATGGTTCGAGATGTAAAAGCTACTCACGCTTGCAAGATTGGACATAGTACTGCCAGCGCTGACGGGTGGAGCTCGTTGCAAAGCGCTTCACGTGCCGTGTCACGCACAAACCGGTTCTCCGATACGAGCTGCTCATGCACCATCGTAATGAACTGCTCCAGCGTCTCGCGAGGCGGCTGCATGTTCTTGCGCCGCTTATCGAGGAACTCGGCTGGCAGTAAGGGCATCGCCAACGTATCTGGTGACAAGTCCGTATCGCAACAGCCACAGAACGACGCGAGGAAGAACGTGAGATTTTGCCACTCGTGCTGGATCTGCTCCGGAGTACGATTGCCATCGGCCGGCATGTTGGGCGGGGAGTCGCGAGTTGCGGTCACCATTGGCGTGAGGATGCACCATGCCCGATAACACTCTTGCCACACCATGACGTTGACACCGTTCACAAAGCTAATGGTTTGGAGCAGCTTGCGGTAGCGCTTCTGCTGAGCGACACGACCTGTCACGGAAACAGAAGGTCAGCGGCTTCGCTCTATTGCGGCATGTTGGACTTCGACGTACCGAGCATGTTGGAGGTCTGATCCGTGAGGTTCATGAACGCATGCCAGCGCGCTTCCAGCTCGTCGGCCGTAACATGCGCCGGCCGGAGACTGATATCATCCGCCTGCATCTCTGCAACAGCGAGACACTTGAGACATAGCGCCGCGAGGCCGGTCTGCTGCTGGTTCGACGACGTCAGAGCAATGAGAAGAGCGACTTCACTGGCACCAAAGCCAGGCATGCGAGCGCGACATTCCTTCCAACCACTAGCGTCGTCGACCTCGGGATTGCCGTACTTGGTCAGGGCGGAAGAGATGATGGCGACCGCGAGCATCTGGCTGTCTGACGAATCGCGGGAACCCATGAAGAGCTCAGAACCGAACTCGATTGTCACTGGACTGGTAGAACCGATTCAGAATGGAAGACACAGCCTCGAAATTCAGTCGACTCACAGGCCGTCTGTCAAGTATAGCTGTCCGCCCTCATAACACTGGTCCGACGGCGTGTACGACAACGCGAAGGTGAACATGCCACCGAACGTGCGTGCCGCGCTCGAGCGGATGAGGATGGCCTCCGGTCGAAGCAGTAGCTGGCCCGCATCGAGGTTGAACGCACGCGTCTGCTCTAATGTCATGTTGGCGAAAAAGAAGCCAAGGTCCTGTCGCCACAAGGCCAAGACGGCGAGCATGAGCATGTCGCGGTCGGAGGTGAGCCTCTCTGCCGTTCGGACGCGCGGTACAGACGTCTGAAAGGTGATGCGGCCATCAGCGTGGACTTCGCGCTTGCGGCAGGCGAGATTCTGTACATACGGTGAGCTGGTGTTGATTGGAGACCATTGGAAATTTGCTCACGCTGAATAGTTCTCGTAGGACGGGAGCGATAGCCGAGTACATGATTGACATCGGTGCTTGGTGCTGCAGACGCGGTGCCTCCATTGTGAGAGTGAGCAAGGCACGAACTACACAGCACTTGACGCCGTCCGAACGCTGTGGCAGCAGGCAAGGCAGGAATACCGTCTTGAGCGTGAGCTGCGCATCGTAGCGGTAGACCGTGACCATCGCATTGCTGATGACGTCCAAGTTGATGGGCTCTGTGGACTCGTAGAATGGCTTTAACCCAGCAGCTGGAAGTACGAGACGTAACTGCACTGTGCGTCAGTCGGGAATATTGCGGCAACTAGGGAACCACGGACCCGAACGGCCTCTGCAAGGTCAGGGGCAAGCGCCCGAATAGCGATTTCCCCAGACAACGGCGAAATGTGGATGGCCGCACGACACAGTGCGTGGATGGCCGACATCGATGAGTCGACTGTCTTGCCATGCTGAAGCCCACGGCTGAGGTTGTCCAGGAAGTGCGACGGCTGGGCACTGCTTTAGCATAATGCAACCTGTACTTTGGGACAGTTACGCACTTTCTTCGCTGTGACGCGGCTGAACATTCCCGCAAAACCGCCTCCACCTGCACGCTCCGCCTGACGAATCCGTTCCGGGCTGATTGCCAGCAGCGCCGAGAGCGTCGGCCACAAAAACTGCCTGTTCTGCTCGTCGAGCATGCGATAGTACTCGTCGAAGATGCGGTCCGGTGTACTCATAAGCAAGCGTGGCATCTCGCTGCACTCGCGATACTCCTGCGGGCGCGTGTCGATCCAGTTGGTCACAGCGTTGGTGATCGTGCTAGCCAATGCCACGCGCTTCTCCCGCTTCATTTGCGGCATTACTCCGCCGATATCTATGCGAAGGTAACATGGGAAGCGCGGAGGGGGGCGATTTGCAAGATTATGATGAGCAACACTGCAGGCCAAACAAGCATAGGAGTTTAAACGCACCCGACAAGATCTGAGCGAGCTTTTTGCGGTCGAGCGCACTCATGCTCACTGCGCGGATGTCCGTGATGTCCGACTCGTCGTGGTGTGAAGCGAGGTTGCGTAACCTAGTGCGGAAATCGGCATACACGGCGTCCCAATTCGACGCCGACAGTGAAAACATGAGGCGACCAGCGAACTTGGCGAGAACAGTGTGCAAGCTGATCGGGTTCTCGACGAGCGACTTGAATGTGGGACGTAAGCCGAACGGTTTGGTCATGACTGAGTAGGGGTCCTGCTGGTGTCGCGAAGGGGCGTCGCCAGACGAGACAGATCCTCCATCGGCAGATTTCGCTTTTTGGTTCAGCGACATGATGCTGCCAGTGGGAGATTCGGCTGGAGTGAGGATAGCCGAAGCCTCGACGGCCTCAAAGTCGTGGAAGGATAGCTCGGAGCCGCCCTCAGCCATGCACCGACGTAGGACACCAGAGAGCAGGCTGACAGTAACAGTCGCGAGGTTAGCATCGAGCGGGGGCGGATCAACCCAGGGTGTATTGGCATCGTGGGCAATGGTAGATGCATGATTACCCTGTGCGTACGGCGATTGATTGCTGCTGCCAACGCTGAGCGCACTCCCGCCAGGACCGATGTGTAGACCGAGAACATTCGAGCGGTGGGTATGCCAACTGAAGCAGAGACAAACGTCGAGAATCTTGAGCACGAGCAACTGAGACTGCAGAATCTGAACGTAGAGTCTTCGATCGAGAGCGGCGGTACCGACGGCTGCACCTCCGGTGCATTGCTGGAAACAGGGTCAATCCGTGGATGGGTGCAATGGGATCGGCAGACCGGCGCACCTTGTCTAGACTGAGCAGAATTTCCACGAGCTGACGCACGACAACCGCGGAGTGTGTGCGTGAGAGCTCGACAAGGGTCTCGATTGCATGTCGAATAGGCTCGTCGGCCTCGACGGCGACTAGGTCGCGTCCAGAGAAGAATGGCAGCTGGCGGAAGGGTCAGGGCATTCACCAGGACCGCGTTTCGAACAACGTACCGACTGCTTAATCCGGCGAACAACAGCATCTATTAAACCTTCCTGGAAGCGGGAGACTGCAGACGACGAGTTTACGCCGTTTGCGCCATTAGTGCTGGCTGCAGCCAGGCTGGTGGCTGTAGGCGAGTATAATCCTACAGGGAGAGCAAGTGATACATGGGTCGGCATGGTCGCGTTCGACGTGCCACGCAGACGCCTGAGTTTGGACGATGCCGCAGTTGAGAACGAGGGTGTGCGCGAGGTGCCATTAATGGAGTTTGTCGAGTTCCCGGTACCATAAGCGTTTGCAGCATGGGCCGAGAAGTTGACTGGCAACATGGCTCACACGCGTCGTCTTGGTCTCGCGGCGACGGCACGCGACTTGGAGAAGGGGTGGTAGGGCAGGAGGACAAGGGACGCAGCTCAGCAGGCGCGCAAGTCAATATATCCAAGCGAAGTCTTTTCTAAGCTTGCCGACATCAAAGTTCCCACAAGCTACGCGACGCGACCCAGCCACTCAGTTCCCTCGTTCCCTCCGCTCTCCTTTACTCACTCTGCACCAACAAACGCGCCCGGCCAGTTCCCTGCGCTAGTATAATTGCTGTCTGTGCAAGTCGCCTACAGGCGCCCCACAGAGCGCGAGAAGGGGAAGAGCCTCAAGCTTTGATCCCTGCACGCTCATCACTGACGTTTGCCAACTGTCAACAACGCCACCGTATGTATCTCTCAACAACAAACCGGCTCGCTTCTTGCGACCAGCACTCCGACTGACACCTCGAGGACCCAGCCGTGGACTGCTGTCCCCAGCGCATGACGGACCTCTGTCCGCGCGTCATCGTTCATGCACAGTCAAGACACAACGACCCCTCCCCAATGCGAACGTACACGGCGCTCGCTTGCATTCATCTTCTCACGCCCCATCACCGAGAATCCCTCTATAGCCGATGCTGTCAACCTGGACCCGTGTTTCGAACGTTTCGTTACTGGGTTACGGCGGACCAGCGACTTTCGCAGTGGTCTGCGCCAACAGCGAGAGCGACAGTGCGAGACTGGGAAAAGGCGTGGAGTATTAGGATCAGTTAGTTGTGCGCCAGCCGTTCAGCGGACATTCAGCAGGACATCTGTGTCCGGAGTTTAGAGTTTGCTTGGTTTGCTTGGTGCCTCAGTGCCTGTTAGCAACCCGATACGATGGCTTGTCTGCGCTACAACTCTCAGGGTGAAGTGTGACCGCACAACTCGATCACTAACGTGTGAGGATGCCCGTGTGCTGTGATGACTGGCGATGGCGCCATGTCGGCCGAGGACAATGCACACCTGCGGATGCCTCTCCCGAAGAGCAAACAAACAAGCTTCGCGGGTGCAGAAAGATGTGTGCCCTCACTGATGAACTCTGCCGGAGATCCGGATGGCATGGAGGGAGGTGCATGGAGTTGAAGAAGTGTCAGGTAGAGTCGGACCAAATCAGAAACCAAATACAGGGGGCTTTGATAGGGCGCGGCCGTAAGGCGAATTCATGTGAGGTGTGAGGTACCGGCCAGACGATCGACTGTCGGTGATAATGGTGAAACACCTGCAACTGATAGCTCCCCACAACACAGATACACGTCTTTGAGCGGTGAAAATGGTTATATCGACAAGAGGCCCAACAATGGAACGAAAGAGCGAGTGATTAAAGCGAGTGTGTACTTGTCCGTTGCAAGAGCTTGAGGAGCGATTACAGCAGGTTCTTGAAACCGGCTTCCTTGCATTTCCCAACAAGCCGCTTAACCTCTTGAGAGCGCGCGCGGGTCGTAACGAGGAGCGCATCAGGCATGTCCACGATGACAAGGTCGTCGACACCGAGGCAAGCGACGAGACGACCGCTGCCCGGTACGATGATTCCACCAGCAGCCTGATCCGTGACGACTGAACAGTGAAAATGACGTTAGCAAAGCGTGCCACTTGACCGAACGAAAGTGTCGACATATTCACTTACCAAGGCTGGCTTCACCCAAGATTCGGGGCTGGTTCGCCTCGGCGGGCAGACGATCGCTCAATGACAGCCAGTCACCCAAATCGTCCCAACCGAAGGTGGCAGGCACCACTGCGACCTTGCCTTCCTGAGCTGCTGGCTCTGCGACGGCAGTGTCGATAGGAATCTTAGGCAGAGTCGGCCAGATCTCGTCGAGCACCTTCTCACGCACAGCCTCTCCCTGATCCCACGCCTGCGCAATCGTCTGCAGACCGTCATGCAGCTCGGGCATGTACTTCTTGAGCAGCTCGAGCAGGACGCGAGCCTTCACGACGAACATGCCTGCGTTCCACACATAGTGACCCGAATTGACATACGCACTCGCCGTGCGTGCGTCCGGCTTCTCCTTGAACTGGCTCACAATGCGCGCGTTGGGGGCTTTGTCGATATTGAGCAGCTCGCCCTGACGGATGTAACCAAATCCAGTTGCAGGGTGGACCGGTGCGATACCAATTGTGACGACGTAGTCGAGCGCGTTGGCCACGGCGACAGCCTCTGCGACCGCAGCATTAAATGCACCGGCACCGTGAATGACGTGATCCGCGGCGAATGAGCCGATCACAGCTTCGGGGTCACGCAGACACAGGACTGCAGCGGCAAGACCGATCGCACCCATCGACTCCTTGGGCGACGGCTCACTGAGCAAGTTCGCAGGTGAGAGGTCGGGGAGCTGGTCCTGAACGGCGGCAGCATGAATACGACCGGTGACGACCATGAGACGGGAGGGGCTGGTGAGGGGGAGAAGACGGTCCCAGGTCGCCTGCAGCAAAGAGCGGCCCTGCAACGTCAAGTCGAGCAAGAACTTGGGCGTGTGCTGGCGTGACAGAGGCCAGAGACGAGTACCAGCACCTCCGGCAGGTACGAGCGCCCAGAAGTTCGGGATTTCGCGCGACTGGGAGGGCGAACCATCGGCCGCAGGAGGCACATAGATGGAGGTTGGACCACCTGATGGGCCGAGGAACGGGCTGCGAATGTTTTGTGGACGCAGGTTTGGGCTCGAAGGTGCAGTCTGGGCATAACCAAACGAGCTGCTGCGCTGCTAGAGGCGTCAGAAATCGTGTGGAATCGCGCAAGTAGGATCATTAAATCATACGTGGAAGGCGTCGCGCAACTGACGCTCGAGATTCGAGTTGGACTGGCGCAAGTCGGCGCACTCTTGCCTCAACTCGGATATCTCAGAGCTCTACAACGATGCAGCGTGAGTATATATCACAATGAAAGACGACCTCATCTCCACGTACTGATTTGCCCACGACATCCAGGATCTGTTGGAACATGGCCGCAACGCCAAGGTCGCCACCCAGGCCTGGAGGTGCAGCCGCTCGCTGCTGCTCATAGCCAGAACCAGACGCCATGTTGAGATGAGTGGAAAGGAGTTGAGTTGGGGAGACAACGAGTCGCGACAGTAAGAGATGAAGAAGAAAGTGCGGAGCAACCGCGCCTTGCCTCGCGGACCCGCATTCCGCTCCGACAAAAGTTCCGACTACACCCTGTCTTGTCACCGCATCTCGTCCGCGTGACTGCCACCACCACCACGTTTCATTCGACTGTACAGACGTGTCACCGCACAAGGCGTCTCGTGTTCTCACCGCTGAGGTCTCTGCGGGTTGGCGCATAAACTCCCGCGGCAACGTTCGTCCGTGTACAACACACGTGCTAATCTAGATCTGTGTTTGAGATTTCGGCCGTCCCAGGAGCATAAACAATACACCTAGGCCCAGAAATGAAAAATGTGACGGCAATTGCGCAGCATAGTGGCATTTTTGGGTGATTGCCATAGGCGACATGGGCGAGGTACATGATCAAAGAGTGAGGTGGACAGCGCAACGACGGGATGGACAGGGACGGCAAGCAAGATAAAGACCAACGACATTCAAACCTGACACACGACAGACGATAAGAAACCAGCGAACTGCGAACAACCACATCGGCTCCCAATCGGCGCCACCAATCCCCGTCCGGGGCGCCGTTGGTCCAAGCGTGCGAGGCTTCGTGTTTTGCATAATGGCCGCCGCGTTCGACTTTGGTTTCTCGCGTACTCCGTGTACCTAGCTGTCTGCATCGGTCTCCGCTCGCTACCGCCACAGTCGTTGCGCGAGCTTGAAGGACCACCGAAGGAAGAGCGTGCTGCGCTCAGAAGAGACGGACGGGCTTGCCCATCGTCGACTTGATGTGCAGCGACTTGACGTTCTGCCAGTTCTTCTTGAGCAGCGAGACGAGGAAGTTGATGCCTAACTGTGGCGTCAGCAAACGCAATGCGAGGAACCATGCCCAAGAGGTACGCACTCAACATGACGTTGGCAAGAACCTGGTCCTCGGTCATCTCGACGTGGCCGACGGCGACACCCAAGCAGAGAACCTTCTTGAGCTGGAACTTGATCGTCGAGCGGACCTCAACGAGCTTGTTGTTCAGGTCTTCGCTGGGGCCGACGGGCGTCGGGAACTTGCCAGCTATAACGAGCCAAGAGTGAGCATTGTGCAGCTCTCAGCCAGCCAAGTCGGCAAAACTGACCCTTCGAGAGACCCGGACCGAGCAAACGCGGGATCTGCTTGATGAGGGCCTCGGACGACAGGAAAGCGTCGTACTTCTTCGCGAGCTTCTTGACGAGCTTCTTGTTCTTGTTGAGTCTGCGTTACCAGATTAGCATCTCTAAAATCTCGCTCGAGCCATGTCAACGACCACGCACTTCTTCAAGTCATCAACGGACATGTACTCGAGGTCGATCTGCTTCGCGCGATCGATATCGTGTGCGTCGGCAAGAATGCAGATGCTCATGCGCGGGCGTGGGACGTTCGGCAGCTTGACAGTGCCGCTGAAACGCTTGTCGCGCTGCAAGTCGGGTCAATTCCGCCTCTCAATAACTGTGATCAAAGCGCACAAACCTGCGGGTCGTAGTTCTTCAAGCCGATCTGGAGCTCGATGGTCTCCGTGAACTTCCTTTTCTTGGCGTCATCGCCGATGCTTGCCGCGATGAGTTCGCGGATACCGCCTGTGAGAAGACTGTCAGATCCAGCGTAATTCGGAGAGCGGCGCCTGTGACGCACCTCGCACGCTTGAGACCGAAAGCTTGGAGCTGCAAGGGAGAGTGTGTGTTAGCAATGATCAAATAACGAAGAGGGAGGTCGAAGTGGAAGAAGATGATATCGAGAGGCGAATACTGGCGCCACAGAGCCAACACAAACGGATTCGCTAGTAGCGGCGAATTGCACGCGAAGAGCACTGGCCGCAATCAAAGGATGTAATTCGACTCGCAGAGGATATGAAGGCACAGTGATGCGCGGAAGGTAAGGCAGATGCTGAGTGAACGCGCTACCTGCGAACGAAGACGCGCAACCAGCAGTGAACCGCGAAACGGTGCGACAAGGCTGAAACGCAGCCCCATAAGAGCTGTTCACGCCCCATGCAGCGCTTCATAGCGTGGAAGGTCTCACTCAACGCTGTAAGCTGACTGCACGTCTTATGATACGCGTCCACACCGCGAAGTTGCTCCAACCAAGAAATCGCAGCATAGCGCCGCAGGAAGGCAAGGGGACAGCAAGCATTTGACAATCCACCTACCTCATGCTGAAAAAAGGACGTGAGTGGAGACCGAACGGGGGATGAGGGAAAACAGATCTGGATCGGCGCCAGCCGATTGACAAAGCGCCCGGCCAGTCGACCGGATGCAGAAGGATCACCTGCAGAAGGTTGCCGGGTGGCGCCGGCGTATCATCGAGAGCGACTCTCAGTTGGGACTCAGTTTGAAGATAAAGGAGCGTGGTTAAGACGCTTTCAGCTATCATTCAAGAAGAAAAGAGACTGAGAGGCTCGTCTGGCGCGGCTGTGCAATTCAAAGTCCGCGACCGTGTAAACCGAGTAGCAAGCTGAGTTTCACGTACTACAGAACCGCCACGCAAAGATTGGGAGCGTAGATTGAGGCCTTGTTTAACCCTACGTTGTGACGTTAGAGGTTAACATACAGCTGCTGAAGTGCATACAGATTCAACTGACCGAAGCTGAATGAAGCACCCGCGAAGATTATAGCCGCGTGCTGACGATTGATCAAGCCTGAATTCCTCAAAAAAAAGTAAAAATATGGGGGAAATGTCAGGGTTTTGCATCTGGGTCGCTTTGACTATACATCGAATACACGTTACTTTGCGCGGCTTACCGCCAAGACGAAGTCCAGTCATCTCCGTGATGTATTACGCCGGTCTCATCAACGGTGATACTGACACGCTTTCCGTTTATAATACGCGTGCATGGTGGCAGCTGCACGTACTCGTGATACTCCGGTGGAACCCACAGCAATAACTCCCCAGAAGACCCTGTCAGCCATCCATCCGCTGGCAGCCCCCCACGCAGTAATTGAGCCAGGGGATTGCATAGAGGTGCAGCTGCCAAGGAACGGACTTCATCGACCTGCCATACCATGATCTGATCCTCCCCACCTGATATGATGAAATGGCGAGCTGTGGCGAATTTGGTAGTTCGCTTCCCGACCGGGCTGACACGGACTGTAGCTACCACACCAGGCGCCGCTTGATCCCATATTCGCATAGTTTGAATTCTCTCAGATGATATACGGGCGGTGAACCGTCCGTCAGGCGAGCACGCGAACCAGCCAATGCTGTACGTGGGCAGATTGAGATCATCCGCATGAACGGAAACTAGCTGTCCGCTGCTAATATCTCTTACGCGTAGTGTGCCATCGTATGTGCCAGTGATGATCCTCATGCCGTCTAAGGAAAATGCAAGAAAACGAACTGGAAGTTCACTCGTTGAAAGTGGCACTCCAAGCAGCTGGCCGCTATGTGCCTGCCAGATATGTACTTGCCCGACAGCGCCCACCGCAGCGGCGAGGAGACGCTCATCAGGTGAGAAAACGATGGAAGGTTGCATGCACCCGTACTTGAACTTGCCAAATACCGAAGGTGTTCGCCTACCGAGGGACCAAACGTGTACCGTTGAGTCCTCCGATAGCCCCAATGTTCGTGCGACTGAAGCTGACACGAGCTGCGAAGTATCTGACGAGAACGCCAGCTTCTTGACACTGCCATCGAACCCTTCAAGCAGATCGTCTACTGCTTCCCCGGTCAGAGAATCCCATAATCGAATCAGGTGATGTTTAGGCGACTGCAGCGTGGCCCCGTCATACTCAGGATCTGATCCCGATGCGATTAGCTGTCCATTCGACGAGATTGCTACAGAGCCTACCTCGCCTCTGTGACCCAGTAGTGGTCGCAGCTTCAGCTTGCCAGCTTGCGCATCCCAGACGCTCACCAAACCGTCGGAAGAACCAGAGACGATGATGGTGTTGTCGCGAGAAACTGCAACGCAAGAAATCCGGGAGGGTTCCGGTAACGGCTCAGCTGCCGTTCTGGTACCTCCAGCGTTCCAGATCTGGATAACGCAACTTTTGGAGGCCGATGCAATGTATAAGCCGTCAGGTGAGTACGAGATATTCAGGAGATGATCTTCGCCCGTGTCGGTGTGAAGTGATGTCGCGGATTCCTGCCTTGTGCGACAGTTATAGAAGAGAATGCGATTGTTGCCGATGACAGTTAGATGTGATCCATCGGGCGAGAACGCGAACCGAGAGCGGAAATTGGTGTTCTCGAGCAACACATAGGCACGTGCCGGTGAATCCAAATCCCAAATTTCGATCCCATAACTTGTGATACTACTTCTCGCCACTGCCAGCACCTTCCCATCGGGCGATATGGCGAGAGATCCAATCACATCGTTCGCTGTAAAATTCCTGACAGCCAGACCAGTACGGCTATCCCAAATATGGATGGTTGGGGGATTCAATTCCGCGGCAACCAGTCGACCATTGGATGAGAATGCAAGCTCCGTGACTCTGCTAATGAGACCCCTCACTGCAAAGATCTGTTCTCCGGTCTCTGTCTTTCTAACACGAACTATTCCATCCCTTGAGCTTGATGCGATAAGCGCGCTATCTAGTGAAAACGAAGCACACTCGATCAATTTGGTCTCGTCGCATAGCCAATGTAGAATATCTTGTCCGGTATAGATATTTCGGATACGCACGAGTCCGTCGGAGCTGCATATCGCAATGCCGGTACCACTCAAAACGAACGCGATGGCTAGAATGTATCCATGATCGACACGTATTGACGGCACGGTCTCTTCACCAGTTCGTGTGTCCCAGATCCGCACGGTACGGTCGTAGGAGCTCGATGCAAGATTCCGACCATTTGAAGAGTACACAATCAAAGCTACAATGTCTTTGTGACCGGTGAGAGTCGTGAGAAGGCTCCCGCCGTGTTGTTCGATACCAAAGGTCTGGACAGAGACAACACCTGTGCAGCGCGGAGCAAAGCACTCGTGTATGAGGGAGTCTTTGGCTGCAAAAGGGAGTGCCGAAAGGTAAATGTGCGGCGCGCTTTGGGCAATTGCGCTGTAAGACGATGTGACGAGATAATTAGCCTCGCGGAGGAGTCGTGCAACAACCTGCTGTTCGACCTGCCGTAGGTCAGTGTGCGCATAAACGATAAACGATAAACTCACCACAAACTCCGCGATGCGCAAGAGCCTCGAGGCAACACCGAGATTTTTCATGACGCTGAGAACCTCCAACCAGAACAAAAACTTTTGTTTGAATATCCTACCAACCTGCTCATCGAAGGCCGAAGCATCAGAGGCCGCATCCAAATGATTCGCCCATTGCAGACACGCATATAAGAGAGATAGCGGAATCCAATCCGGTGAGTTTTCGGGGTTGGACTCAAACGAAGACGAGCTGCGCGAGATGTTGAAGCATAGATCGTCTTGTCCCATTCTGCGTAGACAGCCACTGGCGAAAATGTCGTGACCAAATGCAGCAGTGATGCAAATGCGGCTCGGGGCTCTTTCGAACATGTAGTCGCCAAAGGATGCGTGCAGTGTCCGAATACCCGGCTCAGTGTCATCGTCCGGGACGTGCACGAGGGAAGAGAGGCGCTCGAGAGCACCGCGAAGGCTGCCTGGGCCAACCTCGATCAAATCTGCCAGTGCGCGAACCGAGAGAGATGCGCGAGCAGTCAAGATGCAAACTAGAACGCGCTTTGTTTCTGTCAGCTCGTCGTCATCGACTCTATCCGGCCGCGAGGCTGCAGTGAGCACTAGCTCGTAAATTTGGTCAAGGGGTGCTGTCAGCACCGTGCCTTGTCCAATGGCTGATGAGACCTTCCGAAGGCGATTCTTTCGCCCCTCATCGTCAGCGCGATCAAGAATGTACTTGAGAGCGGTTGAGACAAAGATGAATAGGCCGCATGACTGCCGCACGAGTGCCTCGACATCGAGACGTGTATACCATGCCGTTAAGCCAGATGCTCTTGATAGCGTCTTATCGATATATAAGTGTATGTCAGCTGTGACCTGAGCAGGATGAATGGTGTGCAGTTGGAGAATGGAGCTGAGATTGGGGTCGCTGATGGGCGTTCTCCGAATGTACATCTCTGGTCGCGATGTCAGCAGAAGCTTGACTGGCATTGCGCTCTTCAAGTCTGCGAGGGCGTCGATGAGCTCGACAAGCATTCCCTGGTCGCTGCATTCGTCGAGAGCGTCGACGACGAACACAATCTGATCATCGCGCTGTCCCAGCTTCTCAAACGGTAGTGCAAGCAGACGCTCGACCTGGCTATGCACCGACCAGTGCGCGGCGTCAGGATGCTCTGTGAGTTGTTTTGCGAGAGCTGACGCATAAACAGGAAGCTGACGTGCAAGGAGCGTTGCAAGTGTTGGGACAATGCGTTGGACGTCTGTGCGCTCGATTGTGCCAGTGGAACGCGAGCAGAAAAAGCTGCCGCCAAGGAACACTGTGGTGTCTGCCCAGATCATGCGACAAAGTGTCAGGGCTATTGAAGTCTTTCCTGTTCCTGCCATGCCAGTAACCCAGGCGATGTGTGGACCGGTACTGGCAGTCACAAGTGCGAGAACGTCCTCAAGGAATCGCGTGCGTGTGCCAGACATACAGCCTGCGTTTACCGGCTGCGCTTCGAACGTTGCACCAGGGAGGTGATGTTGGCTCAGAGCTGTAAAATCCGAGTTCAGCATGCGCAAGCGAGCTTGGCGGTACCGGCTCGCCTTTCTCAATCGTCGCGATAGCGTCAGGTGTCGCTGCAGGAGCGACGAAATGGTTGTGCACGGTATTGTGAACAGTATTGTTGTTGGTGATGTTTCCTCCGGGGTTGTAGTTGTAGTTATGGTTGTCGTTGACAATCTGCTGGGCTAGCTCGATATCGCGAACGCAACAGGTATGGATCTCAACTCACCATCCACGGCGGACCGCTGCCGCTTGGCGTATGATGCGACATAAGGAAGACAATGCTACTCGAGTAGAGCTACTTCGTGTGCGCGGCGTTCTCTCGCGCGTTCAGTGGGAGTGATCACAAAATCAGAAACAAACCCACGATATCCGCAAATTGCCGAGGCGAAGCCTGCTACCATAACAAGTTACTTTTGCAGCCTGACTCTTCACCTCCCCCTACGTTACTCAGCTGTCGTACTCATACCTGCTTTACCGACATTTGAGACTAGGATATGATGCGAAGTATAATTGCAGTCCTTGAGGTTTGACTCGGTCGTGCGCACAGTCCTTCGCCAAACCGGCGTGCTTTCTTTGTTTGCTGATTCTACGTGGTCTTCTTCTTTGAGCCCGATGTGAATGGTGCATGCATTCATTGAGGCAGCTTCGTTCAGAGCTCAATTCCTGTGTGAGAGTGAATTATACCACCGGTACTGGTCTCGTCCCACATCAGGCATTTACTGTCACTTAATCTCGACTGGGACCATCTGACCGCGAATTACTGGAACGTCGTTGCAGGTCGGTTCTTCCTTCTGGGTACCAGACACAGACTCTTAGCGCAGCGTGCGCGGAGAACACGCGAACCATGGAGTCGAATTGAACACTGAAAGATACACATACAAACATATTCGATCGGCTTTACGGGCCGACCTGAGCCCACGAGGTACGGAGGGCCATAAGAGACGTGACAAGGCTGCAAAAGAAACGGCAACACGTGAGCACTCCCAGCCAAGGACCTCACGACTCGACACGTACCCAAGGATACCTGCAACACCATCGTTGAAGTTGACCAGTGCAAGACCGGTTGCCGGCAGCCAGAGGTCGAGCGAATCGAGGATGAGCTGGTACTTGACGGCCTTGCGCTCGCTGCAGGGGATCCAGGGTCAGTCAGGACAGAGAACATGAGGCATGAGTACGTACGCGCGGAGCGTCTTGATGCGGGTATTCGAGTCGCCGTCGTCACCGATGAGCTTTTCGCCCGTGGCGGTCTTGTTCGCGGCACGGATGGCACGGGTCTCGTTGATGAGGCGGTTGGTCTGTTATCGGGTGAGTAAGCACTGTCGAGGGGTGGGAGAAGTCCGGCACAGACCTTGAGAATACCGCTGGCGAGCGAAAACACGATACCGGCGAGCCAGAAGCGCAACGAGGTCTTCAGATGTTTGGTTGCCTTGTCCGGGGTGAGGTTGATAAACCGGACTGTGTTTGCCTGGGGAAGCCGTGATTAGGGTGGCGTGCATGTGAATGAACGAGTGGCCGGTACGTACCCAGACGATCGCATCGAACGAGAGGTAACCCGCATACGAGAGCTGGCGCAGGATGGCAAGATATTGCTCGACTGGACTGGTGCTAACGAGCGGGGATGTGGATGCCTTGAGTGCGAGCTGGAGGTGCTCAGCGGGCTTGAACAAACGCAGGACTGGTTGTGCCACGACGTCAGAGCCTGAAGATCACAGCCAGCGAGTTACTCACGCTTGCGGGCAGTGGCGAGGTGGCCTTTGAGGGCGTTCCAGCGGGCGGCGTCGAGCTTCTTGCCTTGTTGGATGAGACAAAAAGCGTAAAAACGCGCGAAGTACTATCCCCGACGGAGAGATGTCAGTAAGTGTTGTTGTTGTCAGACTAGGGAAACTGCACGAACCTGGATCGCGCGGTACAGCTGCGGCACGTTGTCTCAGACACAAGACAGCGGATCGCGGAATTGGCACACCTTGTCACGGCCAAGCGTAGTGCCAAGGACCCTGAGAGACCTGGACGAGGCCGGGTGAAGGACGATGTTCTGGGCAGCGGCGACGGCGGTATTCATGACGGGCGACAAGTGAACGTGAATGTGAAAGTGAGAGGAGTGGGCGCTTGTGGTCGCCGGGTTTTGACAGGCGTGTGACCAACGCGTGACGGTTTTTACTTCCGATTGCGGCTATCATTACAGGTCGGAGTTGGGCGGGGTTGGAGCGCGTCTTCTTCTTGTTGTTCTTAATGATGGGGTTGCTCACAGGAGCTGACAAGGAGAACGTTCCGCCACAGTCGTCCTCGTCGCCTGCCAAATCAGTAGCAAGTGCGCTTGGACCATCCCCCAGCTCTTCGCCTCTCAAGGCCCACTTTGCGTCCACGCCGTGCGGGACACCAAGCACTCGGCGCAATATCTCGTGGACCAACAGCGATATCGAACATCCGCATTCGGACACAGTCAACGTACCGCCAGCCAGCTCTGACCGCAAACTTCCAAACAGGTCTATTCTCAAGAAGACGCCTTCCATCGTGCCCATGCAGCAGCTCGTGCGGCCACCAACGCCAGAGCCGGAAGACGCCGTAAACGACCCCCACTACCTCCAGTCGCCCGTCATCACCCTGGCCTCGTCAACGCATGGGGATTCGGACGTCTCGTATGCAGACCTGCGCGAGGCCTACAACTTGCTCGCTGCCCGTGTGCGTGTCAAGTCAGACCCCTCCGCGGTCGTCGCAACTGCACCCGTCTTCAAGCCACTTCACGACTACGCCACTGAACTGTTTACGGCCATCGTCCGCGACCTTGGTCGCTGCATGCTCGACCCGCTCGCCTCGCCACAAATTTCATCCCTCTCCGCGCCCTCGCGCTCCGGCTACGACTCGGACGTATTCGACTCACCTTGCGCACCCATGTCGTCATCGCCTGTTCGCGAGGCAAAGCGTCGTGGCATGAACGACCACGAAATCCGCCACGCGCGCGACCTCTACACCGTCTGTCACGGTGCAATGCGCCTCTTGTCCAATATGCTCTGCTCGCCCGCACTTTGCGATATTTTCACTCGTAAGTATTCAAGTAAATTTTTTCTGAGGTTTTTTCATTCATTTTGGGGCTGCAGCCGAACAACTCAGCGAGATGCTCACACACGTGGTCGCTATTCCCCTTGCGGATAACATCCCAACCCCTAACTCGCGCAAGACCTACGCTTTGGCCATCTTTGTCTTGCAGACCCAGCGTCTACCGCTTGACGTCCTACAGCCGGCCGCACCACGTCTTACTTTTGCCTTCCGTCGTGCCCTGGACGGCGAACTCGGCAAGGAAGGCAAAAAAGGTGCCATCACCGACGCCCTCAAGGTAAGCGCCGCCTGTCCCAGTACTTAGGCGAGCATCGCTGACATCGCTGCAGGCCATCAGCGAGCACCTGGGTGCAGATCCGACCATCTTCATCGAGCCTTTCCTCGACCTCTTCCCCTCCGTCCTCCAAAACGTTCTCTCCTCCAATGCCTCCGTCCGCTCCCAGTGCGTCAACACCCTCGGCTCCTTCGCTGCAGCCCGTATGGTCAAGAAGCACGACGCCGACGCTTTTGGCCGTCTCGCTGGTATGCTGAAAGAGTGGGTCGACGACCAAGCTACCGCTGAAGGTGCTCTCAACGACCTGCTTGCGCGCACTCTCCGCGTCACCGCTGCGAGCGAGTCGCTCGAGAACAAGGTCACCGGTCCTATCTGGTCTGCATGCGTGCTCGCGAGCATCATTGTTCTCGCAGGCCCGGGTCTCTTCAAGCACCAGCGCTGTGTCAAATTGACCATGGACGCACTGGCACATCTCACCAAGCACAAGTCGCCCATCATCAAGAGCGTCGGCCGTCTCGTATGGCGTGCGCTCGTCTGGGCGTTCGTCGAGCTCCAGCGGACGACGGACGATGCTGAGACCGATGCACGCCAGCTCGTCAGTGTCGCCGCGTCGTGGAAGATGGTCCGCCAAGTAAGCGATCACGGAGTCGGTGTCGCCACCGTCGCCGCAGTGCTTCAATCCGGTGGAGCTGCAGGCGTCAGCCGAGCACTTGACATCGTCGAACGCATGCTCGCGAGCGGCCAGCCGAGGTTACACGAGCAAGGCGCCGAACTCCTCGCAAAACTCACCGACCGTACCCGTACCTCTTCGCCAGCAGCTAGCCCGACCAAGATCCTGCTTTGCACCGCACTGTTCGACGGCGAGTTTATGAACCAGGACCTCGACACGATCCAGAAGACGCTCGTACGGACGAACCGCGGTGTCGCGTCCGACTATGCGCGCCCGCTGACTGACGACGAGTTGGTTGGATGCTGGGAGCGCGTGTGTGGGTTGTGGAGCAAAGCGTTGTTCGCGAGCGCGCTGCACCCAGGCAACGTCGTTGCGCCTCAGCTGCTCGATACGTGGCGCGCACTGTTGGTCGTCCGGACGCGTGGAAGCGAGAGCGACAAGGAGCCCGTTGAACTCGACGAAAGTGCACGGCGCGCAGTCACGGACATCGTCACCGCGTGTCTTACAGCCGACGACACCAAGCCCGAGCAGCGCTGCGGGATGGCGGCGCAGCTTTGGGACGTCACGCGCTCTGTTTTGCCTTCGAGCACATGCACACTCATCGCTCAGGCCGTCCTTGCGGCTGTCGCAGAAGTCGATGTGGCCGGCGAAGACGACGATGTTCTTGAACCTTGGGCGTCCCTCATGGCGGGTCTCCTCGCCAAGGCGCCGCGGCACAAGATGCAGGCGTGGCTCGAGAGCGTCGAGGTCGATGCCAAGCGTCGGCTGTGGCGTGCGCTGAGCCGGGATTGCAATGCAGCGAAGGAGACGAGCGTCGATGAAGATGCGTACGAACGTGCGGTAGCGCTTGCGACGGCGCCGTTTGCCATGTGGCCGGTCCAGGGTACTGAGTGGGGAGTTTGGACGGGCGTGGTGGCGACTGCCGTTCAGCGTGGAAAGGCTCAGGGTGTCTCGGTCGATGAGGTGGTCGATCGGATTTGCGAGGGTGTCAGCGTTATGGTCTCTGAGTACGTCTGGTTGTTTTCCTCGAAAATTCTGAAGTACTGACGAACTCTCTTCCTTGCAGCTTGTATACCCTTGGCGAGATTGTGCAGCGGATGATGCAGATGACTCCCAGCGCCGACGAGCACCACGCGATCACTGCGCCTGCTATTGTGTTTGCCACTACCGGCCGCGTGCTTGAGGGTCTTTACAGCACCGACTCGGACGACATTGATGCATGCCTTAACATCCTGCATGCGCTCTGGGAGTGGCTCCGCACGGCATCGTCTACGGCTATCGTTCCCTTCCTCGATGCGACGCATGCAGGGCTCGCCTCGTGGCTTCGCGACGAAGACAAGGTTCTCGGCGAGGACCAGTACACCGATACCGTTCAACCGGTCTACACAGCACTACTCAACTCACTCGCTGGTGTTCCCATGTCTCTCGACATCCTCGAGTCGTACGCAAGCTTCCTCGCAGCGCCAGCAGTCGACGCCGAGGTCTCGGCCGCGTTGCACAAATTCTGGTCGCACGTCGTTGATGTGCTCCCCGAGGCCCGCGCCAACTGCCCTCGCGTCCTTCACTCGCGCCTGTTGGAAATCGTAGAGACCGGCAGCGAAGACTTTTCTTCCATCCTCGGTACCGCCAGCGGCGAGCATCATTCCGACGTCCAAATGGTAGACGCCGACGAGGAGATCGTGGAGGAGAGCCTCGTCCTCGCGGATGACGCCGGCTCGGACTGGAGCTGGGATGTGTACGATGACGACGATTTTGAGCCCGAGAGTCGCACCCGCGCAGTCTCGGAGGACCTGGGCTGCGACGCGGATGACCTGGACTGGTCGCACCAGACGGCGGAGAATTTGGCACGCCTAGCTGGCACCCCCGCATCCTCGGCTGAGGACGCGGCAGGCGCCGCACTGTTGGCGCCATCGCCGTCGCCGGCACCGCAGACGCCCAAGCGGGACCGCTCAGCGGCAGCGGGCGCTGGCACGTCGTCGTCGCCATCGGGCGTCGCCGACCTGGCCTTCGTCATCGAGTCGAGCGGCGCGAGTACGAGTGCGGGAGCAACCGCTCCGTCGGAGGACGGTCACCAATCACGGCGTTCTATACTCGGCAAGCGTCGGCGAGCGTCTGCGTCCACGCTCGATGCTCGGCCCATCGTCAGTCTGCCGCGGCCAGACTTTGCTTCT
>Ga0247815_10000694_pt1 | contig 26506 bp, 26 predicted proteins | sample UWRJL194509B1_FD_181014 | JGI IMG/M metagenome (GOLD analysis project Ga0247815, IMG submission 181014) | Plant litter microbial communities from Arlington Agricultural Research Station in Wisconsin, United States - UWRJ-L194-509B-1 | ecosystem: Environmental > Terrestrial > Plant litter >...
AAGCTGCCGTTCTCGAGTTGGCATGCTTTGAGCAATTGGGACAGTCCATCTCGTTTTAAACGTGATAGATCGTCGCGTAGGATGGATAGTAGGAGGAGAGCAGTGTAGGTCATGATCAGGTCGGGTAGATCGTACCGCGCGAGCTGAGCACGCAGGTTCAGCCACATTGACACCATGATTCGGAGAATAGGCACCTGTGACGCAGCCGATGCGTTTGTGCCTGATTCAGGTTGCAGTGACGAGCTTCCACGAAAGCCAGCGCCGTACTCGCCCTCTGAGACGATATTCAGAATACGAATGTGAATAGGGGTCGACGTGCTCACCAACGTGCTGGTTCCAGATCCAGCTGCGAAACCAGTCCTTTTCCTGGTCTTTGAGCTTCTGATTGACTATACCAAGTACGTCGAGCGTGGCAACGCAGTAGAATCCAACAGCCATGCTGCAGGACGATATGAGTCCTGATGCGCAGAGTAGCGCAGCTACCAGTCACCGAGAGGTCTCGTATTCGACCTGGCCGGAACCAAGACCCTGCAGACAGCGCCCTGCATGATTGGCGTGACCTTGTTTTGCAAGTTTTGGCAGCTGCATAAGTGACCACGTAAGATCAGGAGGCCAAGTCGCGTTTAATGTCCGAACGCGGACTTTGCAGTTTATACTCCGGTTACCTCTCTTCCACAGCCTCTATGGATCGCCTTCCAGTCGAACTCCACCGAGAGATCTTCTGCCACCTCGCTGGCCGCCCCTGGGAAGACCCAGATGCGGATTCAGCCGCATTTGACTGGCTCTCTGAAGCCCGCGCGCCGTACCTGCTGGCTTCGGTATGCAGGCGCTGGCGGGAGCTTGCGCTTCGCACGCCGGCGTTGTGGGCGTTCATCCGCCTTTGCGACGGCATACACGCTCGCCAGTTTGGGCGCGCGCGAGTCAATCTAAGCCGTGCAGGCAAGCATCCGCTGTATTTTATACTCGATGGTCGGCGAGTAGGTTTCCTAAACCACTTCTTCGACGGCCTTCAGCTCGTCAAGCAGTATGCCCCGCGTCTTGTACGCTGTTATATACATATTCCCTACAACACACAACACGAGAACCTCGCCATCTTCGAGCAGGCCATGCCCCTGCTGCGGGAATTACGCATGATTCCGACTCATGGGAGGTCTGCGCGCCTCGTCGTCAGTCCACGCTCTGCCTTTGGCTCACAGCTCACCTTGCGTCTCCTGCACCTTCCCGACTGCCCACAGCTGGAACGTCTCGACAGCCATGCCATCTGCATCATCCCTGCAAGCAGTTTAGGACGTCTCAAGCGCCTTAGCTACAATCTCAGGAACTCGGAGGCGGCGCCCCTATGGGCCACTCTCACACGCACTCCTGCACTGGAGGAGCTAATCATTGTATTTCCCAGTGATGGGTGGTGGCGTCTGCAGCAACTGTCCGCTGACAACAGCAGCAGATTTGAGAACGCCACCCGCGTAGAACTCCTCCACCTCCACCATCTGGCAGTGTTTGGCTCATGCAACGAGTTCTCCTGGGCCGACAAGGCACACCTTCCAGCTCTCCACACTCTCACGGCGTCGGTCGAGCACTGCGATCATATGGGTCCACTTTTCAAAGCACTTCGCCAGCAGCTCCGACACCTCGTCATCACCTCGATCGAAGACGGTACTGGCACGGCGTACCTCGGGGCCCGAGATGCTGAGGCTCTGGACCAGCTCTACGATCTCGAGTCGTTCGAACTGCGCGGTCTCCGTACCGACATGCTGCGTCAGCAAGACCAGGCCTTCTTCGAACATCTCTCCGGCCCCTGGCCATCAACGTCGCACGCCGTTGTCGACGTCGCGGGTCCGCGAGGATGGGCCGCAACACTCCCTCGCCTCGTCTTGCGCGACTGCGAGCTAGAGCTCGAAGCATGCGAGACGCTCGCACGCTTCGTCCACACACGCCTCCAAGGCCGCTCCCCTTTCATCTTCGAATTGATCAACTGCAAACTCACACGTAGACCGGGCACGGACCCGCCCTGGCTTGCGCCTGTGCGCATCGTGTTCGGCGGTGCTCTCGTCGACGGACAGCACTTGCCCTGAGCTGTTGGCCCGGAGCTCGAAAAGTGGCCGCCACCCCCGAATCCGCGCGCATCCGCATGACTCCAACACCGGTCTATCTCGCCTTCTGTTTTTTTCTGTCTACATGTTGCCTTCGGCCTCTTTCTCGTGTCGGCTTCTTTACCTCCTGTAACAGCTTTGTCCCTAATCATGCTCACGCACGGTCCTGTAACCAGACGCTTTCGAGATCGCTCTTGGCCCTGCGCTCGCCCGAACTCCTCCGACCACGAACGTACGACCGTGAATCCTCTGTGTCATGCATAACAAACAAGCGCGCCGCGGACAGCGTGACAGCGATGACGACGTTTTGAGCGACGGTATCGTGCAGGGTCAGGAGGTTTCGCATGTTTTTGGGGTCAGCCCTCGTTCTTCGCGGTGCTTCGCCGCGGAGCGGTGCTTGTAAGAGGCTTGAATCAAGAGCAGGCACCATGGCAGTCATACTCGTTCGTGTATAAGAGAGCATCTTCCCGTTAGGATTTTTCCGCATTAACTGCGGTTTAGAAGCGATTTAACCAGCGGGAAGAGGTAACAACGTGCGGGACTGAGGTTCGCTGGCCAAACGACAGCATAGCCAATCCCACGTCTGTGCCAGCCATCAACTAAACGGGTGTCCCGTCAGAAAAAAAAAAAAAGGCTGGAGGGGCCCGCGGACTAGTAACAGGGCACTCACTCATTGGTTGTCCCCCAATAACAATGAGCGCATACGTCCAGACCAGACCAGGCCATCCACCAACGCGGCGGCCTGTGATACGATGGAGCACGTTCTCTGCGCATACTGCGAGGCCTTGGAGCCCGAAGAACAACAGTGCGTCCGGTACGAATTCGCGCTGCATGTTCCACATCCCGAAGTCGTGAAGAATGCCGCTTGCGAGGAACGAACCGATCACCAGTCCGAACCGCCGAGCCGTCTTGCCAAATGGCGAGAGCAGCCATTGCAGAGGGTAGCCGCCTAGGTCGAGCAGGGCAGGCCGCATTGTCTGGTGCCAGCGACGCGACCAGAACTCGGACACGGAGGTCGCGCACCAAGGTGCGTCAAAGAGTGGCGGCCAGTCTTCGGGAGAGTGACCAAGGACAAAGACGTCGACGAGGGCACAGAGGTCGTGGACTGTGCCGAATCCAACAATGAAGGTGAGCCCGGTGATGACATGAATGGCCGTGCTGACGATGTACCGCTGTACCGGCGGCAGGTGTGAGATGAAGATGCTAGCACCTGCAGGACTAGCAGCACTGGGAGCGAGCTTGGCCAGCGATTCGCAGAGGTCGAAGAGGAAGAAGTTGACGACGAAGGACTTGAACGTGGCCCGGAACCACGCCTTGCGCTCCAGCGGTTTGGTGATCTTAGGAACAACCAAGCCTGCACCTGCGAGCAATGTTAGAGACAAGTATTGGAAATCAGGTGATTGTCTCACCAGTGCCAAAGTCCCAGCCAAAGCCTCGACCTGACAGCAACATTTCGTTGACGTCGCCAACACTGAGCTTTTCCGGAAGCTGCTTCTCCCCCACACGCAATCTTCCCGGTCTTGCAACGCAAAATTCAATTGTTCGCGCAATTGAATAGATACTGAGCATGCCTGTTGTAAACCATAAACACTCTGCAGTGGACGCGCCGCGACGCGTGTCGGGAGAACTCACCGCTAATCCAATCATACCAGACCAGTTCTGGCTCGGTATGTCGATAGCCATATGCCGCGCGCAATGCAATGAACGGCACGAAGGGGATCATTGCCGTTCGAATAAGCTCCGTGCCACGCTTGCGCGAGAGGAACGCAGCAAGGGTAAACGGCAGCCAAGGTAAGGATGAAATGAGCCCATTGTTGGCGGGTGTGAGCGCGATACGTTCGTCTTGAGGAGGAAAAATATAGCGCAAGAGCGCCGAAAGGTGCTCCATGGCGAAAAGGTGGGCAACAGGAAGACAAGGCCCGATTTTTTTTAGACCAAGCGGCCTGTCGCTGTCAGCGCAGGTTCGAAATCGCCGGCTATCGCAACGCGCCCATCACGCGTCAACATGAAGGGCTGACAGAGACAGCAAGATCTTTGTTGTGCATCATATGAACGATGTCAGAAGAGGACTCCGGACGAAGAGGAGGTGAAAGGGGAAGAGTTGCAGCGCCGGCAGCCTCCGGCCAAGGTCAACTTTGTGAACTACTCCCGCTCTTCTTCATTCTGTTCGCTGCATTCTGAGCCTGCAGAGACCGTGACTTGACGGCAGGTCTTTAGTCCGCATCTCTTCAAATGTTCCTTACAGTGCATTATCGCTCCCCTCGCAAGCCCTAGCTCGTTCCCCCTCCGACGCAAATATCGTATCAACTAATTAAATTTCGAAAGGGTACTCGCACAAGACATCCCAGTGCACTCGAATCTGTGACGCAGGCTTGACAGGAGGCAAAACGCGGCGTTGTCAGAAGTGAGCAGCTGACGGCGAGGACCGCTTTTTGCATCTTGTCCTCTTCACCCTCGCCTTCATGGATTCCCTTCCGGTCGAGATTTGCCAGCAGATATTCCTCTCAGCTCTATCTCTTGAGAGCTTCACAAGCCGCTCGTTGCCGACGCGTGAACACGCGACCAACTTCCATATCGCCGCAACATGCGCGCGGTGGCGTGATATCGCCTTGCAGACTGCGAGTCTCTGGGCACAGATCAAGGTCCACGGCTTGTACGATGAACCGATGATTCAATATGTCTCCCTACATCTCGAGCGCTCGGGCACGTTCCCGCTTGAGTTGCGGTTCTTGTTGAAGAGGATGGATGCAGAGGAACGGAGTGACGGCGAAGTGTACAGCCGATGCCTGCAACTCGCCGGCGAGCATGTCCACCATTGGAGCCGCGTCCACATAGAGATCCCAGATTGGATGACGCGCGATGATCTGGCCATGTTGAGGATGCGGTGTCCGCTTCTCGAAGAGTTGGTTCTACTCCCAGTGTCGGCAGAGGCATCCGGTATCGACTATCGCTCGGACAACATGCTAACCCACATATATGACATCACCTCGAGCTTAGAACCAGAGCTTCCGCGGTACTTTCGCGATGCTCGCCACCTCGTTAGGCTGGAAAGTCACGTAACGCCGATGATACCGAACCATCAGCTAGAACGCCTGACGTTCCTCAGTATCAGCCTCCGCGATATCCCGGATGCTCCGCTATGGTTGACGCTGGCGTTGACACCAAATCTCCAGGACCTTCGTGTCTATTATCCCATATACGGTTCAGGCTGGCCAAACGAACCGCCTTCCGTCGAAATCAACCTCCTTAGCCTGACGAACATGGCGCTGTACGGTCTACCAGATTCGTTCGACTGGATAGACGTCTTCAACGCGCCCAAAGTGCACACATTGACTGTATCGATTGAGCCATGCCCGCGACTCACTCGTCTCTTTATCAAGCTGCGCGATACGGTCCGACATTTGATCATCACCACTGTCGACCCAGAGGACGGTGGCGGTTTCCTCAACGTCACCGACGCTGTTGCTTTGGACAACCTGACAACGCTAGATACTTTCGAAATTCGAAATCTGACCAAGGTCATGCTGCAGTCTTGGAACGGGTGGGTGTGAGTGTATGGTTTGAGGTGATCTCGCTGACGTCGTTGAGCAGTTCATTCTTCCAACATCTTTTCGAACGGGCACGCGAACGCGAAGGTTGGATCGCTCGACTTCGGCGATTCGTCATCAATGGATGCACATTCGAACTCGATGCGTGCGACTCGCTTATCGAGTTCGTTCAAGCGAAATACGAGATGGCGGGAGAAGAAAAAGCGTTTGTATGCGAGGTGGTCGGTGGAACGACCCTCCTCAGACCGGCCCATGACAGCGATGTCAGCTTGGACACGGTGCCGCAGGTGCTCCAAGAGGCCATAATCATCGAAGAAGAAGAGCTCAGCGATGTCTGGACTACTGATGAAGATGAAGATGAAGATGAAGCTGTCGCTGACGAAGAGGCTAACGTCGATGGAGAGAATGGATCTGAAGGCGACGGAGACCAAACTGGCGAGGTTGCATCATAGCTTGCAGTTCCTGCTGATGATGGTCAGCCCTTAGTACAGTATATGTTGGTAGATATGCTTTCCTTTATCATGGTTTGCTCTCTGAACCCAAAGCCTTTTCATTTCCCTGGTCGTTCAGGTGGCAAAATCTCGGCACGCTGCCGGCAGCCTCTGACCAACATACAACCTCGTCACCTTTGTCTGTTGCTTTACTAGCCTGCTGAGACTGAGGTCCTGTGGTCTGTCTTTAAATTAAAATATCCTCTACGGCTCCTGCAAAGTCAGACTTCGTTCCTTCCACCAAGCCCAAGCCCCTTCTCACGCAACCACGCAAATGTCAAATCACTCAGCTGAAGCGTAAAGAGGTGCTGCATCGCATAAGCCGCCGCTTACAGTAGCGTATTTGGTAACTGAGAGGACGTATCTTCCACCTCTCGAAGCCCAGTCGCGGGTTGGTGCCTTTTTCGAAGCTGTCGCCGACAACGTGAACCGCACAGAGAATTGCTTCTACGTCTCTAAGCTGTCCCAAGAAGCTCAAGAAGCTCAAACGGTTACATATAGCTGGTATCATCGATCTACGTGGTAACTTACTTGGGTGACAGTGGTTCCCAAGGCGTGCGGTCCCGAGAGTATCCCTTGTCGCAAAACCAGTGGACAAATACTAGCAGAGCACTGAGAGCACTCTGCTCGGCCAAAAGCGTGCTTATGGTGAGTCGGTGATTGAATGTTGACAGAAAAGCAAAGGGCGGAGTTGCCAGAAGCGAGAGGCGCCCATTCTCTTCACCCTCAGCTTAATGGATTCTCTTCCCGTCGAGATATTCCAGCACATATTTCTGTCAGCTTTGCCATATGAGAGCTTCTTGGAACGCTCTATGCCGACGCGTGAACACGCGACCAACTTCCATATTGCCGCCACATGCGCTCGGTGGCGTGATATCGCCTTGCGGACCCCGAATCTCTGGGCACAGATCAAGGTCCACGGTTTGTGCGATGACCATATATTCCAGCGTATCTCCCTGCAGCTCGAGCGCTCAGGCACTGCACCGCTGGAGCTGCGGCTCTCGTTGGACAGGAAAGACGCAAGGTGGAGTGTAGGGAGTGCGTACAGCAGGTGTATACAAATCGTTGGCGAGCATGTCTATCATTGGAGACGCGTCCACATAGAGATCCCAGTCTGGATGACGCGCGAAAATATGGCTATGTTGATGACGCAGTGTTCGTTTCTCGAGGAGTTGGTCCTGCTCCCGGTGTCGGCAGTGCCCGCTGGCATCGACTATCGCTCGGACAACGTAATATCCTCCACAGCTGATATCGACGGGAGTCTCAAACTAGAGCCACCGCGGTATTTTCACAACGCTCGCCAGCTCGTTAGACTGGAAAGCCATGCTACACCGATGGTGCCAAAACATCCGCTTGAACGCCTGACGTTCCTTAGCATCAGTCTCCGCGATATCCCAGATGCTCCGCTATGGCTGACGCTGGCAATGACGCCGAATATCCAGGAGCTTCGCATCTACTATCGCATTCATCGTTCGGGCTGGTCGAACGATCCGCCGTCCGTCAAGATCAACCTTTCTCACCTCACCAACATGGCGCTGTACGGTCTACCAGACTCGTTCGAGTGGATAGACGTCTTCAATGCGCCCAAAGTGCACACCTTGGCTGTCTCGATCGAACCATGTCCTCGACTTGTTCCTCTGTTTATCAAACTACGCGATACGGTCCGACATTTGATCATTACTACTGTCGACCCGGAGTACTACGGCGGCATCCTCAATGTCACCGACGCCGTCGCATTGGACAACCTGTTCACGCTTGATACTTTCGAACTTCTCAACCTTCCCGCGTTCATACTGCAGTCGTGGAACAAGTCAGTGTGCTGCGTGGATTGAAGTGACCTCGCTGACGCCGTCGAGCAGTTCATTCTTCCAGCATCTTGTCGAACGAGCACGCAAACGCGAAGGTTGGGTCGCTCGACTTCGGCGATTCGTCATCAATGAATGCGCATTCGAGCTCGACGCATGTGACTCGCTTATCGAGTTCGTTCAGGCGAAATACGAGATGGCCGGAGAAGAGCAAGCGTTTGTATGCGAGGTTGTAGGTGGAACGGCTCTTCTCAGGCTAGCACATGAAAGTGATGCTAGCTTGGAAACAATGCCACAGGCGCTCAGAGACGCTGTGACTATCCACGAAGGACTCAGCTACGATTGGACCGAGGAAGAGGTTCCTGACGAAGAGCACGAAGGTGACGACGGAGAGCATCAATCTGGACCCAACTAGCAACGCTGCATCATAGCTTGCAGTTCCTGGTAATGATGACTAACCCTTAGTACAGTATGTGTCGGATGAAATACTTTTTCTTTCTTATCATGGTTTCTTCTCTGAGTCCAACGACGGTCATTTCATTTCTTGGATCATACAGGTGGAAAAGGTCCAACACCTGCTACAGGTCGTGCGATAAAGGTTAATGCCCTTAGACCTTGCCGATTCCTGCACCCGCTATGACAGTGCTTTTGACACTCGCCAGCGGAGTGAGCGTGAAGGAATATGGCACGCTCGTGAATGTGCCAGTATGGGTCAAGTTGATCTTGCCGCTACCCCAGTCATTGGCAGAACCGAGATTGGCGTATCCGTCGGCCTCGGGGTCACCATTTGGGCTGGTATTGGGAGAGTCGTCTGGAATGACTAAGCCGTATGTGGACACTGCGAGTTACCCCGTAAGCTTGGTGCGCAAGGTAGGATGATGGGCTGGGCTTACGTGGCTCTGTAGTATTGACGAAGACGTTTCCTTCAACCAACACCTGTGCGTCGCAGCGCGAGTGGATGCCCTGAGACACGACGCTGTCAAAGTAGTTGTTGAACAAGTGGGCGTGTGTGAAACGCAGCGCAGGCGTGCGCGTATGAATGCGCTGCCAGTAGTTGTGATGATAGCTGAAGCCATGGTCAGCATGTGCCATCATGGTGAGGGAACAACATCTCACGTCAAATGGAACTTGCCACCGTCTGAGAAAAGTGGTCAGTAAAGGCGTAGTTTTCGCCGTGTGGCATACCTTCGGCTGAGTTGGAGCAGCTCGCACCAACGAGGGAGCTTTTGTAATGATCGTGGAAATAGTTCCAAGACACTTCGACGTAGTCGCACGCGTGCGTGATGTCGAGTTGGCCGTCATAGTAATCTGTTGCAGTTCAATATCACTGTGATCTTAGATATCAAGCGAACTTACCGACGCCATTATTGAGATCGCTTACAAACTCGTTGTGGTCAATCCACACCCGGGCTTCGGAAGCGTGAGTACTCTGGAATAGAAGATCGGGTGCACCGGGTGACAACTCACTGCTCTTGATCACGCTGATGCCGTCGTTGCCCTTGACCTTGGAGATCTTCAGGTTCCGAACGATCACATTCTCCTTGCTATCTATTTTGAGACCTCCACCTGGTGCCAACAATGAGCATGAGTCAGGTTGACAAACATTCGCCTGCGGCTCACCATTGATAACACCGTTTGTACCGACGCCAATGATGCTTGTTTTGCTGGCTGGCAATGGTACATCAGTTTCACATCATCTGTTGCACAGAACACATACCGACAGGGTACTGTCCAGTGTAGTTTATCGCCGCGTTGAGGTAGACCACAGAGTTTCCTTTCTTGCACAAACGTCAGCTCGTGCTGGCTGCACAGGTAGAGGAAGACTCACAGCGATCGCCGTCTTGAATGCGGCAGCCGCAGTTACAGTTGTCGTCGTACCGCCTGCGCCACCTTGTACACCTCCATTCTGCGTGCCGTAACCTACGAGTTGCGCGGTAGCGGCTTGCCCAAGCAAGATGGCGCCGAGTACAGTATTCGTTCCGAACAACATTGTCCAATTGCGTCTGCCTCTTCTGCGAGCTAGGTGAGCATTTATAGGATGCGTCAAATACTCGGATGGTGTGATGGGGCGCGGTGTCTGCTGGCACGTCCACAACCCGAGGAAGAAGTGGAGTGGTTCGCGACCGGCCCGCCGGCACCGTTAAGACCACTCAACCGCTTGCATCACGAGCTCCAGCATAGCGGCTCGCTGCCGCGTAGAGAAGGTATGGCCGGCCCGTCCCGTCATATAACAGCAACAGAAAGTAGCACGTGCAATGGCGATGTCCTTGAATAGTCGCCACTCGTAATCGAAATCTCGCAATGCCTCATCGTGGACTGGGCGGACATCGGTTATAGTTCGCCTAGCCACACCTGGCTCCCCCAATTTGGGCTGAGCTACCTGCGCTGCAGTTCATCCGCACCATCTCCCTGCCCACGTATTGACGATCACCGGCCACAGCATCCCCGAAGGTGATCTTTAATCCGTCACACATGCTTTGGATGCGCCTAAGTTGGAATGTTGTCGAACTACGTTCGGGTCAAGCACGGGCAAGAGGCTAAGAGCAGAGGCGCGCCGGCGAGAACCGAAGCGCGTCTCTGCATACTTCCTCATGTGGGCTTCGATCGAATTCGCACCGCGGTGAATACAGCGACTTTTGCTAATGCTAGCAGCAATGCCGCAATTCTTGAACTTTGCATAATTCGACCTGTGCGCGCCGCAAGCTCATAACCTCCCGCCAAGAACGCCATAGAACGCATATCTATTCCACGCAACCAATCTACTACGCCCGACATTCGCCTCACAACAATAGGTCATCTCCACCGCCACTGCTTGCCGCACCACCGCTTGTACCGCCAAACGAACCCCACTGGTTCTGCTGAGCAGGCTTTGCACCGCCACCCCAGATGCTAGCCTCCGTCTTCTCCTTCTGCAGGTCCATCATGCTCTTGCCCGTTGTGCTGCTCGCTGGCTTTGGCGCCGCAGCCGAGCCGAGCGACATGCTCCACAGATCGTCAAAGCCAGAGCCGGCAGCCTTGGGTGCAGCACTTGGTGTCGGCTTTGCTGCAGAAGCAGGCCTTGCGGTAGGAGTGGTCGGAGTTGCGGGTGCCATGATGTTGCCGCCGAAGCCTGTGTATCTCGGTGCAGCAGGTGCAGCAGAAAAGCCACCGAAGCCGCCGCTCTGGGCAGATGACATGCCGGAGGTGGGAGAGATAGTAGCCGCGCGGACCGGTGGTGCAGTTGGCGTCGCACCAAGGATGTCAAAGACGTTCATGCCGCCGCCGGCAGCGGGCTTGGGCAGCGCTGCGACAGGCACAGGTGCTGGGGCAGGCGCACTACCAGCTCCGGTGAAGTCACCAAAGTCGTCGTCATCTGCGAAAGTCGTCAGCGGCAACAAAGGTAGATGGGACAGTGTAACGCACCATCAATACCGACTGGGGCAGGCAGAGCTTTGTTCGTTGCCGGCGCCGGTGCCGGCACGGGGTCGTCGAAGCCACCAAGTAGATCTTCTTCTTGTACCTTCGGGGGGCGAGGCGCAGCAGCTGGTGGCGGGGCCGTGCTTCGGCGCTGGGGTGGGGCATGTGTACGCGATACAGATGAGGTGGGCTTGCGATCATCGTCATCGCCGGCATCGTACTCGTCGAAGTCTTGACGCGACGAAGTGTCACGGAAGCCGCCGCTGCTGCCGCCACCGCCAGACCTAGAGGAGCCGCCACCATTGTTGCGGTAGTGGTCGCTCGTGCTGCTGACGCCACCGTCCCAGCCACCGCTGCTGCTTCCTCCTCCTCCACCTCCACCTCCACCACCCCCTCCGTGGTACTGATCGGAGCTGAATCCACCATAACGCGAGCCTCCAGCGGAAAAGGACATCTCATCATTACCGACACCGGTGTATTTGCTGCGATTCTGTTTGGCCTTCTTGCGTTCGGTGCGTACCCGGTCAAGGTCACCGAGCAGCTCGACGATTTCGCGAGAGCGGTTCCGAACTGCAGTAAGGCAGAGACGTCAGCTAAATGAAGTGCAGAAACGCGACCACCAGCTGCCCAAACGGCACAGTCACGCTTGCCGCAAGGCGTTTCGGTAAGGGCAGCAGCGCAAGGGACGGTCTGAAACTGCAAACAAATGTCGGTGCACTTGGCTGGAGCACTTACTGTTGATGCCTTGGTCCTTGCCCTTCTCGTCAACGTAGTGGAAGCTGCGTAACATTTTGATGGTGCCGAGATGTGAACGAGCATCGTCTACGACACGTTCGCTACCGTGTTTGATGAGATACTCCAGCAGTTGCAATGCCTACAGACGGAATGCGCCAGTCAGCTCGGTGTTGGCTATAGAGCAGATACTTAGACAGACCTTGTAAATTTGGCGCCACTGACGAGCCTCTTTCTCCATAAAGCGCGAGTAGATGCACGGCATGATCTCGTTGAATTGTTGGCTGTGGACGAGCCTGTGAGCAGCCTGAAGCCGCGCCGAATTAATTAGAACACACTAGTTGAAGGTTCTGAACATGATCGATTAGTTAGATAGCTTTCGATAAAGAGTCAAATACACACACCCTTGCGCGATATCAGTCATGAGTGTGGAGCTGGCACCCCTACAGCAAGGTGTCAGCCGCGTTCCGAACACCGACGTGGACGGCAGGCTCGCACCAAGGATCGTCGTTTGTTGCGTCGCGCACTTTGGCTTCCATCTCGCTCACGTTCAAAACGATGTTCTTCGCCTATCAAAGTGCTTTAGCTTCACGGGGCGTGGACCAGCAGGCAGCAGGACCAGGCTCACCTGGTTGTACATCGACTTGACATCATACATCGTCACCTGGGACAGCTGCGAACCGAGCTTCTCCAGAGTATCCATTCTGACGGCGAAATAGGGTGGGTGAAGAAAGAGATATGTGCGAAAAGAAGACACGAGCGAGCGAGCAGGAGGGCAAGTCGGTGCCGGGCAATGCCGGCTCCAAAAACGGATTGCCGCCGGAAATCAAGACCACCGCCAAATTATTCTTGAAATAACTCGTCGCTGAAGGCAGAAGCCGCAAGCAATATCAAGATCTACGCGAGAGCAAGCACCTCATCTTTTTCTATCAGTTTGACCTTTCGCACCAGACGCTCAGACTGGGTCGAGACTTCCGACCGATCATCAGTATTTGAACTTGAGACACACAGTATTGCAGCCCCGGAACCCCCAAGATAGTTATTACAATGAATCAGCGTCCTTGGCTATTGTCCATACGTGAGTTCCACATTCAGCCACACAATATGCGCACACACCGGCACCGTATGCCTAGGTGTCCTTGCCACACTCCAGTGCTCCCATATCAGAACCTTCCGCTACAGACCATGTTAGCCGCAATAGGAAGGGTGCCAGAGGTGCATGCTGATGCCCAAAAGTCTGATACAATGCAAGTCAGCCAATATCACAGTTCAACGCACAAGCAGACGCACTCCAGTCGTTCATCATCACTGTCCAGCGCGTCTCCGATGAGAAAATTGTCGTCGGCATCGCATAACGGTATTGGTTCAGATACCCGCCGGATGGAGCCGTGAACTGCCGATGTTCAAGGTAGAAGCCAGCAATGCCCCGCGTCCAAGCCGAGCGACAGCGGGCGCTGTACCGAAGCTCTATGGTGTAATTCCCCTTTTTGACAGTGGCCTTGGTTTGAGCGTCGTCTGCACATCGGAACCAGTTGCCCTGGCCACCCGGTGGAGTCCAAACATGGTTGAGTGGATCCTTGTCATTGCAGTCACTACCCAAGAGAGTATTAGTTTGGTACCCTGGACTGATATAGAGTGATCAGCATGCAGAACTTACTTTCCACAAGCATACACGGCGGGAGTGGCCCGACGGTCGAGCTCAGCCACCACCTCGGGGAGGGTTTCCTTGATAATAGTGCCGTCCTCGAGAACGCGAGTTGTAAATGGCGCGAGAGGCTCTGTGTTTCGAGTGTACTCCGGGTGCGATAGATTGGCCGGAGACTCGTGTGGTACTGCGATACTGTGACCGAGCGCAACGGCAACGGAGGAGGCGATGAGAACGAGGTGAGAAAAGAGCATCGTGAAGGCGTGGCTTGTGTTGTATCACCTGGACAGTGAGCGACGGTACTTTCAGGAATAAAAGCTCACTGAGCCTTTATATGTGTCGGGCATAACCATCTGGAGACAGAATCGTGAAATTGGTGCGAATCGCAAATCATTGTGGTTCGCATCACGGACAGGTCTAACTCACTGCCGACTCACGGCGTCCATTTTGCATGCGCTGCACAGCCCACAGAGTCAATCATGTGAGTATAGGCTACGCTGAACGCCACTCCGTGCTACGAGGAGCTCGGCACCAGTGAGTGTGGTTTTTGAAATAATTCAAATGGTAATAGCAATGCCACCAACATCTACGCATAGTTACTGGTACGACCACTGTGCTTGAAAGCACAAATCTTGTACATTAAGGATGACACGTGGAAAAAACGTGCTTGGGAATTCTGGAACACGAACTACCGCCAGCTGATACGAACCAATAGGGGTAATCGACCAGTATAGTCAACTCGCAGCAATCTTGTTCACAGCTTTGCGGGACCAGGAGAGTTGTCCACCAGTGCACCGTGCACCTCCCGGTGATATATACTCTCAAAATGGACGGGCGCACAAATCCACGCCAAGCTCCTGGCTTGGCAGAGATTCATCGGAAAAGAATATTCAAATTTGTGCACAGATTGAGAGATGAAGGGAATGAGCCTTGTGGTACCCGCTGATCGACACATTATAACACTTGTCGTGAGGGCACAGCATCAAGTCAGAGTAATGCCGGAGGCGCGGTAGCGCGACCCATTGTCACGACACATGCCACAATGGCATTTCATGTATGGTAAAATTGTCTAGGCATTAATTTATGAAGAGGCAGCTCGTGGGGCGAGAAGTGTTCTTGGGAGTTTGACACGCTTCACGACGCTCGTGCCATCTACAAGCATATTAGACCGCTGTCCACCGAACACAAAATGAGAACACTCACCATCCACAATCGGCTCCGCCTCCAATTTCTTCTTCAGCGACTGCATGATCTTGCTCACATCCATCCAATCGAGATCGTCCCTCGTTTTCAACAACGCCTCGACGAAGCCGAGGTTCGGACCATGCACCTTCGCGAACCTCCAAAACTCTAAAAACACGAGGTTTTTGGAGATCCCGAGTATACCCACGATATGGTCCATGACCTCCATCCGGTGCTCGAGCTCTTCTCGCGGGATCCAGCTCGCAAATCGTTGCCGAATACGCTCGACGTCGCCACGGACCAACTCGACGGCGCGTGGGATTTTGAGTTTCTTCGCGCGGATGAGCCGATGGAGATACGCTATCAGCGTCTCGTTCAGCGTCTCGCGAGCGAGTTGGTTGAAAAATGTGGGATGAAGTGTGACAGCACACTCGTCGAGGTAGTCCCGTGCAGTTTCGAGGATTTGCGGCAATGAACCCGCACCGTCAGCCCACGCGCTGTTGAACAATGACTTCGCGGCGGAGCTGACGTCGTGCATGATGAGCTGGACAACGAGTCTGGTGCAATGGTGCGCGACTGTTGTATACCCTGCGCGCAGTTGTGCGAATCGCGCGGCGAGTAGGTCGGTCGATAGGCGCGAAGCATGGCGCGACTGGAACGCAGACACAAAGTCCGCGCTCCGTATTTGGTCGTTCGCCAATGCATCGGCGTACTCCATGAGGCCACCTGGAATGTCCGGTTCTGTGGTTGAGCGTACGAACTCGGTGTCGAGAACGTTTATCCAGCGTGTCTGCATCCGTAGCAAAACATCCACGCTTTCGATGACGACCTGGACAAAGACCGCTCGGTCGGCGCATTGCAGTGCGAACTCGGCGTGCTGGTTAATGATTTGGGCGAGGATGACAGCGCCGTGCATGGAGTACTGGCCATCTGCATCAGTATCGGGCTCAACGTCACGGGTGGTAAACGTCTTGACCTCGTCGTTCATCAGGTTCGTGCACCACTCTTCAAGCCGTCGTACAATCGACGCCGCCGATTGTTGTACCAGAATATCGTAGGTGCCGACAAAAAGCTCCTGTGTTGACCATTGCTTGAGCTCGCCAGCTAGAAACTCGAAAAACTCCGGGTCCGAGTTGTCATCAACAAGTCGACGGATCGTCTCGGCAATGCCTTGTTGGTACGCCTGCTGGAAGAATGCCGCCATATCCCAGTGACTCGGAAACTGCGGTACAACATCGCGCTGAAGTTTCTCGAGTTCTTGCTGAGCCCATCCTGTGTTCTGTAGCACGAGCGCGGCGTCCTGTTTGGTTCGTTCGTACGAGTCGGTGAACCGCGTAGTCACCGATTCTTGCAACCTCGTCATGAGAACTACGCGATAGCGATTGGCCTGTGCTATAGTCGTGTGACTAGAACTTCTACTGAACGCAGGTCTTTTCCGCGCTGCTGCAGCTGCATTCGTCTGGTCAACTTGGTAAGCGAGAGTTCCCCCGTAGCTCGTAGATGGCGTACCGACTCTGCGCCATGACTGGCAACGCGACAAAGTTGAAGTAACGAATCAAAGTCACCGCTGAGTACCTGCTCGAGGCACTGCGAAGCCGCCTGTCCGAATACCGCGGTGAACCGGTCCACTGCGGTGTCGAGCCGCGCAAGGCGGTTCATCGTGTTGCTCTGCAGCGACAGTACAGACCCCCGCCATTTGGGCTGCAGCTCTTTCTGCAGTGTTTCAAGCTGGTCGTAAATGTTGCCGAGGTTCGGAGCCGTTGACCCGGACGCTATACTCCCGTCCAATGTGGTAATAATCACATCCAGCTGACGGTCATACACCGACGGCGTCGGATCGTCGTCGTTGGAGAAGAGTGACCGAGGACGTGCAGATGGATCTGGTTGCGATATTTTTGCATTACTTGCAGATAGAAGTTCACCGTGTTGCGTTTCGTTGTCGCGAACGTCCCGGCGCGTAAACGGCTTGCGAAGAGATTGTGCGAGTCGTGACTTCATGAGGATTAAGTGTAACAGGAATCTTGAATCAGATGCCGAGGTATATAGGCCTGCGGTGAATCCTGGCGGTCACCGCCTCTAAATTGCCGGGAAAGATATTCAGGAGGAAAAGCGGTGTTCGCGCTCCGACCGCTTCAGCTCCGGACGCGGCGCAGCAACTGCGGCTCATTCGACGTTCTTACTAAGCCTGCAGAGCTAAAGTAAGTCGCCTCAGGTGCTGTACTCCAGAGATTATTGATTCGTGTACGGATATTGAGTTGCAGCTCCCTGTGGTACGATAGAGGAGGCCGACGATCCGCGGATCCCGCAGGCCAACGAATGTCGAACGAAACAGGAATGCCACCACAAACGAACGCCGCACCTGCGCCGGGAAGACTCAGACCTTCTACAGTACCAGATGAGCCAAAATAAATATTATTTTAAATTCTACAGAGCGGGAAGTACTCAACGTTGAAAAGTTTGACACACCACCGTGGGCCTATGCTACTGTTTTCACCCTTCGCGCAAAATTAGCACTCGGGTTCATCTTGCTGCACTGAGATGCGGAGCTGTACCCTTTGTTTGCCTTCGAATCCGGTTTGATGAACCGGTGCTGAGCATTGCGTGACGTAGGCGCGCGTACCCCAGCGGGATCCAAGTCGTGCGCGCAGTTTGGGGCGCCGCGCCTGCCGCTCTTCCTCCCGCCCTGCTCGTTGTCTCGTCATGTCCACGACCGGTCGAATATCTGCATTCATGAGCTATCTGGCTCCGCCTCAGGAGGCGCGAGTACCAGTCACACTGTCCAACCTCGCCGGCGTAGTTTTGCTGCCGTGGCTCCCAGTCATGCTTGCTGCATATCTATCGCGCAAACGCAACTCGCACATATTACGACTGGGCCTTGTACTTTTGAGCCCGCTGCTAATCATGCGCGTGGCGTTTGGATACATCATTCTCGAACCAGACTTCCGTTGGCTAAATTGGATCAACGGTGCGCACGATTGAAGCTCAATAGTCACCCGGTCTTAAGTACTGACGTGGCATGCAGGTATACTCGGTGTGTATTGTACAACACGGACGCTGGAAATGTGTCTTGCGTCACCTGGCCGGTTACGTGTCGGTGAAGTGGAACTTCCGGAGTATCCCAGCTTCGCGGACTCAGTTGGGCTCCTGACCGCGTCACGCGGCTACGGCTGGGACTTTGGAACAGGCAAGCTCTTATCTTGCTCGTCTCATTTCTCAACTTATACGCGCAACAGGTACAGGAATGATGGCTCCACCGTTCACCAAACCACTGGAACGCCGTGCATTTGTCCGCGCGACGGCCCTTCGCACTGTGCTGGCCGCCATCTGCTTCGACTTGTTCGAATCGATAGTCAAGCTTTCTCCTTGCGCCTCAACACCAGATGGAGGCTCCATTTTTCTCCCACACCTCCCGCCCGTTCAACGTTACCTTGTCAGCACTGGCCTCACTCTATGCACCGGGCTCACCGTCGTGTTCGGCTTCACCTTCATGCACGAACTCTCCGCCCTTGTCGCCGTCGGCGTCCTCGGCCACCCACCCACCGACTGGCCGCCCATTTTCGACGCACCATGGCTCGCCCGCTCGCTCGCCGAGTTCTGGGCCCGACGTTGGCACCAAATGTTACGCTCGACTTTCCTCGACCTCGGCGGGTATCCCCTTGCCGCCTTACTCTCGCCTCTGGGCAAATACCCCAAGCGTATCGGCCTCGTCATGGGAAGTTTCATCGCAAGTGGTGTCATGCACGACCTCGGCATGTGGAACCTCGATCGAGGCGTCCGGTTCCATGCGCTTATTCTATTCACGATACAAGGTGTAATGGTTCTCGTTGAGTATGTATTCCGAGTGGTGACAGGACATCGCGTCGGTGGTCTACCTGGCCGCGTGTGGACGTACACGATGATTTTGATCGTTGGCCAGCCCATGAGTAAGCCTCACGTCTCGCTTCGTTCTCTGATTCTACATACTGACTCTCAATTTCTCAGTTGACGCGTGGCATAAACAAGGCATTTTGGCCGGAATAATACTGCCACCGGAGGCGAGCTTTGTTAAGCGGGTCATCATCCCGTTTGTTCGGTCACTACTTGCGGACGATGCGGCGTGGAAGCGGACATCATAGGTGATGTTGTATGCACAATGTATTGGATATTGTATGACCAACTATTCGCATACCTCCTCGTCAATGAAGACTTTACTTCCGCACTACGTGGATAGGCACGGAGAGTCCCCATCAAGCTGAACTGCGCTCCTTCTATCACCGCCCTCTTCTTTTGCCATCTTTGCCTGAGGCGGTGGAGCTGAGAACAGTATCGCTGCAGCACATCACGTGTCTTGTGCGACGGTAACCGCCTGAGGATCCGGGCTAGGCACGACCTGAGGCAACATGACTCCATATGGTTCTTTCGTCCTCCTCACAACTATGTTCTCGATGTAGTTGGCAAAATGCGCTCGCGCCCCTTCGGAGATCGCTGGTTCTTGTCCATCTGCCACCACGAAGACGGTGTTCACCAGTTCAAACTCGAACGGATTTCCGCCCTCAGTTCCTGCCAGCTCGAAGCGACGTTGGACAAAGTTTGACATCGTTCTACATCCGAGAAAGTTGAAACGACAGTCCCGAATGACGAGTTTGCCGAACGCGTCTGCCCATGCTGGTGCTGGATCCTCCTCGATGTCTCCCGAAAGAAACTCGAAGAAGGTTTGTTTGGTTGACTTGAAAGTAACCTGTCGCAACCCGCGCAGCTCAAAGGTCTCCAGGGCTTCCAGTTCGCCGATCGCCGCAGCATCAGGACGATGGAGAAATCCACCGTCATACGTCTCGACTGTGCTGAGGATGAGATGTTTAACCTGATTGCGGACAAGAAGCGAGTCGAAGAGCGGCCTCGAGTGATTACACCATTCAACAGACACTGTAAGGGTGTCCATGCACGGTGCTATCAAATGCGAAGCCCAGCTCTCCCCGACGGTATATCCCCAGATCGTCAGCCTGCGCAGAGCGAACAACGACACATCCGTCTCTATCGGCTCTTTAAGCCAATTTGGATATACTGGGAAGATGATGACCAGATCTTCCAGAGCCGGAGTCAGCGCGAGGATGTGCCAGAGAGGCAACGCGTTGCTATAGCCGCGAAGATTAAATGTGAGGAAAGTCAGGCTGGGCATCGGCGCTGTAGGAGTGAAGAGGAATATATGGCTGTCAAGCCGCTGAAGTCTCGGCGATTCAGATACAAAGCTCAAAATGTCGCTTTCGCTGGGAGACCAGCTTCGGTCCAGGAGGTTCCTCGCCGGGCCAACCTGGCTTATGAGGCGCAATTCGCGCAGCCGCGGCATGGGGCGTTTGATCATCTGCGCCACCTCGCTACCGTCTGTGTACCGGGGAAACATGAGGCAGATACGGCGCCAGCGAACTTGATGCTGCTCCAAGAGCTGAAGATGTCGCTTAAAGACGTTCGAGTTCTGACAAGAAATGATCACGTCGAGGGCGGCCTGCGCAGAGCGCTGCAGGCACAGCTCGGCGTACTCCACATCGCGCTTGTTAACAAGATCAGCGAAGAGACCAATATCGTAGAAAGACCATAGTTCTGGCGTTTGTAGGCACAGGTCCCGCCAGCGGCGACTGATAGTGGCGAGCATGAACGGTGCACGCTGGCGAGCGCGCAGTTCATCCTGGCCTACTTTGCCGACATCGACTGTAGGAAGACCACACAAATAACCGAATATGTCCTGCTGAAGCTCGACGGGTAAAATGTCCATGTCACGCGGCATGCTGGCTCCGACGATGGTGAAGGTACAAAGACAAGCTGTGAAGTGAGTCGGGTGGTATCTGCCGTGAGAGTGAGTGTCACATGCTCTTGGGATTTCGTACTTGTAGAGGCTTATTACTCCACGAGGACCTACAAGATCGAGGTTCTCGAATTATACGTCAAGCCTCGTGTGCAACGGATACCGCCGGATTACTGAACGCCTCTTGTCTTCCTCTTATCACATCCACCATGCCTGTCATGGAATCTCTGCCCGTTGAACTTCTCCACAAAATCTTTGAGCCCGTATGCTCACCCACAGGGTCTCTCCTGGATGAGCTTCCCGACGAGGACGCCGCCCGGCTTGTGGCTGCGCCGTGCACGCTCGCAGCAGTGTGTCGTGATTGGCGCGACATCTGCATGCGCACTCCCCAAATTTGGTCATTCATACATCTCAATAGGAAGTCGACGGCTGCGGACCTTCCGTACATTCACCGCCAGCTTGAACGATCAGCTGATGTATCTATCGACTTTGTCCTTACCGCAGTCGACGAGGTCGTCTTTCAGGAGCATCTTCAACTCCTCGCAACGCATGCCCGGCGCTGGAGAAGAGCCACCATCACATTTACGGCCGAAATTCCGAGTGAGGTATGCGCACTGTTCCAACAGCCGATGCCACGACTCGAACAGTTGCGGCTGCTGTCACACGATGGCGTTCAGAGCGATCTACTCGATAATTCATGGGATCCCGAGTCTTCAAAGAAGTACCTCAAAATGACCTCTCGCCTGGATCATCTCGAGAGCCATATCATGGTCATCGTGCCTTCAATGCAATGGCGTTCGCTTCGGTTCTTGAACTACAGTCTACGCCACAGCGTCATAGAACCTCTCTGGGTCACTCTAACGCAAACTCCGGCACTCGAAGAGCTCAACATCTTTTTTACTCGATGGATGTCGCGGCGAAGGAATAGTCAGCCTCTCACCACTCCTCTTGATCTGCCGATGTTGCAGCGCCTTGGAATATTTGGATTTCTTGATCCCTCAGCATGGCCAGAACTTCTTAGAGCACCTCGTCTTGAGACTCTCACGGTATCTTTAGAGTCGTGCAATCACCTTGGTGCACTGTTTCGCGCACCTGCAGTCCAACAGCAGGTCCGCCACCTGACGATCACAACGATCGAAAGACACGACGGTGGCTTCCTCAACCGGCCGGATGCAGAGGCGATGGGCGATCTCCAGCGTCTTGAAACCTTGGAACTGCGCGGTCTTGGTAGAGGCGTTCTTATGGAGCGCGACCAGACCTTCTTTTCATACCTGGCCGGGGAGGATGGTGATGCTGCACCGGCTTGGGCAAGTCGTCTTCAGTACCTGGTCTTAAGGAAGTGTCAGTTCTACCTGGACTCCTGCAATTCTCTTGGTCGGTATTTACGGCTTCGCATTGATGGCGCAACAGGTCACAATGTGCCGAGATTTGACTTTGAGTTTGTCAACACTGAATTCATTACGGAGGGCGAGCAAGACTTGGACATCAATGATATCAATAGCGCTATCGGGAGCCTTTTCGCCGGACATACCGTCAGCCCGGTCGAGGTGAACAGTTTCGTTACTTTCAATTGAATAGTCTGCCGAGCTGCTCTTGTCATTTGTTACCTGAATGTCCTGAATTCGCCAGGATTAGACCGTACACTTGTGCTAAAAATAAGAATAAAGATACAAAGTTCTCTTGCCATACTTACTACTGTTGCTATGCTCCAGCATACGGCGAGCGGACGCGACTGCCGACGTGCGGGTTGTCCCGATGTTAGGCGGTCGGAGTTGGCGCCGTGACATTCGGTCTTGATCTTCCAAAATGTCGTCTGAGCGCGGCAGTCCCGTGCAGTCCACCGACGAGAAAGAGCCAACCTCCAAGCCCGAAGCTGTGACCTATGCGCTAGGCGAGAATACCTTTTCCTTCAGGCCAAAGGCCGCTCTGGACGACTTCTACCGTTTCACGCACGAGCGTCTCGCAATCTTCGTGAAACGCGCTCGTGGTGACCCGCAGCCTTGGTCGACCGACGAGTACTTGACGACCTACCCGTACTGCAACGTGTTTCGCGTTCATGACGCGGGCTGCCAGTTCTTCATCCAGAACGTGGTGCAGACCGGGTCGCAGGAGGACGAAGAAGTCCTATTCCGTGTCCTACTTTGGAATCGCTTTATCCGTATCGGGACATGGCAGTTGCTTGTGAAGGAATTTGGCCAGCTCACTTTCAGCGATTTCGACGATGCCAAGTACGTTTCCGTACTCCGACAGGCACGTGAGAGCGGCATCCCGCTCCACACGGCCGCCTACCAGAAGTTTCCGCCATTTGGCAAGAGAACGGATGCCGAGGTTGGCCATATGGCTCTTCTCGCTGCGATGATGGAGGGCGGCTTTCTTGAGCGAATTCAGTCCGCCAAGTCTGCCGCGGACGTCTTCAACGAGATCAGGTCGTGGCCGAGCATGGGAGAGTTCAACGCTCTTCAACTCTACCTCGATCTTTCCTACACGAGTCTCATCAACTTTCATCCAAATGATCTCGTTGCCCTCGGTCCGGGTTCCAAGGCCGGCCTCCGACTCTGCTTTACAGCTCCTGCTGGGATGGAAGGCCCCATCATTCGCTGGATGACCGACACGCAAGACGAGCACTTCAAACGTCTCGGACTTGAGTTTGCGGGCCTTGGTCCAGAAAAGGCGCCTATGCTCATCACCGACGTCGAGCACACCCTTTGTGAATTCGCCAAGTACGTTCGTCATAAGAAAGAAGGTCAGACTGGGTCCTACAAACCCAGTGACAACAAAGCGACCGAAGTCTTGCCAAATGTATGGTCATCACCCAAACGACTGCAAGTTCAGCCCAACGTGGTTTTCGATCCGTCGGCGGATGTCGAGAAACGATATATCATCGAGAAGATAGTAGGTGTACTTACGACACCTGCTGCGGACGACGCTAGCGAGCCAGAGCCGACGCACTACCGCGTCCGCTGGCTTGGCTACGCCGCCAATGAAGACACTTGGGAGCCAGCAGAGGTGCTCGAGAACGATGCAGCGGACGAGATCGCTGCATTCAACGATCGCAAGGACGACGGCGAAGAAGAGCCGAGCATCGAACTGCCGGGAGCGGAGAAGAAGCCGCGTGGTCGGCCACGCAAAGTGCAACCGCGTTCGTCTCAACGGTCGAGCCCACGCAAGGGCGTCACGAGCACCTATGCAGGCCGCAAGCGCAAGCGCGTTGTCTCCTCGTCCAAGACTGAGGCGCCCGCGGCCAAACGTGGTCCTGGTCGTCCGCCCAAAGGCCCCGGTCGTCCGACTAAAGGTCCTGGTCGTCCCGCCAAGCGGCGTCGCGTCGACCCGCCCGCTGCAGTCGAAGAAGAAGAGGAGGAGGAGGAGGAAGAAGAGGAAGAGAGATATGTTGTCGACGCCATCGTAGGCGAAGAATACCGCGCAAAAGGGCGTAAGACGGAGCTCTTCTACCGCATCCACTGGAAGGGTTATGCCGCGCGCGACCGAACCTGGGAGCCCGCGAGTAACGTCAAGGTCGACGCTCCCGCTGTCGTCAAGGACTGGGCCGCTTCGCAGCGCGCCGCGATCAAGGGTGCTAGTGCCGCCGGCAAAGGTCGCCGCAAGGCCCGCGGCTGAAGACCCTTCTGCTTCGTTGCCTGGTCTACCTCTCGCGCTCGGTTCTAGTGCTTGTCCTGTTGCTCCTGTATTACGACCCACCACGCGGGCCATTGCTGTCAATGAATTCTTCCGCACAGATTCTTTCAGTCAACCTGTCTTGAGCTTTGGGTCTATGTTGTTGAATAAATGACGCTCTCAGATCTGTTATAGATGAGTTCGTCGTCGTGGCTGAGCATCAACTGAAGTCGTCGCATAAATATTTCCACCAATAACAGTCTGTCAAGCAGATCAATTCTCACAAGTAGGTCATTGGGTTTGCCCTGCGGGGTAGATAAGGTGGCCAACGGTGACCAGTGCAAGTGACTGGCACCGGTTCCGGTTGCTTGCGGCACTGCTGGCACCTGTCTTCTCGCCAACGTGGTGAGCGATGGACACTCTACCTATCGACGTCTTCCAGGAGATCCTCGAGCACATCATCAGGCACCCGAGCTTCGGTGACGAATGGCCGATCCCTGACGAGGAGCTGCGTGCAGTCTGTCCGCTCATTGGGACGTGTCGGCGATGGAGAGACGTCATGTTCCAGACGCCCAGCATTTGGACCTATATCCAGGTCAATGGGGATATTGACGAAAGACACTTGGTCTATATCCGCACCAGGCTGAAACGTTCTGGCGACGCGCCGCTCGATATTTGTCTCAGAAACTTCGAAGATCAAACGACAACGTCTTCATTCCTTCTCCCGACATGCTTCCGTGCTATCTCAAAGCAGCGGCATCGCATTCGTCGTCTGCTATATTCACCGGCTGGGCTGGACGGAGAGGTTCTAGAACTATTCACTCGGCCGTGTCCGCTACTGGAAGAACTGCTGCTCATGCCGTTTGGCGGGCGGCACGAGGAGCTTCTCAACACTCAGTTGGACACAACATGCCAATATTTTTCCAACACCCCCAAGCTTAGGCACATCGAGTCGCATTTGGCCTGCATGATACCGGCGCAAGCGCTGTCAATGCTCACGTTCCTCAGCATCTCGATGCGGGACGTGCCACATGACATCCTGTGGCTCACCCTACCACACACACCATTCCTCGAAGAGCTCGCTATGTACTTCCCGGAAAACGGTTGGCAACCGAATGAGTCAAATCAGTTCAAGGACGATTTATCACTGCCGAACCTCGTACGGCTCCAGATATATGGTTATCCAGCACATTTCAACTGGGCAGAGAAGCTGGACGTTCCACGCTTGACGACGCTCACCGTGTCTGTGGAGTACGTCAACGAGAGCTCTGAGCTATATCGCGCGCTCGGCGATAAGATCCGTCACCTGGTCATCACCACCGTTGAACCTGTCAGCGGCGGCTTTCTCGACGATACCGACATGATGGCAGTGGACTCGATAAAATCGCTGTCGTCTCTAGAACTACGCGATATCCCGGAGCAGATGGCTTCAACGTCCAACCAGTCCTTCTTCGAATACTTGGCGACCTGCGTCAACGACTCCGATGACGGCTCGATATGGTCAGCGCGATGTCCCAAGCTCATATTTCGCCGGTGTCGCTTCGACTGGCGGGCCTGTCAAGGGCTTGTCACATTTGTCAGCGCGCGAAATGAAGCAGCGGCAGCGCATGGACGGCCGATGCTGCAACTAGAATTCGACGATACTGTCTTCGTGCGATACGGAGATGTCGAGCTGCGCAACTACGAGCAGGTTGCCAATCAGTTCCTCGAAGCTCGGTTTGAGGAAGAGGAAGAGGAAGTATCCTTCCACAGCGCTGAGTCATCTAATCACGGCGACTGGGACGACTGGTCCAATGCCTCTGAGGATGGCGGAGTCATCGGTCACTTGTTCGAACCAAAAGTGGTGAATGAAGGCGACTGGGACTCATGGTCATCTTCGCAAGATGGCGGTATCATTGCCGGGCTATTTGATGCGGACGAAGTTGAGGTAGAAGGTGGTGACACTGATGAGTTGCCACCTGTTGCCACGAATTCCGCGGTTGACGAGGTTGACGAGGAACCGCAGCAATGAAAGTAAACGAACATTTAATCCACAATCCCAGTTACAGCTCGCATCTAATTTCATTCCCGCCTGCGGGCATTCGATGTTGATGGATAGAGCAGAACTTCCCCAGACTTCCTCGATCGCTCAGCTCCAAATCACACGCGTATCTCATGTTGTTTCATTAATTTGCACGAAATACTTCCCGGCGGACCTAGTGTCACGCTTTGATAAGATTCAGACGGAGA
>Ga0247815_10000695_pt1 | contig 26465 bp, 36 predicted proteins | sample UWRJL194509B1_FD_181014 | JGI IMG/M metagenome (GOLD analysis project Ga0247815, IMG submission 181014) | Plant litter microbial communities from Arlington Agricultural Research Station in Wisconsin, United States - UWRJ-L194-509B-1 | ecosystem: Environmental > Terrestrial > Plant litter >...
GGAGAGGAGAAGGAGCGCGCCGATCGGGCGCCGATTCTGGATGGCAGTGCATCGCACACCGACTTGACGGCGCAGCGACGGTGCCTGACGAGGATCGCGCGGATAGAGAGGTCTGTCAACTAATCCACGTCTCCTTCTGGCGCTTATGCGCTGGGTTCCCTTCGGAGCGCCTACGCAATTCCCACGGCTGACGCGCCTGTAGTCAATGCTGATGAAGCGGTATGTGTCGCCCTGTGATCTAGTCACTTGCCTATGCATTGTTGTAGTAGTTTGGGGCCCAATTCATCACATTGCTTGTCAAGGTTTCGTGTGACACTTAACGACGAACAGCCGCCTTCGCAACTAGGTACAGGAGGATCCCCTCTACATGGGGGAATCCGGCCGATTCCCTTTCCCTTCGCCCTCTTCGCTTCCCTGGTCGCCTCTTCTTGCCTGCTCCGCACCGTTCCTGTTCCTGTTCCACTACTCGCTAGAATTGTCATGCTAGCACCCGGCTATTTACCTTGGCTTGTGGGTGATTCGGAGAAGATGAAACTCATGCGTCCTTATTGCTGTGGACCTTGAACTCATCCCGCTATGCGTCCTCATTGCTGCGGTTCTTAGCGGGAGCATCTTATTGTTGTCACACTCGCTCAGACTACTTCCTGCAACACTTGTGTGCCTTACCCCGGACAAGCCTGCGCTTCATGTGTGCTTGTGTTCTACCTCGCTATCGTGGCGCGTTACCTGCTCTGTCTATTACTGCCCTTAGCAGTCTGCCCAACTTTCGTCCTTCGTCCTCAGAAACTCGCTCGGACGTGAAGTGAGCTTTTCCCAATCCACATCCACGCAGACCGCAATTCCTCTGCGCAGCATGCCCTCGAGCATGCTACGTAAGCGTTGAAGGGCGTGATGGTACCCGCGCGCAGTTTTGCCATATGATCGCATATGCTGCCTGGAGTGGCTTCTGCTTGAGTTTCATCAACTGCTTGTTGCCGTTCGCTGTCGATGTTCGTATAGAGATGTGCGGGACTGTGAGAAAAAACCCTCGCTCCAGCACTGGGAGGTTTAGCCACCCGATGTCGCTCTGTCTATCGCCATCGATGGCGAAGCGGACCTGGACGTACGCCAGCGGATACGCCAACTGCACTTCGCGTGCGCTCGCGTCAATGGTTGGCTCGTCGGAGTGTAGTACAATGTCCATGATCTGGTCACGCGCTCCGTTCGCAAGATCGGTCTCCGTCTGCACACTACACGCCGTCACGACCTTCACGCCGATGGCGAGCTCGACTGTGCTGTCCAAATTCGTCCAAATCCGTCTGCATGTGATCGCCTCGCTTCTCATTGTGGGCGACTAGGTTGAACTCCTGCTGCAGCTCGATCCGCTCGCCATCGATTGTACAGCCTCTGGCCACTGTCTCGACAGTGCTTGCGATTGGCTGCTGTATTCCAGCGGCTTCTAACAGAGTGTCAAGATGTTCCTAGGACTGCGTCATGCCACTCGTTGCTTTTCAGATCAGTATGCCGGGATTTTGGAGATCGCAAGTTCAACGACTCCACGAGCGGATGATCGGCGGTATTCGAGTCTGTCTAGCGGCTCGTCCCGGAGAGCCCACACAAGAAACGGCGCACCGTGTGTGGTAACAATGGAGGTCGTACGGCAGCTGAAATAGACACGAAGACATCTAAATCCAACTCTGTTATGACTGCCCATTGGATATCTGGACGAGTGTTCTGTCGACCGATGTTGAATTGACATGTCTTTGCCACTCGTGATTGCGGCCCTTAGAACTCACACCCTGAAACAAGCAAGGTCATCACCGACGCAGTTGGACGTTCCAAGCTGAGCTGTTCCGAATCAGTCCGGGGCGAAACAGTCTGCGCGACTGCGAACTAGAGTTCGCGGTCCGTTGCTTGAGTCTCGTGGTCGGACGCGACCTCGAGTTCGCAATCCAGCTCCTGGGTCTCACCCCGAACTGCGAACTCAAGTTCGCAGTCGAGCGCTGCGGTCTCGCGATTTGTCACAAGCTCGAGTTCACGGTCTGGTTCTGCCCGACTCAGAACTCGATTTTGCAGCATATCGTTTGGACTGACCCCACCGCGTAGTCGAGTTCACAGTCGCGCAGTGAACTCGAGTTCTAATTCATTTGACGTTTCGTAGAAAAATTATATACAGTTTTTCTTATCTTTCTTCTAACCTGTCGGAGCTTGAAAAATTCTGTGAACTACACTCGTGCAATTATGGGAACTGGCTCACGGCAAGATTCTGTGAACCCGTGAATCCGTTCTTGAACTTTCAGGTCGCTTGTTAGGCCTATTCCGGGCCACTCTGAAAAATCGGTGTGTAATAGGAATGAGCGACCTTGGTACCGACATGCTCAGATTCAGTGCATAGTGGCTTCGTTTGTGCATACATTTGAGTTGCTTATAGCGGAACAGCGATCAGACACGGTAATTCGCTCAGGGTTTCGTTGGGTGCGGCACACGTGAATAATCGCGGGAGATTACTGGGGAACGCAAGGTGGAGCAACATGGGGGCGGCGTGTTCGAAGTGGGATGATGCACACACCAATTGGAAGGTTGCGCGTTCAAAGCAGGACTGTGAACATGCCAACCCACAGACGGTGAATACTCGGCGGGCGATTGTGCAAACCAACGAGGTGGAGATGTCTGGAGATGCGGAGTGGGACAATGAGCACCCGCAGTGGAACAAGGAGTCGTAGCAGGCCAGAGGCATCTCTGATGCGAATAGCCGAGATGATCGAGGCGGCGACGTTTGGTGGATTCAGGGTGCTGTAGCTCGGATATGGGCAACATATCGACGTGGCGACGCTTGGCGGACTCGAGGTGTATCGGCTCATACGTGGGCAGTTGCTCAAGGCGACGGACACCGATAGAATCACGGTACTCGAGTTCGTATGCGGGCGAGGGATCAATATGACGATGCTCGGCTGGATCGCACCGTTTCGCTTCGTGTGCACGGGATGGGTCAATGCGGCGAAGGCCAATTGAATCGCGGTACTCCGGCCCGTGCGTTGGCAAGGGGTCGAAGCGACGAACATTGGTGGGATTGCGGTGCTTCAGCTCGTATGTTGGCGAGGTATCGAAGCGAAGAGGTTTAGCTGGATCGCGGTGCTCTGCGTCTGCAGGCGGAGTATCAAGGCGGCGGGAGCTAGCGGGATGGTGGTACTCTGGCCCGTGCGTAGGCAAGGGATCAGGGTGATGGCCGCCGAACCTGAAGTGCTGATGTTCGCAACTGGGTAACTGCCCGAGATGACGACGGTCGGTTGGCTCGCGGTACTCCGGTGCACGTGTAGACAGGCGCTCAATCTGGCGAAGTTTGGCGGACTCAAACGGGTGACGCAACGTGAAGCTGAAGCGAGAAGGTGTGTCGCTGTCCTGACGAGATGCGATTCCGGTCGTCATGGACGTCAGGTTGGTCATAGATTCGACTTGCGACCCACGGGGAGGGCTGGACGAGTGGACACGGTCATTTTCCACTGCCGGACTAACCGAGGGCTCGCTGTCGTGAAGCGCAAAAGGAGAGGCTTTCTTTACTGATGGCGGTGCAACATCCTCTTGAGTTATAGCAGCGACTTCAGCGACAGCACTAGTGGACAAAACCGTTGGTGTCGTGAAATGTTTGGAAGGCTGACGAATTTATGAAGCGATGCACGCATAAATAATGCGGTCGTCAGCATAGTGGCTGGCCAATCAGCTCAACCCGTACCTCATTCCCACGATCGCCAGGTTTGTCTTGTTCGCGATGAGCGAGCGGACCCGATGAATTTGCAACATCTTTACTCGTGGTTTCCGTGGCGTCCTCGGTTGGCGGGGGCGCGGCGTCTTTGATCGAAGCCGGTGCAATGGCGTTGGTTGGCGGGGGCGTGGCGTCATCCGCCTTCGGAACGGCGGCCATCGTAGTCTTGTTTAAAATGAAGGTCTCCAGTCCAGATTGAGCTCCATGCTATTGTGACGAGTGCGTCATATAATTTCCACAGTGATTTCGAAGAAAGATCATGCGTTAGTCAGCGTGTGAACTCAGTAGATAGTACTTGTACGTACCTCTTCGACATGGGCGACCTCCGCCAGCGTGTGATGATCTCCGGGTTGATTGATGACAGTAGGCTGATCGCACTGGTACGGTCAGCCTCATGACGCGCAACATCGAAACGACGTACAGTTTTCCTTGCCTGTTGAGAGGTCTTCTTGCGATGGCCGCCGTTCATTTGGTCATCATAACGGTCCGTGAACGCGATGAACAGGTCCCGTCCTCTGAGACCGGTCTTCCAAAGATCCAATATCACCCGTGACCGCCGGCTCAGATAGTCGCCGAAGTTCCGATGAGTTTTGGCCTGAAGATCTTTAATATTTACTCAGCAGTGTGTAGTAAGGTATGAACCTACCCTTTGGCTGGGATAGGCTTCATAGCGATCGATGCGCTTCCGTCGCTCATCTAGGCCTTCTATCTTCACCGCCAAGCCTGCGCTGGATCGGGCTGCGTTCCATCTGCCCCCCCAAAAAATCAACGACGCGTTAAATAATCTAGACCATGATCCTTGGCTAAATGATGGTTCAACGCACTTTGTCCAATACTCCAACTGAACGGCGGCGGACTCGAACCGCCAAAACGCGCCGACGAGTCTGAACTTCTGGTTGATTTCGAGACTAATGAGGTCTACGAGATCGGGATTGTTCTTGTTGAAGTCCTTCATGTACATGATGTAGGCGTTTCGCGGCACCACGATTATATCTTCGGGCGGTTGAGGGTCGGTTATGAGTTCAGACGACATGCTGAGGAGCGGAGACAAAGGGCCAAGTACTGAGCCCCCAGTCATTTATATAGGGTGCGCCGTAATGTGTCGTTCGCTATGTCACTTGTTACTGACCGTCTTGCTACGCTGCTAGTAGCGCAGCGATCTTGGCAAACGCTGATGCCCGCGCCAACTAAGCGCCACCTGCCAAAAGGCTCCAACACGCGAAAATGACTTCCGTATCAGGCTCGCTACGAACCTGTTCTGGGCTGCCCTGGGCGCCTTACTGTGTTAGTGACGGGCCTTCATCTGCCGCGTGTGGCTCATGTGGCTCCTTTGGCCCTTGCCGATTTGTTTGCCGCCTCTGTTCTCGCCTTGTCTCTTGCCGATTTGTTTGCCGCCTCTGTTCTCGCCTTGTCTCTTGCCGATTTGTTTGCCGCCTCTGTTCTCGCCTTGTCTCTTGCCAATTTGTTTGCCGCCTCTGTTCTCGTCTTGTCTCTTGCCATATCCCGTCCCTTGCTCACATGTTTGCCCCTCACGCACGGAAGGTTCGCGCTGCCGTACTGCCATGTCGGGCACCTTTGCGTCTCGGTCATCGGCCAGCCACCGCGTGGTGCAGTGCAGCTGGCAATGACGCGCACGAGTTGTTCACGCGAATCCGCGACCAGACACGGACTCGCGCGCGTACGGTAAATTTCATCATCGTCGTGACTGGCGCGCTCGAAGTCGCCACGTTCGATGGGGTTTTCCAATCACCTTGTGAACTGCATGTGGCTAGTTATACCGACCTGTTCACGCTCGCGATAGCCCAAGTCCACTCCGTTCGTGCAACAGTGTGCAAGCCTAGACGATACATGGTTCTTCCAGTCCCGATCTAAAGATTACGCACCATCGTCTCAGGCCTTGCAGACGTTGAAAACATTGGGCCACGCTTGAGATTTATGCGCGAGATTCCACGTGTGCGGCCTGACAGCCTGTCATGCATTACCTCAGTGTTCCAACTCAAGCGCGATGTGTACGTGGTGCCATCTCAGCCACGCAACTGCGCTTCCTAATCATGATCTGGTGTGCTTCATCTCCTTGTGGAGAATATGCGGCGCCCTTGGGCCAGGCTGAAGTTGACTTTGAGTAGCCGAGGATGTCCCTATCAATGGTCCTGACAACTGTAAGAACAGTCGCTCTGGCCGTCGCGGCACGTACTGCGAATTACGTCTACAGGCAGTGCCAGTCTGACATTGTCGTGAGCGGAAAGTAGGCTATCGTCTGGCAGAGAGCATTGTTTGCCTAGAGGACGGGGCGTCGTTGATGTATAACTACCAGCACAGCTTTTATCTCCGTAAGTAGATATCTCATCCCAGACAATCAATGCGAGATGGGTATGACCTCGTTTCATACGTAAAAGAATCTCTCGCAAGCGCGTTTGGCTCCGGATTGGTGCGTTACTTATAAGTTTACCTCTATTCAAGATGGACACTGGGTTTATTCCTTTGTAATACACGTCGTGCGGCCTTGACATGAGTGTTCAATTTACCACCAGGAGACTCGTGGCTTCATAATCTCAGAGTTGGTGATGCAGCTTCACGATGCTATCAGTTACCGATGTCAAATCATAACAGTTATGAACTTTGTCGGTGACGGTGCAGCCTTGTGAGCAGCCTTCGGTGCCTTTGGACGCACAATGTTCACATATCACGTGACCTGCTGTCTGATGAGTACGAACCGCTTCAGCATGACTATCTCACCGCACGACCAACTGCGTCAGGCTTCAGTCAAAATTGTAGCAAATGCGTGTTGGTTACTCACACACGTGGATTGCTAAGTAGTTCTTGGCACAAAGTACAGCGTGCCGTCTCCACAAGAGTTTCGATCACCTAAATGTCTTGGTAAGCTCCAGCCGCGCATATAATAACATCTTGCAATACCTGATCGAGAGCCTCCTCTGCGCGCTTAACCACTTTTCGAGCAGTTATAGCTACCCTGAGGAGAGACTCGGCATACTTTACTTCCCTCAAGGTTCGTACGTAAATCTGCGGTTTAACATTAGGCTACTCGATGACAAATCCACGGAGGGGGGGGGGCTCTGTGCAAATGCAGATAAATTTACCTGAAGTGCTCGTCCGGTTTCTTTCAATATCGCTTCCGAATCATCGCTGCATCGCGAGACCAGCGATGATGGTGGCTCCGATGAGCGCAACAGATGGACTTCACACCTCAACCTAGCTTTCAACACCGCAAGGTCTGCGTGTTGTCGATTGAGCTCCGCCACGCGAGCCTCCACAAGCATTTGCGTCCGCTCGAGAATCGCCGCCTGTTGTCGAAGGCTGTCATTATCACCTGAGTGGTTCATAGTATGCGGGAACTGGCTCTCGCCTGGGTATCGCGACTTGGGGGTTATTGAACTTAATGTGAGAGTGTGGCGCCTTTTGAAGGAAAGACGCAAAGCCGTGTGTTGCGTGAGAGCTTCTGGAGCACCATCATGTTGTGCTTTGAAGATAGTCATGCCTTTGACTCCAATCTCCTTTGCGCTTCCAGAATAAGCATCCTTGCTATCCTCTCCAGTCATGTTCTCCCGACGCAGATATGAAAGATCGTCTATTCATCCTGCGGCCGCACTCTACGGGACGCATGGTCCGGACGCCAGACTCCCGGCGTCATGGGCGAAATACGTGCAATCAACCGTCCGATTAACGTCCACCACAAGCAAGGGTCAAGTGGGATAGAGCAAGACGTCAAAGGACGGCAGCAAGAAAATATATTGTGAAGAGGCCCTTGTCTCTTGCCGCGCTCCAACACCGGCTGAACGCCGCAGTTGCTTATATAGCTTCCTTCGCGACCGCTGAATCAAGTGTGCGGCTGAGACGCTACACCTCCTCACTACTTGCAACAACCTGCCACCATGTTCCCTCCGAAGTCGCCAAGTTGCGGTGCCGAAAGCCAGCCCTCGGACTGCGACGCACTGTTGGATCGTATGATTTTCGATGTGACCGGTCAGACAGGTATCTCACTAAAGCTCGATTATTTGCAGCCTTACTGTCCGATTTAATTTCTCCAAAGGCGACCGAGCGCACCAAATGCCTCACGCCTGAGTTCATGTCATGTTTGTGTAACCTATCCACCCAGTGTCCAATCCCAACGCCACCAAAGCGCCTCTACACCCGTTCTTCCTGCATCAACGTTGGATCTGCTCCAGAGAGGTCTGATGTTTGGTCTGAAGACGCGTATTACCTACTGGCGCCACCCGCTGAACTCTCGCCTGTCGCAGCGGCATCCAAAGTAATATCGTCCTCGCCTCATCATTCGTGCAACCGGTCTTGCTGCCTCCCTTCACCATTAAGCCCTCCTCGACCTTTTTCTCGCGCAACTTCAGGCGACTGTCAAGAGTCAACTGTGCCTGGTTCTGTGATTTGTCGGTCTTCAACTCCGCCGGGTGGGCTCCGGCGGCGCGCTCAACCTGTTGCTCCTCTTCAGAGGTTGGTTACACCATCTGCGGCAATGGTCACGTGTTTCCAGGATCAAACATCTTACAACGGCGTGTTATCAGCGCCGGCATTGAGCTCAGCGAGTCGCAGGCAGCGCGGCAGAGGAAGCACGAAGCTCATAACCGGTGGTCGCGCGAAGTCGCCGAGTGAGGGAATGGTGACGCGGGCAAAACGCCAGCGTTTGGCAAAGTTGGTAAACTTGGACGGTTCGATTGAGCTTATGAGCTCTCGTACACGAAGTGGACTTGTCAAATGTGTTTTCTCATCTGATAGTCTGAGTCGACCCAACAGCAGTTGGTTTTCTGTAAATATAGCACTTAAATAATGAACATCTCGATTGTGTCTGCCAAATGTATGACTCTGGGATAACATTTGAACAGTAACTCTCGGATGTGGAGTAATGGACCGCTAATTGAGAGAATGACGCCGAGGCTCCGAATCTTCTGCGAATCGGCACAGTGTTTGACTTTCGAGCATCGGTCAGACGGGCCCCTGGATATCGGAATACATCGCATAACTATTTTTGACCCGAACTTAGAGGTGGCTAAGATACGTCTTGGTGCAGGTACTGAATTGTGTCTCGAACAGACCAGGTGGACGACAAACTCCGCTTGTCACTCTTTGTTCTTCACCCGGGCCTCCTCCAAACGCCGCGTTTTCTCACCAACATGTCGCGCAGGCTGCACAACGTACCATGCGATGTGAGTGATCTTCAATTGCGTTGCTGCTTCGGTTCAGTTACACGCCGTGCAGGAGGCCTCTTCGTTCGCTGCTGGACCTCCGCCACTTGATTTTGCCTCCACACCGGCGCAACGCTGCACCCCGCGGTTTGCTGCTTGCTGCCAACACATTGATCGAATCAGCCCGGATATGATTCGCACTGCGGCTATTCTGTTGAGCAGCTTGCAGAGCATAGACCTGCACGAGGAGGGGCGCGTCGACCAAACACGGATGGGCCTTGTTGCGCATTTCTCTGCCCAGATGTACCCGCAAGTTGGCCTCAATACCAAGGGGTGGTTGGATGAGCTTATTCAGCGATACGATGCTCTGAGCCAAGAGCTCGCTGGATTGCGCAAGATGCCAGTCATGACGCCGTCGGTCACAGTTTCCGAGACCTCGCGTACTCGGTCATGGCTCAACCCTCTCCCCGGCGACCCTACGTCGTGGCTAAGTCCCAGAAACGAGCTCGTCGCGTCTTTCATGTAGCAATCTTATGTGCAAACGACAACTCGCCTCCGCCGTCTCTGCTTTAGTGACCTTGCTGCGCCCATCCTCGTAGTCTCAGTAATCTATCATGCTTTGAATTGCGCACTGATTGTGAGAGACGCGAACACTGCTGGAGTTATCTTTTTCAGCGGCGCAGCTACGAACTCGATATCTCCAGGGCCCAGGCAAAGGGCCGGTTCCTACGTCAGGTGACCTCGGCGTGTTTACGGCTGAATGAATAGCGCAAGTGGATAATGGAGATCCTCGAGGACTGGAGGCACGATGATGCAAGCGCAGATTTCCGTACGGAGATGATGCTCAGGGTGAGATATGTAACCGGCAACGGCCAAGGCGCTCACAAGCAGCGGCGTGTGACGCTCCGAGATGAGGCCCAGGACCCCCAGATTGTTGCTTCGGCGATCGGCGCAACTTATCGCCGTATCGGGTAAATGCGTCACAATTACGGACTGCGGCGAAGCAAATTGGGCGCTAAATTAGGCGGTATCTTGGACGTTCTGTTGTTGTAGGTCGACGCCCTTCAGAATGAATCTGCGATGTACTGCATTTGCTCTCAACTAATTCAACCACACTAGCAATATGGTGCCCTTCACGCAGCGAGTGTCGGTAATTTACTCTCAACTGACTGCTTCTATAGAAACTCCTGGGCAAAGTGGAGCGATGACGACGCCAGGTGCTGACAGCGCCGGGCGAGCGGATCAATGGTCACCCGGCTTTCCTGGTCCTGCGTCTGCACAGCTGAGAATCATCTCCTTTCTAACAGATTCTCGGGGGTGACTACCGGCATCGGGAACATGACCATGCCAGATGTTGATCGATGACGACTTCAGGGCCGTCTTCGTATTTTCCGTTTTCTTTTCCCACGCAGGCTCTCATCTGCGTCTCAATCATTCTATCGCCCTCTGCCCACCCGGAACTCGTACCTGAACTGTCTCCGGAACTCAGCTCGGTGCTGACTCGGTGCTCTGTTGCCATCGCACATCGGATTTGACCGCGGCCAACCCGTTTGCCGCTGATCCGCTAAATCAGAACATGCCACGCACTGAGCGGAGGTCAAAATTCGATTACAGACCACACGGAGAACAGGATGCCGGTGTTGGTATTTGTGCAGCTGCAGATATTGACGCTTCATCTGACGTCTGCGATACCGCCACCACCGCCACCACCGCCGCCGGGGAGCGCTGGGCCGAGCGTACCTGCTGCATCAACACGATATAAGCATATTTCTGTGCTACAGGCGCCTGGACTCAAGCATATCGCGCCAAAGTTGGAGGAGATAAGGCTGGTCAGAGACCCTGTGCGGGCGTATCTGCGGTTCTCCTCCGTGGACGCCATCGGTGCGCACCTTGCGCAATAGCTTCCTCCCACTGTGAAGAAGTTGATGATTCGAGGACGAGGATAGTCGAACCAGGAGCAGCGTTAGTTCGGGAAGGGGTGAGCGAGATTGTGGTGGAGTCGCATGAAGTGGCCACAGCAGAGAGTCGTCAAGCAAGAGAGGAGGCTGAAACGCTGGGCATGGAATCGTCCCTTCTGTGACTTGCAAATGCCACAATTGCCGGTTAGAAGTAAACAAGATTGAAAGTTGAACGTCCACCTGCTTTGATTTAGGCGGTGTGAGATCCGTCACTCGAAACTGTAATGAGGACGTGTGAAGGCCAAGAGAGCCCAAAGTTGTTTTTGCCGCTGTCCGTATAATAATAAGATGAGCCGGGCCGCGGAGACCAGTTTGAGGTCGCACAAAGGTCCGTTACACGATTCGCAGTCCGATGAAGATGTAGGGCGTTGTGGCTCTGGGGCGACCTTGGTTTTTAACAAGCACGGCGCGCAGCTGTTTTGACAAACTCAATATAAATACCTGAAGGTCGCGCACATTCATTGCTCAATAGACAATAATTTGCGCAGTCAGACATACGGGTACACGGGGACTACCTGCAGGTACAGACATTCGTTGTGCATAAAACATTAGCGTACACCTAGTTCAATGTTTACGCTGTGGTTGTAAACGCATGAAGAGATGCCGGCGAGCGGTGGCGGCGGTCAGGCGTTTCTCCGGATAAGGTTCGAGTAACTTGTGTAGAAACGACACCAGATGACAATTCAACCGCGGCTGCAGAATGAAAGCTCCGCCATGATCCTGACCTGCACACAGCATGAGCCACGCGGCATGCAACGTCCTTGCGGCCGATACCGAGGCACTCACTCATAGTAACGCCATCATGATCGGACAAGTTTGAACCACGTTGCCGAACACGACGAAGCGAAGACATACCAAGAGTACGATCTATGGTATGAAGGTATGTCTTGGGTCGTACTCCAGCTCGTGTGTCACTGAGAAGCTCGCGGCCGACATATAGCCGAAAGAGGAGACAACCAAAGGCGAAGAGATCAACCTTTCGACCCCAACTGCAGCCTATCAAGCTCTCAGCGCACATTAGCATTGCTAGCAGAACTGACTCACCGAGAAGCATTTCTGGCGCTCGATAAGAAGGGATGTTTGCTAGCCCCTTGCAACCTCGCTGCTCGTACCGCGCGGAGGCGAAGCCAATGAGCTGGACAGACAAGTCACAGATCTATGAAATAGGTCAGTTGAGTATGAATTTGTTTATTGCAAAAAACCTACGCTTTGCGAGGCACCCTGACATAGAAGAACATGCGTCGGACTCACTGCTGTGTGGACGATGCCAAGGTCGTGGACAACTTCTCGACTTAGACCGGAGATAATCTGCTATGTCAAATATGACTTACATATCAAGGCGTCCAAGACCTGCTGACCAATCCTCTGCAACTGAGGAAGGTCGAGACTCCCATGAGAATGAACCCATTGGTCCATGTTTAACCCCAGTTGCGGTAGGATCATACACGACCGACCGTTCCATATGACAGTATCAATGAGTCGAACACAGTTCCTGAAGACGAGGTAAGCTCAAAAACGAGTGCTTGTCTGAGGTAATCACATTCTTCCAGCTGGGTTGCGCCGCCGAACATCCCTCAAGAAGCGAATCTCGCGCTCGGCCAAGCTCTGGTCACCGTCTCTCAGCTTGATAGCGACCACGACACCCAATTGAATATCCACAGCGGAGAAGATTTTGGCGGATGCTCCGTTCGTGATAGACTTGGTGATGAGATCTGAGGTGTCGTGTGAGCGTCGACCACAAGCAAGCGAGGGACTACCCTCACATTGATCGTCGACAAGGTCCCCAATCTGAACCGTGTACATGGAGGTAAACGCGTCGACCATATGGAAAAGCTTTCCTAGGCTTCAATTGGTGCCCATTCGCGGCCCACTCAAATACGTCGCGCTACACGTATATTTAGAACGAGGCAGGAGAACGGCAAGACGGAGCAAGACCAAGGCTTTGTAATGCATTGATGCGTCAGCAAAAAGTCCTTGCTGCCGCGATCAGGCGCGAGAACCGCAAGCCCGTAGACTCCGTTGACGTAGTGGTCATTAACATTTCAAGGGACACTTGATCTTGCCGATGTTTGGCAACCATACAGCACTAGCATCTGCGGCCGTCGATCTCTTCGGATTCAAACACGAGAATCTCCCGTCCAAGGGCAGATGTCGCACTATCGCCGGCGTCAAGATCTCCGTCACAATGGATTATCCTGGGGTTTGACCCTGGCGGTCCCACACAGCAGGCGCGGCTAGGTCCGCGCATCTGGTACTGTCTCCCGGACATCTGCGTCCCCAGTCTTCATGACGCGATGCTTCGCTTGCGGCTTGCTCTTGCCGTCTATATCCAATGAGCTTCGATTATCTTGCGCGTCGTCCCGGTAGAAACTCTTCCTGTAGTTTGATGGGATCGAGGCAAATTGGCTTGATGCGATAGCAGGTGTTCATGGCCCAGTCTGCACAATAAAATTCCCCATAACGCAGACTACCCTTTGCACTGCAGCCGTGATTGCATCGGCTAAGGCTAAATCGTCATGACCCAATCGGGCATCGCGGAACGGCAACGGCAAGTTCGCCTTGCACGTACCTCGCCGTCGAACTGACCGCTGCTCCCATCCCTGATCAAACAGCTCCACTCGTTCCCGCTGGATCATTTTTATATCGAGACACGTTCTGGGCTCCAACGGGCGCCGGGTTTTGTTGTTGTTGTTGTTGCTCTTGCTATTGCTCAGTTGCGTTTTCACAGGCGAGTAGGTTCGGGTCACCTAACTCACTTGAGCTGTTCGAGACTTATGATCAATTAACACTGCCTATTTATTTGATCTGCTCATTTGCACCGACTTTGAATGTTCGCTGTGCACGAGAATAACGAAGGTTGACATCCCGGGACGTGCCGAAACGCAAACGAGACAAGCCGTTGGAGCTGCTTCGGCCCGATTGTAACGCACGAAAGAAACAAGACCTGAGGTCAAAAGCAAAACCCGAGGGTTGCGGCCGAGCGGACAAGCTGACCGCGGGGATCTGCGGGTTTGCGGAGCCCATCCGCGAGCAAGACTCAGGACACGCCAGCGATGGCAGGCTGACAATCAGTATACAGAAGCAAGTGTTCAGGCTGACAAATATGACATGTGCATCACCCATGATATAAAAGGGACTTGCGTCGTCGCGGCATTCGCTGGTCATCACAACCGCTATCGCTCGCATCACTCGCGCTTCCACAGTCTCGTCACTTCCAACATGCCAAAATCAGCTATGAACGACTTCTTTCTTTACCGTCTAGATTTCCCAACTCGCTACCCCGATGTAAACGCACTTCTTTCACAAACACCACAACACAGGAGCTGGACGATGGCGGCCATGTGGCACGGAGAGTCCAACGAGATCCGACAATACTACATGGACCAGTATGTCGTCTCCCGCAGCTACCGCTTGGCTAGCCGAGTGCTAACGGAGAGTGGATGGCTGCTTCTGATAGATATAACAACTCCCGAGCGCAGGAAGGGTTACGGACACGTAAAGAGTCTGTGACGAGCAGGAAGAAGCGCCTTGCTAGATCGAACGCTCGGCGGCATGCTGTTGCTGTACGCGCGACCCCACCGAGAGCACTCAAGCAGATAACTGACATCATCCAAGCGAAAGGGGAAAATGGCTACGCCCGCTTTCATCTTGAGACATCAGAGGCTCGCCGACCTCGTTCTGAGCGGAGTCAGGGGCCAGAATCTGGTCAATGCTTTGGGGGATACCACGGTGCGCGTTGAGCATTCTTTGAATCATATGGCCGGCGACATTACCTACTCACGATGTTCCATTATTATCGGCTTTCTTGATACAGGTTGCCGAACGAGATTCTCTCGCTTCGATCATGCGGTCCTCGCCGGAGTCCAACGGTGCATCGACAAACGGCTTCGTACGTCAAGAACTGCCTTCGAGCGACGAAGAGCAGCAGCAAACGTTTAACCCTCTTCTCTCTGCTACTCAGCCCCTCGAGCCCTTCGACTGGACCGCGCCATCAGTCAGCCATGATTGGACGACTACGATGCCTGTGACAATGCCTGCGTCATCCGCGACCCATCCCGCTTTGGACTGTTGGGACACCTTTGCGCAACAGCTAGCGCAACTCGATTCACAACCTCAGCCCGATCCTCGGCATCTTGCAGTTTACTCGCCTCGTCCCGTCAACGCTGTCTTCGGTGTTCCTGGCGCCTCCACTCAGGGCAATTCTGATTGGGAAGATCTCATTCGGAGCCTCCGCATCTGAGTGATGGCGGCATCGATCTCAAATCTCAAAGCGCCGGCTCCACTTGCAGACAAGAAGGTGTTGCAAACATCCAGCATGCGATCCTGTCACGTGCGTACTATTATCCACGTGGCTGACGCAGCCTTCCTCGTCTTCTGTGTATATCACTTTCTACTGCGATTAGCTCGAGCAAATTACATGCTGTGTTCGATTTAATAGTTGCATTCATGCCAAAGCCGCTGGGCAGTGCATAAAAGAGACTCGTGTAACCAGGGGGCCCAGACCGGCAACTTACTTGAGACCTGTATCATTGTCTCACCGAGCAAAACCCCTTATGTACTATTCTCAATTTTGAACATATGCGAAAGTGTTTGTAACTGTGCTCGATAGTGTGAGGCGCCGTTTGCACCCACGGTGTGAACGGGTGAAACGGACGAATGCACACCCGTGTCGACACGACTAGGACGAACTTGGAACCGAATCCACTCACTGAGTATACGAGTAAGCGACTCACAGTCGGATCTATTTCCGCACAGAACGAGATCGCGTACACTACGGCTAGTGCCGGCGGAGCGGACGGTGGCCGAGGTAGCGCAGATCGTCAGCCACTTGCCACCGCGAACGAACCAGTGTACCGAAGCCGTTCTCGCCCCAATATTGACGTAAAAAGCGACTGGGACGGCGTGCCGGATCCACGAACCAGTTCGAGACCAACACCGAACACGATACCACATCCAGCATACGATCGCGCCATCTGACAGCCTAATAAGCCTCGCCACGGCCTCAGGCAAGATAAACGAATAAAGCGATTTAGAACCAGTACACTCATCAGGAGCAGTGTGGCGTCGTCAGGAGTCGCTGAACGACCGTCGTTCGGGACACGCGACCACGAACACAAACACAAACATGCGATGATTCATCTGTCCTTAGTCGTGCTCACGTGAATCAGCGTTGTTTCCGGGTGGAATTTGAGAGATATCTAGTAGTAGTCGCTAATATCAGATTCGCAGTCACCTTCAAGTGCGAAACGCTCCCGCCTCGATCTTTGGTCGACAGAGTAATCAAGACCCTTGAGTTCAACGCTCATTCAAGGTCAAAAATCACTCCAGAGTGCTCAAGAGGCGGCCAACCTCTCAGCACTAGTCAAATAGGCCGTAGTAAACCCGTCTATTCGGCGCCGTATTTATTGCCAACTTTGGTCCCCCTTTCACCTACACCCTCTCCTTGGTTACGCTGTTCTCTCGCTGTGATACGACTGTCCTCCCCCCTTAACATCTTGGTTACCATCCCAGGGGGACCAAACCTGCAAAAATATCTCCGCCCTCCGGCCGTCTAGTACCCTGGCGAGTAGCCCGAGTCACACTCGTCGCATTCTACTACTTCGTAAGCGTCTGGTCAACTTGAACACCCACCCTGATCATTATGAGCGTTCCCTCTTGTTATCGAACCCACCTACTCCCAAATCCACTACCGGTCCTCCATCCGCATCTCGACAAGAACGCACCTCGCTATCGGACAGAGAATACGACAGCTTCCACGTAGCTCCAGTCGCGTCTTTCAATGCTCAGCTCAACCCGGATGACGAGGACGAGGCTCGTCAACGCCGCCGTCAGTAGTTTCAGGACCCCCAACGCTCAAGGAAACCCGTCGTCCGGCCCCACCTGGGACCTTCCTTGGGCATTAAACCGCTGTTACATTTGCCTCTTTAGCGTATTAGAAGCAGAGAACAGTGTGCAAGGGATAAACCTCCCGCAAGCTTCTCGTCGACACCAAGCCTCGATCCGTCGACCAACCCGTTTGCACCTCAACGAGACTCAAGACCACCTCCGCCCGAACGACTGGCCATTATCCAGCCAATTTTGATCACGCCTCCTCATTCTCTCCCACCCCCAGCTCAGCTAGCTCCACAGCCACCACAGTCACCTGACATCAAGGCTGAGTCCGTCAAAAGAATTGGACAGGAGCTCGTCGATATGCTCGATGGTCGCCACATCCTCATGCGCCAGCATGCCGATCGAGCAGAACCCGAACAAACGCGTCAACCCAAACTAAGGCGGCACCACCACCTCGACGAATTCATTCATGATCGACCGCGAAAGTCTTGCCGAAGCAGGAAACATGGTGTACACAACGCCCAATCAGGCCTGGTACGCGTACCAACTCGAACTCGACTCGCGCACCTCGTTTATTCAGGCGACAGCACAAGCTTCTCATCGTGGAGGTCTCTGAAGCCAAGGTCGCATCGAAGAGGTGCCGGACGTCGAAGCCCCAGCCATGGTGAAACGCATCGCAACGCCAGGACCAAACGACGGAGCGCTGGAGAAAGGACAAGTAGCTTAGCGCAGGCGCCGGTAAACATACCAGTTCGAGCCGCTGCCGATCCGCGTTATTTCGGAGGATCGCCGCCCAGTCATCCCACGACACGCCTCGCGCGACTGTAGCCAAGCCCCAGTTCAAGGTGCGCTCGCAGATGGATGACCACAGTGTTATCAAGCGGGTCGCCGACAAGCTGCTCACGACGCCAGTTCTCACAATACTTTCGCTTAACGACATGTACGCGCTGTCACCGGATCTGCAGGAGATCCCCGCGCGTACCACGCAGCATCACGTCGTCGACCCGAACACCACCGAGATTGACGACGAGTTGGCAGTTTCAACAGGACTGTACGCACCTCGCACGCCGATTCGGCGTGATTTGAAGAGGCTGTCATCGCGCGAGAGACGCTGCCGTTCGAGGCTGCGCTTCCTGGTGTCACGCCCCGTGTTCTATCAGCTACCATAGGCAACTAAGTCGCTTCAGCGCTACTCGACAATGGCTCTGAAGACTGCACAGTTTCGCAAGCCTCGCGCGTCGTATGTGTTACTCTATCGAGGCTGACAAGCCGCTCTGGATGATGTCGTCAAACGGTACGCGTCGCAAGCTACCAGGCGTCATTCCGAATTCCCAGGTCACCATTAGCGGTACTAATTTCACTCCCAGCGCACACTTCACGCCAGGGGCCCTATTCGAATTGCTGCTGGGACTTCTTTTCTATGCGTTCAGCAGCGCGAACGAGGTCTGCGACCCCTCGGGCCAGACGATCATCACGCTGGTCAAATTCGACCTGGAGATGGGTTACAGCGGCTTGTCTGACCCGTCCACTTATCAAGCTCGCTGTCGGGTTCGGGATGTTTCACCCAAACGCCTGCCTCCAATTATTGCATTATCATGAACATACCCGGTCGCATTCTTAGCGCCATCCCTCCTGAGGCTGCTTCATAATACTGCATTAATATCCTCAACAGACCTGCTACTAGAAAGGGCCGACGTTTCGTGGTGCCAGCGCCACCTTGTATTCAGCTCGAGGTGCACACGATAGCGAGATGCAGCCCCTGCGCAGCAATAATGGCCCAGCCGTCTACGGTTATGCACACGCTGACACGTGGCATTCCCTTCCCCATCTATTTAACACCCGAGCACGACATCCTAATCCTTGTATATTAGACAACGGCGTGACGACTTTTCTAACCGGATATACCCGATCTCGCGATCCCCAACCCCGAAAAGTGTACGGCAGGCTCAACACCGTCTTATCATCCCGTTAGAACCATGCTATCCCCTTTTACCGGGCATTATTAACCAATGGTTTGGGTTACTGTACCTCTCTGGGAGCCTATGATTGGTGGCTAGAGTTACTACCCATTGTAGACTGTATCCCCCGTACGTCACTTTCGACTTGAGAGAGTGTACCCCACAGCAATTCAATGCATCTGACTGTTATTGTCTCGCTGTTGATTTCTGATCGGCATTGTGGGCAATGCGCGCGGCCATTCGGGCCAAGCTCGAGCTTCAGCAAACAATCCCTGCAAACCACATGACCTACAAAGAGGGTCACCAGAGTTCAAACTTTTGGAAGCTTTCCTACCACAATCTGCGATCCTAGAGATATGCTGTCAACTGGTCATTCTTGCTCGATGACTGGAAAATCTCGCACAGTGACAGAGCTGCACCGTCAAAACAGATGGCGCAAGTTACAGTCTGTAATAGTTCCCTACACGTCTAATAAAAACGAGTCAGCCCTCCAGCTCTCACCTCAGAACTCCATATATCACCTTCTGCTTCTTAAAAAACTGCGCATTGTCCCGACTGTAGGCGGCTATGATAAGTTCGATATCACCTTTGCGATGCTGCAATTGCGGTAACAGCTGAATATCGGATGAACATCTTGCGAGCAGATCTGTGTAATATCTTGTCTCAACTTGTAATTTCCGGAAGGCTTCTGACAGTGTGCGGTGGCATGCATCGGGATCTTGTTTACCCAGGAATTTACCTCGTCGTCGAACCATGTCGTCGTGACGGATACGTAGAACTGCGGCCTCCGCTTTGAGATCACTCACGCATTTTTTGGTGGACTCGAGAAGAGATTCTGATTTCTGAATGCTGAGCTCGGTCTTGGCGACTTCCTGCTGAAGTGATTCAATGCGGCGTAGCAGCTCCAGCTTCTCCATGGCGATGACTTCTACGGACGGTGCTCATCCCCTCGTCATTATTATGAATACTGCCGGTTTAAATAAGGAGAAAGGTGTGCTATTATCATTGCAAGACAAGATATAATTGTGCAAGATCAAGTGGAAGTCAAGCAAGCGAGCAAGGCGCAAGGCGATAGCAGATTGATTTGGACAAATATCACGGATCATTAAGCGGCGAGCAAGGCGCATAGAGCAAGGCGCAGAGTGAAGACAAAGACAAAGACAAAGACAAAGACAAAGACAAAGACAAAGACAAAGACAAAGACAAAGACAAAGACAAAGCAAGCGAATAAAGACGCGGTCACATCTTGTTGGAGATCGCGAGCAACCGCTTATAATGGAGCAAACGGTTGGTTACGAATCGATTCGACACCATCAGCCCGTATCTCGTGGGAGACGCATCTTAATGATGGAAACCGAATTGCAGGGAAGCAGTAACGCTCCAGGCGGTTTGTCTTCTGGCCCTCGAAGGGCCGAGTGTAGTGCTGATTCTAGGAGTACAGATGTTGCATTGGACTTTGGAGGTCGGCCGACCACTGTTACGCCGCTGACACCTCACTTGGTGGAAGCTTCAGTGAGAGCTTCTCGTAGTGCTCTGAAGCCACAGGCGCTCATCGCGGTGCCTTCACAAACGTTTCTTAGGTCCAAGGACCGGTCACCAGAAGCCGCGCAAAGATACAGGCTGGCCACGCTCCCACTGCACCCCTGGTCACAGCGACTGGAATTAACTGTCGGAAGCGAGGTCATTCAGAGCTCGAATTGGGTGCATCTAGTGACGAAGATACCCCGAAGCCTCGCAAAAAGCGAAATAGAGCGAATGCGGACAAGTTGAACAACACGGCAGTTCCGGCTTTATCAGAAGCGGAGAGCCTCGCCGCAATCCAGGCAGATCCCAACATCAAGTGCGGAAATGGGTTGCGTTCTACTCAAACCGTAGTCTGACAATCATTCAGGATTATAGATCGCAATTGGGCCTACTGTAGCAGATGTATTCGATGGATTTCTCTTGGAGGTGGAAAGCGTCGTCTTCAATCCTGGGAGAGCCATTGCAAGCGAAAGCACGCTCAGACAGCCGTTCCAGTAGCCAAAGCCGGTGGGAAACAGGCGACATTAAAGGCACGGAAAGCCGCCGTAGGTCAGATAGCCTCTCAAGTTTCCACAACAGGCAGCGCATCTGCCGTACCGATGGATGCATTGGCGTGCGCCCCACTGACATCCGAGGCACACTTCATGCCTCCCAACATCTTAGATGAACATCACGGTTCCAATCAGCAGAACTTGACCGAGTCCACCGGGCAGGGTATTTTCCGCACACCGACCCCTATTTCTGTGCTTGCGACTGAGAACGTGGTCGACATCGCTCAGGCTGAGGATTGTCCAAACCAACGGTCAGAAGATTTAGTCAGCGGCCTCTTGACTCAATCAAGAGACGATCACCTCTTATTTTCCGACTCAGAAGGCGAGGATATGGCAGACCGCCCCTTGTCAGCCACTGTCGGAGACGTCGGTGTGTAAAATTGCTGACATCAACTACGGAGCCGCGTGCTTATAGAGCGAAAATCTAGATGCTCAGGATCTACCCCTGCGACCACTAACACCACAAGTCAACAGCTTTGGTGAGAATCAACGTGTGTCAGCAGAAGAGGTAGTTATAACTGACAATGGCTTAGTCATGTCAGCTTCAAATTACGCCGGCTCTAGCGAACTTCAGCGTCCTGTCAGTGACATGTGGACACTCCGTCGCCCTGTAGAGGTCACCGATTTCGATAGTGGGTTTGAGTCTGAGAGTGATGGCAAATCTTCACCGAGTTTGACGCGTACGCTGGGCCTGCATGAGGACTCCAACCATGTTCCGGTGATCGCCGAAGAGTCTCTCGCCACCCCGTCAGACTGTCACCTGCGGCAGAAGAGAGTAAATCAGATTCAAGAGGAATCAAGAGAGCAAGTGCCGCATGCAATTAAGACGCCCCTAAATGTCGGAGCACAGCTTGTCTTCCGGCAGCTGCGCGAGATCAATCGTGTGAACGCGCAACGCAGAGTGCACACAGTACGTTCCAAGCACTTTCGTCGCCAATATTAAACTAATTAAACTTGATTCAATTAAGGTACAAAGAGCCACCGCTGAAATGCTGAAGGATATTGTTGACCAGTTAGCGTCCACGAGCTTGGGTCAGCTTCAAGCAAAGGGTCGGTTTTTCGACTCCAGCCAAGGATTCAAAAATTTGTACAGATAGATCTGAGCACATTCATGGCATCACATACCAACAGTAAACAGCCCAATAAAGAATCGAGACAGGAAATATATCTGAATAAATCCAATGCTGAGATGCGAGATACAGATATATAAAGCAAGCAAATTCGTGGGCCAGAGTGCATTCGCGTATAGAATCTCGAGGGTCAAAAAGTCTCTTAGCTGGATGCGGGTCGCATGTCTCAGAGTAAAGTTGTGCGATCTCGCACCAACTTACTGTCGTCCGGCAAGGGTCGCACTCCGTTGGCGTTACTCGCTCGCGTCGACGCTTGTCCAATTTACCACTGTTCCAAGCGTTAATCAGCTCAGCTTCGTCACTAATATTGCATTTTATTATCGCCGTCTCGGATTTAACAGGGTTCCATTCGCGTTACCCGCTTGCGTCGTGAGTCCCTAAGTCACCGACATTCGAACCACTTCCTAACCCGTTCATTAGAACAGTGAGCGACTCATTTATCATCGGTATTACTCATTGATATCGACATACCGATCTTAACGAAGCCCGGCTCGTGCTGCTCATCCGCCTGCCAGTGAGTTGTTCAGTCATCGGCGTTCGAACCACTACATAACCTGGTTTACAGAACAGTAAGTGGCTCCTACTCTTCGATTAACCTGCAGATTCTTACTGCTGTCTCGGATGTACCAAATTCCGGCTCGTCTTACTGACCCGCCTGGTGAGTTCTCCGGTCACCTACATTCGAGCCACCATCTAACCCGCTCTCTAGAACGCTAAACGACTCCATCTGTTGTCGATCTCACTCGTGTCATCATCTCACAGTTACTTAGCCAAAGTATGTCATTTCACCCTTGCCTAGCGCCTCTTTCATTACTCTCTTCAGTCATGTCGAACCCACAGTTTCTCGGCTGGGATTTTGCCGAATTCCGAGAGGCCGAGATTCGGCGCATCGCTGCGATTCCCTATGAGGACACCATGAATCCGGCCGTGCTTTGGGTGCCGCCACCACCACCACCACCTCCGTCTCCAACGCCTCCGCCTCTTCCTTCTCCGTCGCCACCGCCGCCGCCGCCACCTGCATCTAGCGCTGAAGCAATTCCGGTCGAGTTGGCGCAAGCCAGCCGCGTACAGTATGGCAAAGCGTGCGTGGCTTGCCGCGCTCGCAAGGAGAAGTGCAATTACGACGCGAATAGTGGCGAGGCTTGCCTGTAAGTCTCTTCAGAGCGCTGAATCTCAGGTTCTGACCATATTACCCGTAGGCGTTGCCTCCGCCGAGAGATCGCTTGCGTACGCACGTAGCGCTGAGAATTCATCAGACCCCATACGCCTCTCGTTTCGTTTTTCGTCCTAGTTCAGCGTCTTTTGTAGCGTCCCGTCCCACGCCTCATGTCTTTTTGGCCCATATCACTCACTGCTCTTGCCTCGCAAATCAGTGTATTGTGTGATTTTCAATTAGACCTTACAAAATCGCAGATCTCGATAGTCTGGACTTAGCAAGATTGCGGACATCAATCGTCCTGCCACGTTTATCGCGTCTCCGGAGATTCATTTGTCGCCTTGTAGCAACAGCTCTGTGGAGGCTGCGACTGAAATTGAGTCGAATACTGAGCACAACGTGCGCGCGGTCGCCGACAGCCGGGGTTCACCAACCGTGCAGGCCGACACACTCTCAATAGAGTGCCGATGCGAGTGACCCTGGTGAGTAAAAGCGTTAGTTATAGCCCGGCACGCCAGGCATTGACCACTCGAGAAACTGTACCTTGACTCGCCTCAACGACGCCCCCAACTTCCGCAGTTCCGGGCGATGTGTGACCAGCCGCGACGTAAGTCCGGTTCAATATATTCAGACGAGCGGCGTCTGCTAATTGAACAGAGCCCGTCGTCGGTATTATGCAAGCGCTGTGAGCGGGAATGGCGTACCTAGCTGGTGCGAGATGGTCGCCCGCATCGTGTGCTCGCGCTGGATGAACGAGCGGCTCTTTCTGGTAAAGTAGAAGGGATTGTCACTGTTGCGCGAGATTGAAAGTCAGTTTTCATCTGGGTTTCAGCCCGATAAGTGTAGCTGGCTCCAGCTGGACGTATAGTCCACGTCCTGCAGTCGCGCAGGATCCTCCGTCGGTACTGGTGAACTTCGCCGGTCCGAATGGCGTGCTTACCTCGTACATTACACACAAACCGTGTCTTGTTTTCACACAAGTACATTCGCTGCCGTCATCCTTTGCGTTAGAATCAACGTTAAACGACCCAAGATCAATACAGCGTGTGCGGGGCGACTTGCCATGAAGAATAAGCCCTCCCTTCTCGTGCCGCGAAGCGCTTCGTCAGTTCACTGCGAGCGCAAAGTCAGCTAGGTGCCAATTGAGCGGTCTCAGAACCCAATGTTACGGCCACGCGCACCATGCTATTAGCCATCAGCATTGGCAGTGTCCACAATATGAGCTTCACATACCTGACGATCTTACAGTCGCATCTCCTGTGAGTCTTGGTTGGTATCATGACACGGAAACCTGTGTGGCACGGTCTCGCCGCCTTCGCATTTTGGGTATCTCTCTCTTACTTCCACTTCGCCCTAGTTAGGGAACTCCTAAAGCCGAGGAAGTCACGTAAATCAGATGCATGACGAGCAATATGAAAATATCGCTACTCGAGACATCCAGCAGGCTTGTGACGCAAAGAAAACCCTCAACCCTAAGCCACTGGCGTCAGGGCGAGTCAGTTCATGGGCAGACGCGGACTCCAAAACCAGCGCAAAGGTTCTTCAACGAAGCGCAAGTTGCAGACTGGGTCATAATAATGCATTTTTGTTTTTGTTTTGTTGCGAGTCACAGAAAATCGATCGAACAGCGCAGCGCGACACTGCTGCGCCAAAGACGTCAGCCAACGACCGTCAGCAGCCACTCGATATCGTTAGTCGGCGTAAATGGTGCGTACAGTTATCTCGAAAAACGACAGGACTCGTAAAAACCACTGCAGTCCGAGTGCTGACGAATGGACAGGCGATACACAAGGCAGGAGGGCAAGCCGCGGACTACGGCCGGCGCCGACCGACTAGCGTCACAAGGTGATCATGATTGCTTGGGGTATTCGGGACGGCTCGTGCACACTCGAGAGCAACTTTCTACTTCGCTCCGCAAGCATTTTGTAATTTACAGGTGAGATTATATTTCGATCGGAGGTAATAAGGACCGAGGTAAACCCACGAACCCCTAGACGAAGCATTTGCTTTCTCAAGTAGATCGCCGTTGACCAAATGTCAAAGTCGGAACATTTGAATTCCTCAGGAGAGACTGTAGCACAAAAGGCAGGGTAAATAAAACACGGCCACGATGTCATGACAAAGTACGATACGGACAGTTACATTCGGGGCAGCCGAACACAGTCACGCACAGGCGAGGAACTAGAGACATGGGGGATGTGGCAAAGGCACTGCACGACACGCCGAGGTTACACATCACTCCAGGAGACCGAAGTGGGAGGGGCGCGGCAAATTAGAGCAGGTTTCCCTTATTCAAACGATTGAAATCAGATGGACCCGTTGCGATAGCATGAACATTCGCAGGTCAGGACGCAGATGTTCTGGTCAAGATTCTCGTAGGCCGGACGCTAAACAGACCTGGGCGACGAACAAAAGCCGCGAAGAAAGAGTAGGAGGGTACAGAACACAAAAGTTTCGAGAGGGACACTTTGACAACGGGTAGTCGGAGTTGGACAAGCATGGCAGAGGTGGAAAGATCTGGGAGCGGAAGCACGTACTGGAAAATGATCCGACTGGGAAGTAAGCACAAGAAGCAAAGCAGAAGAGGGACAAGGCAGGACAGAACCAGATCACTCCATCAAAATATGAGAGTGACACGTGCAGGGCGGAAGAAACACCCAAAGGCCGGCAGGAGACGCGGCTGAGCCTGTCGTTGGTCCTAGCCGCTTAAGTGGACTTTAGTCTGCGTTTGATTTACGCATCAGCATTCAATCTGGTCGCGAATCATAGCACATACGTGTCTTGATGTTCTGCCCAGACTTGACGCAGTGCCTCGGCTCGATCTTCGCGTTCCTCGATCCGCTCCTCAGCTTCCGCGTGCTTGACCTTCGGTGCGTTGTCCTAAGCGCGGCACCTTCATCGTCGAGCATGTTGCGATGTCACTCGGCGTCGTCTGCGACTGAGCCCTGTCCGTGCGCGCGGCCGCCGTTCTACTGGACGCGCATTTCCAGCCCATACGTAGACTCAGATCGGTCGCGGATGGTGACGTGCGGGTGGGTCGAGCGTTCTGCGCGGGTCATGGTGGTCTTGATAGGATGTGTGGGCGGTGGTTGTGTCTTTGGTTGAGAAGATGGTCGACGTCAGCTTGTGCGCCACATGCTCACTACCACTCCACAGAATGGCGAATTTACCAGGACGTTCTTGCCACTCATTTTCTAGGCAAGCCCAAGCACAGCAATTGGGGCAATGTCGAGAGTCGAATGAGGGCACTAGCGACGAGAGGAGTGTAACGGGTCAACCGCCAGACGCAGGATATGAAAGGATATGACCGAGATAGAGCAGCACCAGGACACACCATCAAACGCGAGAGCACCTCAGGAAGGACTTAAGAGACACTCGGAGGTGGGCCACATATCTGAGCGCGCGAGAAGCGCGTTGGGCTTGAGGCTGATGCCGATACTGACCGCGATGCCACCGCGCACAAT
>Ga0247815_10000696_pt1 | contig 26397 bp, 20 predicted proteins | sample UWRJL194509B1_FD_181014 | JGI IMG/M metagenome (GOLD analysis project Ga0247815, IMG submission 181014) | Plant litter microbial communities from Arlington Agricultural Research Station in Wisconsin, United States - UWRJ-L194-509B-1 | ecosystem: Environmental > Terrestrial > Plant litter >...
GCCCGCGCTTGAGGCGGATCACCAGCGTCGATTTGCCGCCCGATGGCGGCCCCAGCAGCAACAGCAAACGCCGTCCGACCTCCGAGCCGGCAGCGGCCGCCTTGAAATAGTCGGCCACGCGGGCGAGGGCGTCGTCGATGCCGAACAGCTCGTCGGCGAACAGGCTGCAGCGCAGCTTGCCCTCGGCGTCCTCCTTGCCGCTCCAGCGCAGCATGTCCCAGATATATTGATGCGAGCTGCGCGCGAATTGACACGGCGCCTGCGGCAACACCTGCTCCATGAATTGCGCGAAGTCGCCGGTCCAGTGGCCGGCGCGATGCCGGCGCGTAAAGGCCACCAGGCCGTCGCGGAACGCCTCCTGTGCTTGTTGATCCATCGTCGCCACCCTCCAGCCCCACAGTATCCGCGCCGGGTCGGGCGGGTCCCATGATCTGGCTCAAACGGGAAAACGGATTTAAAACGCGTCGGCGCGGTCCCACGGCGGAACACCGGCGAACTCTTCAACCAGGAAATCGATCATCACCCGCACCTTGGCGCTCAGGTGGCGGCGGCTTGGGTACACGGCCAGCACGTCGATGTCCGGCATGTGGTAGTCCGGCAGCACGCGCTGCAGGCGGCCGGCGCGCAGGTCGGCGCCGATCAGGAAGCTCGGCTGCCAGATCACGCCCATGCCGCCCAGCGCCGCCGCGCGCGCGGTGTCACCGTTGTTGGAATGCATCACGCACTGCACCTTGACGGCGTGCGGCTGGTGGTCCGCGTCCAGCATCTGCCATTCGTCGGCGGTGGCCGAATAGCTGTAGCCGACACATGCGTGACGCAGCAGGTCGGGCGGATGCATCGGCATGCCGTGCTTCTGGATATAGTCGGGCGAGGCGCACAGGATGTTGTGCGAGGCGGCCAGCTTGCGCGCCACGTGAGCGGTGGAGCCGGTGCGCGAGATGCGGATCGCCATGTCGTAGCCTTCCTCGACGATGTCGACCACGCGGTCGATCAGCGCCACCTCCAGCCGCACGTCGGGGTATTTGGCGGCGAACTTGGCCCACAGCGGCGCCAGGTGCAGCACCCCGAAGCTCAGCGGCGCGTTGATGCGCAGCACGCCGTGCGGCTGCAGCGTGGCGGAGGAAACGATGGCCTCGGCCTCGGCCACGTCGCCAAGGATGGATTGGGCGCGCTCGTACAGCGCCTCGCCGCTCGAGGTCAGCGACATCTTGCGCGAGCTGCGGTTGAGCAGCCGGGTCTGCAGATGCGCCTCCAGGTCGCTGATATAGCGGGTGACGTTGGCCGGCGAGGTGTCGAGCGCCTCGGCCGCGCGCGCGAAACCGTCGCGCTTCACCACCTCGACAAAGACTTCCAGCGCGCGCAAGCGATCCATTCCAGACTCCGATACAAGATAAGAAAAAAGCCGCGACACCGTTCGGGTGTGGCGGCTCCGTCGCTGCGGCGCTACCGCTTAATGCGCGATATAGTTGACGGTCGCCGCTTCCTTGATGACGCGGCCGGCGCTCAGCGCGGTGCTGGAAGCGCCGCTCATCACGCCGCCGTCGCGGTTCATGCCGACCAGTCCGACGGCGGCTTGCGCATCGCCGGCGCTGGCGGCGCGTTCAAACAATTGCATCGCTTCACGACGCTTTTCCGGCTTGGACAGGTAACGCAGCGCCAGTTCGCGCTGGGCCACCGGCGACCCCTGGTCGGCCCATTCCTGCAGGCGGCGTTCGGCGGCCGGTTGTCCTTGCGGTCCAAGTTGCATGGCTGCGGCTTCAATCACGGTCGACGAGGGCACGGCATCCACTTGTGCCTGGCAAGCGATCAACGCTCCAACCATCACCAGGACCGCCGACACCAATACGCCAGACTTGTTGAATAATTCCATAAATTAAATACCTTTGTCTAAATCCCAGCACCACGCAGCGATGCATTGCACCATTATACTTGCAGCCGAGCAAATTGTCTAATACGCAAGACGAGTTGTACCAGGCGATCAGACAACAATTTTAAGAAGTTGTCGTGAATCACGGCGCACACACCTCTTTAACCCAATCAAACTGCAAGTGCTGGCGATCTTAGCATGAAGATTTTGCATCTTCCGCCCGGTTGCACCAAAACCGGGTAACAATTGTAACCATACGTTAACAGGTAAACCATGGTGGGTGGTTGTTTTAGTGTGCGGTGCAACACGGCGCCGGTTCATAAATGGTGAACGCTGCATGAAGCTCGCGCCGATTGTTCGACAATCGGGCGCATCCTATAGTGGAGTCCATGGCCAGCACGCAAAGCCACCGTAACAACTCATTACACTTAACAAGGAGTTCATCATGAATCGCTACACCAACAAAACCGTACTCGTCACCGGTGGCAACAGCGGCATCGGCCTGGCCACCGCCCAGCAATTCGCCGCCGAAGGCGCCCGCGTCATCATCACCGGCCGCGATCAGGCCAAGCTGGACGAAGCCAAACAACAACTCGGCGCCGACACCATCACCATCCTCAGCGACGCGGGCGACAGCCTGGCGGCCAAGGCGCTGGGCGCAGAGCTGGCCGCCAGGGGCGTCACGCTGGACGCGGTGTTCATCAACGCCGGCGTGGCCAAGTTCTCGCCGCTGGAAGGCGTCGACGAGGCGTTCTGGGACCACACCTTCAACACCAACGTCAAAGGCGCGTATTTCACGATCCAGGCCATCACGCCGCTGCTGAACCGCGGCGCCGCGGTGATCCTGAACGGTTCCATCAACGCCCATATCGGCATGGAGAACTCCAGCGTGTACGCGGCCAGCAAGGCGGCGCTGATCTCGCTGGCCAAGACGCTGTCGGCCGAGCTGATCGGTCGCGGCGCCCGCGTCAACGTGGTCAGCCCAGGCCCGATCGCCACCCCGCTGTATGGCAAGCTGGGCATGGAGGCGGAGCAGTTGAATCAGGTGGCGGCCGGCATCCAGGCGCAAATTCCGCTGAAGCGTTTCGGCACGCCGGAGGAGGTCGCCAGCGCCGTGGTCTACCTGTCCAGCCCGGAGGCCGCCTTCATCGTCGGCACCGAGCTGATCGTCGACGGCGGCATGAGCCAGCTGTAAGGTGGCACGGCGGCGCCGGCTTCAGGCCTGCGCCGCCTGGTCGCTCGGCGGCGCGACGCGGCGCAGCCAGTCGCCGGCGTCGCGCAGCACCAACTGGTATTCGGATTCCAGCGCGGCGTACAGGGCGGGGATCTGTTCGTCCCGCCGCTCGGCGATGGCCTGTTCCAGCTTCAGCGAGGCGCTGACCAGGCGCTTGGCGCCCAGCGTGCCGATCGAGCCGCGCAGGCTGTGGAAGATCTTGCCCGCGTCGACATAGCGTTGTTCGCGCAGCGCGGCGCCGGCCTGGTCGAACGGCGCCATCGCCGGCGCGCAGGCGTCGCGCACGATTTTCGAGACGATGCCCAATGCCTTGTCGTCGTTTCCCATGTATTTGAGCAAAACGTCGACATTGAAGATGCTCTCTTCGGGATGCAGCGGTTTGGCGTCGGACATGCAGCGCTCCATGGCGGGTTGATAAGTGTTGGCCCCATCATACTCTTTCCCGCCGCGGCATTCCGCTCGGGAGGTCAGTTATTGCTGTCCATCATGAAATTGCTGTGCAAGGGTTTGCAGCGGCGCGCTCGATACCGTCGGCGCCGGCACCGCGACACCGGCCGGCGGCGCGACGCGCACCGGCTTGCCGCCGGCGTTGCTAGAATGTAACACGTTGCTGGTCGCCTCGGGCGCCGCGTCCCAGACCGGATTGTCGAGGCCCTCGAACACGCGCTTGAGCTGGTCGCCCCAGGTGTTGCGGATCATCTGGAAATACTGGTTGCGCTCGTCGATGGTGACGAAATGGGTCACCGCCAGCGCGTTGTCCTCATACACCAGCATGTCCAGCGGCAGGCCGACCGAGACGTTGGAGCGCAGCGTCGAATCCATCGAGATCAGCGCGCACTTGGCGGCGTCGTCGAGGCTGGTGGCGGGCGTGACCACGCGGTCGAGGATGGGCTTGCCGTATTTGGCCTCGCCGATCTGGAAATAAGTGTTCTCGTCGTGCGATTCGATGAAATTGCCGGCCGAGTAGATCTGGAACAGGCGGCAGCGCTCGCCCTTGATCTGGCCGCCGAAGATGATGCCGACGTTGAAATCGATGCCGAAGCCGGACAGCGACCTGGCGTCGCGCGCGTACACCTGGCGCACCGCGTCGCCGAGGATGCGGGCCGCCTCGTACATATTCGGCGCGTTCCAGATACCGACGCCGTCCTCGCCCACGTAGTCGGCCACCAGCTGGCGCACCGATTGTGAAATCGATAAGTTGCCCGAGGTCATCATCACCATCATGCGGTCGCCGGGGATCTCGAACACGCTCATCTTGCGGAACGTACCGACCTGGTCCACGCCGGCGTTGGTGCGTGAATCGGATAAAAACACCAGCCCGGCATCGAGGCGCATGCCCACACAATAAGTCATGGTTGCAAAATAGTCATACTATTATTGATTCAAAGAATCGTTATTTTACACCCATCACTGCGCGGCGATCTGAACCGCGACGCTCAGCGACTCGGCGCCACCCCCGCGTCGCATCCCGCGCAGCGGGGCCGCCGAGTCATAATCGCGGCCGATGGCGAGCCGGCAATAGGCGTCCGTCATCAAGCGCGCATGGGTCACGTCGATGCTGACCCAGCCGGTGTAATCCTTGTCCTCGGCCCAGGCGTCGACCCAGGCGTGGCTGGCGGCGTGGTCGCTGTTTTCCGGATCGATATAGCCGGAGACGTAGCGCGCCGGAATGCCGTGGGCGTGGCAGCACGACAGGAACAGATGGGCATGGTCCTGGCACACGCCCTGGCCGAGGGCGAGGGCGGTGCTGGCGGTGGTGCTGACCTGGGTCGCACCGCTTTGATACCGGACCGCACCAAAGATGTGCTCGGCGAGGCGCATCAGATCGCGCGTGCTGGCCCTGCCGTCGGGCAGGCAGGACCCCGCCAGTTCCAGAATGCCGGGCGTGGCCTCGGTGAAACGGGTCGGCACGGTGAAGATCAGCGGCGACAGCATCTCACCGTTGGGCACCCGGCCGCGGTCCGGCGCCGTGGTCGTGACCACGCCGGAGGCGACAATCGCCAGCGTCTTGTGCGGCGTGCACATGGTCAGCGTGTGCGACAGGTTGCCGTAGGCGTCGGTGTAGGCGTGCACATGGCCGGGCATGGCGATCTTCCACGACTGCACGCTTTGCTGCGGCTCGACCCGTGGCGTCAGGTGCAACTGCTGGATGGTGTAGGCCAGCGGCAGGGTGTAGTTGTAGCGCGTTTCGTGCCGTATCGTCAGTTGCATCGAAAGCCTTTCGCTCAAGCCGCCAGCGGCACCAGGAAATCGCGGCTGACGCGGTTGCCCAGTTGATTGATGTCCGACAGGAAGCGCGTCAGCGTGTCGTGCAAGCCTTCTTCCAGGATGTCCTCGATCCTGCCGAAGCGCAGTTCGGCATGCAGCTTTCCGGCGTAGCGCTCGGTATCGGCCGAGACGTCGTTGCGCACCTCGCGCAGGTTCTGCACGACTTCATCCATGCAGGCCAGCAAGGAGCGCGGCATGTCGCCCCGCAGCATCAACAGTTCGGCGATGCGCGCCGGCGTGATCACGTCGCGGTAGACCTTGCGGTAGATCTCGAAGCCGGACACCGAGCGCAGCAGCGCGCCCCAGTAATAGAAGTCGCGCTGCGACAAGCCTTCGCCGTTGGGGCTTTCGCCGCCGCCGCCGTGGAACTTGACGTCCAGAATGCGCGCCGTGTTGTCGGCCCGTTCCAGGAAAGTGCCGAGGCGGATGAAATGCACCGCCTCGTCGCGCAGCATGGTGCCGACCGTCACGCCGCGCGACAAGTGCGAGCGGTACTTGACCCATTCGAAAAACTTGCTGGGATCGTTTTCCAGCAAATCGCTGTCGAGGCGGCTTTGCATGTCGAGCCAGGTCTGGTTCTGGATTTCCCACACCTCGGTGGTCAGCGTGCCGCGCACGGCGCGGGCGTTTTCGCGCGCCTCGGTCAGGCAGGCGACGATCGACGATGGGTTGTCCGGATCGCGCACCATGAAATCGATGACCTCGCGCGCCTCCAGCGATTGGTGTTTCTGGTCGAACGCGGATTGCAGCTCGGAAATGCCGAGCATGGCGCGCCAGCCCTCGGCGTGCTCCTCGTCGGACTGCGGCAGCATCGACGTCTGCACGTTGACGTCCAGCATGCGGGCGGTGTTTTCGGCGCGCTCGGTGTAGCGCGCCATCCAGAACAGGTGATCTGCGGTACGGCTTAACATAGTGTCTCCTTAGCGTTCCAGTATCCAGGTATCCTTGGTGCCGCCGCCTTGCGACGAGTTCACCACCAGCGAGCCCTCCTGCAGCGCGACCCGGGTCAGGCCGCCCGGCACCATCGAAATGGTTTTGCCGGACAGCACGAACGGCCGCAGGTCGATGTGGCGCGGCGCGATGCCGTTCTCGACATAGGTCGGGCAGGCCGACAGCGCCAAGGTCGGCTGGGCGATGTAGCCGTCGGGCTTGGCCAGCAGGCGTTGGCGGAAGTCTTCGATCTGTTGCTTGGTCGAGGCCGGCCCGACCAGCATGCCGTAGCCGCCGGCGCCGTGCACTTCCTTGACCACCAGCTCGCCCAGATTGGCCAGCGTGTAGGCCAGATCCTCTTTTTTGCGGCATTGATAGGTCGGCACATTGTTCAGCACCGGTTCCTCGGACAGGTAGAACTTGATCATGTCGGGCACGAACGGATAGATCGACTTGTCGTCCGCCACGCCGGTGCCGATGGCGTTGGCCAGCGTGACGCGCCCGGAGCGGTACACCGACAGCAAGCCCGGCACGCCGAGCGAGGAGTCGGGACGGAACGCCAGCGGATCGAGGAAATCGTCGTCGACGCGGCGGTAGATCACGTCCACCCGTTTCGGGCCGCGGGTGGTGCGCATGAACACGGTGTTCTCGTTGACGAACAAATCCTTGCCCTCGACCAGCTCAACGCCCATTTGCTGGGCCAGGAAGGCGTGTTCGAAGTAGGCCGAGTTGTACATGCCCGGCGTCATCACCACCACGGTCGGGTCGTTGATGCCCATCGGCGCGACCGAGCGCAGGTTATCCAGCAGCATGTCGGGATAGTGGTCGACCGGCGCGATCTTGTTGCGGGCGAACAGCTCGGGAAACAGCCGCATCATCATCTTGCGGTCTTCCAGCATATAAGAGACGCCGGACGGCACCCGCAGATTATCCTCCAACACATAGAACTCGCCGGCGCCGGCGCGCACGATGTCGACCCCGGCGATGTGGGCGTAGATATCCGAGGCGACGCTGATGCCCTGCATTTCCGGCCGGTATTGGGCGTTTTTATAGATCTGTTCGGCCGGGATGATGCCGGCCTTGATGATGTTCTGATCGTGATAAATATCATGGATGAACATGTTCAGCGCCTTGACGCGCTGGACCAGGCCGGTCTCCATGTATTTCCATTCGGCCGCCGGGATGATGCGCGGAATGGTATCGAAGGGAATCAGCCGCTCGGTGCCGGCGTCGTCGCCGTACACCGCGAAGGTGATGCCGACCCGGCGGAAAGTCAGATCCGCCTCGGCCCGCTTGCGCTCGATGGTCTCGGCGGACTGTCGTTGCAGCCAGCCGCAAAACTCGCGGTAATGTTCGCGCACCTCGGCGCTGTCGTTGTGCGCCAGCCCATCGGCTGTCATTTCATTAAAGAATTTTGCCATATTGAACGTTCCTTGTTGAGCACATTTATTGTTATATCAAGAAGCGTGCCAGAGGAAGCGCCCAATTTTGGTGCGCCCTCCATCAGCCCTTCAGCGCCTGCAGGCGGTAGCGCTCGATCAGGCCGGATTCGCGCATCTTGCGCAGGATCACCGCCAGCCGAGGCGCCAAATGCGCGTGTTTCTTATTCAAATAGGCGTACAGCGGACCGCGCTGCAACACCGAGGCGACGTGGATGCCGGAGCGGCTAAACTCCTTGCTGGTCAGCAGCGGTTCGATCGCCTCGACCGTATCCACATATAAATCGGTGCGGCCCAGCATCAGCTTGCGCAGCCCGGTTTCGGAATTTTGCACGGCGGACAGGCTGGTGGCCGGCACCACGGCCATCAGCCTGCGTTCCGTGATGGAAAAGCCGAAACGGTACTCGATGCGGTAGGGGCTGCCGCGCAAGGCTTCCCAGCCGTTCGGCAATTGGATATCCGGCCGCAGCGTGTAGGCGGCGGTGGCGACGTACATTGTGGGTTCCGGGACGTGGATCATCGCCGATTGCGTAGCCTCGTATTCCAGGCTGCGCGCCAGCTCGCCGTCGACGTTGCCGGCCTGGGCCTCGGCGCCGGCGCGCGCGGCCGGGAAGAAGCGGATTTCCAGACCCACGCCAAGTTGCTGGAAGGCGTCGATGTAAATCAGTTCCAGCCAGCGCGAAGCGAAACTGTTTTCCTGGCCAAAGGTGGCCATGACGATCCGCTCCGGCGGACGTTGATTCTCAGCCTGGGCCAAGCCGCAACCGGCCGCGGCAAAGCAAATACCGGTAATGAGGGTGATCGCGCGCCTCCGCTGCATGGCGGTCCCAACCTGAAATCTAAGAGGAGACCAGTATAGCAACTATTGCGCAAAATAAAGAAGCCCGCCGGGCTGCGGTGTGCGCATGCCGGGCGGGCAGGGTGTGCAGATTAACTAAACTTAGATATTGCCGCTACCCGTGCCGCCGCGGCTGCCGGTATAACCCGGATCGCTTTGCAGCAAGGTATCGCTTTGCAGGCTGGCGCTACCGCCGCCCATCACGCTGCCGCTGGCGGTGCGGCCGCCGGGAACGCTTTGCTGGGTGCCGTAGAAGCTGTGTAGCTGGGTGGTGAATTCGGCGCTGGCCATGTCGGGCCAATTATCCTGGTCGAAGCCTGGCGCGTTTTTCAGGTGTTCCTTGGATACGTCGAGCAGGAAGCGCTTGTTGACGGTGTCCAGTTCCAGCGCTTGCCAAGGCACGGCGAACAGTTTGTCGCCCATGCCCAGCCAGCCGCCGAAGGACAGCACCGCGTAGGCGATCTGGCCGCCGCGCATGTCGAGCATGATTTCCTTGATGTCGCCGAGGTCTTCGTCCTGGCGGTTGTACACGTCTTCACCGATCAGCGTGTCGGCGCCCATCAGGCGCGGGCCTGGGCCCGAGGTGTCGTCGTCGCTGCGATAGATGCCGTAGGTGTCGCGGTCGAGATAGCTCATGGTGGTCTCCAAATGGTTGGTGAGGTCCCTCGCCGTGGGGCGAGGTGACGGGACTCATCATGCGCGTGACGCGACGGTTGAGGTATAGGTGCGGTTCCGGTGTTGGTGTAGGACGGAGCTGAGTTCCTGGGGAACTATGCGGCGTGGTAATAATCGTAGCCGAAGCCGTTCTGCAGGGTGCCGACCAGTTGCGCGACGTTCTCCGGACTTTCGCTGAAATATGTCAGCACATCGGCCTGCGTCAGCCCATGCTGCAGATTGTCGAGCCAAAACTTCTGGCCCTCCGCGTCCGGCTTGCGGTGCAGCACATTGGAGTAGAGCTGGGTGACGAAATCGCTGTCGCCCAGGTCGGCGCCGTACAGCCGCGTGAATTCGGGGCTGCTCTTGAACATGCCCGCCACCGCCTTCAGCGACAGGCCGCGATCCATATGATCGATCCAGAAGCCGAGTCCCTCGCTGTCGGGCGTGCGGTTGAAGGCCGCCTGGTACATGCGGTAGGCCATGCCGGCGGTCTTGCCGACGCCGACATCGAGCGCGACCGCCCTGTCGCTGTAATACAGGCGTTCGATGCTGCTCAGTTGCAGCGTGCCGCCGTCGCCGAGCTTGTCCTGCACGCTGAAGCCGGCGTCGGTCGCCTTGATGATGCGGGCGGCGGCGCGGCCCTCGAGGTATAGCGTGTCCCTGCCGTCATGGCCGACGACGGTGTCGTGGCCGGCCTTGCCGTTGCCGGGCAAATGGCGGAAGCCGTCTTCGGAGACGATGGCGTCGGTGTTGTGGTAGCCCAGCTCCGTCAGGATCGCCAAGTCGAGGGGCGACAGCGGCGAGGCCGCATTTGACCAGATAAAGTAAGTTTGATACACCGGGAACATTAAATCGAAGTAATTCGAGATGTGTCCCTCGTCGGCTGTGAGCGGCACGGGTCCGCCGTAGATCGCCAATGCGTTGAAGCCGTGATAAAACGCCTCCGAGCCGACCATCTTGACTTGCGACTGAAACTCGGCCGATGGGATGCCCAGCACATGCAGCATTTCGTGTGTCAGCACTTGGACGACGTAGCTGGTGAGGGACTTCTCGTCATTGATCGCCTGGGCGAAATCGGCGGAAAGATACAGCCTGGCGTCGGTCACCGTCGGCATTGCTTTATCCGTGACCGCGCTATGGAAGGTGGATCCCGCCGCCGCGACCGTTTCTTCCTTCTCAAACTTCCCGATCGCGACGTTCAGCGAAATGCCCTGCGTGCCGTCGAGCATGCCGCTGAGCAATCCGGACACCGCATCGAGCGCCGCTTGCAGCTTGGTGACGTCGAACGTCTGACCGGTTTCATTGTCGATGCTGCCGACGGTGAAGCTGATGCCGTCGGCCGGCGTCGCGACGCGCACACCGAGCGCTTCGCTCACCGGCGACCAGCGACCGAACTGGTCCTGTACCTGGGCCGTGAACTGGTGCGCGCCGGTCGTCAAGGTGGCGGGCGCGGCGCCCCACCAGCCCAGGGCATCCGCCTGGACGGTGGCGATCGCCGTGCCGCCGTCGTAGACGGTGACGCTGAAATTGGGGTCCGTGAGGCCCCAGATCAGCGGACGCGCGGCGTTGACCACGCCGTCCGTGCCGTGCGCAAGTTGGACCGAGGTCGCCAACGGCGCCTGCTGGATGTAGAAATCCAGCGGCGCGCTGTGGGTCGACACATTGCCGCCGCGGTCGGCCGTGGCGACCACCTGGGTATAGTGGCCGTCGAACAGCGCGGGCGAAGTGATGGACCAACGACCGTCGGCGTCGGCCGTGGTGGTGCCCCACTGGCCCGGGAAGCCATCTTCGCTTAAGCCCGTGATGGACACCAGCTCGCCGGCGCCGGCGGTGCCGTGCAGCACAGCTTTATTGCCGTCGACCAAGCCGCCGGGACCGGCGTCCACCGTGATTGTGGGGGCGGGCGGAGCGTGGCGGTTGATGAGCGTGAAGCTGGACTGGAAGCCCATCGCTTGCAGGTCGGCCGCACTATAGGACGCCGCGACGCCGCTCGGTCCCCAGACGTCGAGCGTGTGTATCGCATATTCACCGGCGGCAAAACCGCCGAAAAATTCATAGCTGCTGCTGCCGTAGGCGGGAGTGCTGTCGTTGAACGTATCCGGAAGATTGCCATCTGTGCCGATACCGAAACCATAGGCGACATAGTCGAACGTCATGAACACAAAGGCGTCTGGCGCGATCGCAGCTTGCGCTAGCGTGACCGAAAACGTCGCCCACTTGTTGCCGTCGGTGATGTCGATAACGCTGGGAAAACTCAACTGGGTGATAAGAGGTGCAGACGCCAAAATGCGCTCCATAATAAATAGTCAACGCATTATGACATGTAATTAACTAATGGCAACTTATGCCTTCAAGGTCAGCCCCTCCAGCGCGAACGGCGCCGCTTGGCCTCGCATCAAGCCGGCCAGCAGGCTGGCGGTGCCGCAAGCGAAGGTGAAGCCCAGCGGGCCGTGGCCGACATTGAGCCACAGGTTGTCGTAGCGGGTCGCGCCGATCAGCGGCGCGCTGTTCGGCGTGGCGGGCCGCAGCCCGGCCCAAGCTTCGGCCCGGTCGTAATCGGCGGCGCCCGGCATGGCTTCCTTGGCCAGCCGCACCAGCCCCTGCACCCGGCGCGGATTGATGCTGCGGTCGGCGCCGACCATGTCGACCATCGCCGCCACCCGCAGATCGCCGCCGATGCGCGCGTACAGCACCTTGCGCTCGAAGTCGGTCACGCTGACCGACGGCGCCCGGTCTTGCGGGCGGATCGGCGCGGTCAGGCTGTAACCCTTGAGCGGATACAGCGGCAGATAAATGCCGGCGCCGGCCGCCAGATCGCGGCTCTGGATGCCGGCCGCCAGCACGTATTGGTCGGCGCGCAGCACGCCGATCGACGTGCACAGCCCGGTGACCTTGCCGTGCGCCGTCTGCAGCGACAGGGCGTTGCCACGTAGCACGCCTTGAAAGCGTGGATGCGCGTGCAACCGCCGCTCCAGCGCCAGGCAAAACGCGTGGCAATCGGCCACCGCCTCGCCCTTGTTGAAAATGCCGCCGGCCAAATCACCTTGCAAGGCGGCCAACGCCGGTTCGCGCAGCACCGTCTCGGACGGCGTCAGCACCTCGGTGTCGGCGGCGGCGCGGGCCGCGCTGCGCTCGAACACGCGGCGGCTGCGGTACACCACCAGCTTGCCGGCGTCGCGCCAGGCGAATTCGGACAGCGGCAGGTGCGGCGCCAGCTGGTTCATGGCGTTGCGGCTGAATTCTCCCAATTGCAGCAGGGTCGCGGTGGTGCGCTGGTTGCTGGCGGCGTTGCAGTTGCGCAGGAATTGCGCCAGCCAGCGCCATTGGCGCAGGTCCGCCTCGGGCCGGAAGCGCAGCGGGCCGTCCGGCTGGAGCAGCCAGTGCAGCGCCTTCAGCGGCACGCCGGCGTCCGCCAGCGGCGCCACGTAGCGGTAGCTGAGCTGGCCGCCGTTGCGGTAGCTGGCCACGCTGCCGACCTCCGCCTCGCGCTCCAGCAGCGTGACGTGGTGGCCTGCCTCCAGCAGCCACCAGGCCGAGGTCAGGCCGACCACGCCGCCGCCGATCACGATAATCTGGCTCATGGTTGATTTCCCAGGATGGCGCGGCGGTATAGCGCGGTCAGGATGCGCTCTTCGCTGCGCGTCATGGCGGAATAGCGGCCGGGATGGCGCTCCGGATCGGCGCCGGTGCCGCCGATCAGCGAGACCATGCCGTTGCCGTTGTCCGGGTCGAACACAAAGGTCGAGATCAGGCCGTAGGCCTCGCCGAGGTGGCCGGCGGCGCTGAAGCCGCCGCCCTCGACCAGCCGGTTGCCGCCGCCGGCCGTGTCGTCGAAGCGCTGGCTGCCGAGTCCCCAGCTGTGGTACAGCCCGCGATAGGTGTCGCCGTTGGCGCCGTTGTAGCTCCACTGGCGGCTGAACATCAGCTTGATGGTGTCGGGCCGCAGGATCTGGCTTTCCTCGTGCCGGCCGCCGTGGATCAGCATCAGCATCACCTTGCCCAGGTCGGTGGCGGAGATGCGCAGGCCGCCGGTCGGGCTGAACAAGGTGCCGTTGCCGCCGATGACGTAGCTGGCCACGCCGGTCGGAGCGGCGGGCGGGCGGACGCCGTAGTCGTCCACCTGCGCGATCCACGGCCCGGCTGGATTCCACACCTCGCTGTCGACGGCGCGCTTGCGGTACAGCGTCGCCGTGTCGGCGACCTCGGCGGCGGAGAACTCGGAAGGGTTGTAGCCGCCGCGCAGGCCCATCGGCGTCAGCAGTAGTCGGCGCATCAGATGGTCGAAGCGCTCGCCGCTGACTTTTTCCATGATGGTGCCGATCACGCCCCAGTTCAGGTTGCAGTAGGTGAAATAGGCGCCGGGCGCGGCGTGCGGCGCCCACATGCCGTCGGCGTTGCCGCTCAGCTTGTCGCGGAGCGCCACGTCGGCCGGCCACGAGTAGCCGGCGCCGTCGCGCAGCGACGAGGTATGCGTCAGCAGCATGCGCAACGTGATGGCCTGCTCCGGAAAGGCTGGATTGCGCAGCGGATAGCCGAGATAGCGGCCGGCGTCGGCGTCCAGCTCAAGCTTGCCTTGCTCGACCAGCTTCATCAGCCCGAAGGTGGTCATCATCTTGGACACCGAGGCGATGCGGTACATGGTCTGCGCATTGGCGGGCAGCGCAGCATCGCCCAGCCTGCGCTGGCCGGTCTGGTATTGATACGCGACCTTGCCGTTGCGCACCGCCAACACCGACAGGCTGGCCAGCGGCATCGCCGGATCGGCCGCGACGGCCGCCAGTTCCTGGTCCAGCGTGCCCGCCTGCGCGCCGCCGCCGAGTCCGGACATGAAGATCATGCCCATCAGAGCCTGCATTTCCGGTTTCATTGTGGCCCTTGTTTAATCTGTAAGTCACACAATACCGGCGCCTTGTTCGCCTCGCCAATGAAAACCGGCTGTTGCCGTATAACTTTTCGGAATGCCCGCCCGGCAAGCTTTCATGAGCATTTGGCGGCCTGGGCGATTACACTGGTTTCATCGAAGTCCTATAGGCATGCGATGCTCAATACCGAACTCCCCAGCCAGGAACATGCCGGCCTGGACCAATACCCGGTGGCCGACCTGGTCGACACGTTGATCGCCGACCAGTTCAACGCGGTGCAAGCGGTGCAGGACGCCGCCGCCGCCATCACCGCCGCGATCGAGGCCGCCGCGCCGCGCATCGCCGGCGGCGGACGTCTCATATATGTCGGCGCCGGCACCTCCGGCCGGCTCGGCGTGCTGGACGGCGTGGAACTGTATCCGACCTTTTCATGGCCGCATGAGCGCGCCTTGTCGCTGCTGGCCGGCGGCAAGGGCGCGATGTTCCAGGCGGTGGAGGGCGCGGAGGACGACCGGCCGCAAGGCGGCGCCGACCTGCTGGAACTGCTGCCGCAGCCCAACGACGTAGTGCTGCTGCTGGCCGCCTCCGGCACCACGCCGTATGTGCTGGGCGCGCTGGACGCGGCCAACGCCAGCGGCGCGCTGACCATCGGCATCGCCAACAACGCCGGCGCGCCGGTGGTGGCGGGCGCGCAGATCGGCATCACGCTCGACACCGGCAACGAAGTCATTTCCGGCAGCACGCGGCTCAAGGCCGGCACGGCGCAGAAAATCGTCCTCAACACCATCTCCAGCGCCATCATGGTGCGGCTGCACAAGGTCTACGGCAACCTGATGGTCGACATGCAGCCGACCAACATCAAGCTGGTGCAGCGCGCCGTGGCGCTGACCGTGCACGCCACCGGCGCCGACGAGGCCGCCGCCCGCGAGGTGCTGGAGCAATGCGGCTTCCACGTCAAAGTGGCCATCGTCGCGCTGCTGAGGAAGCAGCCGGTCGCCCAGGCGCGGGCGCTGCTGGCGCGCACCGACGGCAGCGTCCGCGCCGCGCTTTCCGCCGCCTGAGCGCGCGGGCTATGACGGCCGCATCACTCCTGCTACAGTAGCGGCTTACGCAACACGAAAGCAGGACGATGCGCCTCCGTCATATCGAAGTATTCCACGCCATCATGCAGGTCGGCACCATCAGCGGCGCGGCGCAGGTGCTGCATATTTCCCAGCCCGCCGTGACCAAGGTCTTGCAGCATTGCGAGCTGCAACTGGGCATGCCGCTGTTCGAGCGGGTGCGCGGCAAGCTCTACCCCAAGCCCGAGGCGCACCGCCTGTTCGCCGAAACCGAAAAACTCAACCGCGACCTGCAGGGCATCCGCCGCCTCGCGGCCAGCCTCAAGCACAGCACCGTGGAAACCATTCGCCTGGTGTCGACCCCGACCATCGCCGTCAGCGTATTGCCGCAGGCGATGAGCGCCTGGCGCCGCAGCTTCGCCGACACCCGCTGCGAACTGGCCACCCATCACACCAGCGAGATCGTCAACACGCTGCGACTGGGCGAGGCCGACCTCGGCCTGTCGCTGCAGGACCCGCGCCATCCCGCCATCCTGGCCGAGCCGATCGCGCAGGGCGTGATGACGGTGATCGCGCCGCCGGGACGCTGGCCGGCGTCCGAAAACGCCGAGCCGCTGACCGCCGCCGGCCTCGAAGGCGAGCTGATCGGCTATGCCGACAACGATCCGCTGGGCGAGATGGTGGTGGCCGCCTGCGAGGCGCAAGGCATCCAGCCGCGCTTCCACACCGTGGTGCAGACCTACCAGATCGCCCGCTCGCTGGTGGAGGCGGGCGGCGGCATGGCGGTGGTCGATCCGTTCACCGCCGCGTCCGGCCGTGGCCGGCTGCAAAGCCGTCCGTGGGCACCGGCGATTCCTATCCAGCTCTACCTGCTGACGCCGGCCCACGCGCCGCTGTCGCACGGCGCCCGTCAACTGGCCAACGGCATCGCGGCGGCCGCCCGCGCGCTGCTCGAATAGACTTTATTTGTTGCAACGTGGCTAAAAAGATACACAAGCCATTCCGTAAATCGGCCGCTACTGGCATCCTCCGGCGTCGACGCCCGCTTCATTCCTAAAAGTTATAGCCGCAAAAGCTTATTTCATTGTCAGGGGGAGCGGGCAGGCGCTAATCTGAATTCGCCGGGATGACGTAATGCCATGACATTGCCGCCCGCCGCACACGATAGATCGCAGGTATCAATCCAAGGGAGAGGCCGTGAAGGTTAAGAAAATAGCGCAAATGATTGCGCTGATAGGTGTTGTGGCCCCGGCGGCAAGTCCGGTCTTCGCGCAGGACGTCGCGCCGGTGGTGCAACGGGTCGAAATCACCGGCTCCAGCATCAAGCGGGTGGCGAAGGAGGGCGCGCTGCCGATCCAGGTGATCAACTACGACACCATCGAAAAATCCGGCATCACCAGCACCGAGCAGTTGATCCGCAGCCTGTCGTCCAACGGCACCGGCGCCGACAACATGACCTCCGGTAACAACGTGTTCGGCGCCGACGCCGACCGCGTCAGCGGCGGCGCCTCGTACGCCTCGCTGCGCGGCCTCGGCCCGAACAGCACGCTGGTGCTGCTGAACGGCCGCCGCATCGCCGCCTTCGGCGCCAGCGCCAAGGCGGTCGACCTGAACGCGATCCCGCTGGGCGCGATCCAGCGCGTCGAGATCCTCAAGGACGGCGCCTCGGCCATCTACGGCACCGACGCCATCGGCGGCGTCATCAACTTCATCCTGCGCACCGACTATCGCGGCCTGGAAGCGTCGGTCAACAACAACTACACCGAGGAGGGCGGCGGCGCCACCCGCCGCGTGTCGCTGCTGGGCGGCGTCGGCTCGCTGCAGGAGCAGGGTTTCAACCTGATGGGCAGCGTCACCTACGACAACAACGACAAGCTCAGCTCCAGCCAGCGCAGCTTCGCCAACGGCTTCCAGCCGTCGCGCGGCCTGTCGCCGGACACCACCGGCACGCCGTACGCCAACCAGCTGACCGGCGCCGGCACCGCGCTCGGCACCGGCTTCAAAATGCCCGGCGATCCAACCACCTATCTGCAAGCCAATCCGCTGAGCTTCCAGAACAAGTGCGACACCATCCCCGGCATGTCGCAATACCAGACCTCGCTGTGGAAGGACGTCACCGCCGTCACGCGCAGCACCTATTCCTGCGCCTACGACTACGGCGCCGACTACGTCATCAGCTTCCCGATCGAGCGCGTCAACGCGATCTCGCGCGGCACGCTTCAGCTAAACGCCGACCACAAGCTGTTCGTCGAAGCGCTGTACGGCCACAGCAAGGCCACCGCCGAACTGACGCCGCTGCAGATCTCCACCTCGCTGGCCAACGGCAGCGCCTACCCGGTCGGCGGCGCCTACTACCAGGACTTGTCGGCCTACATCCCCACCTTCGACAAGACCAAGCCGATCATCTACAAATGGCGCGCCAATCCTTGGGGCAACCGCACCCAGGAAAACGTCACCGACAACGCGCGCCTGCTGGTCGGCGCCGAAGGCACGGTCGCGGGCAAGTGGGACTACCGCGTCGGCCTGTCGCACGGCGAGAGCACCACCAAGACCGCGCTGCTGGACGGCTATGGCTACACCAGCCAGATCTACAGCGCGCTGGGCAGCGGCAAGATCAATCCATGGCTGACCGCCGGCCAGACCCAGACGCCGGAAGCGCTGGCGCTGATCGAGTCGACCAAATTCCGTGGCGCCTTCCAGCACGGCAAGACCAAGCTGACGCAGCTGGACGGCAATGTCTCCGGCGAAATCTGGGACTTGCCGGCCGGCGCGATGTCGATGGCGGTCGGCTTCGACCTGCGCCGCGAAGGCTACAACTTCGCCCAGGACGTGGACGCCACGCAAATCCTGCTGTCGCCCGGCAATGCCGCGCTCAGCGACGCCAGCCGCAACATCAAGGCGGTCTACACCGAACTGCTGGTGCCGGTCACCAAGCAGCTGGAACTGCAACTGGCGGTGCGCCGCGACCAGTACAGCGTGTTCGGCGGCACCACCAATCCGAAGATCGCGTTCCGCTACGAGCCGACCAACTGGCTGCTGTTCCGCGGCTCGGCCAACAAGGGCTTCCTGGCGCCGAGCTTCACGCAACTGTACTCGGCTCAGCTGTCGCAGGAACTGCCGAACGGCATCATCGATCCTATCGGTTGCCCGCAGCATCCCGGCGATCCGGCGTTCTGCGCGATTCCACGCCTGCCGTACTTCACCGGCGGCAACACCTCGCTGAAGCCCGAGACCTCGAAACAGGGCAGCCTCGGCTTCGTCATCGAGCCGGTCAAAGGTTACTCGGCCACGCTGGACTACTGGGCCATCAACTCGCTCAACCGCATCCTGAACCGCACGCCGCAAGTGGTGCTGGCCAACGCCGCTTTGCTGCAACAGAATATCGTGCGCAATCCGGACAACACCATCGCCTACGTCACCGCCGGCTGGATCAACGCGGCCGGCGCCAAGACGCGCGGCGCCGACCTCAGCCTGCGCGGCGAAGGCAAGGTCGACGGCTTCTCGTGGAACGCCAACCTGGACGGCACCTACACCCAGAGCTTCAAGTTCGCCGAGATCGAAGGCCAGGAATACAAGGAATACGTCGGCAACTTCTACACCCGCGACCTGTACCTGCGCTGGAAACACAACGCCAGCCTCAGCGTCGGGCGCGGCGACTGGAGCGCGATGCTGATCCAGAACTACAGCAGCGGCTACAACGACCAGTTGCCGAACGGCGGCAAGGGCACGCCGCCGCCGGGCTTCGACCCGCACGTCAAGTCGTACACCAAGTACGATTTGTCGGCCACGTACAGCGGCTTCAAGAACACCACCATCACGCTCGGCATCCAGAACCTGCTGGACAAGGATCCGCCGTTCACCGCGCACAACGTGGATGAAGTGGTGGGCGCCGGTTGGGATCCACGTGTCGCCGACCCGCGCGGACGCTCGCTCAACATCCTGCTCAAGTACAAGTTCCTGTAATGCCGGACTTGATCAGCCGGCGGCGGTTCGGCAATCTGCTGGCCGCCGCCGCGCTCGGATCCACGGCGCTGCCGGCGGCGGCGTCCTCCCCGCGAAGGAAATCCATGCGCCTGTTGAAGCCGGCCCGCTTGCGGCCGGGCGACCTGGTCGGCATCATCGCGCCCGCCGGTTTCACCACCGACGCCGCGCTGGAGAAGGCGGTCGCCAATATCGAATCGCTGGGCTTGCGGGCGCGGCTGGGCAACAACGTCCACTACGTCTACGGCAACTACGCCGGCACGGTGGAACAACGTCTGGCCGACCTGCACGCCATGTTCCGCGATCCGGAGATCAAGGCGGTGTGGGCGATACGCGGCGGCTCCGGCTGCATCTCGCTGCTGGAGCACATCGACTACAAGCTGATCCGTGCCCATCCCAAGGTGCTGATCGGCTATTCGGACATCACCTGCCTGCACCTGGCGCTGCTGAGGCACGCCGGGCTGGTCACGTTCCATGGGCCGGTGGCCTCGTCGACTTTTTCAGAGTATGCGGTGGAGCATCTGCGAAACGTGCTGATGACGCCGCACGCGCGCTATACCATCGCCATGTACGCGGAGCACACGCCGCGCGTCGTGCATGGCGGCGTCGCGACCGGCAGGCTGATCGGCGGCAATCTGTCACTGGTGTCCGCGCTGGTTGGCACGCCCTACGCGGCCGACTTCAAGGAGGCCATCCTGTACCTGGAGGAAGTCAACGAAGAACCGTACCGCATCGACCGCATGCTGAGCCAATTGCAACTGAGCCAGGGATTGCGCAGGGCCGCCGGCGTGATGATCGGCGTCAACGAAAACTGTGAAGCGGCGGAAGGCGACAGCGCGCTGTCGCTGGACGACACCCTCGACCAGCACCTGCAACCGCTGACCCGGCCGGCGGTGACGGGCTACTCGTTCGGCCACATCCGCAACCAGTTCACCATCCCGGTCGGCATCCGCGCCAGGCTGGACGCCGACGCGCACACGCTGACCTTGCTGGAGCCGGCCGTTCTCTAGCTGTTACACTGTCGCCCTCATTGATTGAAGGAACAGTATGGAACTCCGCGCCCGCGCACTGCAATGCCTGACCGAAGCCGACCCCGCCGCCAAAACGGCCGCGGTCGCGGCGATGGCGGAGGCGTCGGAGCAGGGCGCCTGCACGCTCGATCCGCAAGCCGTCATCAACGCGGCCGACGCCATCCCAGGTCGTCCCGACAAGCCCGAACTGGTGCCGCCGCGCATGGTCGGCCGGCGCTCGATGAACACGCTGGAAGGCCGCGCCATGCTGATCCACGCGCTGGCGCACATCGAATTCAACGCCATCAACCTCGCGCTCGACGCGCTGTGGCGTTTCCCCGGCATGCCGCGTGCCTATTACACCGACTGGCTGCTGGTGGCCAAGGAAGAGGCGTACCATTTCTCGCTGCTGGCCGCGCATCTGCAAAAGCTCGGCTATCAATATGGCGACTTCAGCGCGCACGACAGCCTGTGGGAGATGGTCGAAAAAACCTGCGACGACGTGCTGGCGCGCATGGCGCTGGTGCCGCGCACGCTGGAGGCGCGCGGCCTTGACGCCAATCCGCCGCTGCGCGCCAAGCTGGCCCAGGCCGGCGACATGGAGGCCGCCCACATCCTCGACATCATCCTGCGCGATGAGATCGGCCATGTCGAGATCGGCAACCGCTGGTACGGCCACTTGTGCCGCCAGCGCGGATTGAATCTGCGCGAAGCCTATGCCGACCTCGCCGCACGCTACAAGGCCCCGGCGCTGCGCGGTCCATTCAACATCGAAGCACGCCTGCAGGCCGGCTTCACCGAAGAAGAAGTGCGGGCGCTGGAGGCGCAACCTTAGTCATGCGGCGATATGAGTAGTGTTGATTATTTGGACTATACTGAAAACAGGTTAGTCATTCTCATCATTGGGGAATAATTATGGCTCGCATTGTATCTAAGACAATTCTCGGTGACGTGGAGACGTTCACTGGCCGTCCGGCGGAAATATCCGGCCGCATAAACAAATTGAAAAGAGACCGCGTATTCGTCATCGCAACGGATGAGATGTCGCCGAGCGACAGTCACGCGCTCCAAAATATGCTGCTTGGCGCCACGAAGTTGTTCAGGCAAGCTGCCGACGATCAGCTCGACGAGAAACTGCAATTTTTGGTCAAGGCATTTTTGCCTAAGGCCCCCCCGACTCCCATCATGCTAAAGGAGGCGGAAATGCAGGCCCGCGCGCAGACGGCGGTATTTGCGTCCGCCGATTGGCTTACCGCGCCGCAGGTTGCAACCCTCGCTGGCTTTAGTGATTCCAATTTGAGTGCTCAGCCTACGAAATGGAAGCGGGAAGGGCGCATCTTTACCGTGCCGCAGAGCGGGAACGACTATTTCCCGGGTTATGGACTGGATCCAGACAACGGCTACCGTCCCTTGAAGTCTCTCAAGTCGGTGCTCGACGTCTTCAAAGGCAGAAAGAAAGGCTGGGGGCTGGGGTACTGGTTTTCATCTGTGAATAGCTTTCTAGGCGGCCGGCGGCCACAAGATGTGCTGAAAGTAGACCCCGATCGTGTCGTCGCCGCAGCCAAGGATGAACTGACGAGCATTGGCCATGGCTAAAGCCAAGTCCACGCAGGCTGCCGCCCTGCCAACGCTGGACCCGCGTCATATGACAATCACACGCTTGCCCGCCGGGACAACGCTCCATCGCATCCATCAAGCGATCTACGACGCCACGCAGTTCAATCCCAGCCCGGAAGGCAATACACGATTTAGCCCGATCACCACGCCGTCAGGAACGCAGATCCCTACATTGTATGCGGGCGCAAGCTTCGACTGCGCGGCCATGGAGACCATTTTCCATGACGTTCCCTACGCGTCCGGGCTGAAGACGATGGAAAAAGCCAAACTCAAGGAGCAAGTCCATTCCGAGCTGAAGACCACGGCGGAACTAGCGTTGGTGGATTTGCGCAGCACCGCGCTGCCATCAAAACTTCGGCGACGTACGAAGATGTCCTGAGGTTGGCCGATCGAATCGGCGTCGATATAGTTCCTAGCATATAGTCTACCCACCGTTACGCCATCCCATGTAACGGTAACGATACTTCCATCTTGAACCGCCCAAGGGCTATGGTGACGCACACCATGCCAGCCCCTTGGGAGTCACTAAGATGATGCTATCGTTTGCAACCTCCATGTCCCGCGCGGCGGCCCTTTGCATCGGCCTACTGGCCGCTCTTGGTGCCAACGCCGCCGACGCGCCGCCGCCCGTTTGCGAGGCGCTCGTCAAAGCCGACGTGGTGGCGCTGGACCAGGCGTTCCAGGTCAACCGGCTCGGCACCACGCGCACCGACGGCGAAATCTTCGCGTTGCGCGCCGACGTGGTCTCCAGCGATCCGGCCACCGCCGGCAAGCTTCTTCCGGGCCGCGTGATGCTGCGGCCCGACAAGCGGCCGCGTCCGATGACCCTGCGCGTCAACGCCGGCAGCTGCCTGGAGATCACCTTCACCAATCTGCTCGATCCGCAACAGAAGGACGCGATGCAGCCGGTCACGCGCAACGCCTCGATCCACGTCACCGGCTTGCAGCTGGTCGACAATATCGCCAGCGACGGCAACTGGGTCGGCCAGAATCCGCGCGGCCCGGCCGGGCAATTCAGCGGCATCGTCGCGCCGGGCAACACCATCGTCTACCGCCTGTACGCGCAGGAGGAGGGCGCCAGCCTGCTGTACAGCTCGGCCGCGCAGTACAACAACTTCAACGAGATGCAATTGTCGACCGGCCTGTTCGGCGTGGTCAACGTCGAGCCGCGCGGCGCCGAGTGGTACCGCAGCCAAGTGTCGCAGGCGGACCTGCAACTGGCCACGCGCGGCAAGCTGCCCGACGGCCATCCGAAGCTCGACTACGAGGCGCTGTTTCCGGCCGGCCATCCGCGCGCCGGCACGCCCATCCTGCGCATGACGGACGCGAAAAACAACATCATCCATACCGACCTGACCGCGACCATCACCGGCCCCAACCGCGGCCTGTTGCCCGGCGGCCCCGGCACCAATCCGATGCTGCCGGCGCGTAACCTGCCGTTCCGCGAAGTGTCGGTGGTGTACCACGAATCGCAGGACGTGGTACAAGCCTTCCCATACTTCATGAGCGCGAAAAACAGCCAGGCGCCGCGCATCGACGCCGGCGCCGACAGCTTCGCCATCAACTACGGCATCGGCGGCATCGCGCCGGAGGTGCTGGCCAACCGCATCGGCGTCGGCCCGGCCGCCGACTGCCCGGAATGCAAGTTCGAGGAATTCTTCCTCAGCTCCTGGGCCATCGGCGACCCGGCGCTGATCGTCGATGTGCCCGCCAACGCCGGCTGCAGCGTGGCCGAGCTGCAAAAGTACACCCTGGCGCTGGAGGCCGATCCGCTCAACTACAATCCCGCCAACCCTTGCAATCCGAAGACGACGCGCAAGGCCACGATGGCCTACTACCCGGACGACCCGTCCAACGTCTACCACGCCTACCTCGGCGACCACGTGCGCTTCCGCGTGCTACATGCGGGCGCGGCGGTGCACCACCTGCACCATCACCACGCCCACCAATGGCTGCGCACGCCCGACAGCGAACAAAGCAACTACCTCGATTCGCAGGCGGTCGGCCCCGGCGGCTCTTTCACGGCCGAGCTGGTGTTCGGCGGCAGCGGCAACCGCAACCTGACCACCGGCGATTCGATTTTCCATTGCCACTTCTATCCGCACTTCGCGGCCGGCATGTGGGCGCTGTACCGCGTGCACGATGTGTTCGAAGGCGGCACGCCGCTGGACGGCGCCGGCCGTCCGCAAGCAGGCAGCCGCGCCTTGCCCGACGGCGAGATCGAGGCCGGCACGCCGATCCCGGCCATCGTGCCGATGCCGCTGTACGCGATGGCGCCGCTGCCCACCGACGTGCGCATCGTCAAGGGCCAGGCGCAGGTGACCGGCGACGGCCATCCCGGCTTCCCGTTCTTCGTGCCGGGCGTGGCCGGGCACCGCGCGCCGCATCCGCCGCTGGACTTCGCGGTCGATCCCGCCAGCAAGGAGGTGCTGGACGGCGGCCTGCCGCGCCATCTGATCATCGACGCCACCATCGCCAACGAGCAGCACACGGCGCTGGACTGGTCCAAGGATCTGCAAACCATCAAGGCCTTCCAGCTGCCGGAGCGGGGCACGCTGCTGGAGCGCCGTGCGATGGACTACTTCAGCCAGCCGCGCCACGCCAGCTACACGCCGGAAGGCGCGACGGCGCCGTTCAAGGTCAACGGCCTGCCGCGCGGGCCGCAGCCGGGCGCGCCGTTCTCCGATCCTGCCGTGGTCGACGGCGAGGCGGTCGGCAATCCGCTGCGCCGCTACAAGGGCGTCAACCTGCAGCTGGACGCCGTCATCAACAAGGCCGGCTGGCACTTTCCGCAGCAGCGCATCATGTCGCTGTGGGGCGATGTGAAGGATTACGTCGAAGGCCGCAAGCCGCCGGAGCCGCTGTTCTTCCGCGCCGCCAACAACGACGTGGTCGAATACTGGCACACCAACTTGGTGCCCGCCTACTACGAGCTGGACGACTTCCAGGTGCGCACGCCGACCGACATCCTCGGCCAGCACATCCACCTGGTCAAGTTCGACGTGATGGCGTCCGACGGCGCCGGGAACGGCTTCAACTACGAGGACGGCACCTTCAGCCCGGAAGAAGTGCGCGACCGCATCGAGGCCATCAACCGCACCGGCGGCCTGTGGGATGAAAAACGGCAGCGCCAGTCGCGGCTGCATCCCAAATCCATCGCCGAGCTGGGCGACGGCCCGGCGCCCGGCAGCCAGGCCTGGGTCGGCGCGCAGGCGACGGTGCAGCGCTGGTGGCTCGATCCGTTGATGGCGCAGCCGTCCAAGGTCGGCGACAAGGACCGCACTTACATGACGGTGTTCACGCACGACCACTTCGGACCGTCGACCCACCAGATGGTCGGCCTCTACGGCGGCCTGCTGATCGAGCCGGCCGACACGCGCTGGACCTCGCTCGACGGAAAGACCGAGTTCGGCACCCGCAGCGACGGCGGCCCGACCAGCTACGCCGCCAACATCCTGTTCAAGTCGCCGGAGCGCAAGGGCGACAACTACCGCGAATTCGCGCTGGCCTGGGGCGACACCCAGCACGCCTACGATCAGCGCAGCCGCAGCAAGCCGGACTGCTATCGTTACACCGACCCGGACGGCAAAGTGGTGGCGCAAGGCAAACCGTATTTCGACTGCGTCGAAACGCCGCCCGGCAAAAGCTACCTGGGCTGGGCCGATCCCAAGACCGTGCTCAACTGCCTGAACTGCCCGCCGCAGCCGGCGTCGCAAGCCCCGGTCGCGCTGGTGCCCAATCTGTACGGCAAGGCGCCGATGCCGCCGCAGCCGCTGATGGTGTCCGACTTCGGCGCCGGCATCATGTCGATGAACTACCGCGGCGAACCGCTGCCGATGCGCGTCGCCGAGCCGGCCGGGCCGTCCAATCCGCGCGCCGGTCCGGAGGCGGCCGACCTGGCCTACGCCTTCCGCTCCATCGAGCGGCGCGACCCGGCGTATTCGCGGCAGCCAGCCGGCGGCGCGCGCATCGATGCGCAGTGCAAGGACAGCGCCTGCCTCAAATTCCCGCAGCAGCCGATAGCGCAGGGCATGGCCCCGACCGATCCGTACACGCCGTTGCTGCACGGCGTGGAGGGCGACAAGGTGCAGATGCGCCTGCTGGTCGGCGCGCACACCTCGATGCACGACTTCACCATGCACGGCGTCAACTGGCTGGCCGAGCCGTTCTGGGCCGATTCCGGCTACCGCTCGACGCAGTTCATGGTGCTGTCCGAGCACTACGAGATGCTGTTCACACTGCCGCGCCTGAACAACCGCGCCTCGACCGACTACCTGTACAACACCAGCGCCTCGTTCGAGGGCTTGACCAACGGCGCCTGGGGCCTGCTGCGCTCGTGGAATCCGGCGCAGCGTCCGGACAGCGTCGCCCAGATCACGCCGGCCGCGAGCACGCCGCCGCCGGCCTACCGTCCGCCGCCGGGCATGAGCAAGGACTGCGCCAAACAGTCGCCCTGCATCCGCGAGTACGAAGTGCATGCGATGACGGCGCAGCAAGCGACCGGCGGCGCGCTGCGCTACAACAGTCGCGGCGCCAACCTGCTGAACGGCAAGAGCGACACCGCGCATCCGCTGGAGGATCCATTGGCGCTGGTGTATGTCGCGGTGCCGAAGGGCCAGCGTTACGTGCCGCG